>Ga0163152_10000049_pt1 | contig 173033 bp, 193 predicted proteins | sample OliLakLV19MP8IB2_FD_148635 | JGI IMG/M metagenome (GOLD analysis project Ga0163152, IMG submission 148635) | Freshwater microbial mat bacterial communities from Lake Vanda, McMurdo Dry Valleys, Antarctica - Oligotrophic Lake LV.19.MP8.IB-2 | ecosystem: Environmental > Aquatic > Freshwater >... | reverse complement strand
CTTTAAGTTTCCTGATCCACGCCTTCTGATGGCGGGCGTACTGCCACAGTTTTGATGCAAGAGAGAGAAGCATAGTCGCTTCTTCGCGTTCGCCTCGTAGGTACTCGCCTACCACCCGGTATTCGAGTCCAAGTTCATGGAGACGCTCGTCCCCGACGTATTCTCGCACCTTCCTCACTTCTTCAATGAGTCCGCGATCGAAGGCTTCTTGGAGGCGCTTGTTGATGCGTTCACGAAGCACTTCACGGTCGGGGTCGATGATGACCCACTCCACTTCATACACCTCCTTGAGGACGCGATCGGGCACGCTCCCTCGCTTCTCTATGATCTCAAGCGCGCGGATAAGCCGGCGACGATTCTGCAGATCGATGCGTTCAGCGCGTCGTGGATCGCGCTCCTGGATCATCCGTGCCAGTTCTTCTACGGGGAGCTGCTCCAATTCCTTGCGGTATTCAGGGTTTGCAGGGATCTCGGTGGGAAGGCCGTTGATCAGAGCGTCGAAATAGAAGTGCGTGCCGCCAGCGAGTATGGCCACCTTCCCGCGCGCGCGGATGTCATCGATGATCCGTGTCGCGTCGTGTACAAAATCTCCTGCGCTATAGGTGTCTTTCGCACCACAGACGTCAATCAAGTGATGGGGGACGCTCGCCATCTCCTCCTTTGTTATCTTCTCAGTCCCGATGTCGAGCATCCGGTATACTTGGCGCGAATCGACCGATATAACCTCGCCGTCACGCTCTTTGGCGATCTGGATTGCGCGCGCGGACTTGCCGGAGGCCGTGGGGCCTATCACGCAGACTATGGGTGTTTTGCCGTCCACTTGCTCGGATGCTATCATGCCGAAATCATCTTTGTTAGCCTAAGATTCTCACCATGGATAAAAACGGACAAAAAAGCAATTATTGCGAGCACTGCGGGGATTTTCACGATCCGATGAGGGAGTTCGTCGCGTCAGTGCGCGTGGGCGAGCAAGTGCCGGATTACGAATTCGAGGCGTTCCAAAACGACGACACCAAGCCAATGAAGTTCTCCGATTTCCGGGGGAAGTGGCTCATCGTCATGTTCTATCCTGCGGACTTCACCTTCGTCTGCCCGACCGAGCTAGAGGATATGGCCAAGATCTATCCGAAGTTGAAAGAGCTCAACGCCGAGGTCGTCTCGTTCTCGACCGATACGGTCTTCACGCACAAGGCGTGGCACGATACCTCTCCTGCTATCAAGCAGATCGCGTTCCCTATGGGCGCTGATCCTTCCGGCAAGATATCAGACGCCTTCGGCGTGCTGATCCAGGGCTACGATACGACCCTTACGCCTGACGAAGGCCTCTCGATGCGCGGCACGTTCATCATCGATCCGACCGGCATCCTCCGCACCATGGAAGTGCACCACAACTCGATCGGACGCTCCGCGAAGGAGACGTTGCGGAAAGTACAGGCAGCGCAGTTCGTCGAGAAGAACGGAGACAAGGTCTGTCCTGCATCCTGGGAACCAGGAGATGACACGCTTGAGCCCGGCATGGGACTCGTCGGCAAGATTTAAGCAGCAGGAGTATGAAAATCATGCTCCTCGGGAGCGGGGAACTCGGTAAGGAAGTCGCCATAGAAGCGATGCGGCTGGGGCATGAGGTCGTCGCGTGCGACCGCTACGAGGGCGCTCCTGCTATGCAGGTGGCTCATAAGGCCCGCGTGTTTTCGATGCTCGACGGAGAGGAGATCCGGCGTGCCGTTGCCGAAGAGCAGCCGGACTTCATAGTGCCTGAGATCGAGGCGATCGCTACGAGCACCTTAGTCGAGCTGGAGACAGAGGGGTACACGGTGATTCCGACTGCGCGTGCCGCTCAGCTGACTATGGACCGCGAAGGCATCCGCCGGCTTGCGGCCGAAGAGCTGAAGATTCCTACGAGCCCGTACCGGTTCGCGAGCAGTCTTGAAGAGCTGACGAGCGCAGCAGGGGCGATCGGATTCCCCTGCGTCATCAAGCCGACCATGTCGTCTTCGGGCAAAGGGCAGAGCGTTGTGAAATCTGTCGAGGACCTTGCTAGCGCTTGGGAGTATGCGATGGAGGCCGGACGCGGGAAGACTGGCAAGGTCATCGTCGAGGGGTTCATCGATTTCGATTATGAGATCACGCTTCTTACCGTCCGGCACGCAGAAGGGACGTCGTTTTGTAAACCCATCGGGCACGTACAGATCGACGGTGACTACCGAGAGAGCTGGCAGCCGCAGGAAATGTCTGCTGAGGCGCTCGCTCGTGCAGAAGATATCGGAAAGAAGATCACGGACGCCCTTGGTGGACGCGGGCTCTTCGGCGTCGAACTATTTGTCAGAGGCGATGATGTCATCTTCTCTGAAGTCTCGCCGAGGCCGCATGATACGGGCATGGTCACTATGGCGAGTCAGAACCTAAGCCAATTCGAGTTGCATGCGCGCGCGATCCTCGGCCTCCCTATTCCTGAGATAACGACCCGGCCTGGAGCGTCTGCTGCGATTCTTTCTGAGATAGAGACCGAGCATCCTGCATACGAAGGTGTCGCAGAAGCCCTCATGGAGCCAGGAACCTCCGTACGAATCTTTGGGAAGCCAGCTGCGCATCTGCGTCGTCGCATGGCAGTGGCGCTTGCGACAGGTATCTCTGCCGACGAGGCGCGCGCAAAAGCGATGCGAAGCGCCGCGCAGATTCGCGTCACCGAAATGTAGTGCCGGGGGAGGGAGTCGAACCCTCAACCCTTGCGGGAGCAGGTTTTGAATCTACCGCGTATACCAATTCCGCCACCCCGGCTTGAAGAATATCCTACGCGCAACACGCACATCTCGCAACGCGCATGATAGAATTGCTTTAATGAGTGGCACGCCATATGAGCCGACGCGCTTCGACTCCGTCTTCTGGGTGGAGGTTGATCGCATAGAGCCGAACCCCTACCAGCCCCGCAAGGAGTTCGATGAAACGCGCCTCAAAGCGCTCGCAGAATCCATCCGTCAGTACGGGGTATTGCAGCCGATGGTCGTGACCCGCAAGGAGATCGAGAAGATGGGCGGGGGACTCGAGACCCGCTATGAGCTGATTGCCGGAGAACGGCGTTTGCGCGCTTCTAAGCTCATCGGGCTTCGCGAAGTGCCGGTCGTCATCCGCGAGGAACAAGACGATGGAGTGAAATTGGAACTCGCTATCATCGAGAACCTGCAGCGCGAGGACCTGAATGCCATCGACCGCGCGCAAGCCCTGTCCCAGCTGGCTTCCGAATTCGGTCTTTCGCACGCAGAGATCGGCGCCAAGATCGGTCGCAGCCGTGAGTTCGTCAGCAACTCCATCCGTCTCCTGGCGCTTCCGGAGGCTATCCAGCAGGCAGTGGTAGGTAAGGAACTAACTGAAGGGCATGCCCGTGCGCTCCTGATGCTCTCTGACCGCCCTGAGGAGCGCGATACGCTGTTCCGCGAGATCGTACTGAAGAAGACGTCGGTTCGCGTCACCGAGCAGCTGGTACGCCGCATCGCGACCGATAAGATCCGCAAGCACGACAAGACGCCTGAGATCATGAATATCGAGAAGTCACTCACCGAGACCTTGGGCACCCGAGTGCTCATCGAGAATCGTCCGAACGGAGGACGCGTGCTGATCGAATTCTTCTCCCCTGAAGACCTCTCGCACATCGTCGCGGCACTTGCAGCTGAGCAAGGACAGAAGACCGTGGATACAGAAGAGGTTAATGTGGAAGCGCCGCTCCCTGAAGTTGCCGCGGACCCGGACCTCGGCACCGTGCGGAACTTTACGGTTTAGATTTTCCTTTCTTCTTCCCCTCTTTCTCGCGCTGCGCCTTCTTGCGCAGCGTTCTCGTATCAGTGCGGACAGGGGCAGTCGGGCGTCCGCGCTCAGGAAGATCCAGGGTTGAGCGTATGTGCCTGCGGGCCATAGAAGTCTTGGCGAAGTCTATCCACTTTGCCGTCGGTCGTGCGGATTCTTTCTTAAGAATCTCGATGACGTCGCCGTTCCGGATCGTCGTATCAAACGACACCATCTTGCCGTTAATCTTGGCGCCGTTCATGCGGTTGCCCAGGTCGCTGTGTATCGCGTAGGCGAAGTCGACCGGCGTCGAGCCGATCGGAAGGTCGATCACGTCGCCTCTCGGCGTGAAGACGAAGATGCGGTGCGAGAAGAAGTCAGACTTTAGTCCTTCAACGAATTCAGTCGAGCCGGTGGAGCCAGCGTGCGCTTCGGCCAGTTCGACCAGCCAGCGCGGCGCGTTGGTCGTCAGGGATTCTTTCTCTGTCTTCTTGGAGAACTTCAGCAAGTTCGGGATGAGGTTCTGGATCCACGGGAGCGACATCCGCTGCACCGCATCCTTGGAGGCGCTGGTGCCCAAGAGTTTGTAAGAGCCGTGCGAGGCGATACCGAACTCAGCCTGCGTGTGCATTTCTTTGGTGCGTATCTGCATCTCGACGATGCCTGCTCCGTCGGTCACGACGGTAGTGTGCAGGGACTGATAGCCGCTCGAAGGCTTCGGCACGGAGATGTAATCTTTGAAGGCTCCCGGGAGCGGCTTGTAGAGGGAGTGGATGAGGCCGAGTGCTGTGTAGCAGTCAGCGACCGTCGAGACGATCACCCGGAGCGCTGCCATGTCGTGGATAAGGGTGATGTCGTCGCCCTTTCGCTTCAGTTTCTGATGCAGGCTCCAGAGACCTTTCATGCGGATGTCCGTTCGGAAGTCTTTGATGCCTTCGCGCCCGAGCGCTATCTGCAGTTCACGCTGCACTTTTTTGAGTCCCGCTTCGGTCTCCTTGGTCTTCAGCTTACGGACCTCGACCGCGTGCGCGTACGCATCAGGGTCGATGGCAGGGAATGAGAGGTCCTCCAGCTCGCGACGGATGCGGCCCATGCCGAGGCGATCCGCGATCGGCGCGTATATCTCGAGCGTCTCGAGCGCGATCCTTTGCTGCTTGTGCGCGGGCACGTGCTCCAAGGTCGTCATATTGTGATAGCGGTCGGCCAACTTGACGATAAGCACCCGTATATCAGAAGACGTAGCGACCAGAAGGCGCCTCAGACTCTCTGCGTGGCGCTCTGCGCCCCGATACTTGTGCTTGCCGAGTTTGGTCACTCCCTCGACCAAGAAGAGCACCTCAGCGCCGAATTCCTTCTCGACCTCTTCTGCGGTCGCCTTGGCGTCCTCGATAGCGTCGTGCAAAAGCCCAGCGATAACCGTCGGAGCATCCATACCCATCTGAGCGAGTATCTTTGCGACAGCTGCAGGGTGTACGAAATAGGGTTCTCCCGAGTAACGAGTAACATCCTTGTGTGCTGCCTCCGAGAAGGCGTAGGCTTTCTCGACTAATTTGGCGTCCTGTGCGGAGAGGTTCTGCATGTCCGCCAATATTTCCTTGACGGTAGTCATGCTAGACAGGATACCTGTCTATGCGGCCTATTTCAAATATTCAGCTGCTTCAGCAGGAGACATGGTCTCCGGGTCCGCGCTTTCGGGAAGGCTTATGCGACGGAGTCCCTTTTTTAGGAACCACCCGCTCTTGCTCTTGAATGCGACTAACTGCTTACCGTTCACCGGGTGTTTGCCGATGGTGTGTGAGAGCTCGACGCCTTTGGGAAGCGGCTTAGGGGTCGAAAGGATCTCGGTGGCACGCTCAAGGGTGATGGTGTACGGGTCATCATCTTTCTTGAGCGAACGGAACTCGCCGTTGTGCGCGAGATACGGACCGAAGCGCCCCGTGTTGGCCATGATCATCTCTCCGCTTGCAGGATTGAGGCCGAGGTCGCGGGGAAGCGCGAGATACTGGATCGCGTCCTCGAGCGTGACGGTGGTCGGATCCTTGCCCTTAGGGATGCTTGCGCGCTTCGCCTCGATCTTCGGTTTCTTTTTCTTCTTCGGCGCTTTCTTTGCCTTCGTCGCCTTCTTCTTCGGCTCTGGCTTCTCTTCCTCGACTACCGTCTGTCCGGTAGGCATCTCCACATACGGCCCGAAGCGTCCGGTTTTAACGAAGATCGGGAATCCGGTCTCTGGGTGTATGCCGATAGGCTCGTCGCCCTTGAGTTCGCCGCCGTCCTCTTGGCGCGCGCCGTCGCATTCCGGATACTTGGTGCAAGAAAGGAAGATGCCGCCGCGGCCAAGCTTGTATTCCATGGGGCTTCCGCATTTCGGACACGGGAATTCTTCTGGGGCTTTGCCAAGCGAGGTTGCTTTGGGCAGGTCTTCTTTGGAGGCGACTGCGGCTTGGAACGGTGTATAGAAATCCTGGAGTGTGGGGAGGTATTTGCGTTCTCCGCGAGCGATCTCGTCTAGCTCGTCCTCCATCTCTGCAGTGAAGGAATCAGATATATAGGTAGGGAAATGTTCCTCAAGCCAGCCGGACACCACCATCCCGGTCGCGGTGGGTTTGAGGGTGCGGCCCTCCTTATCGACATAGCCGCGCACCTGGATAGTCTGCATGGTGGAAGCGTACGTCGATGGGCGTCCGATGCCGCGCTTCTCTAGTTCCTTGATAAGGCCTGCTTCGGTATAGCGGTTAGGCGGTTCGGTCTGCTTCTCCGTTTCGGTCAGTGATTCAAGATCGAGTTTCTCACCGACCGTAAGAACCGGCAGCTCGACATCTTCTCCGCGGGAGCGGGTATCAAGTGCGAGCCATCCTGGGAAGAGAACTCGGGAACCGTTAGCGGAGAAAAGAGGGATATCTGCGTCCGCTTTCGCTTTGACGCTAGTGCGGAGCACTTTGGCACCCGCCATCTGGGAAGCCATGGCGCGTATGCGGATAAGCTCATAGAGAGCTTCCTCATCACCAGGCGCTCCTGCACGCTTCTTGCCAGCATCGGTCGGGCGTACTGCTTCGTGCGCCTCCTGCGCGTTCTTGCTCTTAGTCTTGTAGACACGGGACTCTACATACTCCTTTCCGAATTCCTTCTCAATGATCGAGCACATGCTCGCGACCGCTTCGGTGGCGAGATTCACGGAGTCGGTACGCATGTAGGTGATGTGTCCGGCTTCGTAGAGTTTCTGGGCAGCGCGCATGGTGCGTGACGGAGAGAACCCGAGGCGAGTCGATGCCGTCTGCTGCATGGTCGAGGTCGTAAACGGCGGACGAGGAGAACGCTCTTCAGAGCGCTCGGTAACGTCGCCGACGCTCCACGCCGCTTTCTGTCCTAAGTTGAGGATGCGATCCGCTTCCTCCTTGGTCTTCGGCTCCTCAACACAGGTCGCAGGGAACTGGCTCTTGGCTGACTTGAAGACAGCATCTAGTACGTAAAAGGTCTCAGGGATGAATGCCTTAATCTCGCGTTCGCGCTCAGCAAGGATTCTAAGCGCAGGGGATTGCACCCGGCCAGCGGAGAGTCCGTAACGCACCTTCTTCCAGATGAGGCCCGAGAGGTCATAGCCCACGATGCGGTCGAGGACTCGGCGGGCTTCCTGCGCGTACTTCAGATCCTCGTCGATTGCGCGTGGGTGCTGCAGCGCTTCCTCGATAGCGGTCTTGGTGATCTCATGGAAAACGACGCGCTGGGGTTTCTTCAATCCTACCGCTTCCTTTATATGCCAGGCGATAGCCTCTCCTTCGCGGTCAGGGTCGGTCGCGAGAAAGACTTCACTCGCCTTTGCGGCTGCCTTCTGTATGCGTTCGATGACATCTTTTTTCCCTGGAGAGATGACGTAGCGCGGCACGAAGCCGCCTTCGATATCGACGGCATCTTTGTTCGACTTAGGGAGATCGCGCACGTGTCCGACCGATGCGAGCACTTCGTAGTCGTTCCCTAGGTACTTCTGTACGGTCTTCGCTTTCGCAGGAGACTCTACGATGAGTAGTTTCTTTGCCACAAGGCTAACTCATAGCGTACCTGTATGTATGCTGTCAAATGAAGGAGACGCGATTATGGCAGGTCGTACGTGCGTAATGTGACCGGAATACCCCGCGCTTTCGCCTTATCCACCGTGTCCTGCGTGCCCTTGGAATGATTGGCCTGGAAGGCATGGAGCGCATCTGAGAGCTCGACGATCTTACTGTTGCGTTCGTAGTACGTCTCCCGGTTCATCACGGTGTTGGTGGGGTGCTCGATGAGCGCTTTCGGGTTGCGTTTCTTGACCAAGGAGAGGAGGTGGGTCAGGGCATCAGCCTGCTCATGCGTTATGACCTCCTCCTCTGCCCGCGTACGGTAATGATCGATATATAAGGAGAGGGCGGCAGGAAGGCATACCTTTATATACTCGGCGCCAGGGTCCTGCTTGAGGGCCTCCTCAGCTGCGATCTGATCGACACCGATAGCCCCTCCGACCACAATGCCGTTGCCCTGCATGAGTATCTCGTTCACGTCCTGCCTGACATCCGCTTCCATATGCGCGTCGGTCAATTTGCTCCCGCTTATGCCGATCCACTTCATAGGGTCACGCGTATAGGCCGGTGATCCGAGCCATGAGCATTCTTGAGCACTTCCATATCCGTAGCCATAAGGTCCTTGGATAAAAGTATATGGTCCAATTGGCTGGAAGAAAATGGGTGCGTGACGTGCCCGAGAAGCGGGTTAGCGAAGCCGTGCTCCTTGAAGGCGGCTTCCATCCATCTGCGCTCGGCTCGTGTCATGCATACGTCAGAGAGCGTGCCGCCCAAGAGCCAGCTGGCAGGACTGACGCGATACGATTCCAGGATATTGAAGTCGCCGCAGACTATCGTCTCAAGTGACGGATCCAGGTGCGAGAAGGCGATGCCCAGCTCTTCTTTGCGATGCACTGGGGCCGTGACCGAGAGATGGAGAGAGAAGACGCGCATCAAGCCTCTCGGAGATTGGAGATCGGCGTAGAGACCGTGGCGGTTGCCGAGATTCTTGTGTCTGGGCCAGATGCCGAGGCTCTGCAGCAGGAAGACGAATATCTTTCCGCGCAGCGGCCGGCTGAGCGTGCGGTCTGGAAGCGCGAAGGCGTGCGCGGCCTTGATAGGGTAGCGGGACAGGATCGCGAGATGTACCCGGTGTGACTTCCCTTCAGATTCATAGTCATCGTCAGGGGCAGAGGCCATATGGAACGGGAGCGCTGAGAGCCTCTTCAGAAACTCGTCGGGTGCCTCTTGGAGGCAGAGGATATCGAACTCCAGCTCCTTGATGAACGTGAAGGCTTCTTCGAGCTTCTTGTTCTCGAAGAGCATGTTCCAGGAATAGATTCTCATGTGCGGTGCCAGGCTCCCATCTTCTCGGTGAGGAATCCTTTAAGTTCCAGCGTGACGAGTGCTGAGATGGTTTCATCCTTCTCTAAATCAAGCGTACGGATGAGCTCGTCTTTGGATAGCGGCTTCCAAAGCGCGTCATACACTTCGCGCTCAGGACCATCGAGGATGTCCATATCTTTCTCTCGGCTTTCTTGTGGGATACCGAGTGCCTCGAGTATGTGCGCGGATTCGGTGACCAAGGCTGCTCCGAGGCGAATGAACTTATTCCCGTATCCATGCGCATCCCCGATGCGATGCGGGACGCAGAGCAAGTCCCGATTGTATTCGCTTGCGAGTCGCGCGGTGATCAAGGTGCCAGATTTCTCACCTGCCTCTATGACAAGGACGGCATCTGCGATCCCGACCATCAAACGGTTCCTCGAAGGGAAGTCCTCGATGCGCGCCTTATGGTCCGGCTCATGTTCGGAGAGAAGCGCGCCGCCTTTGAGGAGTATCTCTTTAGCAAGGTCCGCATTGCTCCTCGGGTAGATGGCATTGCTTGAGAGTCCTGAGCCAGGGATGGCGATGGTATGCAGTCCACTGCTAAGTGCTGCCTTATGCGCGATCGCGTCTATCCCGAGCGCGAGTCCCGATACGATCGAGACCGGGTAGCCTGCTAGTCCAGCGATGAGCGTGTTGCAGACTTCCTTCCCGTACGTGCTGCAGGCGCGTGAACCGACTATCGCCAGGTACTTCGTACCCTTGGGCGCCCATTCCCCAAGCATCCACAGAGACTCCGGCGGTTGCGGGATCTCGGTGAGGCCTTTGGGATATTCGGCGGATGTTAGTTGTCGTAGGGCTATCGCCATACTATTCTTGCTAGTATACCTGTACTGACATGCTTGATATCCATTTTATACGAGAAAATGCCGACCTGGTGAAGGAAGGTGCGCGCAAGAAGAACGTCGAGGTCGACATTGACCGGCTCTTGAAGGTGGACGAGGAGCGCAAAGGCCTCCTCCAGGCTATCGAGGAGAAGCGAGCCGAGCAGAACCGGGCCTCCAAGACCATCATGCTTTCTAAGGGCGAGGACAAGGAGAAACTCCTTGAGGCCATGCGACACCTCAAATCCGGCATGGGAGAGATGCAGGAGCATTTCGACGTGCTGGATCTCGAGTGGACCAAGCTGATGCTCGCGGTTCCGAACGTCCCTTCTCCTGATACACCTGAAGGACCTGACGAGTCCGGCAACGTGGTCATCCGCTCATGGGGAGAGAAGCCGGCTTTTCCTTTTCCTGCTAAGCCGCACTGGGAACTCGGAGAGGAACTAGGACTCATCAATACCTCCAAGGCAGGCGAAGTCTCCGGAGCTCGCTTCGCCTACCTGATGGGGGATCTGGTGCTCATGCAGTTCGCACTCGTCGACCTGGTCATGAAGACACTTACCTCAAGCGAGGCACTCAAGCAGATTGCGACGGATGCTGGACTTGAAGTGAGCCCGAAGCCATTCGTACCGGTCGTGCCACCGGTCATGATGCGCGCTGACGTGATGGGACGCATGGCGCGCCTGCAGCCTATTGATGAGCGCTACTACTTCGAGAAAGACGAGATGGTGTTCATCGGAAGCGCTGAACACACGCTTGGTCCACTCCACATGGGAGAGATCATCGAGGAGCAGAATCTCCCGATACGCTATGTCGGGTACTCGACATCGTTCCGCCGCGAGGCAGGAGCGGCAGGCAAGGATACGCGCGGCATACTCCGCCAGCATCAGTTCGATAAGCTGGAGATGGAATCTTTCGCACGTCCTGAAGACGGGTACCGCGAGCAGGAATTCATGGTGGCGCTCCAAGAGCATTTCATGCGCACACTCAAACTGCCCTACGAGGTCATGCTGGTCTGCACCGGAGACATGGGCAACCCTGACCACCGCCAGTTCGATATCAATACGTGGATGCCGGGACAAGATACCTACCGCGAGACACAGACCTCCGATTACATGGGCGGCTTCCAGGCTCGCCGTTTGAATACTCGCGTACGCCTTGAGGGCGGAGACCTCACGCATGTGCACATGAATGATGCGACCGCGTTTGCGATCGGCAGAACCCTGATCGCCATCATGGAGAATTATCAGCAGGAAGACGGTTCTATCCGCGTCCCCGAGGCGCTCCAGCACTATGTCGGCAAAGAAGTCATTCGACGTCAAACGTAAGGCGCCGGCCAAGCAGACGAAGGCCGCTCCTGCTCGTCGAAAGCCTGCTGCCCGTTCCAAGCCTTCGCCCCTTCGCAATCCAGGGCGTAAGAAACCGGGCGCTTTGGCGTCGTGTCGTCGCGAGCAGAAGAAGCGCATTTTCAGCATCACACTGGTCGTCATCGCGGTGCTCGCCGGCGCAATCCTCTATGGGTTCTGGCGACCAGAGGTTCGCATACAGACGGTAGAGGCGGAGAACCCGTCCTTGTCTGCGATCGCGACCGAGGTGATCGATGGCGCGTACGCGCATGTGATCCCTCGTGATTCCATCTTCTTCTTCCCGGAGCGCGACATACGCGAAGCGATCCTCGATGAGCACCCGGCGATCTCGGCGCTCTCCATCTCTCGCTCAGGGCTGCAGTCTATTTCCATAGATACGATTTCTCGTACAGCCGCGTTCTGGTGGTGCGGTACTCCGGAGAGCGCCTCTGCGGCTAATGCCTCGTGCTACGAGGCGGATGCAGAAGGCCTCATCTTCCGGCCTGCGGTCGTGACGACCATCGAAGGGACGTCTACGCCGACGGGGTCGACGCTCCGCATCTACGCGAACATCGTCGATGGAGCAGACAGCCCCTCGTATCCGGTTCGGGCTCGTATGGAGAGTCTTGAGTCGATCCCCAACGTACTTCGCTTCGTGAAAGCGATGCGTGAGTTAGGGGTTTCTCCTGTTTCCCTTGCCATACGCGGGGATGAGGCGGATCTCTTCGTACCGAGTTCAGGACGCGGCACGCGCATCACCTACGTGCTCGGCCGAGAAGAGGCTGCGGCAGCGCTCGCTTCTGCGGTATTCCCGTCGCTTAACCTGACTGATGGCTCTATTGAGTATGTGGATCTGCGCTTCTCTGGGAAGGCGTATATCAAACGGAGGGAATAAGGTAAGGTAGCCCGATGGATTCCTTTTGGAATAAGTTACCTAAGCCTTTCTTCGTCCTCGCGCCTATGGCGGATGTGACCGATCCGGCCTATCGCAGGCTCATCAACGAATGTGGGCAGCCGGATGTCTCATGGACGGAGTTTGTGTCTGCAGATGGTCTCTATCACACGCGGGAGAAGAAGGGCATGAAAGACGAGGAGAATCCGCTCATGCGGGATCTTCAGTATGGTTCTGAGGAGCGTCCGATCGTCGCTCAGTTCTTCTCGGGAAAGCCAGAGATGATGGAGTATGCAGCGGCGCTCGCAGTCGAGCTGGGTTTCGATGGCGTCGATATCAACATGGGATGCCCGGACAAGACGATGGTGAAGCAGGGGTCGTGTGCCGGACTCATCAGGGATCCAGACCGCGCAAAGGAAGTGATCCGCGCTGCAGTCCGTGGGACAGGCGGGAAGATCCCGGTCTCTGTGAAGACCCGACTCGGGTTCAATCAGATGGAATACGAGACTTGGCTTCCGGCCGTGCTTGAAGAAGATATCGCTGCGCTTACGGTGCATCTGCGCACTCGCAAAGAGATGTCCCTTGTCCCGGCTCACTGGGAACTGGTACCTGAGATAGTCGCGATCCGCGATCGCGTCGCTCCGCAGGTGCTGCTGCTTGCTAACGGAGATGTGAAAGATTTGTCTGAGGCTCGGGAGAAGGCAGAGCGTACTGGCCTCGATGGCGTCATGCTCGGGCGCGGCATCTTCGGGAACCCATGGCTCTTCTCTGAGCGCGCCGATATCTCAGCTAAGGAGAAGTTGGAGGCGTTGCTCACGCTTGCGCAGTACTTCACCGAACTGAAGCCCGCTAAGCACTACGCGATATTGAAGAAGCACTTCAAGGCGTTCGTGGGGGGCTACGACGGGGCAGCGGAACTGCGAGCCCAGATGATGGAGACCAATAGCCTCCCGGAGTTAGAACCGATCATACGGAAGGCGATTCCCTTGGTATAATCCTCGGGTATGGCTCACCAGTCCTTATATAGGGCGTATCGTCCGCAATCCTTCAAGGAGGTTGCAGGACAGGAGCAGGTGACCGCTCCCCTGGCTGAGCAGATCAAGAGCGAGAAGGTAGGGCATGCGTATCTCTTTGCTGGATCGCGCGGACTCGGCAAGACCTCTGTCGCTCGTATCTTTGCGACTGAACTCGGTGTCTCTGATAAGGATCTCTACGAGATAGACGCAGCGAGCAACAACAGCGTCGACATGATCCGTGACTTGACGGCTAACGTGTTCACGCTTCCGTTCGAGTCCCCGTACAAGGTGTACATCCTCGACGAGGTGCACATGTTCTCCAAGGGAGCGTGGAATGCGCTTCTGAAGACTCTTGAGGAGCCTCCAGCGCATGCGCTCTTTGTCTTGGCGACGACTGAACTGGATAAGGTGCCGGAGACCGTGCAGAGTCGCTGCCAGGTGTTCGAGTTCCGTAAGCCATCTCGCGCTGGGCTCGTGAAGTTGCTAAGTAGCGTTGCGAAGAAGGAAGGTTACGCGATGGAGCCTGCGGCTGCTGATCTTATCTCGATGCTTGCAGATGGTTCGTATAGGGACGCCCTTTCAGTGCTCGAGCGCGTGTTCGCCTCTTCGTCCGATAAGAAGGTGACTCGAGCAGAGGCAGAGGCAGCAACGGGGGCTCCTAAGCGAGCTCTAGTTACCGCGCTTGGTACCGCCCTTTCTTCTGGCTCTGCTGATGCTTCGCTTACGGCCATCCGCCGTGCTGCTTCAGAGAATGTGGATATGCGCCTGTATCTCTCCTTGGTCTTGGAGTACCTGCGTAGCGTCTTGCTTGTCCGGCACGCTCCAGAACTGCGTAAAGAGATCGCAGAGGAGGTAGGAGAGGATGAATATGCGGAGATAGAGAAGATAGCCATGGATACTGAGTCCAGGCTCACCCATGCGACCTTGAAGGCGTTTCTTGAGGCTGCGTCTCGGGTCCGGTTCGCTCCGGTGCCAGCGCTCCCGCTCGAGCTGGCGGTCTTAGAACTCTATTCATAGCAATGCTTTCACGATTCACCTGGCCCCTGGTACTTGTCGCAGTCGTCGTATCGCTCGGGTACGCGGGATCCCAGTTCGACCTGTTCTCTCCTCCCTGTGATGAGCCGGTCGAGTACTACATAGGGGAGTTCGATGCTCGCTTCGGCATCTCTCGGTCTGAGTTCACTGACGCTCTTTCTGATGCCGCTGCCCTATGGAATGAAGCGGCTGGGAAGACGGTCGTCGTGTTCGCTGAAGACGGGGATCTGCCCGTGCATCTTGAGTATGGTTCTGAGCAGAAGACCTCCCAACTAGGAGAGGCGATCGATGAGGAGCAGGAGGCATACGACACGGCTAAGGCAAACTTCCAGGTACTTGCCGATGATCTTGAGGCAGCCAAGAGCACGTATGCGGCGCAACTCGCGGCATATGACCAGAAGACGGCTGCGTATGAGAAAGATGTCGATTATTGGAATGATCGCGGGGGAGCACCCCCTGCCGAATATCAGAAACTCCAAGCACGCCAAAGGGCACTTGAGGCAGAGCGGGTGCGGGTCAATGCGCAGGCGAAGTCCGTAAACGCGATCGTCGATGATATGAACAGCGAGGTGGAGGCCCTGAATGACCTCGCTGCTGCCATCAATAAGCGCGTAGATGTGTATAACGCTAATGCGCATACGGACTTCGACCAAGGCAGGTATATAGAGGACAAAGACGGGAAGCGCATTACCATCCGGGAGTTTACCGAGGGGACTGAGTTACGCCGCGTGCTCGCCCATGAGTTCGGGCATGCGCTCGGCATGGATCATGTCGAAAATCCGGACGCGATCATGTATTCGTATAACGTGGGGTCGAAACTCGCGCTGAGCGAGGAGGATCACCAGGAGTTAAGCAATGCCTGTGAACTGGACTGAGGCCCCACGATGAGGCAGGATAAGAGCGTATTGGGAGATCGTCTAACGGTAGGACAGCGGCCTTTGAAGCCGTGAATCTAGGTTCGATTCCTAGTCTCCCAGCCAAGTCGTGCTAGGTTCGGTGTCCGAGGTGCTTGATTTCGCTCATAGGAGTACTCTTGTGATGTGCCTGACGATTATCGAAATCACCACTACGTCCCGCAGTGGTATCAAAAGAAATTCATGCTTCCAGGCGAGCATGAGCTATTCCATTTGGATATGAAGCCGGATACTTTTGCCGATCCACGTGGAATAACTCATACAAAAAAAGCACTTAAACGCCAAGGGAGCAAAATGTGTTTCGTTGAGGAGGATTTATATACAACAAGGGTTCAGGGTATTGAAACGAAGGACATTGAAAAGCACTTTTTTGGCGCGATTGATACCAAAGGTCGTCCAGCGGTTGAATACTTCGAGAACTTTTCCTATCCCCTAAAGGATTGGAAAGATTATCTTCAAGACATCATGCGCTATATGAGTACGCAGAAGCTTAGGACGCCCAAAGGCCTTTCATTTGTAAGCGAGAAAATTGGCACTACGGATAAGGACGCAATTCTTCGGACGATGCTTCGTCTCCGGAATATTCATGCTGCGATCTGGATGGAATGCGTCTGGCTCGTTGCCGATGCTTCGCAGTCCCCAGACGCGGACAACATCGACGCGATAGTCATATCGCATGAACACGCAGACCACTGCGATATCGGGCAGATACGAACCCTTCTTGAAAAGAACCCAAGCGCACAGGTCATCACGCACGAGGCGGTAGGCACACTCCTCAAAGAAGCCGACATACCTCATACGCTCATAGAAGACGGTGAGACCATCACCATCAAAGGAGTCGAGATACAGAGCCATGGCAGCAAGCATGCGACCTTCTATGGAGACGTACCTCCATGCAGAAACACAGGGTATCTGATCGGAAGAGAATTGTTTATGCCGGGAGATGCACTGCATGACATCCCGACCACGCCGCCGCGCATTCTCGCGCTGCCATGCGGAGGCCCATGGATGCGCTTGTCTGAAGCCATCGATTACGCAAAGAAGTTGAAACCGAAGGTAGTGTTTCCTATACACGATGCTATCTATATTGAGGAATTCCGTGGAGACCTGATTCCGCGCATCGTCGGAGGGAATCTGGAAGCCGCTGGTATACAATTCATAGATATGGCACCTATGTCATCGCATGACTATGAAGATTGATCCCCGCCCTAAGCCACCACAGCAATCACCGGACTTCCCGGACTCCTTCCATCGCGTGACCGTCAAAGGGGTATACGTGAAAGACGGCAAAGTCCTCATGTCGCACGACTTCGTGAGCCCAGATGATCCTGTGTGGGAACTTCCTGGCGGAGGACTGGACTTCGGCGAGCCTATCGTCGAAGGACTCAAGCGTGGGATAGAAGAGGAGATGGGATTAGAGGTTACCTGGATAGCAGACAAGCCTACGTACGTGTACGCCAGCAAGAAGGAGCAGTGGCGAGGCATGGACTGGTATTACGTGCTCGTGCTGATCTATCAGATAGATATAAAGACTCTCGACTGCCTGAAGAAGACTGATGAATGCCGAGACATCAAGTTTTTCACCAAGGAAGAACTCCTCAGCGAGCCGACGCTCAATGATCAGATACAGGGATTCGCTGAACGCTTCGACCCCGCAGATTTCAAGCAGGTGTAACCCTCCCCGCCTCTATCGGGGTTATAGGGGATATGAACAATCCGTTTCGTAATGCAGCCCTGGCATTCGCCTATATCCTAGGCGTCGCTACGCTCCTGTTCTCTATCGGAGAGGGCATGGAAGCGTCGATGCCACCAATCATTGGCATCGCTTCCTTCCTTTCTTTGTTCGTGTTCTCCGTAGCCCTTATGGCATACGTATTCATCGGGCTTCCGCTCTGTCTGTACCTAGACGGAGCCAAGAAGGAGGCAGTATCCCTTTTCTGGAAGACGCTCCTGTCTTTTGGCTGTCTCGCAGTGCTCCTCTTCGTCCTTGGAATCTCGTTCTTCTAGGCTTTCGTAGGTGCTGGTATCATAGGGCGATATGGAAGAGCGCGTACAGCAGCTAGGAGAAGAGGTGCGAGGACTACAGGCGCGTAACCTTCGAGTCGAAGCGGACAAGGCCTGGGAGACCAGCGCCACGCGCGTCATCTCGCTCCTCCTGGTCACCTATGTCATAGCGACACTCGCCTTGATGGCGATAGGGAATACAGAGCCGTATCGCAATGCGCTCATCCCGACTATCGGTTTTTTCCTCTCCTTGCAGTCGCTCCCATTCCTGAAGAAAGCCTGGATCGCACGACGAAAGTAGCATGAAGCCCCACGGACTCGCGCTCGACATAGACAACACGCTCTCTGCCTCAAACATCCATTGGGCGAAAGAACTGGAGCGCCTGTACGGGAATCCGACAGGAATGACGCCCGAAGAACTTTGCGAGAAGTACATGCTCTCCTCGCACGTGCCGCACTGGAAGGAGTCTCCAGAAGCACAGGAATGGATGGAGCAGGCGAGGCGATCGCCCGAGATACATCATGAGTATCCGCTTATTGAGAATGCCAAGCACATGGAGAACCTGCAGCAGCAGGATGCGGCCCTGGATTCGCAGATCGCCCGCAATGAGAAGGCGCTCCGAGAAAACCTCGAGCTGCTCACCAAGGTGAAATCGAATTACGAGCTGGAGAAGACGGTGTCAGAAGAGTGTGTGACATTGGCCGGGCTCATCGCTGAATTGCAGGCAAGCAAACGCGTCACGGAAGATACCTTGCGCAAAGGTGCCGACCTGCTCAAGAAGAAAGAAGACGAGCTCGCCCTACAGAAAGCACCTCCGCCCCCTTGGAAAAAGAAGTAATACCAATGGTCTTGAATCGTCGTATACTAAACACCCTATGAACCATTCTATCGTTGTGAAGACAGGGGCATTCTTCATGTCCGCCTTCATGCTCCTTACTGGCGTTATCCCTGCATTACCCGCACAAGCAGCCTCCAATCCTCCTGTAGGCCTCTACAGCGCTCTTCAGGACGACGAAGATGATGAAGACGAGGATGAAGACTACAGTCGGTACTCTCGTTCCCGTTACAGCGGAACGCTTGGGCGAAAGATACGGGCGCTTGATGACGACGAGGTAGAGAACCTCCCGATTCCTATCATCATGGGCGTCAGGCTCGCTAACATCTGGCCGAACTTCGGCGATCCTCGCGATGGCGGAGCACGCCAGCACGAGGGCCTCGACATAATGGCTCCTCGCGGAGCGGCTATCGGCTCTCCGACCGAGGCCGTCGTCACCCGTACCGGCAAGGGAAGCGGCTCAGGCACCTACGTGCAGACCGCAAACCCTGGCGGCGAAACCTTTTACTACTACCACCTCGATGAGATAGCAGACGGCATCAAGGCCGGAACAGAGTTAGAGGTGGGCGATATCCTTGGTTACGTCGGTAACACCGGCAACGCTTCAGGTGGCGCACCACACCTCCACTGGGAGATACGCGATGGACGCAGGGCCACCGATCCGTTCCCGCGCCTCACGAAAGAATTCTCTGACGAAGTACGGATCCGGTACCTCACTGGTCTTCTTGAAGAGTTACAGAAGGAGCTCGCGCGACTTCTACGCAACTAGAATCATCTGTTCTTCATGAACGATACGGCACACTCAGTGATGTCCTCTCGAGGATAAGACCTTATGGATGAATTCTTGAAGATGGATGTGTTCTTTATGGTCACGACTGCGTCGGTCCTCATTCTGACCGCGCTCGTCGGGTTCCTTGTCGTGCGACTCATGCGGGTGCTCGCTACTATCGAGCGCATCGTCGATTCTGCAGAGAAGGAGGCCGAGCGGGTACGGGAGGATATACAGGATCTGCGCACGAAGGCCAGGAAGGAAGGGCTCCAGCTCCGTCACATCCTCGGGTTCCTGGGCGGGATCAAGAAACCAAAGCGTCGTTCGAAATCTTAATACACTAAGGCATACCGACTATGGCTACGAAACGAAAGACAAAGAAAAAGATTGGCAAGGGAGCTATAGCAGCAGGTCTCGGTGCAGCAGCAGTCGCTGCCGCAGCAGCAGGAGCTGGCTATTACTTCTACGCTGACAAGCATGCGAAGAAGCATCGTGCAGCCGCAAGCCGCTGGGCTAAGGGAATGAAGACCGAGGTCACCAAGCGCGCCAAGGCGCTCAAGAAGATCGATGCCAAGAGCATCGCTAAGGCGGTGGACGAGGCAGTCGAGCTCTACGAAGGCGTTCGCGGCGTCTCAGCCTCAGATCTCCGCGCTGCAGCCAAGGAGCTCAAGAGCAACTGGAAGATCCTGCAGGGCGAGGTCGCCGGCAAGGCACGATCAAGCGCGAAGCGCGCAAAGTCGACCGCTAAGCGTGCAGTGAAGAAAGTGGCAAAGAGGGCAGCAGCGAAGAAGCGACGCGCATAACAGTTAGCGCCACATGGATATGAACACTACGAATACACTGCTTATCATCTTGGTCGTGCTGCTGGTCGCCTTTGGCGTCTGGTACTTCGCGTCCCAGCCACAAGCAGCACCGCAAGAAGAAGGGATTCAGGTCAACATAGGAGGAGGCGACGAGAACGCTCCGAACTAAAGACCACGTAGGTACGTAATGTGCATGAACAAACCGCGGAGCGCTGCTTCGCGGTTTTGTCATATGCTAAGATTCTGCCAGTGAAAAAACAGATCATTCCCATCCTCTTCGTCACTTTGCTGATCGATATGATCGGCATCGGGATGTTGATCCCGATCACCCCGATCCTATTCACGGATCCGACGTCCCCGCACTTCATCTTGCAAGGGTATTCGACCCAGATGCAGTTCCTGATCGCGGGATTGGTCACCGCGCTCTACGGCCTCGTGCAGTTCCTGGCTGCTCCGCTTCTGGGGCAGCTCTCGGACGTCTATGGGCGAAAGAAATTGCTCATGCTCGGCGTAGGCGTGCTCGCGCTCTCGCAGCTCTGCTTCGGACTCGGCATCGAGTTCGGCTCTCTATTCTTGCTGTTCGTGAGCCGCATCGTCGGAGGACTCGCAGCCGCCAACTTCAGCATTGCGCAGGCGGCTATCGCAGACGTCACGGAGCCTAAGGATCGTGCGAAGAACTTCGGCCTTATCGGCGCAGCGTTTGGCATCGCGTTTATCATCGGTCCCATACTCGGCGGCTGGATCGCAGGAGCGACCGGGAGCGCATCTTCGCCGTTTTGGATTGCAGGCGTCCTCGGTGTACTGAACCTGCTCTTCGTCGCGCTCTTCCTTCCTGAGACACATAAGGTCGCACAGGTGGTGCAGCACCGTTTCCATCCGTTGCAGGGGATCAAGAACATCTATGCGGCGTTTGCCGATAAGGATGCGCGGCCGGTGTTCACGACTAGTTTCCTTTACATGTGCGGGTTTGCGGCCATGACGTCCTTCTTCGGCGTACTTCTGGTCAACCGTTACGGGCTGACTGAAGCTGAGGTTGGGACTTTTTATAGCGTCATCGGTGGGTGGGTGGTGTTCACGCAGCTAGTCGTGCTCAGGTTCTTTGCCAATCACTATTCGGAGCGCGCTATCCTGCGCGTCTCGCTCCTGTTCGTCGCGGTCGCGGTGGTAGTGCAGCCGTTCTCTGGATCCCTCCTTGTGCTGTACGCTCTTACGCCGCTGTTCTCTATTCCGCACGGGCTCTCTATTGCCAACATCACCTCGCTGGTCAGTAAGAGTGCCGGAGCCGGCAAGCAAGGCGCAGCGCTCGGCATCAACGGCTCCTTGATCGCCTTTGCGCAGGGAGTGATACCGATACTCGTAGGCCTGGTCACCGGATGGATCGGCATCACGGCTCCGTTCCTTGCCGGAGGCGTATTCATCATCGGTGCTTGGCTCGTCCTTTTCCTTCCGAAGGAGAAGAAGGCTAAGGTACACATAGGCCTATGATCGCTCCAGGCTCGAAGGCTCCTGCGTTCTCGCTCCCTGATCAGGACGGGGTCGTGCGTTCCCTTACCGATTTCGCTGGCAAGTACCTCGTCCTCTATTTCTATCCGAAGGATGACACCCCAGGCTGCACCATCGAAGCGCAGGTGCTCGGCGATTCGCTTCCCCAGTTCAAGAAGTTGAATGCGGAAGTGGTCGGCGTCTCAGCCGACAGCGTCAAAAGCCACAAGAAGTTCTGCGACAAGATGGGTATCCCGTTCCCGCTTCTTTCAGATGAAGGGAAGGAGATGCTGAGTGCCTACGAAGTCTGGCAGGAGAAGAACATGATGGGGCGGAAATATATGGGAATCGTCCGGACCACCTATGTCATCGACCCGAAGGGCGTGATCGTGAACGTATTTGAGAACGTGAAGCCGCCCAAGCATGCAAAGGAGGTTCTGGCGTATCTGCAGGGTATTTCGTAGACACGGTTTGCGGCGTTGCTTGGAAAGTTAGTACCCGTTTCAGGGTAGAGAGGAAGTTAGTTCGGCTCATTTTGCAATTCCACCATTACTTGAAGTCTGTCTACTTGTCTGAGAAGTTCATTATAACGGTCAGTTTTTTCTGCATGTGCGGACCAGATTTCTAAACCAACCATAACTAGAAGAATGATAAATCCCGTTATCACTACAAGCTGAGTATGGTTCATTCTAGAAAGATTGTCCCGCGATTCATTCTTGAGGCGAACTGTTTCTTCCCACAAAACCCTTATCTGGTCTGGAGTAAACGTCTTGGGTATTGGGCCATCAAAACCCAATGAAGATACCGAGGGGTCAGCAGGGCCAGTTGGACCAGTTGGGCCTGTGGGACCGTCTTGGCGCAGTGGATCCATAACTACTTTTCTTTCTCAACAAGGAAATAATACCTGTTGTTGTCTTCAAGAGGTGTCCCATCATAACTTATTCTAAAGTAGTACTTACCAGGCACATTTACTGGAACGGGTCCAAAATATGCAGCGATGTCTATATCTCCCTCTTTCACTGGACCTCGTAATACAACCCTTCCAAGTTCAAGTGTTCCATTTTCATGAATTACACTCACAACCACTTCAACACTATCCTTAGGGGTTGCTCCTAAAATACGTCCACCAATATAAAAGAATTGAGGGATTACATTTACATCTTTAGGAATATTGATGGTGGAAAAACATGAATAAAGCTGTACTTACCACTTACTGTGTCTTTCATTATTCTTCCCGCAGGGACAAGATATGCGATTTCCATAGTATTTCCACCAATACTAGCATTGATTTGCGATCCCATTCCACGAAAGAAGTTAGTTAGCATATACGGTTAATTATGTTGTTGTGGGATAGGCTTTTGTCCACAGGCTTTTGACAAAAACAAGCCTGTGCTATAGTGGCTCATGGAACGAGTCCTCTATACGTTTGATGATGTGCTCATAGCCCCGGCCCGCAGCGCGATTGAACCCGCTGCCGCTAAAGTCGGGTCAGCCGCCGCTCGCGGCCTTTTTCTTACCGTGCCTGTCCTTTCAGCTGCCATGGATCGCGTCACCGATGCGAAGATGGCCATCGCTCTTGCAAAGGCAGGAGCGCTCGGCGTACTCCACCGCAACTGCACGGCAGAGGAGCAGGTAGCGATGGTCAAGACAGTCAAGAAGGCCGGCGTCATGGTCGCTGCAGCCTGCGGACCGTTTGATGCAGAGCGCGCACAGATGCTTGCTAAGGCAGGAGTGGATGTCGTTGTCATCGACTGCGCCCACGGACATAACATCAAGGTCTTGAAGAGTGCTAAGTCCATCAAGGCAAAACTGCCGAAGGATGTGAAGATGATCATCGGCAATATCGCCACTGCTGAGGCTGCAGCAGATATCATCAAGATGAATTTCGCAGACGGTATCAAGGTCGGCGTGGGCCCTGGTTCCATCTGCACGACGCGTCTGGTTTCCGGCGTTGGTATGCCGCAATTGACTGCGGTCATGGATGTCGTAAAAGTCGCGAAGAAAGCAGGTATCCCTGTTATCGCAGACGGAGGCATGAGGACTTCGGGAGATATCGCTAAGGCGCTTGCTGCAGGAGCATCGGCGGTCATGACCGGCAACCTCTTTGCCGGCACTATTGAGACACCAGGACGCATCGTCACGAAGAACGGGAAGAAGTTCAAGGAATACCGCGGCATGGGTTCTCGTGGCGTGATCGAAGGGAAGTCAGGCAGCGAGCGGTACCTCACCAAGGGACGCAAAGCAGTGCCGGAAGGGGTCCTCGGTCTCGTCCCTCTCAAGGGAAGCGCAGCTGATGTCGTGGCAGAACTCGCTTCTGGTATCCAGGTGGCTATGGGCTACGTAGGCGCCAAGGACATCCCTGAGTTCCAGAAGAAGGCGAAGTTCATCCGCGTCACGCTCGCGTCTACCGTAGAAGGCAGGCCGCACTCGCTTTCTGAGGTGCTCGACTAATTGGCACCTATCCCTTAACGCTACGCTGGTTCCTTCTCGCAGTCCTTAAGCAGCTCCTTTTTAGAAACGTAGAATCCGCCAAATACTTCCTCAAGAAAGGAGGTTTTCTTAAGATTCATAACGAGAGGATTGCTCACCCTTAAGGTGACGTTACTGGGAGGCAACCCCTGTGCCGAACTTCGTGCTTCAATTTCAGCCATCAGTGCTTTTTCGTTTCCGGCATATTCATTAAGATCTTCAAAGGTGATGCTAAGCGTTGGTCCTAGAGGGTTTGTTCCCAGCTCCTCAAGTGCCTGAAGGGTCAGGCTGTCATCTGCATTTCTTTGTTTGAAGTCTACTAGCGCCTCTTCCGAGGAAATGGTCGTTATCTTCTCCACGTTTCCCATCAGGTGGAGCTGGGCGATAAGCGGAGGTAAGAGAGATTCGTTTGCCCCCGCCTCATAATATACGTTTACGACTTTGGCCTTTTCAATCTCTTTTGCGACACAGGCATTTTTGAGGCTCTCGAAGGAAACGAACTCATAGGAGCCATAGCCTATCAAGACGACCAGGAGTACCCCGACAACAAGAGCCACCAGCCTTTTATGCATGTTCATGTACTGAGATTACCATGTGGCAATTCCTTGGTCTCAGGCTGACTGTTACGTGGCGAAGGGGACTAATTGACACCCCCTTTTATTGCTCTATACTGGAACTTTAATGACGTTCGACATGCGCAACCGGAACACCTCGAGGGAGGTGTATTTTTTTACCCTGCCATGAAGTTGCTCCTCGAGAACGGAATGACGTTTGAGGGAGAGAGTTTCGGCGCCAATGTGCCGATCACCGGCGAAGTCGTATTCAACACGGGAATGATGGGTTACGTAGAGACATTGTCCGATCCTTCGTACACGGGACAGATCGTGGTGCTCACGTATCCACTGGTCGGTAACTACGGCGTGCCCTCGAGCAAGCACTTCGAGTCCGAGAAGATACACGCAGCAGGATTGATCGTCGCTAACTATAGCGAAGAATATTCCCATGCAGACGCCAAGGAGTCGCTTTCAGAGTGGCTGAAGCGCTCTGGCGTGCCAGCGATCACTGGAGTAGATACTCGCGCCATCACCAAAGTGCTCCGCGAGAAAGGAGTGATGCTCGGGCAGATCACTTCTGGCAAGAAAGGAAAGTTCGTGGACCCGAACAAAGAGAACCTCGTCGTGCTTGTCTCGCCGAAAAAGAAGAAGGAGTACGGCACCGGTCCAGTACGCATCGTGCTCGTCGATTGTGGAGCCAAAGAGAACATCGCTCGCTCACTGATGAACGACGACACCACTTTGATTCGCGTGCCATGGGACTACGACTTCATGCAAGAAAAGTATGACGGCGTCGTGCTCAGCAACGGTCCTGGAGACCCGGTCGCCTGCAAGGAGACGATTGCAAACGTAAAGAAGGCGATGAAGGGAGACAAGCCGATCCTCGGCATCTGCCTTGGCACCCAGATCATGGCGCTTGCGGCAGGCGCTAAGACCTACAAGCTCAAATACGGACACCGTGCGCAGAACCAGCCGTGCGTCACCGGGAAGCGCTGCTACATCACGAGCCAGAACCACGGCTACTCCATTGATGAGAAGTCGCTCCCGAAGGAATGGAAGGTATGGTTCACCAACGCTAACGACGGCAGCGTCGAGGGCGTCAGGCACACCTCAAAGCCCTTCCGTTCCGTTCAGTTCCATCCAGAGGCATGCCCAGGGCCTACCGACACGCACTGGATCTTCGACGACTTCCGCAAGGACGTGCTGAAGACTAAGAAACGAACGCCATGACCAAGCCCAAGAAAGTACTTATCCTCGGTTCCGGAGGCCTGCGCATAGGACAGGCTGGAGAATTCGACTACTCAGGCTCCCAGGCCATCAAGGTGCTGAAGGAGGAGGGAATCGCTTCAGTGCTGATTAACCCGAACATCGCGACCGTGCAGACGGACAAGGGGCTCGCCGATCGCGTGTACTTCCTCCCGCTTACCGAGCACTTCGCGACCGAGGTCATAAAGAAGGAGCGTCCTGACGCTATCTTCCTGTCCTTCGGAGGACAAACCGCACTCAACCTCGGCCTCGCGCTCGAGAAGAACGGAACGCTGAAGAAATATGGCGTCGAGGTACTGGGCACTCCGGTCTCTGTCATCCGCGATACGGAAGACCGCGACCTTTTCATAAAGAGACTCAATCAGATAGATGTGAAGACTGCCCGCAGCAAAGCAACGGCGTCAGTCGCAGAAGCGCAGAAGGCAGCGCGGACGATCGGCTACCCTGTCATGGTGCGTTCAGGCTTCGCGCTCGGAGGAGAGGGCTCAGGTATGGTGCGTGACGACGAAGAGCTCGTTAAGAAACTCACCGATGTCTTCCAAGTGAACAAGCAGGTGCTTATCGAGGAGTATCTCCTCGGCTGGAAGGAAGTGGAGTACGAAGTCGTGCGCGATAAGGATGACAACTGCATCACGGTCTGCAACATGGAGAACCTGGACCCGATGGGCATCCATACGGGAGAGAGCATCGTCGTCGCTCCTTCGCAGACGCTTTCCAATACCGAATACCACATGCTCCGCGAGGTGGCGATCAAGACGATCCGGCACCTCGGCATCGTGGGCGAGTGCAATATCCAATACGCGCTTCATCCGAAGACCGGCGACTACCGCGTGATCGAGGTGAACGCCAGGCTTTCCCGCTCTTCCGCGCTCGCTTCCAAAGCGACCGGCTATCCGCTTGCATTTGTTGCAGCAAAACTTGCGCTTGGTCACATGCTGCCGAACCTCAAAAACTCAGTAACCGGAACGACAACGGCATGCTTCGAACCAGCCCTCGATTACATCGTCATCAAGATGCCGAGATGGGACTTGAATAAGTTTGATAACGCAGCGCTTCGGATCGGCACGGAGATGAAGAGTGTCGGCGAGATCATGGCCATCGGGCGCTCCTTCGAGGAGGTGCTGCAGAAGGGAATCCGGATGCTTTCGATAGGCGCTGACGGCTTCACCTCGCACAAGAGCAAGAACTTCAAGGTCGAGGATTACCTCAAAGAGATCAAGGAACCGACCTCGCGCCGTATCTTCGCCCTTGCAGAGGCCCTCAAGGCTGGAGTAACGGTAGAGAAGATCCACTCGCTCTCCAATATCGATCCGTGGTTCCTGCATAAGATGCAGCACATCGTCGATGTCGAGAAGCGCCTGAAGCGCAAGAAGATGGACAAGGTGCTCATGCGCGACGCGAAGGAGAACGGCTTCTCCGACATACAGATCGGCGTGGCAACCGGAAAGGATGAGACCTCGGTCCGTACGCTCCGCAGGAAGATGAAGATATTCCCTGTCGTGAAGCAGATCGACACGCTCGCCGGAGAAGTCCCTGCGAAGACCAACTATCTCTACCTCACCTATCACGGTCAGGAAGACGACATCAAGCCAGGCAAGAAGAGCGTCATGGTGCTCGGAAGCGGCCCGTACTCGATTGGTTCCTCTGTTGAGTTCGACTGGTCGAGCGTCGAAGCGCTCAAGACGCTGAAGAAGCGTGGATTCGAGACCATCATGGTCAACTACAACCCGGAGACCGTCTCGACCGACTACGACATGAGCGACCGCCTCTACTTCGACGAGCTCTCGCTGGAGCGTGTGCTCGACATCGTGGGCTTCGAGAATCCGAAGGGAACCGTCGTCTCAACCGGAGGCCAGATCCCAAACAACCTCGCGCTCAAGCTCTTTGATAACGGCGTAAAGGTGCTCGGGACCTCCCCGAAGAACATCAATCGCGCTGAGGACCGTAATGTCTTCTCAGCCCTCCTTGATCGGCTTGGCGTGGACCAGCCTGAGTGGGTAGAACTCTCGACCAAGGAAGAAGCGGCCAAAGCAGCCGCTCGCATGGGCTACCCGGTGCTGATCCGTCCTTCATATGTTCTTTCCGGAGCCGCAATGAATGTAGCGATCGACGAAGCGGGACTCATCAAGTTCCTGGCTAAGGCAGTGAACGTCTCGACCGATCATCCGATCGTGCTCTCGAAGTTCATAGAGAACGCTCGCGAGATCGAGATCGATGGCGTCGCTCAAAACGGCAAGCTAAAGATCTATGCGATCACCGAGCACGTGGAGAACGCCGGTACGCACTCAGGAGACGCGACTTTGGTCCTTCCTGCGCAACGGACGTATCTCGAGACTATCCGTCGTGCTAAAGCCATCACCAAGGGCGTTATCAAAGAACTCAATATCACGGGACCCTTCAATATCCAGTTCCTGGCCAAGGAGAACAAGCTGCAGGTGATCGAGTGCAACGTGCGTGCCTCGCGCTCCTTCCCGTTCGTCTCGAAAGTAACTGGCTACAATTTCATAGAACTCGCTACCGACGCGATGCTCGGACACGACATCACTGGTGAGTACCGCACGCTCGAACTCGACTATGTCGCCGTGAAGTCCCCGCAGTTCTCCTACGGACGCATCAAGGGCGCTGACCCGCTTCTCTACGTCGAGATGGCATCGACCGGAGAAGTCGCTGCCTTCGGTGACTCCTACGCAGAGGCGCTCCTGAAGTCCATGATGGCTGCAGGATTCCGCCTTCCGAAGAAGAACGTTCTCGTGTCTCTCGGTAAGGAGGAGAACAAGATCAAATTGCTCCCAGCCATACAGAAACTCTCTGATATGGGCTTCACGCTCTACGCCACCGAGCACACCGGAGATTTCCTCAAGGCACAGGGGATCGCGTGCGAACGCGTCTACAAGATCAAGAGCGGCGGGAAGCCAAACGTGCTAACGCTCCTTGATTCCGGACAGTTGGATCTCATCATCAACATCCCTGCTCGTGGACTCGCACGGCCGGAGTCGAGCAAGGGAGGTCTCTCAGACGGTTTCGTCATCCGCAGGAAGGCAGTGGACTTGAATATCCCGCTCATCACCAACCGCCAGCTAGCGGAAGGATTCATCAATGCGCTTGAGGAGATGAAGGGGAAGACGATTGAGGCGAAGGCGTGGGACGAATACACGACCGAAGCGTAAGGTGCTAGCATAATTATCATGGCAACCGAATCTCCTTCCGCGGCTTCCGATCCGCGTCCCCGAACATGGGTCGACATTCGATTACGGAACGGGATTATAAATCGGGTGATCTATGAGCGGCACGACACCCGCCAGAATCCTGCGGACCTTGGGGATGCCGAGGCAGTCGGAATGGAAGGATATGCCTCGGAGCTCCCGGACCCAGCGGAGCAGTATGCATGCAGGGCTCGCCTCTCAAGAAAATGGCGACATTATCCGCCATACGATGGAGCAAGGGATTCCTGTTTTCAATATCGACCTTTATATACCTTCAGAACCTGTCTTCAACCGCATTCTACAGATCGATGCAGAGAAGAACGCGGAGACAGACATCGCTAATAAGTGGATCACAACTGTCGCCGCGCTTGCGTTAGCGAGTACTGCTCTCCCTGCGTTTAAGAAACATCCTACTCGCCGCAGAGTTCTTGCAGCAGGAGGCGCAGGAGCCATGCTTGCGGCCGCATCGCCAAAAATTGAAACTCTTCTTGCGACCCTCCAAGTGTCTCCTGAGGACACTACCAGCAGTTCCCCCTTCGATGAATCTTCTCCGATACGCCATATTCAGAAGTTCTTTGGCACACTCTCTGCTACGGAGTTGCGTGTGCTGTTTGGGCAAGTGGACTTCATCCGCGCTTTTCGAGACATCGTCTTCGCGGAAAAGACATGGAGGATGGCCGAGCGTGCGAAGGCACAAGGTCTCGAAAAGACAGCCATAAAGTGCGGCGGCGCTCACAACGGAGTTGAGATAGCGCTGCGTATGACGCCCGAAGAACGCATGGACATCATCGATCAGGTTCTGCAGAACCTCGAGTCACACGACATCAATCCTAAGGAGGTCGCCACCATCCGCGAGTCGATCGCGCTGCTCACTGAGGCGCGTTGGAATGCCGATACAAACGACTGGGATATAGAGATACACCGCTATCCGCAGTAAAACCGGAAGGCATTCATTCCTTAATTTTCTGAAAGCGTAGGTTTCCGTCATCTCCCGGGAGAAACCACTCCTCCATCGTACGCACGAAGTTCAGTCTCTTTCCGTACTGCGCCTGATACAGGATGCAGACCTCTCCGGAATAGCGCGCAATCGCATGCCCGGTAACCAGATACTGGTTGCCATTCTTGTAGTGGGCATAGAGGCCCTGCGGGACGCGTTCCTCTGCCTGCTTGAGGAGAAGCTCGAGCTCTTCTTCGGTTCGTAGGGGACGCTCGCTCATATTGTTAGTATATCGTTATGGATAAGGACTTCGAAGTGCTGGTCATTGGCGCCGGACAAGCAGGACTTGCTTTGGGCAAGGCGCTCAAGGAACAAGGAATATCATTCGTGCTCCTCGAGGCAGGGCAGGAAATCGGGAGCAGGTGGAGGCAGCACTACGACAGCCTCGTTCTCTTCACGCCCAGGCGCTACAGCGCCTTGCCAGGCCTTCCTCTCCAGGGAGAGCAGGACGGCTACGCGACCAAGGATGAGTTTGCGGAGTATCTCGAGCAGTATGCCAAGCGCTTCGATCTGCCGATCGTAGTGAATGAGCGTATAGAACGTCTGTACAAAGACGGCCAGTACTTTGTCGCAGAGACGAACGGGATGACCTACCGTGCCAAGCAAGCGGTGATCGCTACAGGAAACACCCTTCTTTCGATTCCCTTATTCGCTTCCGGCTATACCGGCCTGAGCATGCACTCGTCAAAGTACAAGAATCCAGCCCAGATACCTTCTGGCCGCGTGCTCGTCGTCGGCGGAGGCAACTCAGGCGCGCAGATAGCCGTCGAGCTAAGCACGACTCATGAGGTAGACATCGCTCTTTCAGAATTACCAAAGACCATACCGCCCTCCATATTTGGAAAAAGTTTTTATTGGTGGAACACCGTGTTCGGACTCGATCTGATTCCGACCGATTCATTCCTCGGGCGGATGCTCAAGAGAGATATGGACTTCGTGGTTGGCACGGATTTGCTCCAGAGTCTCAAGGGAGGCTCGATACGGCGCCAGGCGGCCGTGACTGACGCGAAGGGGAAGGAGGTCACCTTTGCTAATGGCGAAGTGTATGAGTATGACGCCGTCATATGGGCGACGGGATTCCGCCCTGACTACGCGTGGATAGATATTCCAGGAGCCCTGAAGCATACGCGCGGGGTCAGCGAGGTGCCTGGCCTCTATTTCGTAGGTCTGCGTAACCAGATTTCCATATTCTCAGGCAACATCTACGGGACGAAGATAAACACGCCTCATATCATGAAGCACCTCACGCGCGGCACCTGATACAATGGCGTCTCATGACGCAAGGCGAAGCACTCAACATCCTCAAGACCGGCGCGAACGTCTTCCTGACCGGAGAGCCAGGAAGCGGGAAGACGCATACGGTTAACTCCTATGTCTCGTGGCTGCGCTCGCACGGCATCGAGCCGTCGATCACGGCCTCGACCGGCATCGCTGCAACGCATATCAGAGGCATGACGCTGCACTCGTGGAGCGGCATCGGCATCGCTAATCGCCTCACCCCTGAATTATTGGATAAGGTGGCAGGGAAGGAACATGTCGCGCGCAGGATCCAGAAGGCCAAGGCGCTCATCATCGACGAGGTCTCCATGCTTTCGGCAGATGTGCTCACCATGGTAGATGCGGTGTGCAAGGAGGTGCGCAGGAGTGAAGCGGCCTTCGGCGGCTTGCAAGTGGTACTGGTCGGTGACTTCTTCCAATTGCCTCCGGTCTCCAAAGGAGATGCGGAATTCGCGTTCGAGTCCCCTGTCTGGCAGGAACTGAATCTCATCGTCTGTTATCTGTCCGAGCAGTTCCGTCAAGATGATCCGAAATTCCTCGATGTGCTCGCTGCCATTCGCGCAGGCACGCATGACGCTTCGCATGTGTCGCTCTTGCTTACCCGGGAAAGCGAAGAAGCGCAGGAGGATGTGCCGCGTCTCTATACGCACAATGAGGACGTCGATCGTATCAACGATGAGAAACTCGCAGCACTTCCAGGGAAGGCTCACGTCTTCGGCATGAAGACTGAAGGACCTGATGTGCTTACCGACGCACTTAAGCGTGGCTGCCTCTCACCGGAGACGCTGGCGCTCAAAGAAGGAGCGATCGTGATGGCGACGAAGAATAATCCTATCGGCGGGTACGTGAATGGCACACTGGGCATCGTCACTGGATTCGAGCGCGGGACGGATAATCCGATCGTCGAGACGCGCGACGGTGCTGAGATCATCTTCTCCGCCTCTGACTGGGCAGTCGAAGAGAATGGGAAAGTGCGAGCAAAGATAAGCCAGGTGCCGCTCCGCCTCGCGTGGGCTATCACGGTGCACAAGAGTCAAGGAATGAGCATGGACGCCGCTGCGATAGACCTTTCTCGTGCATTTGAATACGGTCAGGGATACGTAGCACTCTCGCGTGTCCGATCGCTTTCAGGCATCTGCCTATTAGGGTGGAGCGAGAATGCGCTTGCGATGCACCCGAGAGTATCTGCTAAAGACGCTGAGTTCCGTTCGATAGCAGAAGAAGCGCGAGAAGTATTCGGGAAACTCGAAGAAGTAGGCGAGCGCGGTCAGCTGGAGGCGAACTTCATCACTGCCTCTGGCGGCACGCTTGAGATCGTCGATACCATAGGAGCGCCGAAAGCCAAGGTAAGCACCTATGAAGCGACCCTGGATCTCCTGAAGCAAGGAACCTCAGTCAAAGACCTGGCCAAGAAACGCGGGCTTACCGTCGCGACGGTAGCAGATCACATCGAGAAGTTAGTGGCACAGGGGCGCATCGGAAAAGGAGAGATCAGGAATGCGATCGCTGACGACTTGCGCGATGGGCTCCCTGATATCTTTGACATGTTCAAGCGCGTCGGAAGCGACCGGCTGGCTCCGGTGCATGCGCGACTTAAGGGCGCCTATAGTTATGAGGAATTACGCCTTGCACGTGTGCTTATGAGCGATTAGTCTGCAAAGGAATGAAACGCGCGGTCGGCTCCTCCATTTACCTACGCAACATCATCTTCGGGATCGAGGACAGCATGGCGGCGACGGTCGGTCTTCTTGCGGGTCTTGCGTCTGAATCGGTCCCACTCTCGACTCTAGTGCTCACCGGCTTCGTGTACATCTTCGTCGAAGCGGTTTCGATGGGCATCGGATCGTTTTTGTCTGAAGAGTCCGGTCAGGAGTACGAAGGAAGGAAGGTGGGAAGCGTGAAAATCACTGCACTGGCGGCTCTCGCTATGTTCGTCTCCTGCATCGTCGGAGGGTTCGTGCCGTTCATCCCCTACTTCTTCTTCGTCGGCACGGCGGCTATCTACGCATCGGTTATAGCCTCACTGGCAGCTCTTGGCCTCCTCGGCTATATCCAGGCGCGTATTTCAAGAAGGAAGGCATGGCCGCGCATCCTGCGCATGGTCTTGCTTGGAGGCACGGCAATCGCGGTAGGGGTCGTCGTCGGTCACCTGGTGGGGGCTGCATAACCTGTGGATACCACCCGGTAGAGCGAGGTGGTACTATACGGACTGATACATATGGAAACCAACTACGAGTCTGATCTCGTGAAGCTCCGTGCTGGGCGTGATGTTTCCTTTTTTGATCTCCTTTCCATAGACCAGCTGACAAGCGAGGACATCTCGCTTCTTTTCGACCTCACCAAGAAGTTCAAGGAGATAAAGACGGCAAAACTATCCCTCTGCAAGGGGAAGTCACAAGTGAATGCATTCTTCGAATCGTCCACTCGCACCATGTCGAGCTTCGATCTCGCCGCCAAGCATCTAGGTATGGATACGACGAGCATCTCAAGCGCGAGCTCCTCTGCGAAGAAAGGTGAGAGCCTCGTCGATACGGTCGAGACCGTCTCCGCGTATAACCTCTCGACACTTGTCGTACGCACTGCCGAGGCTGGCGCTTCCGAACTCGCTTCCCGTCACATAAAAGCGGCGGTCGTGAACGCTGGCGACGGTTGGCACGAGCATCCGACCCAAGGGCTTCTCGATGCGTTCACTATCTATGAGCATGTGGGTACTTTGGATTTCAAAGGAGTCACGGTTGCGATCGTGGGAGACATCCTTCACTCGCGCGTCTTCGGGTCGCTAGTCCGCATATTGAAGAAACTGGGAGCGACGGTCCGGGTGTCAGCCCCTGAAACGTTCCTTCCGGATTTCGGCGAGAACTTCGGCATCACCTTCCACTACGATGTTGAGGAAGCACTGGCCGGAGTCGACGTCGTGTATGCGCTCCGGGTTCAGGAAGAACGAGGAGCTAAGGGCTACATCCCGACCCTTCGGGAATATTCAAAAACCTTCGGCATCACAGAGCGACGTTTGAAGTTGGCACACCAGGACGCCATTCTCATGCATCCAGGCCCGGTAATGCGTGATATCGACGTGCAGTCGGCACTTGTGGCACGGCACCCGCAGTCAAGGATACTCGCGCAAGTTGAGAACGGGCTGGCTATGCGGAAGGCTATCCTCTGGAGTCTCGTCGAGCGGTATGATGGGAAGGCAAAACCATACACTCTGCTATGAGCACGCTCCTGATAAAGAACGGTAGGGTTGTTGACCCTGCAAACGGCATCGACGCCCTGAAGGACGTGTATGTCCGCGATGGAAAAGTCGAGAAGGTTGAGAAGGGCCTTCTTGATTCTGCAGATGAAGTCATCGACGCAGAGGGACTTCTCGTTACTCCTGGGTTAGTCGATTTGCACGTGCATTTCCGGGAGCCGGGTCGTGAGGACATGGAAACCATAGAGACAGGATCGAGGGCGGCGCTTGCCGGGGGCATCACGTCAGTAGTGACTATGCCGAACACCAATCCTATCGGTGATAATCAAACCGTCATTGAGTTCATCGTGAATCGGATGAAGCAGCTCAATCTCATCACCATCTACCCAGCCGGTGCGACTACTAAGAAAACTGAAGGCGATATTCTCGCTGAGATGTGGGAAATGAAGCGTTCTGGCGCAGTCGCAGTCACCGACGACGGAAACGACATCGACAATGAAGGACTGTTGCTCAAGGCGCTCGAGTACGCAAAGACTCACGACATGCTGGTGATGAGCCACTGCGAGACAGAGGACTTGGCGCATGGGGGCGTCATGCACGAGGGCTGGGTCTCAACCGAGCTCGGACTTCCTGGGCTTCCGGAAGTCGCGGAGGATCTTGCGGCACACAAAGGAGTATTGCTCGCTCGTCGCTCGGGAGCGCGCATGCACCTCACCCACACCTCGACCAAAGGTGCAGTTGCTGCGGTGCGCGATGCCAAGCAGAGCGGACTCACCAATCTCACCTGCGATGTTTCCGTCCAGCATTTCGCGCTCACTGACGAAGAGTGCCGAGGGTACAACACTAACGCGAAGATGTATCCTCCTCTGCGCTCAGAAGATCACGTCGCGGCAATCGTTGCGGCGATCAAGGACGGCACGGTAGATGCGCTCACTACTGACCACGCTCCGCACATCGAGCCGGACAAGATGAAGCCCTTTGTGGACGCTGCACGCGGAACAGTCGGGCTTGAGACCAGTTTTGCAGTCATGCACACCTATTTAGTCGTTGGTGGACATCTCTCTATCTCTGAAGGTATCGCCCTTATGACTCACAAGCCGGCAGCCATCATACGACGCCCGAAGGGCACGCTTTCGGTTGGTGCTGATGCTGACATCGCGATTTTTGATACGAAGCAGGAGTGGACGGTAGATCCTTCGAAGTTTTATTCCAAGGGCAGGAACTCAGTCTTTGCACAGAAGAAGCTCATAGGTAAGGCATTCCTTACTATTGTTGGCGGAAAGGTGAAGTATTCGAATGGACGCTTCGTCGATTAGCGTTCTGCTCGCGGGACTCACGGACCCGGTCACTTTGCTGCTGCTTGTCGGAGGATTCCTCCTTGGCATTTTCTCCGTGGTCATGAGTGGAGGCGGGTTCTTCCTTTCCATTCCTTTGTTCCAGTGGCTTTTCCCAGCCGTCTCCTACGGCGCAATCATAGGTAACCTTAAGCTCGGTTCTTTCTTCAGAGGCATAGGCTCTACCTGGGAGAACAGGAAGGAGATAGAGTTCGTCCCAAACATGCTGTGGTCTATCCCGCTTCTCATCGGGACAGTCCTCGGCGCAAGCGCTATCGCTCAGCTCGATCAGCGCTGGATCTTGCCGGTCATGGTAATCGCGGTCCTGCTCGCGGAGTTCGCTCCGCATATCACGCATCTCATGAACAAGCGCTCGTTCTATGGCGCATCGCTCTTTACCGGGGCATACACTGGCTTCCTCGGAGCGGGAAGCGGGCTCTTGATTATGGCGCTTCTGCGCATCAAGCATCCATCAGACGAGAAGGTCGGTCACATCAAGATCCAATCAAGCTTCATCGAATGGTTCATCGGAATCGTGGCCGTCATCGTGCATTTCTTCCACGGTAATCTTTTGCTTGAACTATGGCTGGTATGGTCTATTGGCAGTCTTATCGGTGGCGTCGTTGGCGCCAAGCTCCTGCGTAAGCTAGGAAAGATGCCCGGGAACATCCAGCGATGGGTACTGCGGGCAAGTTTCGTGCTCGCGATAGCGGTAGCCCTGATGCCGTACTTTAAATAAGGTAGAATTACCCTATGTTCACGCCTTTCTACGATCCGACCAAGAGTTATGAAGACAATTATGCCCGGGGACCGTTCGGCGCATTTGCCGACAGCGGGGTCGTCGCGAATTCTGGTGAGCCTACGCACGACTTTCATGGACACAAGGTGTACTTGCCACTCGGCATCCCTGCAGGCCCGCTTCTCAATAGCGCGTTTTGCGCTGCGGCCTTCAAGAAAGGATTCGATATTGCAGTGTATAAAACGGTGCGAAGCGACCTGTTTCCGTGTCATCCGTTTCCAAACGTACTAGCCATACATCCAGACGGCGACCTTGATTTCGAGACGCTTTCAAAGCCAGTCATCGCTGACGCAATCTATTCCGAGCCGCTTTCGATCACTAACTCATTTGGCGTTCCGTCTAAGGATCCTGCTGTGTGGCAGGAGGATGTGAAGAAGGCGATCGCGGCCGAAGGTAATGGCCAGGTGCTCGTGCTCTCTTTCATGGGCACCGTACGCCCTGACCAATCGCAGCAAGAATTCGTTGACGACTACGTTCTCGCAGCGAAACTCTCGTATGAGACAGGAGCCAAAGTGCTCGAAACAAACCTGTCGTGTCCGAACATCGGGAACGAAGGATTGGTCTGCTACAACCTGGATGTGACCGAGAAGGTGGTCAAAGGTATCAGGAGCGTTATCGGAGACACTCCGCTCATCCTTAAGGTCGGCTACTACAAGGAAGATGCAGACATGGAGCGCCTCGCTGAGATCGTTCAGGAGTACGCTTCCGGCGTCTCTGGCATCAATACGCTGCAGGCGGAAGTACGCGACGCTGCAGGCGAACAGGCGCTTCCTGGCTCTCCAGCACGTCTGAGAAGCGGCGTATGCGGCGCAGGAATCAAATGGGCAGGACTTGATTTTGTGAAGCGCATGAAGGCCATCAAGGAAAAGCGCGGGTTCACGTTCTCTTTGGAGGGCGTCGGTGGCGTGACGAGACCCGAAGACTACAAGGAGTACCGGGATGCGGGGGCGGACGTCGTCATGAGCGCTACGGGCGCTATGTGGAATCCCTACCTCGCCAAAGAGATAAAAGAGGCTTATCCTAATGGGTAATACATGGAGCAGGAACTTCTAAGCATCTTGAAGCGGGTGGGCGCGGTCATCACCGAAAGTCATTTCGTCGGCACGTCAGGCCGTCACATGAGCGTGTACGTTAACAAAGACGCGTTGTTCCCTCACACGGCGGAGGTCTCGCGTGTCTGCGAGCTCTTCGCCGAGAAAAGCAAGGACTTGCCTATTGATCTGGTCGTGGGTCCTGCGCTCGGTGGCATCATTCTCTCACAATGGACCGCGCATCATCTCTCACGCATCACGGGTCGCGAGATTCTCTCGGTTTATACCGAGAAAGTCCCGAAAGGAGATGACGAAGACCAGGTGTTCCGCCGCAGCTATGACAAGCTCGTCGAGGGGAAGAATGTCCTCATCTTAGAGGACACGACGGCGACCGGAGGTTCAGTGAAGAAAGTGGTCAATACCGTACGTGGCGTCGGCGGCAATATTCTTCAGGTTTCCGTGATGGTCAACCGCGATCCTTCAACCATAAACGAACAGACCATCGGAGCGCCATTTAACTGGATTGCTGAACTGCCAGCGAAGTCATATACGGAAGAAGAGTGTCCGATGTGCAAGTCTGGTGTCCCAGTCAACATCTCGGTCGGACATGGGAAAAAATATGTCGACTCAAAAAAATAAGAAAAGATACAAGATAGGAGTGTTCGGTTCGGATGCTGGTGATTCAGTACGGGATGCGGCTCACATAGCGAAGAGCCTAGGTGCAGCACTTGGTAAGGCGAAAGCAACGGTCATAACTGGTGCTTGCTCAAGTCTGCCATACATTGCAGCCTCTGAGGCGCATAAGCTGGGCTCCAAGGTATGGGGATTTTCACCGAAGACAAACCTTGCTGGACAGAAGAAATTTGCGCCATACGACGACATAAAGATGTATTCAAGAATCATCTATGTGTCGAAAAGCTTTCCTTTTCTAGGACAAGAACGCGCGCTCAGTAAGTATAGGAATGTCATATCGACTGCGACGTGCGAGGCAGGCATTGTTATTTCTGGAAGATGGGGAAGTTTGAACGAGTTCACCAATCTATTTGATATGGGTAAAGTGGTAGGAGTCCTTCCAAGAGCGGAGGCATCGCCGATGAACTGCCACGCCTTGCGAAGAAAGTACATAAGCCCGGGAAGGGCATTGTGGTATATGATTCATCACCAGCACGTCTTATACGAAAAGTGCTCCTAGAACTCTCTAAACGCTCCTGACCATGCCAATCATCGACAAATACAACAAGCGCTCCGATGCAATCAATTCGCTTCTCTGCGTTGGTCTGGATCCTGATGTCGCTAAGTTGCCAGAGCGGTTTAAGAATGTAGAGCATCCTCAGTTCGAATTCAACAAGTCGATCATCGACCAGACGCACGAGTACGCTGCGGCGTTCAAACCCAACACCGCCTTCTATGAAGCCCGAGGCTCAGAAGGCATGAAGGAGCTGGAGATGACCTGTGCGTACCTTCAGCAGGAGCATCCAGACATCTTCACTGTCATAGACGCCAAGCGTGCGGACATCGGGAACACCAATAATGGCTCGGCAACATTCGTGTTCGATCGTTTGGCCGCGGATTCCATAACGGTTAATCCCTTCCTGGGTCGCGAATCCCTTGAGCCCTTCCTTGCTCGTAAAGACAAAGGGACGATTGTGCTCTCCTTCACGTCTAATCCAGGGTCACAGGAATTCCAAGGTCTGTCGGTAGAGGGAAGACCGTTGTGGCAAGTGATAACAGAGATAGTGGCCAAGGAGTGGAATGCAAACGACAACTGCATGTTTGCTGTGGGCGCGACACACCCGGATGAGTTTAAGATACTCCGGGCGCTCGTGGGGGAGATGACTCTCTTGGTCCCAGGCGTAGGGGCGCAAGGGGGAGACGTGCAAACGGTGGTTGCCACGGGCAAGAATGCCAATGGCAAGGGTCTCATCATAAATGCGAGCCGCAGCATCATCTTCTCAGAGGACCCTCGGGAAGCAGCCCGGTCACTGCGAGATGAGATAAACTCGTACAGATGAACGTCTTCATTAAGACGTCATCCGATATCCGTATGCTGACCCTGTTACCAGATATCACCTTAAGAACACACTCATGAACCTCGTACACTGGCTGATTACCGCGATTGCGATACTTATAGCCGCTTATATCCTGCCAGGCGTCGATGCGACCCTCGTAGGCGCTCTCGTCCTCGCGGTTGTGCTCGCGCTCATTAACATCTTCGTTAAGCCGGTCGTGACCTTGCTCACGCTTCCGATCAACATCGTTACTCTCGGCCTCTTTTCGCTCGTCATCAACGCGCTTCTGATCATGCTCGCCGCGATGATCGTGCCGGGCTTCACGGTCGACGGGTTCTGGCCAGCACTCTTCTTCTCTATCATCCTCTCCTTGATCACCGCCCTGTTCGGGACGATGAAAAAGTAAGACGGATACGGGTTTTATCCAGCACCGCGCTCCTGTAAGGGGGCGCGGTGCTGTTATACTTGAGACATGCCTCCGAATCTGGAAGGGCGCAACCCCATATCCTCCCACGAAGAGGAGTTAGCGCACTTGCGCGCGCAGGTGGAAGCAAAAGAGCAGCAGCTAGCAGCACTGATGCAAGACACGCCGCGGGCTGAGGTCATCCACGAGCGTATCCTCCACCACAAGAACACGCCGGCAGAACAGCTGCTCGCGCCTGAGATGCGCTTATCCGAGAATGAAATGCAGGATATCGCGCTCAATCTCGACCCGGAGAGCGATGACGCGACCATGCTTGAACTCCGCGGCGTCATGGAAGCCAAGGGCATACACAACGCGCTCGCGGTTCTGTCCAAGCTCAAGAATGCCCACCTCGAAGACGACTTCCATCGTTTCCTAGTCGCGTACATCATCGCCGGCATGCAGGTGAAGGGACTCGCGGAGAACCAGCCGACCTGGAAAGCCCTCCACATGACCCTCTACGAGATCTCGCTTCCAGAGCCTAACGCTGAGGACGCGGATAAGGCAGAGAAACGGAACAAGCAGCTGAAAGAGATCATCTCCGCAATGGAGCAGTTCTACTCGGGAATGCTCTCCGTCGAACAGGCGTACGCGGGAGAGCCGCCGTACTACTCGCTCGAACTCTCTGTGCCAGTGGACAACCCCCATCTCCAATTCTATGCCGCGATCCCGAACAGCCGTACGAATCTCTTCGAGAAGCAGATCCTCGCCATCTTCCCAAACGCGGTCATTACCGTGCAGCCAAACGACTACAACGTCTTCGCGCAAGACGGCGTCGCCATCGGCTCAGTGGCGTACCTGACTGATAAGCCAGCGCTTGCACTCAAAGACTATGGTGAGTTCGATTATGATCCGATCAACTCCATCCTGAACGCTTTCGCAAAGATAGAGAACGAAGGGGAAGGCGCTTCTCTGCAGATCATCATCAAGCCGCGCGGAGACAAGTACGTAAAGCATTTCCGTCGGGTCCTGTACGAGCTTCGTCGTGGCATGCCGCGCATCCGCGCGCTCTCGTTGCCAGAGAACCTCCTGGGAGAGTTCGCGCACGATATCGAGGGAGCGATCTTCGACCTGAAGCCGAACAAGGAGAATATCGAGGAGGCGACCATCAAGTCGGTCGAGGCTAAGATTGCAGCGCCCATCGTCGACACTACGATGCGCCTCGTGGTCTCTTCCCCAGACCCTATCAAGGCCAACCAGGTGCTAGCTGAGCTAGAGTCCTCGTTCAATCAGTTCGAGGCGACCCAGGGCAACCGCATGGGCTGGAAGCGCATGAAGGGTGGCGACGAGCGCAAATTCTTACGTAACTTCTCGTTCCGTCTCTTCTCGCACGAGAACACCATGCCTCTGTCCCTACGCGAACTGACCACGATGTACCACTTCCCGCCGAAGGGCATCGAGTCGAGTCCACACCTCAAGCAGTCTCGCTTCACGGCCGCTGCGGCTCCTATGGATCTTCCTCGCGATGGTCTTCGCCTTGGCACGAACAACTTCCGAGGTACCAAGACGGAGGTATACATCGAGAAGCCTGACCGCCTCCGCCATCTCTATGTGATCGGACAGACCGGTACCGGTAAGACCGGATTCTTGCGTACGCTTATCGAGCAGGATATCGCCAATGGCGAGGGTGTCTGCTTCATCGATCCGCACGGTAACGACGTCTTGGATGTGCTCGCGACCGTGCCGGCCGAGCGGTACAAGGATGTCATCTACTTCGATCCGGCGTATATCGACCGTCCGTTCGGGCTGAACATGCTCGAATACGATCCGCAGAAGCCGGAGCAGAAGTCGTTCATCGTCAACGAGCTCCTCATGATCTTCCGTCAGCTCTACGGCGACGTGCCGGAGTCCATGGGCCCGGCCTTCGAGCAGTACTTCCGCAATGCTACTCAGCTGGTCATGGAGGATCCGGAGTCCGGTTCGACCATGCTCGATATTTCGCGGGTGCTCTCGAACTCCGAGTTCCGCTACCGCAAGCTGGCCAAGAGCAACAACATGGTCGTCAACCAGTTCTGGGAGGAGATCGCGACGAAGGCAGAAGGCGAAGCGTCGCTGGCGAACATTGTGCCGTATATCACCAACAAGTTCGATGAGTTCATCGCCAACGATTTCATGCGTCCGATCATCGGCCAGCAAGAGTCTTCCTTCAAGTTCCGCGAAATCATGGATAACAAGAAGATTCTGCTCGTTAACCTTTCAAAAGGCCGTCTCGGAGAGCGCAATGCAAACCTCCTCGGTCTCATCATCGTCGGTAAATTGTTCATGTCCGCTCTTGCCCGCGCTGATAACCCTCGAGCTGACTTCCCGCCGTTCTACCTTTACATCGACGAGTTCCAGAACATCACTACCGATTCGATTCCAGGCATCCTCTCTGAGGCCCGAAAGTACAAGCTCTCGCTCACCATCGCGCACCAGTTCTTGAAGCAAGTAGATGAGAAGATCCGCGACGCGGTCTTCGGTAACGTGGGCTCCATGGCCATCTTCCGCGTCGGTGAGGAGGACGGCGAATTCTTCGCAAAGCAATTTGCGCCGGTCTTCTCTGCGCTCGATTTCGTGAACATCGAAAACCGCAACGCGTATGTGCGTTTGCTTGCAGGCGGTGTGCCGCAGAAGCCGTTTAACATCAAGACTCGCGACCTCGCGAAAGGGAATCTGGCACAAGTCGACGATCTTAGGGAATTGTCTTACTTGACATACGGTAGAGACCGTGCTACTATTGAATCAACGATTCGTACCCGGTACCTCTCCTAGCAGTCCCCACATGCCGCCTGCGCGCGTCCTTTTTGGCCTTATACTGTGGACATCCCTAATAATCATTGATCATGCCCACTTCAACCGGCATAGCCATAGCGCTAGCCATCTGTATCGCAGTCATATTCTTGTTCTTCGGTCCATCAGTCCTTAACCTCTTCTCAACCAATACACTTCCTATGTCCCCAGCTGAACAAACCACTGCAGAGACTCCAGCAGCGCTCGGCGTAGCAGATACCGTCGTCGGCACTGGTGCTGAAGCACAGCCTGGAAACACCGTGACCGTCAACTATGTCGGACACTTCACTGATGGAGCCGTCTTCGACGCGTCCGCAAACCATGGACAGCCGTTCAGCTTCGTCCTTGGCGCAGGCAAGGTGATCGCCGGATGGGATCAAGGTATCGTCGGCATGAAAGTCGGCGGAACCAGGGTTCTTACAGTTCCTCCTCAGCTAGGCTACGGCAGCGCGGACTATGGACCGATTCCTGGCAACTCAACGCTCATCTTTGAAGTGCAGCTCGTACAGGTAGCGCAGTAAGCATCCGAGGTAACGCTATGCACGCTCGCTCGACACAGGGAGAACGTCCGAATCGAAAAACCTTCGAATCGAAAAACCTTCGAATCGATGAGTGGCTTTTTCGAGAAAGCCACTGGCGGCCGTCTTGTCGCAGAGCTGATCGACAAACGTACGAATATGATCAAAGAGGGCGCGTGTTTCTCTACCGACGATGTCGCAGAGATCATCGATAAGGTAGACGAAGAACTGCATGCGGGCGTGAAAGAGAAGTTTTTGCGCTGGGCGCCTGGCAATACACAACAGCGCGAGGCCACGATGGCGATGCAGATGGAGACGGCTAATCTCGTCTATAAGTTGGATAAGGCGATAGAAGAGATTGAAAGTGAGATCCCGAAGAGAATGGTTACGCTCGGAGAGCCAAAAGAAATACGAATTAAGCGTAAGGAACTCGCTGAGGATAAGAATGAGCGAGCGAAATAATACAAGTTCCTCGACTCAAAGGACGCTGAGCATCGTGAAGTGATATGGAGGGCCTATGTCACTGCGCGTGAAGCGTCAGAATTCATGCGTGATAACAAGGCCAAAGTCGAATACTATACACGCCAGCGAATAGAGAGGAGAACCAAGCAACCACTTAAGATATTAGAGAGAGTTGAGGAAGGGCCAGAGCGCCTACCCAAGGCACTCGAAGCCCTATGAACTTGAAGATGCGGGTGGCCCTGAAGCTTTTAAGGAAAAGATTGAAATAAGGCTAGCTATGATTGCAAAAGAAATCAGTGAACTTCAATACGATCTGTCATTTTTGACTGCGGAGCGAATGAATAGAAGGGTAGGATCCAAATACACCACGGAACGGAAGCTCGCAGATATAGAGCGTGCTTGGAACGCAAGGAAGCCACTTGAGCAACTTTACTATGAGCAGCAAAAATTGCTTGTCGAGTATTCTCTCGGAAGAAGTATCGACGATACAGGGGCTGATCATGAGGACGAGACGGATACTTCTGAATCAGAAGTAAAACCTGAGGCAGCCAATGGTGCAGAACAGGCATTGCCGGTCTCTACGGATGATGAAGAGAAACTCGCAGCCCTACCGCTGCCGCCTGACGCGCCAGATGAAGATGTCGATCAAGAGGCAGAAGAAGTTCTTGAGGATCTCAAGGGTCTCATGAGAGAGCTTATGGAAAATAGCTCGATGCCTGCGTTCAAAAATACTGAGAACGATAAACGGTTCGATGCGATCATGGATCGTTTCGGCGAGCTTGAAGGCGATGCTGATGATTTTGCAAATTCGCTCGTCGAAGCCGTGTCTGGTTATGTCACGTTCGTCCACCCATCAGACAAGAGGTCTATTTCCGCAGCTCTTTCCCGAAAACTGAGCAGGGTAATCAAGGAAACCAACGGTCAGCTGGACGTGCAGTCGCTCCTAGCGATATTCGACAAGATCACGCAGGAAGCAGTTGGGTACCTGGAGGGAAACGAGGATGAAGATAAGTACGAGGCCCTGTATAGCGATATCCACGTACGGTTCGCCAATCTCGTCAGCCGGCTCTCCTAGGTGAGCTTCAGAGATCCGTAGTATTCTTCATGGATGAAGGGCGGTCCTATAGGTTTTGAGATAGAAGCGCGCGCTGGCAAGGCGCGCGCCGGTACTCTTATGACGCCGCATGGCGTCATACGCACACCTGCGTTCGTGCCGGTGGGCACCAAGGCCAATGTGAAAGGAGTGCTTCCTGAGGCGCTTAAGCGGCTCGGGGCCCAGGTAGTGCTCGCCAACACCTACCATCTGTATCTCCAGCCAGGAGAAGCCATCGTCAAAGGCGCTGGAGGGTTAGGGAAATTCATGGCGTGGGACGGGCCGACCATGACAGATTCCGGAGGGTTCCAGGTGTTCTCCTTAGGCGCTGCCTTTGGTCGTACAATCACGAAGATCGCCAAAGGGGACGAAAACGCGCGCGAGCAAGGCGTTGCCCTCTATGATGAAGACGTCCAGAGCCAGCATGGGCAGCTGGCCATCATCGATGACGAGGGAGTGACCTTCACGTCGCACCATGATGGCACCTTGCATCGTTTTACGCCTGAGCGTTCGGTTGAGATCCAGCAGGCGCTCGGCGCCGATATGTTCTTCGCGTTTGACGAGTGCACCTCGCCCACTGCTGACTATGACTATCAGAAAGATGCTATGCATCGTACTCATCGCTGGGCGGAACGCTCGTTGCGAGCGCACAGACAGAATATCGAAGCGAATCGGACTCAAGGGATCTTCGGAATCGTACAGGGAGGCCGGCACGAGGATTTGCGAAAGGAAAGCGCACGGGAGATTGCGAGCATGGACTTCGATGGGTTTGGTATAGGCGGCTCATTCAGCAAGGAGGATATGGCCGGAGCGCTGCAGGCGGCTATTCCCGAACTTCCAGAAGAGAAACCTCGGCATTTCCTCGGGATCGGGGAGCCGGGCGATATCCTCACTGGCATCGCTGAAGGTTTGGATCTCTTCGATTGCGTAGCGGCGACGAGGATCGGAAGACACGGCTCCATATATACAAAGGGTGGGATCATACACCTTCGAGGGGAGCGCCATCAGAACGATTACTCGGCTCTTGATCCCGAAGGCGTTATTCCAGGGACCGAAGGCTTCTCACGGGCGTATGTATCGCATCTAGTGCGCTCAGGAGAAACCCTCGGGGGAGTCATCGCCTCAACGCACAACCTTGGGTTCATCCTGCGCCTGGTCGACGGCGCGCGCGATGCGCTTCTTCATGGTAGGTTCGGGGAGTATAGGGCAGATTTCATACGCGACTACTATGGCTAACTTCAAACTACACACACCATTCTCGCCTGCGGGAGACCAGCCGGAAGCCATTAAAGGTCTGACGCAAGGTCTCAAAGACGGACTGGCACATCAGACCCTGCTCGGCGCGACCGGCACAGGCAAGACCTTCACGGTGGCTAACATCATCGCGAACTTGGATAAGCCGACGTTGGTCCTAGCGCACAACAAGACCCTGGCAGCTCAGCTAGCCCAGGAATACCGGGAGTTCTTCCCAGAAAACGCAGTGCATTACTTCGTTTCCTACTACGACTACTACCAGCCGGAGGCCTATCTCGCGCATTCCGATACGTATATCGAGAAAGAGGCGCAGATCAATGCGGAGATCGATCGTCTCCGTCATGCGACGGCGCAGTCCTTGCTCACCCGCAAAGATGTCATTGTCGTCGCGTCTGTATCGGCTATCTACGGTCTTGGTTCTCCGGTTCAGTACGCTAAGGCAATTATTAAGCTGAAGGTAGGAGAGGAGGAGAACCGTGCCGCGCTCATCCGCAAGATGGTAGCGGTCTACTTCGAGCGTACGAATGCAGACCTTGAGCCTGGTCAGATTCGCGCGGTAGGGAATGCGGTCGAGATCATGCCGGTTAACGAGCGAGCGATCTATCGAATCACCTTCGATGAATCAGTGGTCGCTAAGATCGAGCATCTTGACCCTATTTCCCGCGCAAAGATCGCAGAGCCGGATTCCCTATTCATCTTCCCTGCTAAACATTTCGTGACGAGCGAAGATGATCGCAACCGAGCGCTCGAGGATATCCGTAGGGAACTTGACGATCAGCTAGCGAAATTCAAGCGTGAGGAGAAAGTGCTCGAGCACGAACGCTTAAAGCGCCGGACGTTGCATGACATCGCCCTTATCCGTGAGCTAGGCTATACCAACGGCATCGAAAACTATTCCCGTCACTTCGATGGACGCGCTGCAGGTCAGCCGCCCCACACGCTGCTTTCCTATTTCCCGCGAAACAAAGATGGCTCTGCTGACTTCCTTACCATCATCGACGAGTCGCATGTGACGGTGCCGCAGATCGGAGGCATGTACGCCGGAGACAAATCCCGCAAGGATAATCTTATTGAATATGGTTTCCGCTTGCCGTCGGCTCTCGATAACCGTCCGCTTCGGTTCGAAGAGTTCGCAGAGCGCGTGGGACAGGTGATCTACACGTCTGCGACCCCGAGTCATTATGAACGGGAGAAGAGCGTGCCGCCGGACGGGAAGATCGTCCAGCAGATCATTCGCCCGACCGGGCTCATTGACCCAGAATTGGTCGTGCGTCCAATCGTCGGGAGCGGAGATTACAAGGGCCAGGTGGCGGACTTCATCGATGAAGCAGAGATCGTCATCAAGCGTGGCGGGCGTGCGATCGCGACGACCCTTACCAAGCAGATGGCTGAAGACCTCGCTGAATTCCTGCGGGAGCGGGGCATCAAGGCTGAATACCTTCATAGCGACGTGAAGACCATCGACCGCATCGAGATTCTGACCGAGTTCAGGCGCGGCAAGTTCGATATCTTGGTCGGAGTTAACCTGCTTCGCGAGGGTCTCGACCTTCCGGAGGTTGAGTTGGTGGGCATCCTGGACGCGGATAAGGAAGGATTCCTCAGGAGCGAGACTTCGCTCATACAGACCATCGGGCGTGCCGCTCGTAACGTGCTCGGCAAGGTGTTTTTGTACGCCGATGTGATGACCGGTTCGATGGATCGCGCGATCGGAGAGACCAATCGCCGACGCGCTATCCAGTTAGCCTACAACGAGAAGCACGGCATCACTCCTGAGACCATCAAGAAGGAGATCCATGACATCGCGGCTTCCATGCGCACCGAGCACCAGAAGACCGTGCATGAGATGTTGGCGCTCGACGCCACCTTGTATAAGGAGGATCCGAAGGCGTTCATCGCTGCTAAGAGGGTCGAGATGGCAGACGCGGTTGAGGCGCTCGATTTCGAGACCGCCGCCATCATCCGCGATGAGATCTATGAACTGGAAGGAAAGGATGATCCCAAGGAGCGAGGAAAGAAGTCCGCGCGCAAGGGAAGGCGGCCTCTTTCAGGCGGGTAACGTACAGGCGCTCCCAGTAGTTTCCATATACACATGCTTCCGCTTCCTCTCTACGAATCACGCCCCATTGGAACCCTTGCCGACAAGGCGGGCAAGTCCTTCACGGTCGTCATGGGTCTTGATCAAGGCCTGGTCGCCCAGCTCAAAGAACGTTCGCTTGACCTAGCCGACACTGATCTGCAAGAGAACAGTTCTGACTACAAGCGCTTCGGTGAAGGGTCATATGAGACGTGGTACGCCAAGCAGCGCACGCCGTTTGCTCTGGTTGATCCAGATATCGGTGCCCTCGCTGCGATCGCATGGATGGGACCGAAGCCTTTTGGCCGCGATTCTGCAAAGCACCTATCACCTGAGGAACAAGGGCAAGATGAGCGAACGCTCAATCTGAACGCGGGGCGCTGGCACACGATCTCGTTCCGCTCGTATCCAGGATACCGAGGTACCGGGTTCATGAAAGCATTTGCCCGCATGACGATAGACGAATATAAGAAATGGTACCCGGACGCGAAGATCTGGACCATCACTGACAAGCGCAATATCGGCAGCGTAAAATTGTCCGAAGCATTCGGACTGGTCGCACAGCCTCAAACTGATCCTTCGTCTGAGCGCCTCGTAATGGCTGAGCCTGACTAAGTATGTCGAGAGTAAAACTCACCGAATACCGGGCCAAGAAACTCTTGCTTGGTGATGCGTACCGAGGGATTTCTCTCGTCTCTGATCAGGTCACTGTGCCTGAGGGCGTCTGGGTAGCAAAAGTAGATCAGGGGGTCAAGAAGCGCATGAAGCAGGGTCTCGTTCGCGTCAAAGTTGGAGCATCGGAGATTGCTCCTGCACTCGCAGAATGGAGAGGCAAGGGGTTCTCTCGGTTCATCGTCGAGCCGTTCTTGCCGCACGAGCCAGCTGAGGAGCAATATCTGTCGCTCGAGCGCGTGCGCGAAGGGATTCGCGTCCTCCATGCGAAGGAAGGCGGCATAGAGATCGAAAAGCATCCGGAGAAGGTGACGACGATGCTCATCGCCGCCAAGGAGGAGGCAAATACGGTCGCTACAGCGATAGGCATACCGGAAGAATTCCTCCGCACTTTGGTTGAGGCTTTCGACTCTCATTATTTTGCATTCCTCGAGATAAACCCCCTTGTCATAAAGGATGGTGTCCCGTATCTGCTTGATGCCGCAGTGTTGATTGATAGCGCAGGCGAATTCTTTGCACGCGGCGCATGGGACGAAGAGGATATCGTTGAAGGGAAGAAGAAGCATGCGACGGAAGAGCGCGTGGCAGCGCTTCAGAAGACCACGCCAGCCTCGTTGAAACTCTCGGTCCTTAATGAGGACGGCTCCTTGTTCTTCCTGTTGTCTGGAGGCGGGGGATCCATCGTCATCGCGGACGAGGCAGCGCTGCTCGGCTTCGGAAGCGAGATAGGCAACTACGGCGAATACAGCGGCGGGCCGACGCGTGAGGAGACCTATCTGTACGCTAAAGAAGTGCTCGGCCTCCTATTAGCCTCAAAGGCGAAGAAAAAGGCGCTCGTCATCGCCGGTGGAGTCGCTAACTTCACTGATGTCGCTAAGACCTTCGCTGGGATACGTGACGCCATCGCAGAAGTCAGCAGCGATCTGCAGAAAGCAGGCGTAAAAGTCTTCGTTCGTCGCGGCGGCCCGAACGAGGCGAAAGGGCTCGGTGATATGAAGATATTTCTCGAGCAGCATGGATTCTTAGGGTCCATGCACGGCTCAAGCGCGGTCATCACGAGCGCTGTCGATGACGCCATCGCTTTTATACGATCATGAGCATTCTTCGCTACATACGAGAGGGGCAGCGCGGCATAGTCGTGGCCGGTAACCATCCCGGGATCGTTCAATCGATCCTCGACTTCGACTATCTCTCGGGGAAGGAAGCGTCGGTGCTCGCTATCGTGACTGGAGGAAGGAAGGCGCAGAAATATTTCTTCGGTGCAAGGGAAGTCCTGATTCCCTGTTATCGAAACTTCACTTCCCTGCCCGTTGAAATTAAACCTAAGGTGAAGTTTCTTTTGAATGCGCAGTCGGGGCGACGAGCCTTCGAGACTACCGTCGCGTTCTTCGAAGCATTCCCAGAGGCGCTCGGAGCGCATCTGTTTGCAGAGAACGTACCGGAAAGCCATGCCACGGAGCTGATCCGCAAGTTCGGATCTTCAAAACTGATCGCTGGCCCATCTGGAGTCGGCATACTGGTGCCGGGGCACTTGAAGTTAGGAGCGATAGGCGGGGTAGACATCCCTCAGATTGAAGCGAGCAGGCTCACGACCCCGGGCTCGGTCGCTGTGGTTGCAACCTCAGGCGGCATGACAAGCGAGCTCATCCGACTTGTAGCTAATGCGGGCAAGCGGCTCTCGTTCTCCTTATGCATCGGCGGAGACCGGTTCCCTATATCTTCGCTCGCTGACGTCCTCACGCTCGCGGAACAGGATGAGGCAACCGAGGGCATCGCGTATTTCGGCGAGTTAGGAGGCGTCGATGAATACGAGATCGTGGAGTTGATACGGAGCAAACGGCTCACCAAGCCGGTGGTCGCCTATATCGCAGGCATCGTCGACGAGGCATTCGACGAGCACGTGCAGTTTGGTCATGCCAAAGCCCTGGTCGCGCACCAAGATGAAAGCGCTCGAGCAAAGCGGGAGGCGTTGCGGTCAGTGGGCGTGGTCGCGCCTGACACGTTCCCTCAGTTCCTTGAAGCCTTGGGCGGCCTTCCGGGCAGGGAGTTCAGTGATACTATCAAAGACACAAAGCCGCTTATGGACCGACAAAAAAGCATCCTTTCGACCAGGGAAGTCACGGATCTCTCCGAGGCCCCGACCTTCGTCAAAGACGGGAAATTGACTGACACGCGCGGCGCGTTCGCGACTGCGGCCCTGTCCGCGCTTCTCGGAAAGAAAGTCGGCTCCCCTATCACTCAGGCATTCAGCGAAGCGATATTCACGCTCCTTATCGATCACGGCGGCCATGTCTCAGGCGCAGTGAACACCATGGTGACCGCTCGTGCCGGCAAGGATCTCGTCTCCTCGCTTACGGCCGGACTCCTTACGATCGGTCCGCGCTTCGGAGGAGCCATCAACGAAGCGGCGCGCACCTGGAGAGCGGGCGTTGCTTCGGGACAGAACGCTGCTGACTTCCTGGAATCCGTGACCAAGGGAGGAAAGGTTGTATCAGGCATCGGACACCGGAAGTACCGCGTCGGTATGCCAGACCCGCGCGTAGCGGCCCTCGCATCATTCGCTTCACTCCTGAAGATGCATCCACAATTCGACTTCGCGCTTTTGGTAGAGAAGGTGACGACCGGCAAGAACGGGTCGCTGATATTAAACGTCGACGGAGTGATCGCGGCCCTCATGCTCGACATCCTCATCGAGTGCGAAGGGTACGGCGAGAAGGAGATACAAGGACTCATCGATGCCGAGTTCTTCAACGCGCTCTTCGTCATCCCGCGCTCGGTAGGGTTCATCGCTCATTTCATGGAGCAGAAAGAGAACGACGAGGGATTGTTCCGTCTGCCGGATCATCTTCTGTTCGAGCGCAAGCCTGAATGATCCATGTCGGAGTCGCCTGATACGAGAAGCGCACGGGAAGCCTACCGAGATCCAACACTTGATCCAACCACTTACACCGAGGCGTATGCGCCGGCCGATCTCAAGGAAGTAGATCGCATATCGGTTCACGATAAGGAGCTCAATCGCTGGGTACAGAGGAGAGTCTATGCGGACGCTGACGGCAACCGATATTTTGAGCTCACGCATCATCCCGCGACCCAGCAGCTCGCATCGCGGATGCTGAAGGGCATCGTAAACGTCGCTGATGTTCTCAAGACGCCATCGGGCGATCGATATGTCTCTAAGGAGATGGATATCGAACGGATAGCAGCGTCTCACCCTGATACGGTCTATGCGGACTGGTTCATATTCAATGCGCTTCTTCATGATATTGATCATGGATATTCTCCAGGCCTGCACCATGAGATAACTAACCTTAAGACTCCGACACGTGGGGGAAACGTTCGATGGAAGGACTCCAAGGTCTCTCATTTTGATTTCGGGAACGTCTACGGTCGTTTCTACGGCTTTAATGAAGACACGTCCTACGAAACCATGATGCAGAACGCTCTCACCCAAAAATTAAGCACAGATGCCTTGGGAATTATCTTGGAGAAACTCGGCTCCCTCGAGGCTCGCTTCAAGGGCCAGGCCGGCCTGGGCCACCTCAACCGTCTCATCCGATCGACGGGAAAGGATACGCGCGAGCTTATCGACCATAACGGCATTTCGGTCAAAGGAGGCAACGAGCCAAACCTGTTTCGTGCGACCTTCATGGAGCGCGTGCTTGAGACGCGTAAGCGGGTGATGAAGGAAATGGCGCGTCGAAAGGCTACATAGGCCGCTATGATATACTGCTACCCGTACCTGTCCCCCCACGGACAGGGCTTTCCCTAGAATGACACCCAAAAAGAAGGCAGGGCACGAGCAATTCACTGGCGAGGACTGGATCCGCGTCAAAGGCGCGCGTACCCATAACCTGAAGAATGTCTCGGTGGACCTGCCTCGCGGCACTATGACCGTGCTCACGGGCCTTTCCGGCTCTGGAAAGTCCTCTCTCGCGTTCGATACTATTTTTGCTGAAGGTCAGCGCCGGTATGTAGAATCTCTTTCTGCGTATGCGCGCCAGTTCCTCAATCAGATGCAGAAGCCGGATGTCGATGAGATTACCGGTCTTTCACCTGCTATTTCCATAGATCAGAAGAGTCGTTCGAATAACCCGCGTTCGACCGTTGCAACGGTCACAGAGATTTATGACTATCTACGCGTTCTCTATGCTCGTGCCGGCCAGCCATACTGTATCCATCACGATGTGCCGATTGAGAAACTGTCGAAGGAGGAGATGATCGGGCTCATCATGAAGCGAGTCGCAGAGAAGACAGGAACGGCTAACAAAGAAGCAGTGATGGGAGTTTCGCTCGATCGCAGCACGGTGGTCATCTACGCTCCGGTCGTCGTCGGACGTAAGGGAGAGTACTACCAGATGCTCTATGATCTTTTGGGCAAAGGATACGAGAAGGTAGTCATTGATGGAAAAGTTCAATCACTTCGTGAAAAAGCGATTCTCGATCGCAACAAGCGCCATGACATCGATGCGGTCGTGGATACTATTTTCGTGTCAGAATTTTCCAAGAGTTCTGGAGCAGCGCGCGAACGTCTATCTGAAGCGCTCGAGCTGGCTCTTAAGGAAGCGGATGGTCTCGTAAAGATTGGACATGCAGACGGTTCGGTCGAAACACTTTCCGCGAAGTTCATCTGCCCTGAAGACGGCTCCTCATTTCCGGAGGTCGAACCACGATTGTTCTCGTTCAACAGCCCGTACGGTGCGTGTCCGAATTGTAACGGCCTTGGTACCGAATCTCTCTTCTCTTCGGAAATTTGCCCCGTCTGTGAAGGCGAGAGGTTGCGTCCTGAAGCCCTTCGCGTCTATCTGAAGGATAAGAGGGACAAGACCTTGGGAAAGAACGTCGTTGATTTCACTAACTTTTCCATACGTGAGGCAAAAGAATTCATGGATGGTCTCGAGCTCTCCGAGATGCGCATGGAGATCGCAGCTCCTATCATTCGTGAAATCACCAGTCGCCTGGATTTCATGCTTAACGTCGGCCTCGATTACCTGACGCTAAACCGCTCAGCTGCAACGCTTTCTGGCGGCGAAGCGCAGCGCATCCGACTAGCGTCGCAGCTAGGTACCGGACTCGTAGGCGCTCTCTACGTACTTGATGAACCAACCATCGGACTTCACCAGCGCGACAACCATCGCCTCATAGAGACGCTGCTTTCACTCAAAAGACTCGGCAATACGATCCTTGTCGTCGAGCACGACGAGGATACGATCTACGCTTCCGATTACATCGTCGATATTGGTCCCGGCGCAGGCGTCCATGGCGGGACGGTCGTGGCTCACGGATGGCTCGATGACCTTCTCACAGCTCCGAAGAATGACACAGGTTCGGTTACGCTTTCATACTTACGCGGAGAGAAGGAAATCGAAGTGCCAGAAGAGCGTCGTTCAGGCGAAAAGGGGTCCATCAAGGTGCGTGGCGCGACCCTCCACAACCTCAAGAATCAGAACGTTGACGTGCCGCTTGGGAAACTAGTGGCGATTACAGGGGTGTCAGGTTCAGGAAAATCTACCTTCCTCTATGACATTTTGCACAAGAACGTAGCTGGGCAGCTTGCCCGCCGCCAGGCAAAGCCAGTTAATATCGCGTCGATCACGGGTACTGAATACATAGGGCGTACCGTTTTGATTGATCAGTCAGCAATCGGCCGCACGCCGCGGTCCAACCCTGCGACCTACACAGGCGCATGGACGCATATCCGAGATTTGTTTGCAGCCAGCTCAGAGGCGCGTGCACGCGGCTGGAAGCCGGGTCGGTTCTCGTTCAACGTAGCCGGAGGCCGCTGTGAAGCCTGCCAAGGAAACGGCATGATTGCGGTCGAGATGCACTTCCTCCCGACAGTGTATGTGACCTGCGATGTCTGCAACGGCAAGCGATTCATGAAAGAGACTTTGGAGGTTACGTACCGCGGAAAAAATATATTCGAGATTCTCGAGATGACCGTGGAAGAAGCTGAAATCTTCTTCAAGGATATCCCTTCGATCAACGACCGACTCGCAACACTCAATTCAACGGGGCTCGAGTACCTTACGCTCGGGCAGTCTGCGACGACGCTATCAGGAGGCGAGGCCCAGCGCGTGAAGATCGCCTCAGAACTCTACCGTCCAATTACGATGAAGACTTTGTATCTACTTGATGAGCCGACCGTAGGTCTCCACTACGAAGATGTCAGGAAACTCATCGAGATTCTCCAAGAATTGGTACGCCGCGGTAATACGGTCGTCGTGATTGAGCACAACCTTGATCTCATCAAGTGTGCGGATCATGTCATCGATTTCGGTCCAGAAGGAGGCGCAGGAGGCGGCAAGGTGGTTGCCAAGGGCACACCTGAAGAAGTGGCGGACACTGAAGGGTCGCATACCGGGACGTACTTGGAGAAAGCGCTCCGTAAGCGCCCGAAGAAGAAATAGCGATGGAACGGATCACGCTAAAGACCTTAGATCTTCCTGACCTCCCTGGCGTTTACTTGTTCACACTCGGCCGCGGCCGCTCTAAGAAGATTTTATACGTAGGGAAGGCAAGTTCGCTTCGCGACCGCGTGCGATCGTACTTTGATGACGACTTGATCGCTACTCGAGGCCCCAGGCTCGTGGATGTGGTTACCCGAGCGGACACTGTTTCGTTCGAAGTCACTCCGACCGTCCTTGAGGCTTTGGTGCGAGAAGCCGCGCTTATCCGGGAGCATCGACCCAACGGCAATTCAATGGGGAAGGATGATAAGACATTTTTGTATGCCGTCATTACGGACGAAGAGATACCGCGCGTGCTTGCGATACGCGGGAAGGACATCGATTTCAAACGCATGCGCCTTATCGCCAATGAGCAGAAATTGACGGCGACGCATGGTCCGTTTACTTCAGGGTACCAACTTCGGGAAGCACTCCGATTAATCCGGCGCATCTTCCCTTTCTACGATACCGAACGCCCGGTAGGCCAAGGAAACAAGCATGTACAGGGGAAGGTGGAGTTCAACAGACAAATTGGGCATTACCCTCGCAACATGGATCGAAAGCAATACCTGCGTTCCATCAAAAATGTCTCCTTATTCCTATCGGGTCGCGTGAAAACATTGCGAGCGACCTTGGAGAAGGAAATGCGGCAAGCAGCAAAGCAGGAGCGTTTCGAAGACGCGGCTACGGCTCGCGGACAGCTGTTCGCGCTTGATCACGTGCAGGACGTCTCTCTGATCCGTGAAGACCGGGATCAGGAAGTCGAGGGGCCACGCATCGAGGCGTATGACACTGCACATATCTCTGGCAAGGACGCTATCGGTGTCATGACGGTCATCGAAAACGGTATTCCGGTCAAGAAGGACTATCGCACCTTCCGCATCCGCGGATACGGCGGCAAATCGCTCAACGACGACATCGCGTCCTTGAAGGAGATCCTCAATCGCAGGCTCGGACATCCTGAGTGGAAGATGCCAAAGGCCATCGTGATAGATGGCGGGAAAACTCATAAGAAGGCAGCTGAGGACGTTCTTAAAGAAGCGGGAGTGGGTATCCCAGTCGTTGCAGTAGTAAAAGACGAGAAGCACCGACCTCGCGAAGTCTTAGGATCCTTGCGTGGCGGCATATCGGATGCTGATGCGGTCCTCGCCAACTCCGAGGCGCACCGCTTTGCGCTTGCTCGGCATAGGTGGGCCCGCAGGAAATCGATGCGGGGGAAACTTTAGCTGCCGCGCTGCGTTATACTTCTCGTATGCACGGCACAGTCGTTGGAGTATTACGGGGAGGAGCGTCATCGGAGCACGAGATCTCTTTGCAGTCCGGTCACGCGATCCTGACCCATCTTCCTAAAGGGCGTTTTACCGCACGAGATATCTATATAGACCGACAAGGCGTTTGGCATGATCGCGGACGTCCGACGACGCCTGACCGCGTATTACCGACCTTAGACGTCGTCATCGCTCCTTTGCACGGCAGGCACGGGGAGAACGGTCAGGTACAGCGCCTTTTGGAGCAGTTCGGCGTCCCGTATGTAGGAGCCGACTCATTCAATTCCTACCTGGCTATGCACAAAGTGCTCGCCAAAGAGAAAGCCAAGGAGATGGGGCTTTTGACCGCGCGCTATTCATACGTTGAGCGTGGGATGGATGTCGATGCAATTGCCGCTGAGGTAAATCGCACTTTCTCTCAGCCGGTCGTGGTAAAGCCGGTCGACGCAGGTTCATCAGTAGGCGTGTCTATGGTCCATGGCTACGTGCCTATCCGCGAAGCAGTCGAAGCCATGCTGCTTGACCCGGAGATAGGTGGCGTATTGATCGAGGAACGGATACAGGGCAAGGAGGCAACTGTCGGCGTCATCGAAGGCATGAGAGGTGAAGAGTATTACGTACTTCCTCCAACCGAAATCGTGCCACCGGGTTCAGACTTCTTCTCTTATGAATCAAAATATTCAGGAAAATCTGAAGAAATCTGCCCGGGACGCTTTTCGAAAGCGGAATCCAAAGAACTCATGCGAGCAGCACAGCTGATCCACAAGGCGCTTGGCCAACGCCACTACTCGCGGTCTGACTTCATCGTGACCAAGCGTGGTATCTATTATCTAGAGACCAACAGCGCCGCAGCAGTGGGTATGACCTCAGAATCTCTGATGCCTAAGGCGCTTGAGGCTGTAGGCGTGAAGTTCGCTGATTTCCTTGCCCACATCGCAGATATGGCCTTACACAAAAAACCTCTATGAAAGACCTTACTCAGATGAAGTGCGTTGCCTGTGAAGGCGGCGTCACTAAGCTAACCGAAGGGGATGCGCGCGCATTCCTTACTCATACGCCTTCGTGGACGCTTGCGGAGGACTTCGGGTCTATCCGCCGCGAGTTTACATTTAAAGACTTCAAGGAGGCTCTCGCGTTCACTAACAAGGTAGGAGAGATAGCAGAATCCGAGGGCCATCACCCGGATCTCACTCTTGGCTGGGGAAAGGTGGGCATTACTCTTACGACCCATGCGATAGGCGGTCTTTCAGAGAATGACTTCATTGTTGCAGCGAAGGTGGACGTGCTATAGTGCTGCCCACGGGCCGTTAGCTCAGTTGGTAGAGCACCTCATTTGCAATGAGGGGGTCGCAGGTTCGAATCCTGTACGGTCCACCCGATGACATTTCTAACGCTGTACTTGATCAGCATCCCGGTGTTCATCATCGGTGATCTGCTCTGGCTTGGCGTGATCGCAAAGGACTTTTACTTCTCCAGGATCGGAGATCTTTTGCTTACCCCTCCTAACTGGTATGCAGCGGTTGCTTTCTATGCGCTTTTCTTGCTTGGCCTTACGTTTTTCGTAATACACCCAGGCGTCACCGCAGGATCGCTGACAAAGGTACTGCTTACGGGAGCCTTCTTCGGGCTTATCGCTTACGCGACCTATGACCTTACTAGTCTCGCAACACTGAAGAACTGGTCGCTTACCCTTACGTTGGTAGACATGGCGTGGGGAGCATTCCTCTGTGCAGCAGTCAGCGGTGTAACCTACAGCCTCTATACACTGTTTTCCTAGAGGTATACTCTTTCGAATTATCATATGACGACGGTACGCGCGCTCACGTTCGATACTAAGGAAGACGGCTGGGAGACCTCCAAGGGCTTTACGATGCGCGAGGTGCCGACGCCGACGCTAGATGAGGAAAAGAATAAGGAGGATGCGACCTCAGTCATCATCAAGGTCAGATACGCTGGACTCTGCGGCTCGGACCGAGGCATGTGGTATCGCAACGCATTTAAGGACATGATCCATGATTCTCTGAAGAAGCAGGGAAAGACGACGCGTATCTTCGGGCACGAATTCGTCGGCGAGATAGTGGAGGCGGGCTCTATGGTGGGTACCCTCTACTCTGGCTCGGACCGGAAGATCGGAGTTGGAAGTCTGGTCTCTGGAGATTCGCATGTCACCTGCGGGAACTGCTACCAGTGCCGCTTGGGTGAGGCGCATGTCTGCGTGAATGATTCCATCCTTGGCATCAGCATCGACGGCATCTTCGCCGAATACGTGAAAGTCCCTGCTAAGAACCTCTGGCCAATCGATGAGACGAAGGTGCGGCCAGAGATCGCCGCAATCTTCGATCCGTTTGGTAATGCAGTGCATGCCTGTATGAAGGCAGACTATCGAGGCAAGTCAGTCGCTATCCTCGGTTGTGGGCCTATCGGGCTCTTTTCTATACTGCTCGCTCGCAACTTCGGCGCATCAAGCGTCATCGCAGTCGACATCAATCCGGCTAACCTGCAGATGGCCAAGGAACTAGGAGCGCACGAGGTCATCCAGATCGAAAAGAAGCAGAAAGCCAACGAATGGGAGCATGACCCGGAGGTAGTAGCCCGAGTGATGGAACTTACGGGCGGCGTAGGCGTCGACATCGCTATGGAGATGGCAGGGCCGTTTTCTTCGGTTAATAACTCAATCGAAGTCACACGCAGAGGAGGCGATGTGATCCTCTTTGGCATCAAGGACGGAGATGCAGTGATTCCTAAGTTCTCGCGATTCATCGTTCGCGGCCTCACCATCCACAACGTCATCGGACGAGAGATATTCGCGACCTGGCAGACGACCGAGCGTGTGCTCGCAGACAAGAGCAATGGCATCCAGGACAAGATTTGGGATATCATCCTGAAGAAAGGTAAGGGCACAGTCGTATCCTTTGCCGACTATGACAAGGATGCATTTGAGAAGGCGCTCAACGAGCACCCTAAGATGATGTTCAAGATTCACGGATAATCTATGTACCGAGACTTAAAGCCCATTCTCGAGAAAGAATTGCAGGGTATCCGCGAAGCGGGAATCTGGAAGAACGAACGTATCATCGAATCTCCGCAGGGCCGAGAGATCACCGTTGCCGGCAAGAAATTGCTTAACTTCTGCTCGAACAATTACTTAGGGCTGTCTGGAACCGAAGGCGTTCGCAAGGCCGCAGACGCGGCTCTTGAGAAATGGGGCTTCGGTCTGGCGTCGGTCCGGTTCATCTGCGGTACGCAGACCATCCACAAGGACCTGGAAGCAGCGACGGCCACATTCATGGGTACGGAAGATGCCGTCCTCTATTCTTCCTGCTTCATGGCCAACGTAGGCCTCTTTCAGACCTTCTTCGGTCCTGAGGATGCAATCATCTCTGATGCGCTCAACCATGCCTCCATCATCGACGCTGTCCGCCTTACGAAGGCTGAACGCCACGTTTTCTTGCACATGGACATGCAAGACCTCGAAGAGAAGCTGAAACTGACCGAAGGAAAGCGCCTGAAGGTCATCGCGACCGACGGAGTGTTCTCAATGGATGGACACGTTGCTCCGCTGAAAGAAATATGCGATCTGGCGGATAAATACGGAGCATTGGTGATGGTAGATGACGCGCATAGCACTGGAGTGCTTGGAAAGACCGGACGCGGCACGATAGAGCACGCAGGCGTAGAAGGCCGCGTGGATTTCGTCACGTCGACCTACGGCAAAGCGCTCGGCGGCGCAGGTGGTGCATTCACGGCTACCTATAAGGAAGTAGCCGACTTCCTTCGCCAGCGCTCTCGTACGTATCTTTTCTCCAATGCGCTTGATTCGGGTATCGCCGGCGCTTCTCTGTATGCTCTCAAGCAGGTAGACGAGCATCCAGAACTCTGTGAACGCCTCTGGAGCAACGTTCGTCTTTTCCGTGAGGAGATGAAGCGCGTGGGATTCTCTGTCTCTGATGCAGAGCACCCGATTACGCCAATCTTTCTCCCAGAGGATCGCCTTGCCGCAGAGATGGCCAAAGATCTCGACGTCGAAGGTATCTATGTCGTCGGGTTCTCGTATCCGGTCGTTCCGCAAGGAAAGGCCCGCATCCGCGTACAGGTCTCTGCTGCGCATACGGAAGAAGACATACGCAAAGCAGTAGCTGCCTTCGAGAAGGTAGGCAAGAAGTTCGGAGCACTGAAGCCATGAGACCCGAGCATTTTGATGTTTTAGGGATTCTTACGTTCACTTACATCTTAGGCTTCGCACTTTGGGCATTCCTTACCGAGGTCGCGGTCCCGCACTGGACGCTCGCGCTCCTTGCCTTCATCGGTATCATCGGACTCCTTATCGATTGCTCGATGGTATTCCAGTACGTTCTCAAGAAGAAGAAATAAAATGCGCGTCTGGGACGTATCGCCGCATATCTTGTGCCGCCAGCACCTGCTCGGCGAGCATCGTGAACTCCATGGGCTTTGGAACATCTTGACCAAGCACAAAGGAGTTGGAGGGTACTCACGGCACCCAGAAACACTGCGGTGGGTAGGAAAGACCAAAGCGCTTTACGGGAGACATGAGGCTCTCGTCAAAGAGATGGCGCGAAGAGGGTACAACCACAGGACGCCGCTTGATAAGCGGCTGGCGAAGGGAAGCGCGATACAAAGAGCCTACATAGACAGTCCTTCTGCACAGAGAGTACTGCTGAAGAAAAAGCCCTGCGACTGCCCTGTATAACAAAAAACCCGCCACGAGGGCGGGTTTCCTGAACAGAAAGCGATTGCTTAGCTGATGTGTGCTGAGACGAGCTTCGTCATCTCGAACATGGTGACCTCGGCCTTTCCGCCGAAGATAGCCTTGAGCTTGTCATCCGCGAGGATGTTGCGCTTGTTCGAAGGGTTCTGGAGGTCGTTCTTCTTGATGTACTCCCAGATCTTCTTGGTGACCTCAGAGCGGGCCATAGGACCTGCACCGACAACTGCCTCCAGTTCAGGAGAGAGTTTCATTGGCTTAGATAGTGCTGCGTTAGGCATGTTTGGTCTGTTTTTATGGATTATCGGTATAGCATCCATGGATACGCTCCATACGTCAAGGGCGGCTACTGCGTGTTCATACCATGGCACGCATGAGTAGCGGGTGAATATATGACCCTGGTGGGCGATACAGGATTCGAACCTGTGACCTTTCGCGTGTGAGGCGAACGCTCTAACCAACTGAGCTAATCGCCCGGAAAGGCACGATACCAAAGGGCAAGAGGTAATGCTACGCTACGAGGATGATTCCGCGACCTACCAGCAAGAACCCCATCCCTGCGCACGCTACGAAGGTCTTTTCAGGCGTCCTTTTTGACGTCTATCAGTGGCAGCAGGAGATGTTCGACGGCTCTGTCGAGACCTTTGAGAAACTGAGGCGCCTCGATACAGCCTCTGTCGTGCCTATTCTTGAGAATGGGAACATTCTCGTTATAACGGATGAGCAGCCAGGGAGCGCTCCAGCCCCCACTTTCCCTGGAGGACGGCTTGATCTGGGCGAAGACCCGGAAGCGGGAATCCTCAGGGAACTCATGGAAGAGACCGGGTATGCGCCTGCTTCCGTAACCCTCTGGTCTTCAGAGCAGCCCATCACGAAGATCGACTGGGCGTGGTACTCGTTCATCGCTCGAGGCTGCAAGAAGGTGGCTGAGCCGCATCTGGATGCAGGCGAGAAGATTACCGTGCGTGAAGTCACTTTTGATGAGCTCCTCGAGCTGGTTGATACGCCAGAATTCCAGTGCCAGAACATGCGTCCTGATTTTGTACGCGCTAAATATGATGCTGAAGCCCGAAAGAAGCTGGAAAAACTCTTGTTCGGGTAAGGAACGATATATACTACTTGGAACCCATTGTTATGAAGATCCGAACAAAGCCAATGCTTATTGAACGCGCAACTTCCTGGATAGGATCGCTCGCGTCTTTGGTGCTCCATACGATTGTATTTTTGAGCGCGTTCGCGCTCGGCGCTCTGCACTTCGCTTCCTGGGAGATTGTGCTCCTGGTGCTGACGACCGTGGTTTCTCTTGAGGCTATCTATCTGGCTATCTTCATCCAGATGACGGTCAACCGGAACACGGAGTCTCTGCGTGAGGTGGAGGAAGACATCGACGAGATTCAGGAAGACGTCGAGGAGCTCGGCGAAGACGTGGATGAGATTCAGGGCGATATCGAGGAAATGAGCGAAGAGGAGAAGACGGCCGCGAAGGATAAGAAAGAGGCGGCATCGCTCGAGCAGCTGACCGCAGACGTCCGCCGCGTTTTGGAGGACCTTGAGGCGCTCAAGAAAAAACAGTAGAGTTAAATAAAGGGCCATTAGCTCATCTGGTAGAGCGCATCCATGGCATGGATGAGGTGACCGGTTCAAGTCCGGTATGGTCCACATGGAAGACCCGCAAGGGAAGGCAGTTCGCTATTTCGCTGCAGCAGTCAGCGAGACCGGCGTACCCAGCGTGTCTCTAGCGACTACGTCGTTGGACTACGCTCCAACCCTCCCTGAGGGCTATGCACAGATTCGCCAGCTGCAGGCCGGTACCTGCGCGAGCGAATTCTTTTACTTCGGCCGACGTTCTCCTGACCTTCCTTCACGCTTCGAGGCCGATCTGGCGGATGCACGTAAGCAGGAGTACTACCTTTCACGTAACCGTGAGGCCGGCATCGCCGAATCAGAAGAATCGCTCTCTCGGTTCAAAGAATTGATGCTTCTTTCGATGTTCCATGAAGGATTCTGCCGGATCGAGGAATCCAACCCGCGCACGAATGCGCCAACGGTGCCCATCCTACAGTTCGTGCCAGAGCGTGACAGCACGCAGGTCAGGTTCGTTAAGCGCATCGTGCCTCTGACGCTTGAAGAGAATCTCGAGGTCGGTCGGCTGGCTGTGCGCAACCCTGCGTACGTCTGCGATGCTCATTCAAGCGCGGGCAATCTGAATCCAATTACCGGCTGGCCATACCAGTGCGACCGAAGCACGGATAACCACCATGCGGCAAAAGGCACCGTCGGTCACACTGAATTCATTGGAACGGCAGTTTCAGGACCTATTCGCGTCCCGCTCCATGCGCTTACGCCAGTGCCCCAACGCTTGCAGTCTTTCATCGAGGAAGATCTTCGCGCGCGCGGGCGATTGCTTACGCTCATCGAACCACTCGGCTGCGTGTTCGATGCCTTCGGGACTATGCTCCATGTCGGAGAAATTCCATCATCCGTCCTTATCTTCGGGGATGGCTCGAGCGCCCTCAACACGGTTGCGTTCCTGCGGGTCCATTCTCCCGAGGCGAAGATTAAGGAACTCTTTGAGGACGTTTTGAAGGCGCATGAGCTCGGTGTCGTATACGGAGACCGATGGCCAGATAACATCCTCATCGATCCGAATCTCGGCGTGGTGCATATCGACTTCGACCTGAAGCTGGGAGAATTCGGAAAGGAGCTGGAACTCGCGCAGCTGATCCTCTATACGATCGCACTTGGTACTGACGGGAACGGCGGGACCGAATCCCGTTTCCTCGAAATACTTCCCGGCCTCATTTCAAAGGCACACGTGCCGTACGAAACGGATAAGGTGCTCCACTATCTCTTTACCAAGATCCGCATGGCACCTCACTACGACCATCTTCTTCCGGTTGCGGAGTCCCTAGCGAAGCGTCTCGGCTGGTCCTCATAAGCCGGAATTTTTCCACACCCTGGCCCTCTTAGAGGTCTCTTGCTAGTATGACCCTATAGCCCAACTCCCGGGTCATTTTTGTACACATGGCAACCGAACACGTAACCGAACAGGCGGTAGAGCACGCGGCTGAAGCCGTGCATGAGAGCGGTATTCACGTCGTGCTCAAGGCTGAGGAGCTGTTCTCCATCTCCGGCTTCCCGGTGACCAACTCGCTTTTGATGACCTGGATTGTGATCGGGCTTTTGATTCTCTTTGCGATTCTGTTCCGTCGCCAGATCTCGATGATCCCGGGGAAATTGCAGGCAGGCGTCGAGATGCTGTTCGAGGGGGTACTGAACTACATGGCCGAGACGCTTGAGAGCGAGAAACTGGCGCGTAAGTTCTTCCCGCTCATCATGACCATCTTCCTCTTCCTGCTGGTGGCTAACGAGCTCGCGTTCCTTCCTGGGATAGGATCCATTCTCTTTAATGACGTGCCGTTCTTGCGTGCACCATCGGCCGACCTGAACCTGACCCTCGCGCTTGCGGCCATCGCGTTCTTTACGATCGAGATCACCGGCGTCGTCGCCCTCGGCTTCTTCAAGTACGCCGGAAAATATGTTAATTTCAGGTCACCGGTTGATTTCGTCGTGGGCATCATTGAGCTTCTTTCGAACGTCGGCCGGCTCATCTCCTTCTCCTTCAGGTTGTTCGGTAACATCTTCGCTGGAGAGGTGATGATCGCGGTCGCGATGTTCTTCGTAGCGTACTTGCTGCCGGTCCCGCTGATGGCCTTCGAGGTCTTCGTCGGCTTTATCCAGGCAGTGGTATTTTCGATGTTGACCTTGTTCTTCATCAAGCTGGCGATCATGGAACCGCACGGGGAAGAGGCGCATTAGCCATTTCTCGGTGCGGCTCCGGGATGGAGCATTTACAAAGATAATTACAGAATAATGGAAACGGAATCTGCAAAGTTGATCGCTATGGCACTCGCGGCAGGCCTCGGCGTGCTCGGCCCGGGCATCGGCATCGGCCTTATCGGTGGCAAGGCTATGGAGGCAATCGGACGTAACCCTGAGGCATCGAGCAAGGTGGTCTCGAACATGATTCTCGCAATCGTGTTCGCTGAAGCACTCGGTATTCTCGCGCTCGTGGTTTCGTTCATCATCCGCTTCGTCGCGTAAGGACGACTGAGCGACTCATCACATGGACTCTCTTCTCGACGCATTCGGCATAGATTGGAAACTGCTCATCGCCCAGGCGGTGAACTTCGGCGTGCTGTTCCTAGCACTCTGGTTCCTACTCTATAAGCCGGTCATGAAGACCCTTGATGAGCGCGCTCGGAAGATAGCGCAGGGAGTTGAGGATGCGGAGCGCGCAACCGAGAAATTGGCTGGTGCAGACCAGGAAGCGGCCAAGGTGGTCGCAACGGCAGAAGCATCAGCGACGGAAGCACTGGCGTCCGCTCGCGAAGCGGCAGCGACTGAGCGCGCTCGGCTCGTCAAAGAGGCAGAGGCGCGAGCAGAAAGCATCTCAAAGGATGCTGAAGCACGCTCCAAGGAGGCGGCAGCGAAGATGCTTCGCGATTCTGAAAAAGAGATCGCTCGGCTTTCGGTGCTCGCTGCAGCGAAGGTGATCAGCAGCAAATAACATGGAGAACCTGTACGCAACCGCCATTCAGCGCCTCCTCTCTTCAGGAATGAAAGAGGATGCGGTCGTGCAGAACCTTGTGGGTCATTTGAAAGAGCGCGGCAGGCTGAAACTGCTTCCAGCGATCCTTGCGTCGCTTAAGACGCTCGCCGCACGCAGTGTCACCTTGGGGGCAAGCGTCGAGGTAGCGAGTAAGGAAGACGGGAAAGCAGCGCTCGAGGCAGCGAAAGCACTCGGGATCGAAGCAACCGAGGCAGTCGTCAATCCCATCCTCCTTTCCGGATGGAGGGCTCGCAGTCAGGGAACCCTGATTGATCGCTCCGGTAAGCGGGCTCTCACGGATATGTACCATTCGATCGTGAAGGCGTAAGAACTATTTACTAATCGTTACAAGCACCATGGATAGCATCATCAAGAAGATCGAGAAGGAGATCAAGGACTTCGCCCCAACCAAGGGAGCGGAGGAGACGGGCATCGTCCGAGCGACCGGCGACGGTATCGCAGAGATCGATGGCCTGGACCGTGCGGTCATGACCGAGATGGTCCTGTTCGATCCGACCTTCGACCGTTCTCTTGAGGATGCGCTCAAGGATGCGGATCCGGTCTACGGTCTCATTCTGAACCTTGAGGAAGACGGCGTTCGTGCCGCGATTCTCGGTGATGCTTCTCGCGTATACGAAGGTATGCTCGTGCGTCGTGTTGGTCGCCTCCTCTCCATCCCAGTAGGCGACTCACTCATCGGGCGAGTCGTGAATCCGCTCGGCGAACCTGTCGACGGCAAAGGCCCGACGGGCGCTACCAAGTTCACCCCTATCGAGCGCGAAGCCTACGGCGTCATCGACCGCGCTCCGGTGAACGTCCCGCTGCACACCGGTATCAAGGCGATTGACGCTATGGTGCCAATCGGCCGCGGACAGCGCGAACTTATCATCGGTGACCGTGGCGTTGGAAAGACGACCGTGGCTATCGACGCGATCCTCAACCAGAAATCAGAGGACCCAAAGACCCGCCCTATCTGTATTTACGTAGCAATCGGCCAAAAGGAATCCAAGACCGCAAAGATCGTCGCGCAGCTGGCAGAGGCAGGCGCGATGGACTACACCATCGTCGTCACTTCTCCTGCGTCATCTCCTGCAGCGCTCCAGTTCCTCGCTCCTTTTGCAGGAGCCGCAATCGGCGAGCATTTCATGGAGGCAGGCAAGGATGCGCTCGTCATCTACGACGACCTTTCAAAGCAGGCAGTCGCGTACCGCCAATTGTCCCTCCTCCTTCGACGTCCACCAGGCCGTGAAGCGTATCCGGGAGACATCTTCTACCTGCACTCCCGTCTTCTCGAGCGCGCAGCGAAGCTTTCAAAGGAAAAGGGAGGAGGATCGCTTACTGCGCTCCCTATCATCGAGACGCAGGAAGGAGACGTGTCTGCGTACATCCCGACTAACGTGATCTCGATTACGGACGGTCAGATCTTCTTGCTCACCGACCTCTTCAACAAGGGCATGCGCCCTGCAATCGACGTAGGTATCTCGGTCTCTCGCGTGGGCTCTTCTGCGCAGACCAAGGCTATGAAGAAAGTCGCAGGAAAGATCAAGCTTGAACTAGCCCAGTTCCGCGAACTCGAAGCCTTCATGCAGTTCTCCTCTGATCTCGATGAGGGGACCAAGAAGCAGATCGACGCAGGACGCCGCATGACCGAGGTTTTGAAGCAGGCTAACGGCATGCCGCTCGCCTTCGAGATGGAAGCAGCGATCATCTTCGCGGCTACCAACGGCTACTTCGATACGTTTGCTCCGGAAGAGACGAGCGCGATGGAGAAGAAACTCCAGGACTATCTCATCCGTGAGGCCGGCGACGTTCTTGCTTCTATCCGCGAGAAGAAGGAGATCGCTGAGGAGACGGAGAAGCAGTTCCGTTCCGTGCTCGAGGCATTCGTCGCGACGGCGAAATAATACCTACCGTGGCTCTCAAAGATATCAAAGCGAAGATTGGGGCGACCAAGCGCATGCACACCGTGACTCGCGCTATGGAAGCCGTGTCTGCGGTCAAGATGCGAAAGACGCAGGCCACCGCGTTTGCTGGACGCCCGTATGCTCGTGCTGCGTTCTCAATTCTCGCCCGTCTTTCAGGCGCTAGCGATACCAAGCGCCATGCGCTCGCGACCGTCCGCCCCGTCGACAAGGTCGCGATCGTGGTCCTTACGAGCGACAAGGGGTTGGCAGGAGCCCTCAACAGCGGGGTCATTAAAGCAGCAGCGCTTGAGGCGGCTAAGTATCCGAAGGCTTCGGTCTCTATCTACGCGTACGGGAAGAAAGGGCAGGAGTTCTTCTCGCGCCGCGGGTTCGACGTCGTTGCCTCGTTCGAGAATAAACGCGATGACGTGCCGCTCTCGGTGATGGAAGAGCTCTCACGAGATGTGTCGCGCGGGTTCCTTGATACAAAGTATGACAAGGTAGTGGCAATCTACAGCAACTTCAAATCAACCTTCGAGCAGATTCCGACGACGCATACCTTGCTACCGCTGTCTCTCGAGTCTATCGAGGACCTGGTCAAGAGCGTCCGTCCGGTCAAAGGTAAGTGGAGCCAGGAAGTGTCTCTCGTTCCTCCGTCCTCGTACACAGTCGAGTCTTCCGGAGACGAGATCCTCGAGGTGTTGGTGCCACGTTTGGTGGCCGTCTCTCTCTATCACATGCTTCTTGAATCCAAGGCGTCCGAGCACTCCGCTCGTATGGTCGCTATGAAGTCCGCCTCGGACAAGTCGAAAGATGTGGCGCGCGACCTGACCCGAAAATTCAATAAGGTCAGGCAGGCGGCTATCACGCGTGAAGTGTCTGAGATCGTGGGAGGTCGCGAGGCTTTAGCAACTTAGTTATAATCCTTACTCATATGAACACAGGAACCATTACAGAGATCATCGGCCCAGTCGTCGACGTGCACTTTGCAGATTCGCGTCCGGCTATCGGCGAGGCGCTCGTCATCGAGAAAGCTGGCGAGCACGGACGCATCACCCTTGAGGTGGCGTCGCACCTCGGCCTCGACCGCGTGCGCGCTATTTCCATGAACGAGACCGCAGGTCTGGCTCGTGGAGAGAAGGCAGAAGCGACCGGCGCCCCGATCTCCGTTCCTGTGGGAGAAGTCGCGCTTGGACGCCTCTTCAACGTTTTGGGTGAGCCAATCGACGGCAAAGGCCCGATTGATCCGAAGGCCAAGCGCCTTCCGATTCACCGCCAGCCACCATCCTTTGATGAGCAGACGACGAAGGCAGAAGTCTTCGAAACCGGCATCAAGGCAATCGACCTCATGATTCCTTTCTTGAAGGGAGGAAAGGTGGGCCTCTTCGGAGGAGCTGGCGTGGGAAAGACCGTCATCATTCAGGAGTTGATTCGCAACATTGCGACTGAGCACTCCGGCTACTCCGTATTCGCAGGAGTGGGAGAGCGCGTGCGCGAAGGAAACGACCTTTATCACGAGATGGCAGAATCAGGCGTGCTTGATAAGACCGCGCTCGTGTTCGGTCAGATGAACGAGGTGCCAGGAGCCCGCGCTCGCGTTGCGCTCACCGGCCTTACGCAGGCTGAATACTTCCGTGACGAAGGAGGAAAGGACGTCCTCTTCTTCATGGACAACGTGTTCCGTTTCATTCAGGCAGGCTCTGAGGTGTCCTCGCTTCTCGGACGCGTCCCTTCTGCTGTGGGGTACCAGCCTACGCTTGCTGAAGAGATGGGTAAGTTGCAGGAGCGCATCACTTCCACTAAGAAGGGATCCATCACGTCGGTACAGGCAGTGTACGTGCCGGCTGACGACCTTACGGACCCAGCCCCAGCAACGACCTTCGCTCACCTCGACGGTACCGTAACTCTTTCTCGCCAGCTGGCATCGCTCGGTATTTACCCCGCAATCGATCCGCTTGAGTCCTCTTCTTCGGCGCTCACGCCAGGGATCGTTGGACAGGAGCATTACGATGTCGCCAACAAGGTGAAGCAGATTCTGCAGCGCTACAAGGATCTCCAGGACATCATCGCCATTCTCGGTATCGAAGAGTTGTCCGACGAGGACAAGCAGACGGTGTACCGTGCTCGCAAGATCCAGAAGTTCCTCTCGCAGCCGTTCTTCGTCGGCGAGGTATTCACCGGAACTCCTGGTCAGTACGTGTCTCGCGAAGACACCGTGCGCTCCTTCAAGGAGATTGTGGAAGGAAAGCATGACGACAAGCCTGAGGCAGCCTTCTACATGAAGGGAGGCATCGATCAGGTAACCGGCTAATGGCTAAGACGTTCCATCTCACGGTCGCTCGGGTCGGAGAAAACATCTTCGATGGCGAAGCCGTCTCCATCACACTCCCTGGAGTCGATGGCGTGTTCACCGTCCTCGCAGGGCACGAAGCGTTCGTCTCCGAACTGAAGGAAGGAGAGGCGAAGATTGAAGCGGCAACCGGAGAGAAGCATCACGTGCCGATCCATTTTGGAGGAGTCGCTGAGATTTCTGGAGGACAGGCCACGATTCTTCTTTAAGCAATCCACAGGTTGGCTTGCGAAACGAGAAGGAAGTGCCATGCTTAAACTATGAGCGAAGATATTCCATTTCGAAACGCGCCGATCCATCATCCACCGAAGCATTATTACGGGGACATTGTCCGTATATTGTTCGTCGTTGCAGCCGTGATCTTGTTTGCTATGCAGTTTACGGGCATCCGCCTGCCGTTTTCTGCGTTCGGTTCGATCATGATGATTCTCTTCCTGGTCATCGCTGCCGGTCTTACCAATCCAGTGCAGATCTGGATCCATTGGATCAACATCTTCATCTCAGGTTTTTGCCTCCTTCTCTTTGGAGGCCTCGCCCTTTCTCGTTTTCAGACCCAGGCCGCCCTTTTCCCGGACGGCGTTTTGATTGGGTTTCTGGCTATCATGTTCCTCATTGCGCTCTACTGCTCCACTAAGACGCTGCGTGGCATCATGATGCGCGACGCGCCAGAGATAAAGTAATTCACGCCTCGCAAGAGGCGATTTATGTTAGAATCCGTGGATGAGTATCCAAGGATTTTTACTTCGCCAGGTAGCGAAGGCCAAAATGAAGGATTTGCCTGAGGCGCAGCGTGAGCAGATGCTCATGTTTCTCGAGAAGGACCCTGAACTGATGAAGAAGATAGGCGAAGAGATCGACCGGCGAGTAAAGAAGGGAGGCGAGAACCAGATGAAAGCCTCGATGGAGGTCATGAAGAAATACCGGACAGAGTTAGCTACGCTGATGCAGAAATAACATGCTGCCACTCGCCGCTGAGGTCCTCCAGATGATCCATACGCTTGGTGCTGCGCTTGGAGCTGCGGGGGTCACCTTCGCAGAGCTCTACTACACTCGAGCCGTGGTCGATGGAAAGATCGATACCTGCGAGAAGACGCACATCCATCGCACGCTCTGGGCGCTCCAGTGGGGTGTCTGCACGGTCGTGCTTTCAGGCATCGCTCTTATCGTCGTCGAGTACTACATCCCCGACGTCTCACAAATCGTGCTCACGGCTCCGTTTTGGATGACGCACACGCTCACGGTGGTCGTCATCACGCTAGGCTTCCTCATCTCCCGCAGCCTCATCCCGTGGTGGTTTGGTTCTGCAGCGGCATTCTCCGCATGGTGGATGATGCTCGCGATCGACGGCTGGAGGGATATGCCGCTGAACTATCTCTCGCTTGTGATCGCGTACGTACTTTTGACGGTCGGAGTCATAGCCGTGTTCCATTACGTCCGTTCCGTCCTTATCGAACGAGAAGAACGCTCACGGTCATGAGCAAGCGCATACTCGTTCTCCTTGGGCATCCAGATACGGATAGCCTCTCCGGCCACTTCGCTACCGTGTATGAGAATGCGGCAAAAGCAGCCGGTCACGAAGTGCGCAGGGCCAACATCGGCGATCTTTCCTTCGATCCCATACTCCATAAGGGATATAAGGTCATCCAAGAACTCGAACCGGACTTGAAGAAACTTCAAGAGGATATGAAGTGGGCGGAACATCTCTTCCTCATATATCCGATATGGTGGCTCTCGGCCCCGGCACTCCTTAAAGGACTCATCGATCGCACATGGCTTCCAGGATTCGCGTTCCGCTATCACAAGAACAAGGCTGGGAAGCGGCAGATGGGCTGGGATCAGCTTCTGAAGGGACGCAGTGCGCGCTTGGTCGTTCTCTTGCAGAGCATTCCATTTCTAGAATACGTAGCGTTCGGTGATTATATGAACGAGATAGCGCACGGCACGCTCGCGTTCTCAGGCTTCAAGGTCTCAACGACCAAGATCGGCGACAGCGAGAAACTGACCCCTCGCGAGTTAGCGCGGTGGGAACAGAAGACGGCACGTCTCGGAGCAGCCGCAAAATAATATGCAAGTAGCGACGAGTCATCATCACAAGAGGAAGCTTCGCGAGCAGGGGATTGATCCCGTACGCACTCCGCTTGCAAGGTTCATCGATGTGGCAATCTACCCAATCGGTGTTGCGAGCCTTCTTATGGCATTGCCGCAAGCGTATGAGGTTTGGGTGCACCAAAACGTGGTTGGCGTCTCTATCTATACCTGGGGGCTTTGGACGGTATTTTCTTTATTCTGGATTACGTATGGGTATGTCCATAAGAACTGGCTCATCTTTTTCATGAACGTCGGGTGGTTCGTGCTGCACGGGTTCATCTTGATCGGGACAGTCATCCATTCGTAGTTTTCCTTTTTCGACTGAGTGCGGTAGTGTTCGACAATGCTGAAAATCGGAATCGTGGGCTTGCCGAACGTGGGGAAATCCACGCTTTTTAATGCGCTCACCAAGGCCTCGGTGCCCGCGGAGAACTACCCATTCTGCACCATCGACCCGTCCGTAGGCGTCGTAGGCGTTCCGGATGCTCGTCTCGACCAGCTGGCGGCATTCTCCAAGAGCGAAAAGACTCTTCCGGCTGCCATCGAGTTCGTCGATATCGCCGGCTTGGTCAAAGGGGCTTCTGAAGGCGAAGGACTCGGTAACCAGTTCCTCTCCCATATCCGCGAAGTCGATGCCATCCTCCAGATGGTGCGGTTCTTCGATGATCCTGATGTCACCCACGTGCACGGCGAGATCGATCCAGTCCGTGATATCGAGGTCATCAATCTGGAGCTGGTGCTTGCGGACCGCGACGGTGTCGCCAAGCGACGTGAAAAACTGATTCGTGACATACGCGCTGGCCTCAAGGAAGCAGTCGCTGAAGATGCGGCGCTGGCTCGCATCGAGCAGGCGCTCGAGATGGGGGCTCTTGCTCGTACCGCAGCCCTGACTGAAGAGGAGCAGAAGCTGGTGAAGCACTTGAACCTGCTTACGCTCAAGCCGATCCTCTATGCGTTCAATGGCAAGGCGGGCGGCCATAACCTTTCTGAAATCGGGGACGGTCGCGCTGACAAAGCCTATGAGCTGGTCAAATCGCTCGGAGGGAACTTCGTGCATGTTGATGCTCGCACCGAGCATGAGCTAAACGATGTCGCTGCAGGAGACAAGGATATGTTCCGTCAGGAACTGGGCGTGCAGATTGATGGTCTCGTCGACCTCATCCGAGGAGCCTACGTCACTTTAGGACTCATTACGTTCTTTACGACTGGTCCGAAAGAGACGCGTGCATGGACTGTCCAAGAGGGAGCGACCGCCCCGGAAGCCGGTGCCGCCATCCACAACGATTTCAAGGATAAGTTCATCCGAGCTGAAACCGTAGCTTGGGATACTTTGCTTTCTGACGGTTCGTGGAGCGCTGCACGCGACAAAGGTGACATCAGGACCGAAGGGAAGACGTATGTGGTTAAGGATGGGGATGTGATGGTCTTCCTCCATAGCTAGCCCCGTCCCCTGGTATACTTCTTGGATATGAAGAACCAGAACTGGTCCCTTATCGTCGCGCTATCGATTCCCCTGCTCATGATCGTGCTTATCGCGGGAAGCATTTATATACCCCCGATGTTCGCGCCGAAGCCCGCATATGACTTCGTCTATACGACTGGAAACATCTACTACTCACCGCAGCCCTATGAGGTATCGGGCGGGAAGCTAGTCTACCAGCCGCCTTCTGAAGAGGATGTCGCGAAGGGTCGCCAGCCTGACCAGCGATTGTTCTTCCATGACGTGGAGACGAACATGAGCAAAGAGATCACCTATGAAGAAGCGAGTGCCTGGACCTATGACTCCAACGCCATCTCTCCCGATGGATATGAAGTGATTTACGGAAGCAATGGAGGAAGTTTCTTCTTTTTCGGCGGCTACAGCAATGATTACGATACGCGCTATCTCACGGGGCATGGCGCAAGCCATAAGCTAAACCTGAGCCTCGCAGACCGCAACGCGTACAACATGCGCGTCCTGGGCTGGATAGTCGACTAATAACCTCATACCTATGTCTACAAAGGAAGAAGCACTCGAATACATACGATCGCTTGGCCAGGAGGGAAGCGTTTCCAGGACCGAGGTGGTCGCCGCCTACGACAGCGGAGCCGGCGTTTCTTCGCCGGTACCCGTCGATGCGCTCCACAAGAAGACCAGCATGGCAGAGCTTCTCTACTACATCGGCGGCGGCATCGTCGTTATCGGCATTGCTATCTTCCTCGGGCAGAACTGGGAGATGCTTTCGTTCCCAACCAAAGTGCTAGCGACACTCGGTTCTGGTGTTGCCGCGTACGTCGTCGGCGTACTCTTCAGCCGGAGGGAAAGCACGGAGAAGGTCGGCGCAGCCTTCCATCTGATCGGGGCTCTCGTGCTCCCAGTCGGCCTCTGGGTCGTCTTCGAGAACTCTGGCCTCAATGATAACGGCTCTGGTATCCAGACCTGGATGTCAGCGATTCTCTTTGTCGTGTACCTAGCCTCCTATGTGCTCATGCGAAAGACGGTGCTTGCGCTCTTCTCAGTCTTGTTCGGTACCTGGCTCTTCTTCTCGGTCACGAGCCTCATGATGGGAGCCAACGCGTACGCGAACGACTTCGAGTTCCTCGAATACCGCGTCTTGGTCGCAGGTATCACCTACATGCTGCTCGGCTACTCATTCTCCAAGTCCTCGCTAGCTCCGCTCAAGGGATTCCTATTCGGATTCGGCATCCTCGGGTTCCTAGGAGCGGCGCTTGTGCTCGGCGGATGGACGCCCAACCAGAACGTCTTCTGGGAACTCATCTTCCCGCTGCTTGCGTTTGGCACCCTATTCCTCGGCGTCCACTTGCGTACGACGTCGTTTTTGACCTTCGGAACGCTTTTCCTTATGGCCTACATCATCAAGATCACCTCCGAATACTTCTCGGATAGTCTTGGTTGGCCGTTGGCGCTCGTCATCGCCGGACTCGGCATGATCGCGGTCGGGTTCCTGTCCTTCAAGCTCCGCAGCAAGTACATGATCCGGGCGTAACTGCGCGATACGGTTCGCTCGCCGCTATAGATATCTCATGCCTAAACCCTCATTCGATCACAAGGAGATAGAGCGCGCGGCCCAGGAGAAATGGGCAGCAGGCATGCTTGAGACGGACCTGAGTGATTCCTCGAAGGAGAAATATTACCTATTGTTCGAGTTCCCGTATCCATCAGGCGACGTACACATCGGGCATTGGTACGCGTACGCACTCACTGATATCTATGCCCGATTCTTGCGAATGAAAGGCAAGAACGTGCTGTTCCCGATAGGCTTTGACGCGTTCGGGCTTCCTGCGGAGAACGCGGCTATGCGCAATGGTGCAGATCCTAAAGAGTGGACGTATCAGAATATGGAGCGGATGCGCACTCAGATCCGCTCCATGGGAACCTCGGTCGATTGGTCCAAGGAGGTCGTCACGTGCGACCCTTCGTACTACAAGTGGACGCAGTGGCTCTTCGCAAAACTCTACGAGCATAATCTTGCCGAGCGAAAGGAGGCGGCAGTGAAGTGGTGCCCTAAGGACGCAACCGTTCTTGCTAACGAACAGGTGGTAGATGGCGCGTGCGAGCGTTGCGGGGCAGAAGTTGAGGAGCGCAGGCTCACTCAGTGGTTCTTCAAGATCACCGAATATGCCGATCGCCTCCTTACCGACCTCGACGGCCTTCCGTGGCGCGAAGACATCAAGGATGCGCAGCGCGCGTGGATAGGAAAGTCAGAAGGAGCGAAACTTCAGTTCCCTGTTAAGGATATTGCTCAGGTCGTTGAGGTATTCACGACGCGGCCGTACACCGTGTTCGGGGCTACCTACGTGGTCCTCGCCCCTGAGCATCCGCTGCTAGAACAGCTCCTTTCATCCGTCTCCAACGCTGCAGACGTATCAGCATACGTCGAAGCAACGAAGAAGAAGACCGAGCGTGAACGATCCGAGAATAAACAGAAGACAGGCGTTGAGTTAAAAGGAGTCGTGGCTATCAACCCCGCGACCAAGGAAGAGATTTCGATACAGGTTGCCGACTATGTCCTTGCTTCCTACGGTACTGGCGCGGTCATGGCAGTGCCAGCGCACGATGAACGTGATTACGCCTACGCTACGAAGTATGACCTGCCGATCGTTCAGGTGATCGAGGCACGAGAAACGCCCTACACCGGCGACGGGGTCCTCTCTAACTCAGGCTCCTTCACCGGTCGGGACAACCGCGAGGCATTCAAGGAGATTGTCGAGCTCGTAGGAGGGGAGATATTCACGAATTACCGTATCCGCGACTGGCTCGTCTCCCGACAGCGGTACTGGGGCTGCCCAATTCCAGTCGTCTACGATCCTGATGGGAAAGCGCACCTGATTCCTGAAGAACATCTTCCGTGGCTCCTGCCCACCGACGTAGACTTCGCTCCGACCGGTAAGGCGCCGCTAGCCTCGTCAAAGGAGCTCCACGAGCGCGTCGAGCGGATATTTGGGAAGGGATGGATGCCTGAGTACGATACGCTCGATACGTTCGTCGATTCGTCTTGGTATTACACCCGGTACCTCGATCCGAAGAGCGACCATCAATTCTCCGACCGCGCCTTGATGGATACCTGGCTTCCTGTTGATCGTTATTCAGGCGGCAGCGAGCATACGACGATGCATCTTCTGTATGCGCGGTTCTTTCATAAGGCGCTCTACGACCTGGCTCTGGTCCCGAGCGCTGAACCTTTCAACGAACGCTTCAACCGCGGCATCATCCTCGGTGCTGACGGCGCGAAGATGTCCAAGTCCAAAGGGAACGTCATCAATCCGGATGAGTTCGTCGGCAAATACGGAGCAGACGCGGTACGCATGTATCTGGCGTTCATCGGTCCCTATAACGAACCAGGACATTATCCTTGGAACCTCGATGGGGTCGAGGCGATGCGGCGCTTCTTGAATCGCGTCTACCAGCTCTCCGAACGGGTGCAAGATGAGCCTGAGCAGTACCTCACGACAGACATCGCTAAAGCGGCGCTCAAGGTAGGCTCTGAGGTAGACCGATTTAAGTTCAATACGGCGATTTCTGCACTCATGGTGCTTCTGAGCGCCCTTGAAAATCAGGCGATTGTTACTCGCAGTTCGTATCTCACGTTCCTCAAGCTTCTGGCTCCATTCGCTCCGCACCTCGCAGAGCATATCGTCGCAGAGATGGGAGAGCAGGAGAGCGTCCACTTGGCTCCCTGGCCGGAATTCGACCAAGGCATCCTCAAGGCAGACACGGTGACGGTAATGGTCCAAGTAAATGGTAAGAAGCGCGGGGAAGTGGTCCTTGCTCCTGAGGCAGGACAGGAAGAAGCGGTCGATAAGGCCGTTCAGATTGCTGCCGTTCTGGCTGCTCTCGGAGGAGACACGCCTACGCGAGTGATATACGTCCCTGGGAAGATCCTGAATTTGGTCGGATAGGGCCTGGGACTTGCGTCTTTCTGACCTTCGTGGTATAAATTAGGACACAAACATGCCTAAGAAAGCGACCTCTCCTAAGAAACCACGAGCAAAAACCGCCTCTAAGGCCTCTTTCTCCTTTGACGCTACTGCGCTCTCAAAGCGCCTCCTTGAGGGCGTCTCCGACCGCGCACGTGAGGTGCTTTCTCTGCGTTTCGGCCTCGGTTCAAAAGCAACCCGCGAAACTCTTGAAGCGATTGGCGAACTGTGGGGTATCACCCGCGAACGTGTCCGTCAGATCGAAGCATCAGGCATCGAAGCAATCCGCTCCTCGAAGACCTTCAAGGAAACTCAGGATTCATTCGACGAGCTCTCCGCCTATGTTGACACCCTGGGGGCTATCGTTCCTGAAGATGCTCTTTTGAGCGAACTGGCAAGCGATGAAAAGAGCCGCAATGCCTTTCGCTTCCTGTTGGTAGTTGGAAGTTCTTTCTTCCGTGAGCGTGAGACCGAACATTTCTATGCTCGATGGCACATCGATCACAAGACGGCAGGCAAGGTGCACCAGGCGCTCACCAAGCTCTATGCATCCCTTTCCGATAGCGAAGTTCTTTCTGAAAGCGAGCTCTTCGAGCGGTTCCTCGATGAGCTCAAAGATGTCAGCACCGCCTACCACAACGAAGAGGTTTTGAAACGCTGGCTCTCGATTTCAAAGACCATCGACAAGAACCCGTTGTCCGAGTGGGGCCGGGCACACGCTCCTGCGATTCGCACGAAAGGCATCCGCGACTACGCGTATCTCGTCATCAAGCGGGCGAACGAGCCAATGCACTTCAAGGACGTAGCCGGCGCTATAACGGAACTTTTCGCTAAGAAGGCGCATATCGCTACGACGCACAACGAGCTCATGAAGGATGAGCGCTTCGTTTTGGTCGGTCGTGGTCTCTATGCGCTTGCGGAGTGGGGCTTTGAGCCTGGTGTCGTACGCGATGTCATCAAGGAGATCCTCAAGAAACGACCACTGACTCGCGATGAGGTGCTTTCCGAAGTAAAGAAGAAGCGTTACGTGAAGGACAATACCATCCTGGTGAATTTGAACGATTCTCGCTACTTCAAGCGTCAGAAGGACGGCACCTACGCTGCGGCGTAAGCAAATCATTCACACTGGCATGCACAGACCGCCATTTGAGGCGGTTTTTCTTGTTATACTTCCTGCATGTCAACGACACACGGAGGAGGTGGTGGAGATTTCAAACTTCCATTTCTCCATTCGATTGAACAGTTCGTCGAGCGAACCAACGAAGGCGCCGGCGTGTACATTCCGGGATGGGGCCTCATGGGCACCTTCGGGATCATGCTCTTCATGTTCTTTGCCTTAGCGCCCAGCCAAACATTCGCTAACTTCAATCTCCTCTTTTTCCTGTCTCCGATCTGGCTCTCCATTCTTCTAGCTCGGTATGCGATCTTTTCGTTCGTGAAATGGCGTCGGGCTACATGGGCGACGGATCACAAATGGGTGCTCCTCGAGATTCGCATCCCGCACGACAACATCAAAACTCCTGCGGCCATGGAGGCCTTCTTTGTGGCACTCCACATCGGTCCTGGAGAGGGCACGTGGTTCAAACGAAATGTCTTCGGCCGTACGCGCGACTGGTGGAGTTTCGAGGTAGCCTCAATCGACGGGAAGATAAAGTTCTATGCGTGGACTCGTGAGCGTTTCCGCCGCCCGGTAGAAAGCTTCCTGTACGCCCAGTATCCGAACCTCGAGATCATCGAAGCAGAAGACTATAGCCGCCTCGTGAATCCGAGCCACAAGCCGTGGATGATGTTCGCCTGTGAATACATGCAGCTCAAACCGACGCCTTATCCTATAAAGACCTACGTGCAATACGGGCTTGATCGTCCGAACCTGCCTGCAGAACAGTTTGTCGATCCGTTCGCGCAGATCCTCGAGCTTCTTGGCTCCCTCGGGAAAGACGAGCAATACTGGTTCCAGATCATCTGCCGTGTTTCGAAGAAAGAGCGCTATTACGGCAAGATGAGCTGGAAAGACGAAGGGAAGCAGCTAGTGAGCGCTATTCAGCTGGAGGCGAACAGGCCAGGTCCTGGCGGCGAATGGCTGCGCCCGACGCCGGGACAGGTCGCGCAGATGGAAGCCATCGAGCGCAACGTCGGAAAGCCTGGATACGACGTGGGCATCAGAAGCATCTACTTGGCGAAGGCAGACAAATTCTCAACTGGTATGCAGGCTCACACGGCCAACATCCTGCGCTCGTACAACTCTGAAATCTTCAACGGGTTTGCGACAGCGCCGCTCTGGAGTGAGAAATTTAACGACTATCCTTGGGAAGACATCGGCGGAAGGCGTCAGGCGCGCGAGATGCACGAGGTGGTTGAGATGTATCGCCGTCGTTCGTATTTCCATCCTCCGTATCGCGGTCCGTGGCTCATTATGAGCACTGAAGAACTTGCGACCCTCTTCCACATCCCAACCATACATATTCAGACGCCGGGTCTTGAGCGCAAGCAATCCACATCTGTGCGCGCTCCAACGAATCTCCCTACCTAACTTCGGGCTATGCGCTCCTTCTTTGATTTCTTCTGCGCGGCGTTGGAACTACATTGTGCGCGTATGCGTGCCGTCTACGCCCCGGCTGGGCTCGCTCTCCTTTTCCTTGTTCTTCTGGGCTGGTACCTCCTGTATCTTCCTGCTGACCGATTCCCGGTAGGAGAGGTGATTACCATCGAAGAAGACACTCCACTTGCGGGAGTGGCGGCACTTCTCGAAGAAAAAGGATTCATAGAGTCCGACATCGCCTTCACTGCTTTCATGCGCGTAACGGGACGAGAGAACGCTGTCCAAGCAGGACCCTATGTCTTCAAAAAACCGTATGGCCTTGCGGTTATCGCTGATCGGCTCGCAAGCGGCGACTCAGGCGTACCACTGGTTCGGTTGCGGGTTGAGGAAGGAGCGACAGCCAGGGAGATAGGGGCATTGCTCAAGGATAAGATCGAGAACTTCGATCATGTAACGTTTGACCTTAAGGCGCGCGCTCTTGAGGGGTATCTGTTCCCGGATACCTATCTGATTCTCCCGCAAGAGACTCCCGATGAGATACTGACCCGCTTCTACGAGACTTTCCTGAAACGTATCGAGACGGTGGAGGAGGAGATCATCGCGTTCGATCATCCACTCCGGGATGTGCTGACGATGGCCTCCTTGCTCGAACGAGAAGCCAGGACGCTTGAGGAGAAGCGGCAGATAGCCGGCATCTTGTGGTCCCGTATCGCCCTGGGGATGCCGTTGCAGGTTGATGCAGTCTTCGGGTATATCCAGGACCGACAGACGTATAACCCTTCCTTCGCAGACCTGAAGATTGAATCCCCATACAATACCTATCTGAACAAAGGCCTGCCGCCGGGCCCCATCGCGAACCCAGGCCTCGAATCTATCCTCGCTGCCGTGACGCCCTATGAGACTGAGTATCTCTACTATTTGACGGGTCAAGACGGCGTCATGCGGTATGCAAGGACCTTCGAGGAGCACAAGGAGAATCGGGCGCGTTACTTGGACTAGGGTTCGAGTCCTAGTCTGCTAGTGATATACTTTATTGTATGAAAAATAGAAAATTCGTTGCTTTTGTTAAATTTCTTGGTTGGTGGTGCATCTCTTTCGGTGTCCATATAGATATACGAGCACCGCATATTGCTATACATTTCCCCTTTGGGTTTGCGACTATCGGATGGGATTATTTCGATCCTAACGACGACAGGGAGTGGAAAGATGGGTTATGGGGTATTGGATAGATAGAGAAGCGTTCCAACATCTTCCCCGACAGGCCTCCACAGCCCTATAGATATAGGGTATACTTAGGCTTAACAATAGCCAGAGACGAAATGGCCTACCGCATCACCGTAGAATCCGTCGCCGAGAAAGCGCGCGCCGGAAGCATACAGGCAATGCTCAGCGAGCGGTTCCCGCGAGCGCACGTCTCCGGCGTTTCGGTCACCAACTCCTACGCGATCGATAAGGTCCTTTCCGCCACTGAGCAGGAGAAGGTTCGCAGGGCACTTACGAACCCAGTCATAGAGACGAGCTCATTTTCAAAGGTAATAGCACCCGAGAAGTTTGCCGTCGCTCTCGAAATCGGCTTCCTTCCTGGAGTGACCGACAACGTGGGTAATACGGTGCGACAGATGGTGGAAGATGCCACCGGAAAGAAATTCAAAGGGAGCGAGGCAGTGTATTCCTCGCTCTTCGTGTTCCTAAGCGGGAAGGTGACAGAGGCAGAGGCGGCACAGATGGCGCTCGAGCTCCATAATCCTTTGATCGAAGAGGCGATTGTCACCCCGTTTTGGGAGTGGAAGCGCGGACGCATACCGATTCGTATCCCGCGCGTACACCTGGCCGGCTCAACCCAAGTTGACTCTGTCGATCTCCATCTGAATGATGAGGAGCTAGCGAAGGTCGGCAAGGAGGGAATCGAGAACGCAGACGGCTCTCGAAGAGGCCCGCTCGCCCTGTCTGTCCACGAGCTGGTCGCTATACGTGAGTACTTCGATTCGATAGGCCGTTTGCCAACTGATATAGAACTTGAGGCACTTGCCCAGACCTGGTCAGAACACTGCCAGCATACGATTTTCAATGATCCTCTTGATGACATCGAGGAAGGTATCTATCGCCGGTATATAAAAGGAGCCACGCAGGCGATCCGCAAAGCCAAGGGCAAGAAAGATTTCTGCGTCTCCGTTTTCAAGGATAACTCGGGCGGCATCGTCTTCAATGATACGTACGTGGTCACGCATAAGGTGGAGACCCACAACTCGCCGTCTGCGCTTGACCCCTATGGCGGGGCTATGACGGGTATCGTCGGGGTGAATCGGGATACCTTAGGGTTTGGGCTCGGTGCTAAGCCTATCGCTAACATCTATGGCTTTTGCATAGGGAACCCTACTGACACGCGCCCTCTGTATCGCGACTCCGAACTCAAGGAACGTCTCTTGCCCCCGCGCCGCATACTTGAAGGTGTCGTCCGAGGCATCAATGGCGGAGGTAACCAGAGCGGTATCCCGACGCCGCTCGGATTCGTGTACACCGACGATAGTTATCGCGGAAAGCCGCTGGTATTCGCCGGTACGGTCGGCCTCATCCCACGCAAACAAGGCAAGCGAGACCTTGCAAAGAAGCAAGCGAAGGCGGGGGACCTCATCGTGATGATCGGAGGACGTGTCGGCCTCGACGGCATACATGGTGCGACTTTCTCTTCTGAGGCGCTCCGATCAGGAAGCCCAGCGACGGCGGTACAGATCGGCGACCCGATCACCCAGAAACGCTTCTCGGATGCCGTCATCCGCGAAGCACGCGATCTGGCTCTCTACGACAGCATCACTGACAACGGCGCCGGGGGTCTCTCCTCGAGCGTCGGTGAGATGGCAAAGGAATCCGGAGGCTGTGACGTGGACCTTGCTCTGGTCCCGCTCAAGTACCCAGGACTCGCTCCGTGGCAGATTTGGATCTCTGAATCCCAAGAACGCATGACGCTCGCAGTACCGAAGAAGAGCTGGAAGAAACTCAAGAGCATATTTGATAAGCATGGCGTGGAAGCGACACGCATCGGCGAATTCACGAAATCTGGTTCTTGTGTCGTTCGGTATGGCGCGAAGAAGATACTCGACGTCGAGCTCGCCTTCCTCCACGATGGCCGTCCGAAGAAGCGCCTTGAGAGCGCTGCTGGCATTGTCTCGACTTCTCCACTTCCAGCAGTGAAGGAAGAATACGCGAAGACGCTGCTCGCCCTCCTTTCGCGCCCGAATATTGGAAGCTATGAGTTCATCTCATCCCAGTACGATCATGAAGTGCAAGGAACATCGGTCACTAAACCGCTCCAAGGTCCTGGCCGCATCAACGCAGACGCAGGAGTGCTCAAGCCGTTGCCTAATGATGATCGAGGCATCGTCCTTTCGCACGGCTACGCTCCTACCTATAGCGAGATCGATACCTATGCGATGGCCGCAGCGGCAATCGATACTGCCGTCCGCAATGCCGTCTGTGCCGGAGCGCCACTGGACCATCTCGCCATCCTCGATAACTTCTGCTGGTCTTCCTCCAACGACCCTGCGCGGCTCTGGCAATTGAAGGAAGCGGCCCGCGCGTGCTACGAGACGGCCATCGCCTACGGGACGCCGTACATTTCCGGAAAGGACAGCATGTTCAACGACTTCCGCGGGTTTGATGCCAAAGGCAAGGCGCTTCACATCGCCGCGCTCCCTACGCTCTTGGTCTCAGCAATCGGCGTGATGAAAGATGTTCGCAAGGCAGTGACGATGGACCTTAACGCAGTCGGAGACACCGTCTACTTGATCGGCGAAACAGCGGAGGAGTTCGGTGGAAGCGAGTATGCTCGCCTGCACGGTCTTGAAACCGGACTGGTCCCCGAGACTGATGCGGTCAGAAACCTGAAAGCATATAAGGCCATAGCGCAGACCATCGATGCTCGCCTGGTATCAAGCGCGCTTGGTCTTTCTCGAGGCGGGCTTGCCGTTGCCGCTGCTAAAATGGTCATGGCCGGCCATCGCGGCATGGATCTCGCTTTGCCGAAGGGGGATGCTCGGACGCTTCTGTTCTCTGAGAGCCAGGGCCGCGTCCTTCTGACGGTTCCTAAGGTAAAGACTAAGAAGTTCGAGGCACTGCTCAAGGGGGTGAAGGTGACGAAACTTGGGACCGTGACTGAGAAGCGCGATCTTTCTATCCGGAGCACTAAGAACGTCAAGATTGCGCTTCCGGATCTGCTCAAGGCGTACCGGAAGCCGTTTAAGAAATTCGAGGTATGAAAACCAAACCACGCGTACTCATATTCTCTGGCTACGGCCTTAACTGCGAAGAGGAGGCGAAGATAGCCTTCGAGGAAGCAGGAGGCATTGCTGATATCGTGCACTTGGAGGACATCATTGCGTCACCATCGATGCTGAAGAAATATCAGATTGCTGTATTTCCTGGCGGCTTCTCGTACGGAGATGACGCTGGGAGCGGCAAGGCATACGGAAAGCGCGTCGCCCATCACCTCAAGAAGGAACTGGATGAATTCTTGAAGCGCGACACTCTCATGGCAGGCATCTGCAACGGGTTCCAGATCATCACAAGCGCAGGAATCCTTCCCGGCGCGCTTATTGCCAATGATTCCGCTCGTTTCTCGTGCCGCTGGATAGATATGGAAGTAGTCGGGGAATCACCATGGCTCAAAGGCATCACGACCCTTTCCGTTCCCATCGGACACGGAGAAGGGAAGTATTACGATTCCGAAAAGAAGCTCGATGCACTTGAGAAGAGTGGACGGATCGCTCTCAAGTACACGAAGGGCAAGATGAGTAAGTGCTTCGATTTGCCAGCGAACCCGAACGGCTCATTGAGGGACATTGCCGGCATCACCGGCTACGATGGCCGAGTGATAGGTCTCATGCCCCATCCGGAACGCGGATCCTTCTTCACGCAGCAGCCGCATTGGACCTCCCTCCGTGAAAGGTACGAACGGGAGGGCAAGAAGATGCCCAAGTATGCGGAAGGTATAGAGGTGTTCCGGAATGCGATTAAGTACTTCTCCTAGTATGGATTTGATCAGAATTATCGGCGATTCAAGGAGAGAAATCCTTACAAACTTTTATGGTATATTCAGGGGTATAGAAATGACATACATGCTATGAACACACAAGTTGGCATCCTTATGGGCTCAGATTCGGACCTGCCGGTAATGCAGGAGGCGGCTAAGACGCTGAAGGAATTCGGCATAGGCTATGAAGTACATACACTCTCTGCCCACCGGACACCAGGCGCGGTTGTTTCGTACGTGGAGAAGAGTGAGGCAGACGGCTACCGAGCGTTCATCTGCGCAGCAGGAGGCGCAGCACACCTAGCTGGCGTCGTAGCAGCACACACCGCACTTCCGGTTATCGGCGTCCCGATCATGAACAAGACGACCGGCGGCATCGATGCTCTGTATTCCACGGTCCAGATGCCTCCAGGTATCCCCGTCGCGACCGTCGCCATCAACGGCGCAAAGAATGCTGCTATTCTCGCAGCACAGATCATCGGCTCAGCTGACGCTGACATGCGGGGGAAGGTTCGTGCGTATAAGCAGAAAATGGCGGCTGACATCAGCGCGAAGGATATGGAACTGCAGGAAAAGGGAGTTGATGCGTATCTGAAAGACAAAGGACTCATATGAGCGAGCAGAGCGCGAACGCTAAGGCCGGAGTCGACTACACGGTGATGGAGCCGTTCAAGCAGGCGATGATCGCTGCCGGCAAGCGTACGCTCTCGTTCCCCAACAAGCGCGACGTCTATATCAATCAGGAGGTCCTCCATGCCCATGGAGGCGTCTACGAATACCGCGGCAATAAGTCGCATATGTGGTGCAACACGCAGGAAGGGCTCGGGAACAAGAACTGGATCGCTGAGTGGATGTACCAGAACGAGGGGACAGGAAAGACCTATTACGATTCGATCGCCAAGGATGTGGTCCTGATGGCTGCCAATGACGTCATCGCTCAGGGCGCGATGCCGGTCGTGTTCACTGATGAGGTAGCCGTCGGGGATGCTTCTTGGTTCGGGGATGAGAAGCGTGCAAACGATCTCGGCCGCGGATTCGTAGAGATTTGTGAGGAGATTGGCGCAGCGCTTCCTGCAGGAGAGTCTCCAGCCTTGCGCTACCTCATGAAGCCAGAGCCACCGGTCAAGAGTGCACCATCGCTTTCTGGCTGCGTCACTGGCATCATCGCTCCGAAAGAGAACATAATCACGGGAGACGCGCTGGCCGCAGGCGATCACATCATCGGCGCGACCTCGTCAGGGCTACATGCAAACGGTATCTCTGTCGTCATCCAGAAGGCGATGGAACTTCCCGATGCCTTCCTGACGAAACTTCCAAATGGGAATACGCTTGGAGCGGAAGCGCTCATCCCGACGCGCTCATACGTAGCGCTCATCGAGACCTTGCTTGTTAACGGCGTGAAGCCGCACGCTGTGCTACCAGGAACGGGAGACGGCGTGGGTAAACTTGCCTACGACAAGCGCCCGTTCACGTACCGTGTGCACTCTTGGGTCACGGTCCCGCCGCTGTTCCAGTACTTCCGAGATGAGATCGGCCTCTCGTTGAAGGACTGTCTGAAGACCTTCAACTGGGGTATCGGGTATTATCTGTTCGTGGGCGCAGACCAGGTAGCGGAAACGCTCCGCCTGGGAAAAGAAGCGGGGTACGAGCTGCACGACCTAGGCGTCGTCGAGAACGGCACGCGTGAAGTGGTTTTTGAACCGGAAAGCATCACTTTAGCCCCACCTGGGGAGTAAGTTAAAATATGAACATGACGCAACGAGGAACACTACTCAACGAAGGAAAGACGAAGAAGATTTTTGAGGTCGCGGGTGATCCTGAGCACGCGATAATCGAATACAAGAACGCCATCACCGCGTTTGATGATCCGTCGTTCACTAAAGAATTCGCTACGAAAGCGAAATATTCCAATACGATCACGAGCCGGGTCTTCGAGCTGTTAAACGCCGCAGGTGTCCCCACCTCTTACGTTAAGCAGCTAAGCGACACCGAATTCCTCGCAAAGAGCTGTGAGATGATTCCGCTTGAGGTCGTTATCAGGCGATATGCTGTCGGCAGCTATCTCAAGCGTCACCCGGAATTTGGGGTTCTCGAAGGACAGCCGCCTCACCGCTTCGACCCGCCTGTCGTTGAATTCTTCCTCAAGACTACTCAAGGTGGTCTCAAGGATGCGTCAGGGGACGTCATCGTCGAGAACCTCGATGCACAGAAAGGAGAGGAGGATCCCTTCATCGATAACCCCCATGCCACACAATGGCGCTTGGTTCACCCGAAGAAACAGGATTCTGATCCTGAATCAGATCTCGGACGCGTCATAGACAGCAGCCGCGTACTCGGGACTGCCACCATCGCTGAGATGGAGTCAGCCATCATGAGGACGCTCGAGGTGCTGGAAGGCTTCTTTGAAAAGCATGATTTCAAGCTGGTGGACATGAAAATTGAATACGGCCTCACCAAGGATGGGACGGTCGTCATCAGCGACGTCATCGATAACGACAGCTGGAGGCTCAGGGACCAGAACTGGAACGACGTCAGCAAGCAGTCTTTCCGAGACGGAGAAGAGATGTCGACGATCGAAGACAAGTACGCGCTGGTCGCTGCCCTAATGGAGACCGCTAAGGTATCCTAGAGATATGAACTCCTCTCTTACCGCAATCAGCCCGCTAGACGGTCGCTACAGCGCAACTGTCTCCCGACTGGCGAAGACGGTGAGCGAGTACGGTCTCATCAGGTACCGTGTGCTGGTCGAGTGTGAATATCTCAAAGCGCTCGCTAAGGAAAGCGCGCTCGGGCTCACTCTTTCTCCCGAAGAAATTGCACTTATCGGCAAGATCGCGGACGTATCCGAAGAAGACGCGGCGATCGTAAAGAAGATCGAAGTAGAGGGCCATGACGGAGTCCTCGCGACCCGGCATGACGTGAAGGCAGTCGAGTATTTCATCAAAGGGAAGCTCAAAGGCACCTCGCTCGAACAGAAAGGGGAATGGGTGCACTTCGGACTTACCTCTGAAGATGTCAATAACATTTCCTACGCCCTTATGCTGCGTGATGCGAGCAAGGAGGTGGGCGTCTCGCTTGAAGCGATTGTCACCGCGCTTGAAGCCCTTGCAGTGCAACACGCGGGGCTCTCCATGCTTGCACGCACGCACGGCCAGTCAGCGACCCCAACAACCTTCGGCAAAGAGATGCGCATATTCGTCGGGCGCCTCAAGCGCGAACAAGCTAAGGCAGAGTCATTCGAACTTCTCGCCAAGCTTAACGGCGCAACCGGTAACTACAACGCGCTTGCAGTCGCGTTTCCGTCAGTCGATTGGGCTTCGTTTTCCCAGAGGTTCATCGAATCGTTCAACGTAGATGGAGGCGCGCGTATCGCTTTCAACCCGTATACCGGGCAGATCGAGCCGCACGATTCGTATGCGGAACTGTTCCAGCTCTATTCCCGTATCAATACGATTCTCATAGATTTCGACCAGGATATCTGGCGCTACATAAGCGACGGATGGATCAAGCAGACTCCGAAGGCAGGCGAGGTGGGCTCGTCGACCATGCCGCATAAGGTCAACCCGATCGATTTCGAGAACAGCGAAGGGAACTTAGGCCTTGCTAACGCTCTCTTCGGCTTCTTCGCTTCGAAGCTTCCGATTTCCCGCCTACAGCGTGACCTCTCCGACTCCACGGTCCAGCGCAATTTCGGCGCTGCGTTCGCACACGCGCTCATGGGCTATGAGTCCATCCTCAAGGGCCTCTCTCGAGTAGAGCCTGATGCGGCGAAAATGGCGGGAGCGCTTGATGCGCATCCGGAAGTGTTAGCAGAAGCGATCCAAACCATCCTGCGGCGCGAAGGTGAGATAGGTGCGTACGAGAAATTGAAAGAGCTCACTCGGGGAGCATCCCTTTCGATCGACGATATTTGCACCTTCGTATGGGCCCTACCGCTTCCGGAGAAAGTGCGTGAGGAACTCGTTGCATTGTCTCCGAGCGCCTACGTAGGCTACGCAGAGAGACTCGCGAAAGGAGCATAAGCCAGGGTATAGTCCTTGCATGCAAGGCAAGAAAGTATTCGTCGGCCTCTCAGGAGGCGTTGATTCTGCCGTGACGGCAGCCCTCCTCAAGGAACAAGGAGCAGAAGTCACAGGCGTATTCATCAAGGGCTGGTACCCCGCTGGGCTTCCGTGCACATGGGCAGAAGATCGGCGTGACGCTATGCGGGTGGCAGCAAGGCTCCGCATCCCGTTTGTGACCCTCGACGCGTCTAAGGAGTACAAACAGAGCGTATTGGATTATCTCCTCAGCGAATACAAAGCGGGGCGAACGCCAAACCCTGATGTCATGTGCAATCGGGACGTGAAGTTCGGCGCCTTCTATTCGTTTGCCCGCGCACAGGGAGCCGATATGATCGCGACCGGGCATTATGCGCAGGTCAAAGACGGCCGGTTCTACCGCGGCAGCGACCCTTCCAAAGATCAGAGTTACTTCCTCTGGGCTATCTCGCAGGAGGCGCTCGCCCATACGCTCTTTCCGCTTGGCGAACAGAAGAAGGAGAAGACCAGAGCGATGGCAACAAGGATGCAATTGCCTGTCGCAGAGAAAAAGGATAGTCAGGGCATCTGTTTTCTGGGAAGCATGTCCGTCGAGGAGTTCTTGCGGTCTGAATTCGGTTCTGAGGCTGGTCGAGCGGTAGATGAGAAAGGAACTATCGTCGGGCGACACGAAGGAGCAATACTCCATACGCTCGGTGAACGCGTCGCGCTAACTAGCGCCGCCTCGGGCCCTTGGTATGTAACGCGAAAGGACATCAAAGAGAATCTGCTGGTCGTCTCAAAAGAGCGTCTTGTTCCTCCTGACTCCGGACCGATCCGCATGACAAGCATTAACTGGTTCTCGGGGCAGGCTCCGGAGGGAGCCGTCGAAGCGCAGTACCGTTATCATGGCCCGATTGTGCACGGGACATTCGATCAGGCACGCGATGTGTTCTTGCCCACAGATTCACTGACCGAGCCGCTGGCTGCAGGCCAATCATTGGTGATATTCCGAGGTGCCGAGTGTTTGGGGGGTGGTATTATTGGCTGAACATGCGAGTCGTATTGCTCTCCCTATTGTCCCTCATCGTGCTCATCGGTACCGCTTCGCTCGCGCTCCATATCGAAGCGTCTATCTCCAAAGATGAATACATAAAACCCGAAGCACCCCTTGCGACTTTAGAGACTGAATTCGAGGAAGGGATACTTTCGTACACAGGAGCACTCAAGACACCAACGGCGTGTGCCATGGTCGTTGCAGCCCCAGCCGTAGAGGGAAATACGGTCCGCATCGACGTGACCGTAACCGAGGACAAGGAACTCTGCCTCATGCGCCCGACCATAAAGGAATTTACGGGTGAAATCGAAGCAGAAGAGAAAGTAACCGCATCGCTCTTCATTAACGGCGCCAAAGCGCTTATCGTCGATACGCTATGACGGACATCCTCAAAGCAGATGGAACCGTAGAGCCATTTGATGGCTCTAAACTCGAAGCCTCGCTGAGGCGCGTCGGAGCAGGCGAGCATACTGCCCGAAGGATCCGACAGACCATCCAGGATTCCGTCGCTCCCGGCTCTTCGACGGATGAGATTTATCGTCGCGCCATAACCATGCTCAAGACCGAGGCTAGGCCTGCGGCTGCTCGCTACAGTCTGCGTCGCGCGCTCTTCGAGCTAGGTCCGACCGGACATCCGTTTGAAGACTTCGTCGCTGAGATATTCAGGACCGAAGGATGGGAAGTCGAGTGGCGCAAGATGATTCCAGGCAAGTGCGTTATGCATGAGGTGGATGTATACGCGACGCGCGGAGAGGAACACCTGGCCGCAGAGCTCAAGTACCACAATGATCCAGGCTATAAGACGGACGTGAAGACGGCGCTTTACGTGAAGGCCCGCTTCGACGATATCTGGCATTGTGATCCGAAAGTGGGCAAATGCCCGATCGATCGCGGATATTTGATTACGAATACCAAATTCACGAGCCAGGCCATCCAATACGCCAAGTGTTCAGGCATCGAGCTCCTCGGCTGGAGTTACCCCGTGGAAGGGAACCTCTACGACCGTATCCTAGCGGCAGGCATCTATCCTGTGACAGCGCTCATGACCCTTAAGAAATCAGAGAAGAAACTGCTTATCGACCGAGGCATCATCACCTGCTCTGCCCTACGGGAGTCCCGAGACGTGCTGCGCGCGATGGCTATCCCTCCTGAACGTATTGGCACAATCGTCGCGGAAGTGAATGCGCTCTGCTCTCCTGTATAATGCCTCTATATGGCATTCTCTAAATGGAAAGCACCTACGTTCGATCCTGCATCGACAGACCCGTTCAAGATTAGCCGGACCAAGCTCGATATGTTCACCGAATGTCCTCGGTGTTCGTATCTCGATCTTCGCTTAGGCGTGAAGCGCCCATCCGGCCCGTCTTTCACTCTCAACAACGCTGTCGACGAGCTCATGAAGCGCGAATTCGATATCCACAGGGCAGACGGCACCACCCATCCCTTGCTAAAAACCTACGGACTTGATGCGATTCCGCTCGCAGACAAGCGGATGGACGAATGGCGAGATGCGCTGAAGCGCGGCATCGGCATCCTCCATGAGCCTTCGAACCTGTTCCTGCGCGGCGGCATCGACGACGTGTGGGTGACTCCTGCAGGCGAGCTGCTCATCGTCGACTACAAAGCAACGGCCAAGACGAAGGGGCCTTCGACTGAAGACGATCTCTATCCTTCGTATAAGAAGCAGATGGAGATCTACCAGTGGCTCTTCCGTCAGAACGGCCACAAGGTCTCTCCAACCGGCTATTTCGTGTACGTGAACGGCAAGGCTGATGCCAAGGCATTCGACGGCAAGCTGGAATTCGACCTCTGCTTGATCCCCTACACCGGAGATGATTCGTGGGTCTCAGGAGCGCTCGTCGACATGAAGGCCATGCTCGTAAGCGATGAGATCCCGTCGGTAGGTACGTGTTTCGGCGGCGGTCCTTGCGATTTCTGCACGTATCGTGAAGCGGCAGGGAAGATACTCCTCAAGATCCATAGCGCAAAGAAGAAAAAGAAGTGATTTGGTATACTGAGCATATGAAACTTTCCTTCGCTGACAGGGTCCGCACCATCGTCCGAGGCATCAGGAAAGGTCAGACCATGACGTACGGGCAGGTGGCCGCGGTCGCAGGGCAACCGGGAGCAGCTCGATCCGTCGGCACGGTCATGAAGAATAATTATGACGATTCGGTACCATGCCATCGCGTCGTCCGCGCTGATGGGAAGATAGGGGACTACAACCGCGGAGGAGAAGCGCGGAAGCGTGCACTGTTGCAGGAAGAGGGCGCCCTATAGTCTATGTCTGGCGCTGAAATACTTCGAATGCCCACGCCTCCAGAGAGGCGGCCTTGGACTAAGGAGGGAGCGCTTGAACTCGAACGAAAAGGCTGGAAATCAATAACAGGTGTCCATGCTTTTTGGTCCAATAAAGTTTCCGTGAACCCTAATGATGTTAGCAAGGCAATCAACGCTGCTACGCTTCCAAATACAGAGGTAATAATTCTGGAACGGACCAACATGGCTTCTTCTGTACTCTATTCCTATCGCTCTCAACTTCTAATAGCCGATGCCTTGCTGCCTCTGCTCCAGGGAGCCCAAAAGAAAAAGAAATTCGACGCTGCGGTGGCTCTTATACAAGAGCGGCTCAAGGAGTCCGGAAGCTAGGGCCTATGGACGTGGCCATCGAGCCGTCGTGGAAAAAGAAACTCGAAGGAGAGTTTGAGAAGCCCTACTTCTCGACACTCCGCGCATTCGTACGAGAAGCGTACACCACTACGACGACCTATCCGGCTCCTACGGATGTATTCCGTGCGTTTGATTTATGCCCTTTTGATTCAGTAAAGGTTGTTATCCTCGGGCAGGATCCGTATCATGGCCCTAAGCAAGCCATAGGCCTTTCCTTTGCTGTCTCAAAAGGGGTGAGGAACCCTCCATCACTCCAAAACATATTCAAGGAGATAGAGAGCGACTTCGGGCAGCCGTTAGTACACACTGACGGCGACCTTTCCCGTTGGGCGAATCAAGGCGTCTTGCTCCTCAACGCGGTGCTCACCGTCGGGGCGCATAAGGCCGCTTCGCACCAAAGCCGCGGATGGGAGCAGTTCACCGACGCGGTCATCCATACGCTTTCTGAAGAACGCGAGCATCTGGTGTTCATCCTCTGGGGCAATTACGCTCGCTCCAAAGGGGCACACATAGACCGCTCTAAGCATCTCGTCATCGAATCCCCACACCCTTCTCCGTTCTCTGCTTTCGGAGGATTCTTCGGCAGCAAGCCCTTCAGCAAAGCAAACGAATATCTCCTCGCGCACGGTGCGACGCCTATCAATTGGCTTTAACTACCAGATTCGAGCGCGCTGCGAAGAAGTACGGAACAACCAATCGCCTTTCTTGAGGGCGAAGGCTTCGTAGAAATCATCGATGTTGGACACCGGTCCATTGATACGGAACTGCGAAGGCGAGTGCGGGTCGGTGAGGACGGCCATCTTCTCGAATTCAGGGCGTGTATTGTCGCGCTCGAAAAGACAGGCTCCGAGGAAGAAGCGCTGTTCTGGGGTGAAGCCGTCGATATCCTTACGCCCCGTCTTCTTGAGGCGGAGACGATACGCGTCTAATCCGATCGCTAGCCCGCCGAGATCCGCGATGTTCTCGCCGAGGGTGAGTTTACCGCTTACTCTGACGCCGTCTGCCACCGTGTACTGGTCGAACTGCTTCTCGAGCACCTTCGCACGCTTCTCGAATCGCTTGCGGTCTGCCTTGGTCCACCAGCTCTTGAGATTTCCGTGCTCATCGTACTTAGAACCCTGATCATCAAAACCGTGGGTGATTTCATGCCCGATCACCGAGCCGATAGCGCCGTAGTTGATGGCATCGTCAGCAGAGAGGTCGAAGAACGGCGGCTGCAAGATTGCGGCAGGGAACGCGATATCGTTCATGTTAGGAGCGAAATATGCGTTGACGGTCTGCGGATACATGAACCATTCTTCGCGGTCGATCGGCTTCTTCAATTTCTTGATCTCCCGTTTATGCAGGAATTCCGAGGTGCGGAGCAAGTTGCCGGCGAAGTCGTCAGGACGGATAACGAGCCCTGCGTAGGATTTCCACTTATTAGGGTAGCCGATTTTCCGGTTGAGCGCTTTTAGCTTGATGAGCGCTTTCTTCTTGGTAGCGGGGCTCATCCAGTCGAGACCCTTGAGACGTGCACGGTACGCCTCAAACAGATCATCGACCATCGCGTTCATCTTGCGCTTGGCAATCGGGGTGAAATGCTTCTTCACATAGATACGGCCGAGAAGTTCTCCAAGGCAGCCGTTGGTTGCGGCAAGCGACCGGCGCCACAGCGGCTTCATCTTCTTCTGACCGGAGAGCACTGTGCCATAGAACGCAAAGTCTTGCTTCACGAATGCTGGAGAGAGGTAGCTCGCGAAGTCATTGATGAGATGCCACTGGAAATACGTCTTCCAGTCTTCGATCGAGACGGTTGAAAGGAGCGAAGAAACGAACGCGAGGAATTTCGGCTGCATGGCGATGACCGCCCCAGGCTTTCCTGCGCTCAGTCGAGCGAAATAACGTTCCCATCCTATCTGCGGAGCCAGTGCCTCTAGCTGCGAGATGGTCTTCTTGTGATAGACCTTGTCAGCATCCCGCCGGTCCTCCTTGCTCATCCAGGCCTTAGCCAGGCGCGTTTCGATGCTCATGATGGTCGCTGCGGCTCGCTTAGCCTCTTTCGGAGTACGCCCAGCAAGCCTGAACATAGCAACGATATGCGGTACGTAACGGCTGCGTACGCGCACTGATTCCTTGTCGTCCTTCAGATAGTAATCGCGCTCCGGCATGCCGAGCCCGTCTTGGTACAGATGCAGGATGTACTTGGTGCTCTGCTTTGAGTCCTGATCTACGCCAGCACCGAAGATCGCCCCTACACCGAGGCGGTGCAACATGGCCACTACGCGGAGGAGGTCTTCATGGGTACGCATGCCCTGTACCTGCTTGAGGTACGGAGACAGAGGACGGAGCCCGAGCGCTCGACGCTTCTTCAGGTCCATGCCTGAACGGTAGAAATCACGAATCATCTGCTCAGGACTGCCCTTAGGGAGAGAACGTTTGGAGAGTAGGTCCGTGAGGATGGCGTGGAGTTTCTTGTCCGTATCGTAGCGAAGTATATGGAACGCGCCCCAACGGGATTCACTCGGCGGAATCGGGTTGCGCTTGAGCCAGCCACCAGCAGCATAGTGATAGAAATCATCCTGCGGACGGACCTTAGGGTCCATGTCGCTCGTGTCGAACCCCCATCCTTTCGTTCGCCGCTTCATTACGACGATTATAGTATCGAACCAAGCCCCATGCTATCTTTTCACTCATGACGGTCGCTGACGTACGCACACGGTATCTCGAGTTTTTCAAGAAGAGGGGACACGTAATCATCCCCTCGGCTCCTATCGTGCCAGGGAATGACCCGACGACCCTCTTCACCTCTTCCGGCATGCAGCCGCTGCTGCCGTATCTTCTCGGGAAGGACCACCCGGAAGGCAGAAGGGTCGTGAACTCGCAGATGAGTTTCCGTGCAGGCGACATTGAGGAGGTGGGGGACAATCGCCATACGACCTTCTTCGAGATGCTCGGGAACTGGTCCTTGGGAGATTACTTCAAGAAAGAGCAGCTGCCATGGGTCTTCGAGTTCCTGACCTCGAAGGAAGAGGGTCTCGGCCTTGATCCTGAGAAACTGTACGTGACGGTCTTCGCCGGAGACCAGGAAGCAGGGATGAGTACCGATCGCGAATCGGTAGATATATGGAAGGAGCTCTTCTCCTCCATCGGAGTCTCAGCGGAGTTCGTCGAGCTACACACCGAGGAACAGGGGTACCAAGACGGGATGCAGGGGGGGCGTATCTTCTCGTATGGATCCAAGAAGAACTGGTGGAGTCGGGCTGGAGTGCCGGGCAACATGCCGGCCGGAGAACCAGGAGGACCAGACTCCGAGGTATTTTACGACTTCGGCCTTCCGCACGATGCCGCTTGGGGGCCTCACTGCCACCCGAACTGCGATTGCGGGCGCTTCGTTGAGATAGGGAATTCGGTCTTCATGCAGTTCATTAAGAATGAGGACGGGACGTTCTCAGAATTGCCGAAGCAAAACGTCGACTTCGGCGGAGGTCTTGAGCGTCTTGCGTTTGCGGCACTCGACAATCCGGACATCTTCGCTATCGATGTCTTTGCTGCCGCGCGAACAGCGCTTACCGAGCGTTCGGGGAAATCGTATGACGATGAAGGAGTCACCCGTTCCTTCCGTATCATCCTCGACCACATCCGAGCGGCCTCTTTCATGCTCGCAGAAGGCGTCGTTCCTTCTAATACCGAAGCCGGATACGTGCTCCGCCGCCTCATACGCCGGGCTATACGCGAAGCAGATCGTATCGGTATCACAGACCCCGTCCTTTCGGCGGTCGCCGCAGGCTACGGGGATGCATACGCGGATCACTACCCGCACGTGAAGGCGGCCTCTGCGAAGATCAGCGAGGAACTGCAGAAAGAAGAAGAGAAATTCCGTAAAACGCTCGCGCAAGGGCTCCGCGAGTTTGAGAAACTGGTAGGCAAGCGTGAAGTGAGCGCTGACGATGCATTCCTGCTTTTCACGACCTACGGATTCCCCGTCGAAATGACCGAAGAGCTGGCACGCGAACGCGGCATCATGCTCAATATGGAGGCAGTAGCCGCAAAGATGAAAGAGCATCAGGACACCTCGCGTGCAGGAGGTGCCCAGCGCTTCGCTGGCGGCCTTGCAGATCACGGAGAACAGACCGTCCGCTACCATACGACCCATCACATTCTCTTGAAAGCGTTGCAGACCGTGCTCGGGCAGGAAGTGAAGCAGCGGGGAAGCAACATCACTTCAGAGCGCCTGCGCATCGACTTCTCTTCTCCCGGGAAGATGACGGACGAGCAGAAGGCGGAAGTGGAGCGCATCGTCAACGAAGTCATCTATCAGGATCTCCCCGTCACCCGCACCGTGATGCCGCGCGAAGAGGCTGAGACGCTAGGCGCGCAGATGGAATTCGGCGTGAAGTATCCGGATATGGTCTCGGTGTACTCGGTGGGCCCTGCGCATGCGACCGAAGCAGCGCCGGATATCCCGAATGCATTCTCACTTGAATTCTGCGGCGGCCCGCACGTGACCAACACCCGCGAGATTCATGACGGCGGCAAGAAATTCAAGATACAAAAAGAAGAAGCAGTCGCTGCCGGGATACGCAGGATAAAAGCAGTCCTTATATAACGTATACTCTTGGTATGGGCCTATTCGGCAACACCATCAAGACGGTCGCTCTTATCGATATCGGATCCTCGTCGATCGGAGGCGGCTATGCGAGCGTAGGGAAAGACGGCATCCCGCGCTTGCATTACGCTACCCGCGTCCCAATTGAGATACATGAGCGCGGTCTACTCGCCGTCGATATGCTCAAGGCCCTTGAGGTCGTAGGCAAGCGGCTCATCGAGGAAGGCTCTCCGATCCTGCATAAGGCGATAGGGAGCGGGCAAGTGGACCGCGTCCTGGCTTCTGTAGGTTCTCCCTGGCAGGAGACCAAGATACGCACCGAAGTAATCGAAAATGAAAAACCGTTTACGTTCACCAAAGCGTTGCTGCACGAGACCGTCAGGCGCAATGACGGCGTCGAGGAGGGCCGCCTGGCTTCCGGGGAATTGGTGGTTGCCACGCTTCTCAACGGCTACGAAACCCGTAATCCTTTCAACAAGCAGGCGACTCGCGCGGAACTAATCATCCTCTCCTCGACGATTGAAGCGACGGTCGCGGAATCCCTGCGGGACGTCTTTACGCATCTCTACCACACTCGGGATATAGAGATCTCCGCATTCGCCCCCATCTCCTATACCGTGCTCCGCGATCTCTACCCCCACGAGAAAGATTTCTTGGTCGTCCATGTCTCTGGAGAAGCGACCGACCTCGCCCTCGTGAAGCGGGGACTCTTGGTCGACGTCGCTTCGGTGACTTCGGGATTGAACAATCTTACGCGCGCCGGACGCAAGGGTCAGCCCCTTTCGATGACGCCGGAGGGTGACCCTGTTCCAAAGACATCCTCACCTGCAGTCAAAGACGACTCGCAGAAAGCCTGGATCGATGCCCTCTGCCTTTCGCTCCGCGATTTCTCTACACGTCGCGCACTCCCGCGCACGGTCTTCTTGCTCGCTGATGAAGAGGTCCGCGAATATCTTTCCCGCATCCTCGACGACACCATGCTCCACTCGCTCTGGCTTTCCGATGAGCCGCTGACCATGATTCCGTCCTTGCCGCAGCACCTGTCGACTTTCATCACTTGTGACGTTGGATGCGAGAACGATCTATTCCTCTCTATGCTCGCTTTGTCTGTAGGCCGCCAGACCGGTATCGAGACGAGCTAGTCCACACGCTGCTCTGTGGGTGGTCGCTTGTGGTGTACAATTCGTGCATTACCCAACCAACGAGCACTATGCCGAAGACTATCAACGACATCATCCCTCCGTCCCGCCGCCGCCAAATGGAAGCCGAAGCCGGGATGCCGCCTCCACCACCTACGTCATACGACGCTCCTTCCGAATACAGCCGCCCTCGTCGTAAGTTCCCGTGGGGACTCGTGATCGCAGTCGTCGTCATCCTCGTTGTCTCCATCGGTGCCTTGTATGCATTCGCTGGCGCTCGCGTACAAATCACGCCAACCACCGGAGACGCTACCATCACCGGTGATTTCACCGCCACTGCGGCAACGGGAGAACTTCCGTTTGAGATTGCTTCAGTCGACAAGGTTGCAACTCAGAATGTGAAGGCGGAGAGCACCGAGACCGTCAATGATGCGGCACAGGGCACCATCACCGTCTCGAACACGTCAGGCGAAGTGCAGCAGTTTGTGAAAAACACCCGTTTTGAGACCCCTGAGGGCCTTATCTTCAAGGCTCAGGAGCCTATCACCATCCCAGCAGGCGTCGGAGGTGCTCCTGGAACAGCCAAGATAACGGTCTACGCCGAGAGCGGAGGCGATAAGTACAACGTTGACCCTACGACCTTCACTCTCCCAGGACTCGCGGGAAGCGACCTCGGAGCCCAGGTGACCGGCCGCTCCGATGAGGCGATGAGCGGAGGCTTCTCCGGCACCCGCCCTTCGGTCTCTCAGGCGACCCGCGACAAGCAGTACCCAGCACTCGAGACAGCACTCGCGCGCGATCTCGAAGCCGCAATCAGCGAACAGATCCCGGAAGGGTATGTGATGGTTCCTGGTTCAGTCTTCTATTCCTATGTGCCGCAGCCAGATACTTCGAGCGCAGCTGGTTCAGTTGAAGTACGTTTGAAGGGAACCGCATCTGCCGTCATATTCCCGGAAACCGAGCTTGCAGAAGCCATCGCGTACAAATCCCTCGGAGTCTACGGCGGCGAGCCGGTCACCCTTAAGAGCGTCGATGGGCTCGTCCTTACGGCCTCTTCGAGCCCGGCTGGCAACGAGTTCTTCTTCGGGCTCTCAGGGGAGACGACGATCATATGGCTTGTAGATACAGAGCGGATTGCCGGGGCAGTAGCAGGTAAGAAGCGCGATGCTGCCCAGGTCATCCTGGCTGGATTCCCCGAGGTCGAACGGGCAGTGCTTGTGCTCCGCCCATTCTGGGCAGGTTCCTTCCCGGCTGACCCCTCAGAGATAACGGTCACCGTGACCGAGGAAGGTGCTGCCAAGTAGCCTATAGTTGACCTCTAGGGGCCTATTTGTTACAGTCATTAAGCTACACGATGGAAGAGAGCAAAGAGGAGCCCGTAACAGGCACCGTTGAAGAGGTGCTACCGAATTCCTTATTTCGCGTTCGAATGGAATCGGGGGACCTATTGCTCGCTTATCTTGCAGGCAAGATGCGATTGCATCGCATCCGTGTTCTTGTGGGGGACAGAGTCGAACTCGTCACTGACCCCTACGGAGGACGTGCCCGCATCGTGAGGCGCCTTACCTAAACCATGAAAGTACGCGCATCCGTTAAAAAGCAGCAGCCCGGAGACATCATCGTCCGCCGGCGCGGTCGCCTATACCGGATCAACAAGCGTAATCCTCGCCGCAAGGCGCGTCAGGGCTAGTTTTTAATATCGTAATTATTCTCAGCATGCGTATAGCAGGCGTCACCATTCCCGATAACAAGCAGCTGGCATACTCATTGCCGCTTATTTTTGGTATCGGTCCTACGCGCGCACGCGACATCCTCACGAAAGTGAAGATTCCCTTTAACAAGACTGGCAAGGACCTGACTCCTGAAGAGGAGCAGATGATCCGTGCTGAAGCAGAGTCCTACCTCATCGAAGGAGAACTCCGCCGTGAAGTTTCCCAGAACGTGAAGCGCTTGAAGGACATCCAGTCCGCTCGTGGAAGCCGCCATGCCCGCCGCCTTCCTGTGAAGGGTCAGCGCACGAAGACTAACTCTCGTACGGTTCGCGGTAACACCCGCAAGACCATGGGCTCCGGTCGCCGTACGCTTGAGAAGACATAATCTATATGGGAAAGAAACGCATCATCAAGAAATCAGGACGAGGACTCGATCACGGGAAGAAAGACCGTGCACTCGCCAAGTCATCCAAGCGCCGTTTGGAGAAGGCTATCCTTCACGTAGAGGCCACCTTCAACAACACCAAGGCCGTCCTTACCGACGAGAAGGGGAATGTCGTTATGACCTCTTCCTCAGGCGCGCTCGGCTTCTCTGGCGCTCGCAAGTCAACTCCGTATGCAGCAGCGAAGGTTGGCGAACTCCTCGGCGACAAGGCGCTCGCTATCGGCGTGAAAGAGGCTTCAGTCATCATCCGCGGTGTAGGAGCCGGACGCGAGTCTGCACTACGCGCCTTTGCTGGAAAGGGAATTGCTATCAAGGCTATCAAGGATGCGACGCCGGTTCCGCACAACGGACCTCGTCCGCCTAAGGCTCGCCGCGTATAAACTCATATGAAACTAGGACCTAAGTACAAGATCGCAAAGCGTCTCGGACCAATCTTCGAGAAGACGCAGACGCAGAAATTCGCTGTTGCCCAGGAGCGCAGCGCTGCAAACAAGAAGCGCGGCCGCGGTGGTCGCGGTGGTTCTGAGTACGGCAAACAGCTCCTCGAGAAGCAGAAGGTGCGCTTGACCTACGGACTTTCTGAGCGCCAGTTCAGCAACTACGTGAAGGAAGGTATGACTACCAAGGGCGCTACTCCTATCGATACCTTGCACCGCCTCCTTGAGACTCGTCTTGATAACGTCGTCTATCGCCTCGGACTTGCTCCGACGCGCCGTGCAGCTCGCCAGATGGTGTCCCACGGGCACATCACGGTAGATGGTCGCAAGACCACCGTCCCGTCCCGCCGCGTGTTCGTAGGGGACGTCATCGGGGTCCGCGGCGGCAGCAAGGACGCTGCGTACTTCACGGACTTCGCGACGAAGTTCGCGGAGCGCACCATGCCATCGTGGGTCACCTTTGATCCTAAGACCATGGAGGGCGGCCTGAAGGAACTTCCGACTGCAGAGTCGGCAGCGCCTGCAGGCGATCTGATCATGGTCTTGTCGTTCTACAGCCGATAATTTATTAAACCAGGTAATCACGACTGAGTTATGGAATACCACATCACACTTCCTTCAAAGCCACGCGTTGTGTCTGAAGAAGGCGTTCAGGGCGTTTACGAGATTGATTCGCTGTATCCGGGATACGGACACACGCTCGGCAACTCGCTTCGCCGAATTATCCTTTCTTCGCTTTCAGGCGCTGCAGTCACTTCGGTCAAGATCGAAGATGTCCAGCACGAGTTCGCTACCATCGAAGGCGTCCGCGAGACCGTCATGGAGCTGCTCTTGAACCTCAAGCGCGTGCACTTCGTACTTCACGGTGATGAGCCCCAGACGATCCGTCTTTCTGTAAAGGGTCCTAAGCAGGTCACTGCTGCGGATTTCACCCTCTCGTCTCAGGTAGAGATCTCGAATCCTGACGTACACATCGCTGACATCTCAGGCAAGGTCGGCCTCGAACTCGAAGCAACCATCGAGCGCGGACTTGGCTATGTTCCTCGTGAGCAGCTCACCAAGGAGAAGGTAGACATCGGCACCATCGCTCTTGACGCTACCTTCACTCCTATTCGCCGCGTGAACTACGAGGTTGAAAATATGCGCGTCGGTGACCGCACGGACTTCAACCGCCTCCGCCTCCTTATCGAGACCAACGGTACGCTTACGCCTCGCGAAGCGCTTGAGAAGTCTATTGAGATCATGATCCACCAGCTCAAGGCAGTTGTCGGCTTCCAAGAGGAGACTGAGTCTTCTGATGACCTTTCAGACCTCATGGGCATGCCTGCTGAGAAGAAGGACTCTTCGAAGGTGAAGGTTTCTGAGCTCGGTCTTTCTGCTCGCATCGTCTCGGCTCTCGAGGATGCCGGCATCAAGAGCGGCGCAGGACTCGCTCGCAAGACCGCATCGGCTCTCAAGGAGCTCGATGGCATCGGCGACAAGGCAGTCGACGAGATCGAAGAAGCGCTTGCCGCTCATGGCCTCGCGCTCAAGGGCGAATAAACACATATGCGTCACCAGCACAAAGGCCGTTCGTTTGGGCGATCACATGATCAGAGGACAGCTCTGATGAAGTCTCTTATGCGTTCCCTCGTCATCCACGAGCGCATCGGAACGACCGAGGCGAAAGCCCGCGAGTTGCGCCCTATGATTGAGAAGATTGTGACCCGCAGCAAGACGGACACGGTGGCGAACCGCCGCCTGGTCTCAGCTCGCATCGGGGATGCCGCTGCCGTTAAGAAGCTCTTCACGGCTATCGGACCACGCTACAAGGGACGCGCAGGAGGATATACCCGCATCGTGAAGCGCCCAATGGGTCCTACCGGACGCAAGAACGCGTACATCGCATTTGTCGACTAGAACCATATGACTACATCAATCCGAATGAGCAAAGATGATCGCAACCGCATTGCACACAATGTTGCGCTCAAAGAGTACGCCGTCGACGCGAAAGGCCGCACCCTTGGCCGCGTGGCCAGCGAAGCCGCTTCGATCCTTCTTGGTAAGAAGAGCCCCTCGTTTGTGAAGAACAAGGTCATCCCGACCCAGGTCACGATCGTGAACGCCTCGAAGATGTCGATGCGCGAGAAGATGCTGAAGGAGAAGACGTACCGCCGCTACACCGGATACCCGGGCGGTCTCCGCGAGGCAACCTTGGAAGAGGTCGCTGCGAAGAAAGGCATCGGAGAGGTACTCCGCATGGCTGTCGACGGCATGCTTCCTCGCAACAAGCTCCGTAAGGAGCGCATGAAGCGTTTGACCATCACTGATTAATACTATGCCTGAACTTACGTACACTACCGCTGTCGGACGCAGGAAGACTGCTACCGCTCGCGTGAAATTGACTCCTGCTGCCAAGACTTCGGTCACGGTCAACAACAAGTCAGGAGACGAGTACTTCAACACGGCTGAGCGCCGCTTGACCGCTCGCGAGGCCCTTCAGATCGAAGGAGTCGAGGGTGAGTTCGAGATCGTCGCTCGCGTGTCCGGAGGAGGCATCAACGCCCAGTCCGAGGCTATCCGTATGGCAGTTGCTCGCGCACTTGAAAAGCGGGACGCAGGTCTCCGCAAGAATCTCAAGGCTGCCGGCTTCCTCAAGCGCGATCCTCGTTCCGTTGAGCGCAAGAAGCCAGGTCTTTTGAAGTCCCGCAAGCGACCATCCTGGTCCAAGCGTTAGAGTTGAAAACCCGCCCTCAGGCGGGTTTTTGGTATACTTTTTCTATGAAATTCACAGAGGGCGTCGAGCATGTAAACGTCAGACGCACTCCTGCGCGCGAAGGGCAGCCCATCGAAGCGGTCCAGCATCTTATCCTCGAGATGCCTAAGAAGATATCAGGAGGTGGGAACCTCTCTCTCGATGGCGTCTACCAGGTGATGGCATGTAATGCGCGCGACCGGGAGGGGAAACTCATACCTGTGGTCGTTAAGGCCTACTCGCATTGGAACCAGAACGATATCAACTATATGTCAGTGGTACATAAAGAGATGCGCGAACGAGGATTCAAAGTCCCGCGCACCCTTCGATTCGATTCCGATCGAAAGATCACCCTTATGACTGATTTCAATGGGGAGGACCACATCGCGCTCTCTTCCAATAACCCGGCTTCGATAGAAGCCCATTCTTTGAGCGAACTCTCCGGGTTCGAGGACGTGGCCCGCGAGATCCTTGAGGAAGCCATCCGTGCCGGCGTTGGGGGCTATTCGGTTCCGGTTGATTCCTATTTCTTGCTCGTGCCTACTAACGATAGCGCCTCTCTGGACTTCATAATCGGGGATCTCGACGGGCTGGCGCGAAAGGGGGAGAAGGGTGCGTCATATGAGTCAATCCCTCTAGTGGAAGAGAACTTGAGTGAGGCGATGATCTTCCTGCGCGGATTCCTCCACAGATGGCTGACCGATGGAGCGGTGAAGCAGTACGCTCGGATGGTCACTGCCGCTGAGCTGAGCGTGTGGAGCCCGGCTCGACAAAGCCAGGTGATAAGCCTGGCGTCCAAGGAATAAGTGCTATACTGAGATATAAATCCATGTGTGGCGTCATTGGAATTTCCTCCCACAAGCCTGTAGCGGGCGAGCTCTATGAGGGCCTCATCAACTTGCAGCATCGCGGACAAGACGCGACCGGAATGGCGACCTTCAACGGTCGCTTTCATGTTGTACGGGGCGTAGGGTACGTGCGCGAGGCGTACAACCAAGCCTCCTTCGACGAATTGCTCGGAAACATGGGCATCGCTCAGACCAGGTATTCGACCGCAGGAGCAGCTCACAACGTCGGCAACGCGCAGCCGTTTCTGACCAACACTCCCTACGGAATCTCCTTGGTCCACAACGGCAATCTGACCAATTACCAGCAGCTCCGCCAAGAACTACGAGAGCAAGAGCATTTCCATTGCAACTCTGATTCGGATACCGAGGCGTTGCTCGGCGTACTCGCCACAGAGCTCCAGAAGGTGCCGGAATCTCCAGAGTTCTTCGACATGCTCTGCGTCGCGCTTGAGAAAGTGTACGCACGAGTGAACGGAGGCTACGCAATCGTGGGCATGATCGCCGGCAAGGGAATGTTTGCGTTCCGCGACAAGAACGGCATCCGTCCTCTGGTCATGGGAGAACGCGACGCCGACGGCCGCAAGGAGTACATCTTCGCCTCCGAGAACACGCCGTTCACGCCGCTTGGGTTTGAATACGCGGGGGACGTCGGCAATGGGGAATTGGTGTTCGTGAACACGGAAGGGAAACTCTTCCGCAAGAAGATCGTCAACGAGCAGTTCACGCCGGACGTCTTCGAGTACATCTACTTCGCTCGCCCAGACGCAGTCTTGAACCAGGTGAGCGTGTACCGCGCACGCTTGCGCATGGGACAGAACCTGGCTGCGCGCTGGAAGGAGGTACATCCTGATATCGTTCCTGACCTCGTGGTCCCCGTGCCCTTTACCTCCAACCCGATCGCCCTTTCATTCGCTCACGAGATAGGGGTCCGGTATTCCGAAGCCCTCTACCGCAACATTTTCATAGGCCGCACCTTCATCATGCCGGGACAGAACAACCGCGCACGCTCCGTCCGCCGCAAGCTCTCTCCGCAGGCGATCGAGGTCGAAGGGAAGGACATCCTCCTTATCGACGACTCTCTCGTACGCGGTACGACCACCAAAGAAGTGATTGACATGGTTCGCAAGGCTGGCGCTCGCAAGGTGTACTTTGCTTCTGCCTGCCCTCCGATCAAGCACCCTGATTTCTACGGCATCGACATCCCGACTACCGACGAATTAATCGCCGCACACAAGTCAGAGGAAGAGATCAGGAAGTTCATCGATGCAGATCTCCTGGTGTACCAGACCATCGAAGGGCTTCAGGAAGCCGTCCTTCGTAAGGGAGAACACGAGATCGACCGTCTTTCCATGCCGTATCTTGATGGTTGGTATGTGACGGGAGATATCGACGCGAGCACGATGGAGGAGGTGAAGAAGGTCAGGGGAGAAGAGCGTGCCTACGATTAAGGTTTTTTGACTCCGCCTGTGCTTTCAGGCATATTCTATACATGAACACCGACGACGATGTCGTAATTGAAACGGACGGCTCCGAAGAGGGCGGCAGCGAGGATGATCTCGAGGCTATGGAGTCCGGCGCTGCTTCAAAGGTAGCCAAACTCAAAAAGGAACTAGAGGCGGTCAAGAAAGAGAAGCAGGAATACCTCGACGGCTGGCAGCGAGCCAAGGCGGATTACGTGAATTCCCTCAAACGCTTCGAAGCGGAGAAGGCAGGCGCAGTCGAGTTCGGCACTGTCATGAGCGTACAGGCATTCATCCCTGTCATGGACTCCCTCGCGCGCGCAGAAGCAACAGGCGAGGTTCCCGAATTATTCAAGGGCATCGCAAAGCAGCTCCATGATGCGGCAAAGACGCTCGGACTTGAGCAGTTCGGCACGGTAGGTGAGACCTTCGATCCGAATAAGCACGAAGCGCTCGGGCAGGATCCTGCGAAGTCAGCAGCTGAAGATGATACGGTGACCGCGATACTCGAGCCGGGATGGAAGAGCAAGAACTCAATCGTGCGGCCAGCGAAAGTGCGGGTAGCTCACTTTGAGGCCTAGTCGCCTTATTTGCTCCCTGCGATAGCCTGGCTCAAGCGATCGCTTATCTTCTCCTTGAAGAAATGAGTCACTGAAGAAGGCGGCCGTCGAAGGCGGGTGGCGAGAGCGTTCATGTTCTCGCCTTTGAGCACGGCTAGAGTCATCTCCAATGCCTCTTGTAATGCAATTGGACGGATATTCCTGTTGGATCCCTGCGGTGTCAGCCATTCCTCGAGGGCAGGAGTCGTCTTAAACAGCTCCTCTGGCTTTATGCCGGTGCGCTCTTCTATCTCCTGTGCCAGAACCTTGATGCGAGGGAATTCGTCGATATGATCGAACGCGTATGTCGCACGCTTGCGATCAACCTGCGCGGCTGTCTCGTGAAAAGCGGGAGACAGTTTGTTGAGCGCTCCTGCCGAACGACCAAAGAAGGTATGCATGAGCGTGCTCGTGACTCCTGACAAGCGGAGGACAATGTGATTGGCGATGCGTTGGTTAGCGAAATCGCGCATCTTGGCAGGCTCTGTCGCCCATACTCCTCCAGGATTAGTCTCTGGATCGTAGAGCGTAGTGTTTAATCCGTACCGCGCGAGAATCTCTATCGTGTTACTTGGATTCTTATCAAGATACGCGACGATAGCAGAAACACGCTGCGTTCCTTCTGCCCCGCGATTCACGGGATATTCTGGCTTATCCATCCCGAGCAGCTCGAACTTTGAGAAGTCAGAGGGCTGCCGCTCATTGAGCGAGGGCTTAGGTCCAGGCGGGCTTTCTCCAACCATCCTTCTATTCTAGCAAACGGTTACGCTTTGTCTAGCAAACGGTTACGCTTTGCTGACGTCGGTAGCGTACGGGCCCTTCGTGGTCTTCTGTATGGAAAAGAGCACTTTGTCACCCTTTTTGAGGTCGGAGAATCGGGTGTCCCGAAGATCGTCGGAGTGGAAGAACAAGAGATCCTTGATGCCGACCATACGAATATAGCCGAAGCCGCTTGCGCGCTCGACGAGTTCCTTGATGATTCCTTTGTGCGTTTGCATAGTTGAGTGGAAGCAGCATACGAAAGCGCCCAAAAAGGGCGCTTCGCGTATTTAGACCTTGCTGACCTTGCTGACCTTGATGGCGCGGAGTCCTTTTGGACCTTCCTCGACTTCAAAGGAGAGAGTGTCACCGACCTGAAGATCGTCAAACTTTACGTTCATGAGCTCGTTGGAGTGGAAGAACAAGTCCTTCGTTTCTCCGTCGCGCTTGATGAACCCAAAGCCCTTGTCTGTAAGACCGGCAATTGTTCCTTGCTGCATATGTTGTAAGAGCAACGCACCTGATAACCATCAAGTGCAGATTGCTAAGGTGGAGACTCGACAGACTCTATTGCCCAGCGCTGCGATTTGACTTAGGTATACTAGCACAGAGGAAGCCAGCTGTCGACCCCTCGCCTGACAGCGCGACTTGAACCCAGAAATAGAGAGGTGTAAACTGATAGGTACTTGGGCGGGGCGGGCAAAATTCATTACCAGCGTTGTAGACGTAACCTATATTTAAATATGGCAAAGATTCTCGGAATCGATCTCGGAACGACCAACTCAGCAATGGCCATCATGGAAGGTGGCGAGCCGCGCGTGCTCGAAAACGCGGAAGGCGGCCGCACCACTCCTTCGGTCGTCGCCATCGCTAAAAACGGCGAGCGCCTCGTGGGTACGTTGGCGAAGCGCCAGGCGGTTACCAACCCGAAGAACACTATCTACGGCATCAAGCGCTTCATGGGCCATCGCTTCACCGATGAAGTGGTTCAGAAGGACAAGGGCATCACTCCGTATGAAGTGAAGGGGAGCCCTGATGGCGGCGTGCTCGTACACCTCGGAGACAAGGACTACCGTCCGGAAGAGATTTCCGCGATGATTTTGGGCAAACTCAAGGCAGACGCTGAGGCTAAGTTAGGCGAAAAGATAACTGAAGCCATCATTACCGTTCCTGCCTATTTCGATGACGCGCAGCGTGCAGCCACCAAAGCAGCCGGCCAAGTCGCAGGACTCGACGTGAAGCGCATCATCAACGAGCCAACAGCGGCAGCGCTTGCTTATGGTTTCAACAAGAAGAAGGACGAGAAGATCGTCGTGTACGACTTCGGAGGAGGAACCTTTGACGTCTCTGTTCTTGAAGTAGCCATGGGAGACGCGGGGGAATTGACGATTGAAGTCCGCTCGACTGATGGAGACAGCCACATGGGCGGTCGCGATATCGACCAGAAGATCGTCCGCTATCTCGCTGATGAATTCAAGAAGCAATCAGGCCTCGACGTGACCAAGGATCCGCTTGCGCTCCAGCGCCTGGATGAGGGAGCAGAGAAGGCGAAGCATGAACTTTCTTCTTCGGCAGAGACCGAGGTGAACATCCCGTTTATCACGGTTGATTCTGAAGGCACGCCGCAGCATCTTCTCGTGAAGATCTCTCGCGCGACCTTGGAATCCCTCGCTGAGGAATTCCTTACCCGTTCAATCGATATCACCAAGCGTGCGCTTGAGGCATCGAAGATCTCGGCTGGAGACATCAATGAAGTCATCTTGGTTGGTGGACAGACCCGCATGCCGAAGATTCAGGAAGAGGTGAAGAAACTGTTCGGCAAAGAGCCGCACATGGACGTGAACCCTGACGAAGTGGTGGCGATCGGCGCGGCTATTCAGGCAGGCGTCCTTCAGGGAGACGTGAAAGACATCCTTCTCGTGGATGTTATCCCGCTCTCTCTTTCTATCGAGACGATGGGAGGCGTCGCGACCAAGCTCATCGAACGCAATACGGCGATCCCGACCTCTCGCAGCCAGACCTTCTCGACCGCAAGCGACAACCAGCCGTCGGTCGAAATCAACGTGACCCAGGGAGAGCGCGCGATGTCAGCTGACAACAAGTCACTTGGCAAGTTCAACCTTGATGGCATTCCTCCTGCTCCGCGCGGACTTCCGCAGGTGGAGGTCACCTTCGACGTGGACAGCAACGGTATCCTCACGGTCAAAGCGAAGGAGAAGATGACCGGTAAGGAGCAATCCATCCGCATCGAAGGCTCGACCGGGCTTTCCGAAGCAGACATCGAGAAGATGAAGAAGGACGCAGAGATGCACGCTGCAGATGACGCCAAGCGCAAAGAGACCGTCGAAGCCAAGAACATGGCTGAGCAGATGGTGTATGCCGCAGAGAAAGCGGTCAAAGAGAACGGAGAGAAGGTCGGCGCTGAAGTGGTCGCTGACGTGAACGAGAAGATCGAAGCGCTCAAGAAAGTGAAGGAGGGGGATGACGCTGCTGCCATCAAGGGTGCATCTGAGGCGCTCTCGACTTCCATGCAGAAGATCGGAGAAGTCATGATGAAGGAGCAGGCTGCGCAGCAACCTCCCGCAGGAGAGACGCCTCCAGAGGCGGGCGCGACTGACGCTGAGTTCACGGAGAAGCCGAAAGAGTGACCAACAGGGCTGCTGTGGTGGCTTTCGTCATATACTAATTGCTATGACTGAACGACTACCAGGAGGCGCAGATCACTTTGCGCCTCGGGAAGGTATAGATCGACTTGTCGGGGTTAAACCTCTGTCATCTCGTGAGCGTCGGATTCTCTTACCTAATCCGCCGATTGGACAGATAGACCCCATGAAGATCATGGGGGCCAATCTTAAGCAGTTAGAGAATATCGCTGCCGTACGCGGCCTTCGATTAAATAACGTAGAGCTCACGGTCCCTGCACATCTAAAGCTCCCGGCACTCTTTAAAAAAGATCGTTGGAGGAGTATGGGAAGCGCGCGCGAAATTGCCATTGCCCCTTTGTGGACAAAAGAAATAACATCCGTTTTGCTCTCCTCCAGCTTGACGGGCGTTCTGCGGTGGAACTTTCTCAAATTTTTAAGATATCGCTTGTCGCAGCTAAGGGAAGAATGACCAGCATGCGTCGATGGCTCACTTCTGAACTTAAGGATGTTCCAGGCGCAGCGCGAATGGCACGCGAATGGCACGAACTTTTACACCCGCCTGACTCCGAAAGCGAACGACTCTTGCTCGCGCTCCAACGTCGTTATGGCATGCTGCCGCGTGATTTGATTTTTAAACATCCAGGTGATCGTTCAAGCGAAAATGACACCAAGAGTCGCGAAGGTCGCACCCTTGCAGCACGTACCATGCTTGACCACGACATGGTGATCCGTATCCTTCACATGCGCTTCGTAGAGAATAAAACTCCAGCGCAAATTCTTTCCGAAATTGAGCCGCAGGTGGGAAAGAAAAAAGGAGCCATCCTCTCTTCCTTCTATTCCCGTGTCCTTGCCGACGAAGGTCAGGAAATATTAGGGATAAAAGAACACAAATCATGGAGCTTCCCTCAATATGTGAAAGCGGCTTCTCTATTTCTGAATAATGAATCTGTCGACTACAAGACGGTTTCGAAGGCTATTGATCGTTCAGAAGGCAGTACCCGCACAGGTCTCTACATCATGGGTAAACGCCTGATCGAAATGCGCCCAGAATATAAGGATTTGGCTCCGCTAGCAGCCTTCATACTGGAATATGGACCTAAGCACCTTTTTCATGGAAATGAGAGCCCTCGAGCTGTTGCCGAACGAATTTACAAGCTCCACAGTCGCGATGAGTCTGCACCAGCCGCTCATATGCATACGAAACGCCGGGTCGAGAAATCTTAAGATATTTGCCCCACTTCTTTTCAATTTGTTATAGTAGTCGTTACCTATGGCAAAGAACTATTACGACGTACTCGGCGTCGAGAAGAAAGCGACCCAAGACGACATCAAGAAAGCCTTCCGCAAACTCGCCCAGAAGCACCACCCGGACAAGGGTGGCGACGAGGCGACGTTCAAGGAAATCACCGAAGCCTACAGCACACTCTCTGATGAGAAGCGCCGCCGCGAATACGACTCCTATGGCCAGACCTTCCCGGGTGGTGGCTCGCAGGGGTTTAACGGGCAGGGCTTCGATTTCTCCCAGTTCGGAGGGTTCGGTGCTGGCGGCGTAGAGTTCGACATCTCGGACCTCTTCGGCGACATCATGGGCGGACGAGGGGGCGGAGGGCGGATGAAGCGCGGACGCGACATCTCAATTGATGTCGAAGTTACCTTCAAGGAATCCATCTTTGGCGCGAAGCGTTCGGTACTCATCACCAAGATCGGCAAGTGCGATACCTGTTCGGGAAGCGGGGCTAAACCAGGGACCGAGATGGAAACCTGCAAGATCTGCAATGGCGCTGGAAAGGTGCGCGAGGTCCGGCAATCCATCATGGGCCCTATCGCCATGCAGCAGACCTGTTCTACCTGTGAAGGAGCAGGGAAGGTGCCGAAGGAGAAATGCGCGACCTGTGCAGGGCACGGCGTCGTGCGCAAGGAAGAGGAGATTAACCTGACTATCCCTCCCGGCATCGATGGCGGCGAGATGCTGCGCATGCCCGGGATAGGAGAGGCAATCAAAGGCGGCGTGTCAGGAGATCTCTACGTGAAGATCCATGTGAAGCCGCATGCGGTGTACCGCAAGGAAGGCATGAGCCTCGTCATGAACCTTCCAGTGAAAATGACCGATGCTTTGCTCGGCAGCACGGTCTCGATCACCACGATCGATGACAAGACGCTTGAGGTGAAGATCCCACAGATGACGAAGATGGAGGAAACGATTCGTCTGCGCGGCAAAGGAGTATCTATCGAAGGGAACACTGGTGACCTCCTGATCCGTCTCACCGCGACCCTTCCGAAGAAACTATCAGGGAAGGCGAAGAAGGCGATCGAGGAGCTAAAGAGCGAGGGGCTCTAGCCTGTTGCTCATTAGGAGACGTGTTCTATACTTCTGGAAATAAGTAATATATCGCTATGACACTATCTGAAGTAGCACGGGCAATGGTCGCACCAGGAAAAGGTATCCTTGCTGCCGACGAAAGTACGGCCACTATCGCCAAGCGGTTGGAATCTATCGGAATTCCAAACTCAGAAGAGAGTCGTCGTGCATATCGCGAGCTCTTGATCACGGCACCTAATCTCGGCGAGCATATTTCAGGAATCATCCTTTACGACGAAACACTCCGCCAGAGCACCAAAGACGGACGGACTTTCGTGTCTGTACTCAAAGAGGCCGGCATCCTTCCCGGGATCAAGGTCGACATGGGCCTTGAGGAAATGCCCGGGTCTCCAGAGGAGAAGGTTACAAAGGGACTCGACACTCTTCCTGAACGTTTAAAGGAATACGCCCAGATAGGGGCTAAGTTTTGCAAGTGGCGTGCCGTCATCACCATAGGCGAAGGTCTTCCTACTGATGCCAACATTGATGAGAACGCAAAGCGTCTGGCTCAGTATGCTCGTCTTTCTCAGGAAGCAGGCCTCGTCCCGATGGTAGAGCCGGAAGTCCTCATGGACGGCGCACACAACATCGATGCCGCCCGTGACGCAAGCACGCGTATCCTTACGGCTCTGTTTAAAGAACTGGCCGATGCAGGCGTTGCTATTGATGGCGTCATCCTCAAGACCAGCATGGTAGTTCCTGGAAAGGAAGACCGCACCGCAGCACCTGAAGAGGTAGCAACAGAGACCGTTGCCGTGTTCAAGATGACACTTCCAGACGAACTTCCTGGTCAGACGTTCCTTTCCGGCGGACAATCCGACGAGGAAGCGGCAGCTAACCTCAATGCAATTGCGAAACTGGGTCCTTTCCCTTGGAAGCTGAGTTTCTCTTACGGACGTGCGCTCGTCAGCACTGCGCTTTCAACGTGGGCAGGGAAGGAAGAGAATGTCGCAGCGGCGCAGGGAGTGTTGCTGCACCGCGCTAAGATGAACGGCCTTGCGAGCCTCGGTCAGTATTCTGCAGACATGGAGAACAAAGCGTAATGGAATCCCTTCCTCTCGAGCAGGTACAAGGAATCGCTACGACAATCACGGAGAACGCGTGGCTGTGGACCGGTAACTTTCTCGCGCTCATCATCCTTACCGGTATCTTCCTCTTCTTCGCGATGCGGGGAGGGAGAAGCGGGCTCGTGTCCTTGATCCTGGCTCTGTACGCCGGCTATGCGATCTATATCGTGTTCCCGTATACAGATTTCATCGTCGCAATGGGAGGCACCGCGATCATCAAGGCGATACTGAGTATCGTCGTGTTCGCTATATGCACGCTCGTGCCGTTTGTCATCATCCGCAGGCTCACCGGCGGGGGATTCGGTTCATTGTCCTTCGTGCCCAATCTGCTCCTCTCGTTTTTGGCAGCGGCCTTCATCCTGGTGCTTGGCTACCATGTGTTTGATATCAGTAACATCTACACGTTCTCGGAGAGGCTCAACCAGCTCTTTGCTCCGGAAGGATTCTTCTTCTGGTGGTTCATAGCCCCTCTAGCGGGACTCTTCATCTTTGCTCGCTAGGGGCGTAGACGTGCTCGCATTATCATGCTACTCTCATACCTAATGAAAACGAAGGGGCCAGAGTCCCAGCCTAGAGTGAATCAATCATCGCTGCTCGCTGTCTCCTTCTAGTAACGGTATGGATACGAATCATTTCGGTGAACACGTGACGATAGACGGGTATGGGGGAGATCCCAACCTCCTCAATGACCGCGAGATCGTTCTCGGAATTCTTACTGACCTCTGCACGGACCAGCACATGACGCCGCTTATCGAGCCGGTGATCGTCGAAGCGGCAGATAATCAAATCAAGGATCCAGGAGGGTGGAGTGGATTCTTGATGATTGCTGAGAGCCACATCAGCATTCATACCTTCCCGAAACGCCGATTCGTTTCCGCTGATTTCTATACGTGTAAGAACGGCCTCGACCAGGAGCGGATCATCTCTTTCCTCCGCGATCGCTTCAAACTCGAGGAAGTGGAATCAACCTTCCTGAAGCGAGGCCTGAGGTATCCCGCTCACAACCTCGTCTAAACGAAGATTTATGGACGGTCTCGCAACGAAACGCTTCACTTCCGCATCCGGAACTGAGGTGTTAGCGGACCTCGTCTCTCGTCCACTCCTTGATACGGGCACGCGCCATATCGGCATCGAAGACATCGTCACTCCGTTTCCATTCGCATTAAACGAGCTGAGGCGGCGTGTGCTCGATCACGATCTGCGAGCCAAGGTCGAACGCTATCTCGGCAACGACATTCCATCGTATTTCCAAGGCGATCCCGTCTTGTACCTGTGTCGCCATGTCGCTTCGCCTAACATGCAGACGCTTCGCTTCCTCCACACGATGAAGGCTGAGGGGATGAAGACGGTCATCGGGCAAGACGCCAAGGACCTGTTCGTATCCCACAACCAGCTCAAGAAGGCGCTCGGCAAGATGCCGGTCTGCACCGGCATCTTCTACACCAACGGGAAGCGGATCGAACAGTTCCGAAAAGTATCGGTCATTGATTTCAATTCCTGGAACGGGAAGCCGCTCAACACGGCCAGGACCCTGTGGGGCGAGTCGCTGCTTGATTTCCATAACAATATGTTCCGGCAGTTAACCGACGAATGTGTGCACATCGAGGACGATTCCTCTTGGGTAGACCGCTATGATCGCGGCGACCTGCTTGCCGAGTACAAGAAATTCCTCGCCCTCTTCCTGGTACACGGCATCATGTTCGAGGATTACCCGATCGAAGACAGCAAGATCGAAGAAGGATTCGTGACGGACATACTGCGACCCGCCTTCGAGCATATCGAAGCGGAATTCGGCCTACGGCCGCTCATCGCGCCCTTGGTCCCGACAGGCATCGAGAGCACGGAACTGTGGGAAGGGTATCCTCCTCTGGTGCTTGAGATTATCCAAAGCAAGCTCGGCAAAAACCTATGAGCTGGTTCTTCCTAGCGCTCATCGGCCCGTTCCTGTACGCGGTCACCAATTACATCGACAAAGTGCTTCTCGAGAAGTACTTCAAGCAGGGAGGCGTCGGTACGCTCTTGATATTCTCGTCGCTCCTCACCGCGCTTGCCCTCCCGTTCCTGTATTGGGCAGACCCTGCCTCTCTCTCCATAGGCCCGTTCCATGCCATGGTGCTCGCGGTCGTCGGCGCTCTCCATGTACTCGTGCTCTTCTTCTATCTCAAGGCGCTCGAGTCTGAAGAGGTATCGATCACCGTGGTCTTCTATCAGATGGTGCCCGTGTTCGCCTATTTCTTAGGATTCCTCATCCTCGGGGAGGTCCTGACCACGATGCAGATGATCTCTATGGCGCTTATCATCCTCGGCACTTCGATAGTCTCGTTCGAAGTGGATACGGAGAACAAGTTCAAATTGCGGACGAAGACGATCTTCTACATGCTCGCCGCCTCCTTGTGCTGGGCGCTCGGTTCAGTCATCTTCAAGGCGGTAGCGCTGGAAGAACAGGTGATTCGCTCCTTGTTCTGGGAACATCTCATGCAGACCTTGATTGGTATCTGCTTGCTCGTGTTCATAGACTCCTATAGGAAGCACTTTCTATCGGCAATCCGGGACAACTCGAAGAAAATCCTCTCGCTCAACGTCCTCAATGAGGGTCTCTACATGGGAGGGAATATCATCTTCGGATTCGCCTATCTCCTCGCTCCTGTAGCGCTCGTCCTGCTCGCAGAGTCCTATCAGCCGCTGTTCGCCTTGTGCATCGGCATCTTCCTCACCATGTTCTTCCCGAAAATCATCGAAGAGAAGATACATATCAAGCATCTCTGGCAGAAAGGTTTCGCCATTCTCATCACCGGGCTCGGGACCTATCTGCTCTTCGTTTCCTAGCACTTATCTACATGCCTTCCGCCTTCGGGCGAGTTGCTTGGTATAGTACGTAGAAGATCATGAATGCCTTCAAGCATCCGTTGCTCCTCGTGCTCGTGCCGTTCTGCATCTTCGTGGTTGTCGCATCCTACTTCCGCTTCATGGTAGCCGGCGACTACATCGTTGAATACGAAGGGACCTGCGATCCAGTGAACGAGGCTTGCTTCGCAGGCTGCATGGACGACGAGTGCACGGAACTGCACTACCACACCATGGTGCGCAAGTACGCTTCCGATGTGCTTGAGCAATGCGGTGTGGATTTCAGCGACTGCGAAGAAGCGAACACCTGTCTCCCGAGCGATAGGGAATGCGCCGTGACGTACTGCGATGCGAGCACCGTGACAGAAACCGAAAGCTGTGACCAGATCGAGGGGGCGCTTCCACCTGAAGGAGCGGAGGAAATCCTCGTACCCACTGAGGAGGAAGAGGGCGAAGAACCCGATACCCTCATAAGCCCTATGCCCGTATGATCTGCCCCTACTTTACAGAGCCTCTCTACTTCTTCTTCTCTCCGGACGTTTCCGGTCTTCTCTATTACGCCCACATCCCGGCCATCGTCGTCGCGCTCCTCGTAGGATTCATCGTCTTACTCAATGATCGCAAGTCTCTGCTCAACCAGCTGCTGTTCGGCATCTGCCTGTCGTTCGCTCTCTGGGCCTTCTGTACGCTCGTAGCCTGGACGAACATCCACAGCGATATCCTGCTCTTCGCTTGGTCATTCCTCGGACCAGCAGGCGCATTCATTTCGATCTTTTCCGTCTACTTCACCTACGTATTCGTCACTGAGAAGGACGTTGGCATGTGGACGAAAGGTGCGTTCCTGCTCCTGCTCGCGCCTCTGCTCATCCTCGCGCCATCGGCATACACCCTCGGCGGCTTCGATCTGGTCAACTGTGATGCCTTCGGCTTCGAAGGGCTCACCAATACCATCTATTTCCCGGCCTTAGGCGGTCTCGCCATCTTATGGATCCTGTTTATCCTCATATCGCACTATAAGAGCGCCACGCCTGGCACGAGGAAGCAGCACGCGCTCATGGGGACCGGCATCCTTCTCTTCCTCACCTCCTTCTTTACGACGGTATTCCTTGGCCAGTACCTGGCGACCATCGGCTTCTTGCCAGATTCTAAGCTTGAGACCTATGGCTACTTCGGCATGACCGTGTTCGCGGTCTATATAGGTATCCTCATCGTTCGCTTCAGCGCGTTCCATGTGAGCCTCATCGCTTCGCAGGCGCTCATCGTCGCCCTGATCATCCTTATCGGATCGCAGTTCACCTTCATCGAGACCCGGATCAACTTCATACTCAACTCGATCGCATTCGTCCTCACCTTGATCATGGGATTCGTCCTGGTACGTAGCGTGCTCGCCGAGATACAGCAGCGCAAGCAGGTCGAGAAACTCGCGAAGGACCTAGCGGCAGCAAACGACCGCTTGAAGGAGCTCGACCATCTCAAGGACGAATTCCTTTCGATCGCTTCTCATCAGCTGCGCGCGCCGATCACTGCGGTCCGCGGCTATGCCGCCAATCTCTCTGACGGAACCTACGGCGTCGTGCCTGAATACTTCAAGGTTCCTATCGAGACGATCATGGAGACCACCCGCCTCATGGCCGGCTCTATCGACGATTACTTGAACATCTCACGCATCGAGCAGGGAAGAATGAAGTACGAGAAGAGCGACTTTGACCTCGCGCATCTCGCTACGCAGATTGTTACCGAGCTGACGCCAGTAGCCCACAATAAGAGCCTGACCCTTTCACATACCATCAGCGGGGAGGTGATCGTGTCAGCTGACATCGGCAAGATCAAGCAGGTAATCACGAATATAATCGACAACGCTATCAAGTACACGCAGCAAGGAGGGATCACAGTCTCGCTGACTGAGGTGCCGGGGAAGGTTCGCGTCATCGTCGCCGATACGGGCGTCGGCATCCCAGCCGATGAGATCAATACGCTCTTTGAAAAGTTCACCCGGGCTCGTGGGGCTAACCAGGTCAACACTACCGGTACCGGGCTTGGGCTCTATGTCGCCAAGCAGCTAACCGAGGGGCACGGAGGCAGGGTCTGGGCCGAATCGGATGGTCCGGGCAAGGGGTCTCGCTTTATTATGGAATTACCTGCATTATCCTAAAGAACGCTACGTATGGTACGTAAGGTCCACCTCATGAATCACATAAACGCCAACCCAGATGAATTCGTCTTGCTTGCAGGCGAAGGGAACCTAAAGTTGGCAACGGCCATCGGCAAGATCCTTAAGAAGGAAGTGACCAACCCAATCACGTATTTCTCCGACGGGGAAGTGCGCGTGAAGAACATTCCGAACATCCGCCGCCGTCCGGTATTCATCCTCCAGCCGACCGCTCCGCCGGTCAACGACCACCTGATGGAACTGCTGCTGATGATAGATGCTGCGCGTCGCGCGTCAGCAAGCGAGATCACCGCAGTGCTCTCGTACTTCGGCTACGCTCGTCAGGACCGCATGGAGCAGCCTCGCGTTCCGATTTCCGCATCAGTGGTCGCCAACATGATTCGCCGGTCTGGTGCTGACCGAATTCTTTCGGTCGATGTACACACCGAACAGGCGCAGGGATTTGTTCAGTGCGCGTGGGACAACCTCTACGCCTCCTTTGTCCTGATTCCTGAGATCAAAAAGCGCAAACTTTCAAACATGACCATCGTCTCTCCAGACAAGGGAGGCGTGCCGCGCGTTACTAGCTATGCGGGACTCCTCGGTGTCGATGATGTCGCAATCGTCTACAAGCAGCGCGACCTGCACGTGAACAACAAGTCAGAGGCATTCGCCATGATTGGAGACGTCGAAGGCCGCGATTTGCTGCTCGTCGATGACATGCTCGATTCCGGAGGCACCATATTTAACGCAGTCGACCATCTCGCTACCCATAATCCAAAGAGCATCCGTGTGGTGGTCACCCACGGCCTCTTTACAGGCACGGCGCTTGAGCGCCTGAGCGCTTCCTCCGTCGAGGAGGTAATCGTCACCGACTCCGTCGACCATCGCGAGGAGGTACTCAATCATCCAAAGGTCACGGTGGTATCGATTGCGCCCCTGCTTGCTGAAGCCATCCGCCGCATCCAGACAGGGGATTCAATCAGCGAAGGGCTGATACTGCACTCCTAATCAGTCGATACAACAGTGCGTGATATACTCGCGATATGACGCTCGCGGAGGATTTGAAGGCGCGTGGATTTGCAGAGCATTCCTCTGCTCCCCTTGAGGATATCCTCTCTGCGAAGCGCGGCGTATACCTGGGCATAGACCCTACCGCTGACTCACTCCATGTCGGGCACTTGGTCCCGATACTCCTTATGAAGCGGTTGGCGAGCGCTGGGCATCGCATCATCTTCCTGGTCGGAGGCGGTACTGGCATGATCGGTGACCCGCGCGAAGTCGGCGAACGCATCCTGCTTGATAAGCGGACTCTCGAGCACAACAAGCGCGGTATCAGGCAGCAGCTAAGCAAGATCGTCGGTAAGAAGATCGAGCTGGTAGACAACGCCTCATGGCTCCTCAAGGTCCCGATGGTTGAGTTCCTCCGCGATATCGGCAAGCACTTCTCGGTCAACGAGTTGATCCGTCGCGACCTGATCCAGCGCCGGCTCGAGACCCCGGACGAATCCATCTCCTTCACCGAGTTCTCGTACGCGCTCCTTCAGGGCTACGATTTCCTTACACTGTTCCGCAAGAAGGGCATCAATCTGCAGATCGGCGGGTCCGATCAATGGACCAACATGCTCTCAGGCGTCGAGCTCATCCGTCGGAAACTATCGCAGGAGTCGTATGTATTTACCTGCCCGCTGGTTACCGATGCTGCGGGAAAGAAATTCGGGAAATCCGAAGGTACCCCAATCTGGCTCGACCAGAAACAGACGTCTTCCTTCAAGTTCTATCAGTTCTGGATCAACCTTCCTGATACCAACATCGAGACGTACTTGAAGCTGTATACCTTCATGTCCTTGGAGGAGATTGCCGCTCTGATGGAGACACATGCCAAGAATCCTGGAGAGCGCGAGGCGCAGGAGACGCTTGCACGTTTGGTAACCGAGATTGTGCATGGCCCTGCAGCTGCAGCGCAAGCTGCTGCGGCGACCGACGCCTTGTTCGGCGGACGCCCTTTCGCGTCGCTTTCCAAGGAAGAGGTCGCGGTTATCTTGGGCGAGGTACCGACGGTACGCATCGCACGAGCAGACTTGGCTTCACATGCGGTCGTCGACGGCCTTGTCGAAAGCGGGCTATCGACTTCGAAGTCCGAAGCGCGCCGGTTGATAGAAGGCAAGGGAGTGACGCTCAACGGCGAGGTCTTGGAAGACGCTGGTCGCACCCTCACGCTTTCGGATTTCGCTAATGATCTCGCGATCATCCGGAAGGGAAGGCGCGATGTCTTGGTTCTGAAGCTCAAATAAGCCTGGAACATAGGCTCGTTCGGTGGTATATTCGCCCCAGAGCGTCGGTGGCAGAGTGGTCAATTGCAACAGGCTGTAAACCTGTCGGATTTATCCTACGCAGGTTCGAATCCTGCCCGGCGCACAATGTTCAGTTCAGCTCCTTGCTTAGAGAAAGGCGCGACGCTATGCTTTTCTTCATGAAGAAGGTCGGCTCGAAAGCGGCGATTTTCGTAGGAAGTCTCCTGATAGCTTTCTGCGTTCTTGCTCCTGCTTCTCTACACGCAACTACCGTTACATCAATCTCTTGGATTTTAATCGATCCAAATTCTGGCGAACCCCGGTACGATGTACCGTATACATTGGAAGACAACGGCACGCATGCGGTTCCGTTTGATGCGTCTGGTTTCCTCACTATCGAAGCGGATTTCGCGGAAGGGTGTCATAGCGCTGGGGGAGAGGTGTTCTTCATTCCAAATCTTGCAGAACCTGATACTCGCGTACCTGTTGGCCCTGACTATGACTTTGAGTGGGAACAAGAAGGGGTATACGAAATTGACATATATGACAACCTTATGGTCCCCACTCTTTCTCCATGGGATCGATTCTTTTCCTGGCTTCTTCCTACGGCCCACGCCCAAGAAGAAGATCCCTACCATGTGTACGTGGAGACCATCCGCTTCACGATTACAGAAGGCCCGCTTCCAGATGCACCGTGCTGCTCGTCCGTACTATTTCTCCCAGGAATTCAAGGTAGCGCATTGAGAGAAGGCGATGATCTTCGATGGCCGTCTACTGTATTTAGCGGCGATGTTGCTCGCCTTGATCTTTCAGAAGACGGGAGAGTGAGAATGATATCCAAGTTGCAGGCGTTCTGAGCAACTTTACTCCTGGCGTTGATGTCTACGGAGGATTTGCTTCTTTCATGGATACTCTAACCTCAGAAGATGGCGATGGGACTATCGAGGAGTGGCTCCCATTTGGTTATGACTGGCGACTTTCTCTCGAAAAGACATTGGACGAGGGGGCGTTCTGGGAAAGCGAGGGAGAGGTGGTCGAGCTTATGGAAGAAGTGGATGATCTTGCCTCAAATTCCAAGACCGGGAAGGTAACGATAGTCGCTCATTCAATGGGCGGTCTTCTTGGGAAAGCACTTATTCAGAGACTTGAAGAGAGCGGCCTAGAACATTTAGTCGACGCATTTATCATGGTCGGCACCCCGCAACTTGGAACCCCTCAGGCTGTTGCCTCGCTCCTTCACGGAGAACAGCCTTTGGAGATGGAATTGTTCGTTCGCTCTCATGTATTCCGTTCGATCGCAAGAAATATGGGAAGCGCGCACGCGCTCCTTCCGTCAGAAGCGTATTTTGAGGTACCAGGCATACCCGCGCCAATTACTTTTAGCGAATCGGCAGATTTTACCGAAGAATGGCGTACTCGCTGGGGGTCAGATATTCAGAGTTCTTCGGCCTTTACCGAATTCTTGACGGGTACCGGTGTCAGCCGCACACGCCCAACCGAGACGAATCTCTCGCAGCCAGAGATTCTTCGCGGCTCCGTTGTCGAGGAGGCGGAAGATTTGCACAGTGAGCTAGATACATACGAATTTCCATCTCATATCCGTGTAGTACAGATAGCCGGATGGGGGCTTCCAACTATGGAAAGTATCGAGTACAAAAAGAAGCACCTTATTTTTAATGGGTATGAACCTCATTTTACCGTTGAGGGTGATCGAACAGTTGTTTACCCGAGCGCGTTGCTAGAAGGAAACGAGAAATATTTTTTCGATTTAGCAGTTTATAACGCCCTCGATAATACGTCTGATTTCCAACATCGAAATCTGACAAGCGCCCCTCCTATACAGTCAGCCGTGAACTCAATCTTAAGGGGAGGAGAGGTTTTAAGTACCTATCTAAAAACTTTGAAGCCTGACCCTGGGAATGTGCCTGATCAGCTCCTAGTCAGCACAAAATCTCCTGTTGTTCTTGGCGTGTTCGATAGTCAAGGTAACTTTACGGGTATTGATCCAAATCAAAATTTGGATTCAGAAGTAATGGAAGTAATAGAAGAGATCCCAGGCAGTATCTTTATTTCATCCGGAGAAGATCAATACATTTTCCTTCCAAAAGAAGGGTCCTACAGCTTTAAATTTAAGGGCACGGGAAGTGGTCATGCCACTGTTGAAACTTCAACCTTTTCAGGCGATGCCACAACCCATGTCGCTACTTATACTGACATCCCGGTGACTTCTTCAACTGAGGCTACATTCGAGCTCAATGCCGATCAGCCAGAAAATACTCTCATACAGGTAGACACAGACGGAGACGGCGCCACAGATGCCACAGTGACCCCCGACGGCTATACTCCTCCTCCATCTGAACCAACGATTGCTGAGCTTATCGGGGCCCTTAGGATGCACATCCAGGGCCTCGATATAAAACCAAAACTGAAGGATAACCTGCTCAAGAAAATTACAAAAATAGAACAGAAAATTGAGAAGCAGACGCAGAAGAAATCAAAGATTCTCGACAATTTGAAAATCTCCATTTCAAAGAAGGCAAGTAAGGGCAAGATTGATTCGATGTCTGCTGCAGAAATTACCTCGCTTCTCGAAGAACTGGAAGCCAGCATTGCCACCTTTCCCCTAGATTCAGCGCTCATTCAGGATTTACGGACTAAAGTAAGCACTCTTGTTACAACAGCCAAGATCAAAGCGAATCTTCTTAAGAGAGTGGATCGTCTTGAGAAAATGACGGGTCTCTTGCTCTCGTTGGAACGCCTGACAATCATGATAACCAGTAAAGCTGGACAAGGAAAAATATCTGACGCAGATGCACAAGTACTGCTTAACCTCCTTGCAGAGGTTGAGAGCGCGTTATAATTATTTTTATGAAGGCCAATAAACCTGTCCTTCCGCTACTTATACTTTCTGTCGTGGGTTCTGTAATTGGATATGTCCTTACTAACTCCATAAAGTTTGGTGTATGTATTGCAAACGAGACGGTGACAGAGGCAAGTTGTATTAATTTTACGAGCGACTAGGCGATCCTCTTTTTTTCGGAATGGCGGCATTGGCAGTTGTCTTCTTCATCTTGCTTCTTGTCCCACGCGCATGGACAGCATGGAAGAAATTCGCAATTTGGTATGTACCCCTCGCTACGCTTCTGTTCATCTTTTACCAAGACCCCGGCTCAGGTAACCTTGTATCACCGTACGCTGAGACCGTATTTATTTGGGTAAGCGGCATATATGTTGTGGTAAGTGGGGTTGTAATAGCGCTGTCTGCGAAAGGAAAATAGAACTTGTTTTCACTGGGGCTTACGCGCAAGAAGTGGGGTAGAATGCTGGTATGAGTGACTGTATCTTCTGCAAGATCGTCTCGGGCGAAGCCCCTTCCCATACCATTTGGGAGGACGAACAACATCTCGCATTTTTGTCCATCTTCCCGAATACGGAAGGCTTCTCCGTAGTCATTCCGAAAGAGCACCATGGAAGTTATGTCTTCGATCTATCAGATCAGGTGTATACGGATCTTATGATCGTCGCTAAGAAAGTAGGGAAATTGATCGACGAGAAGATTCCTGACGTCGGACGTACGGGACTCATGGCAGAAGGATTCGGCGTAGACCATGCACATGTGAAATTGTTCCCGATGCATGGCACTGCAGACATGGAATCCTGGAAACCGATCGAGGCCAAGCAGACCGTCTTCTTCGAGCAGTACCCTGGGTATATGTCCTCGCATGACGCTGCGCCGGCTGATGATGCTCTACTGGCCGACCTCGCGAAAAGGATACGCGGTTGATATAGTCTTTAGATATGGCAAAACCTCGTCTCTTGACCGGACTCCAATCCTCCGGCGACCTACATATAGGCAACTACTTCGGTGCGCTCAAGCCCTTCCGTGAGACCTACGGCAAGTACGATAGTTTCTTGATGGTCGCTGACTACCATGCGCTCACGTCCTTGAAGGATCCTAAGGAACTCCGTAAGAACTCAGAGAACGTCGTTCGTGACTATCTAGCGGCAGGCATCGACCCGAAGGAAGCGGTCATCTTCAAGCAGTCAGACGTGCCGGCTCATACCGAGCTCGCGTGGATCTTCGACTGTCTCGTCACCGTACCGTTCCTGCAGCAGGCGCACGCATATAAAGACAAGGTCGCCAAGGGCCTTGAGGCTAACGCAGGCCTCTTCACCTATCCGATGCTCATGGCAGCGGATATCCTTCTGTATGACGCTGAAGTGGTGCCCGTCGGCGAAGACCAACGCCAGCACATCGAGTACGCTCGCGAAGCAGCCGCGAAGTTCAACAATACGTTCGGTACCACCTTTACGGAGCCGAAGGAGATCATCCTCAAAGCGACTGGCGTGATTCCTGGCACTGACGGGAAGAAGATGAGCAAGAGTTACGGCAACACCATTTCGCTCTTCGGTTCTCGTGAGGAGATCACGAAGGCAGTAATGAGCATCGTTACCGACTCTTCTGGTGAGCGGCCAGAGAATGTGTTCGCTATCCATAAGCTCATCCGCGAGGAAGGGGAGTTAGACCGGCTCTACGCTGAAAATAGCGGCAAGTACAAAGTACTCAAAGAAGCCCTCATTGAGGATCTCGACACCTTTATTGCTCCGATGCGCGAGAAGCGGCGTGCAATTACAGACGCAGACGTTGCTGCGGTATTGCGAGAAGGCGGCGAGAAGGCCCGGAAGGTGAGCGAAGCGAAGATGGAGACGGTGCGCAAAGCAGTGGGCGTGCGCTAGCCATGTTCACCCTCGTCACGAGCAACGAAGGGAAGGCAAAGCAAATCGAGCGGGTACTCGGTGTTCCGATTACGCATTCCGGTCTCGACCTGACTGAGGTCCAGACACTCGATATAAAGGAAGTCGTCGAAGCGAAGGCGCGAGAGGCTTTTAGGATTCTTAACGCTTCGGTCGTCGTGGACGACACGGGCGTCTATATTGATGAACTCAACGGGCTTCCTGGGACGTTTGCGAAATGGTTTGAGATAGCGATAGGGCTTGAGGGCGTGTGCCGGCTCGCAGATCCCTTCCCGGGACGCAAAGGGAAAGTCGTCTGTGCGCTGGGGTATTTCGATGGTACTGAGTTCGCTTCCTTTGTCGGAGAGACGACAGGGTCGATCGCCGAGCACCCTCGCGGCGGTCGAGGCTTCGGGTTCGATATCATCTTCATCCCCGAAGGCAGCGACCTGACCTGGGGCGAAATGTCGGTTGAAGAGCAGGACCAGAGTTCCGCACGCAGGAAGGCGGTAGAAGGCCTCAAGCAGTACCTTGAGGGACGTGGTATTTTATAGGGATTATGGAACGCGTACTCATAGGGGATCTCGGGAAGCATGTCGGGGAGACTGTGACCATCGCCGGATGGATAGATGTCAGGCGCGATCAGGGGAAGATGGTCTTCTTCGATTTCCGCGACCGGACCGGATTCGTGCAGGGGGTGGTGCTCCCAAAGAGCGAAGCGCTCGAGGCAGCCAAGGAGACTCGGCATGAGTATGTGGTTTCAGTAGAAGGCACCGTTAACGCACGCCCTGAAAAGAACGTGCAGCAGGGAAAGCAAAACGGCGACATCGAGCTCGAGATCAAGGGCATTACCGTACTTGCAAAGGCGCAGGAACTTCCGTTTGAGAAGGATACGGAAATCAACATCGATACCCGCTTTGATTACCGCCCGTTCACTCTTCGTAGCGAGCGTGATCGCGACATCTTCTCGGTCCAGGCGACCATCGTTGATGCGTACCGCCGCTCGCTCATAAACAAAGGCTTCATGGACTTCCAAGCACCGGCGCTTGTCGGAGGCGATGCCGAAGGAGGTTCCGCGGTCTTTAAGGTGCAATATTTCAATGACAACACCGCGTATCTTGCGACGTCGCCCCAGCTCTACAAGCAGATCATGGTGGGCGCTTTCGAGCGAGCATTCACGATTGCGAAAATATTCCGCGCCGAGAAGAGTATGACGACGCGCCACCTCTCTGAACTCACTCAGATGGATTTTGAGATGGGATTCATCAACGACGAGCAAGACGTGATGGCGGCACTCGAAGCGACTATCCGCGACGTCGTCACTGAAGTAGCGGAGAAGCACGCAGGCGTCTTTGAACGCATGAAGGTAGCGGTTCCTGCTCTTGGCACGAAGTTCCCGATTCTCACCCTTGCGGAAGCCCATGCGACTCTTGGCGTTACTCCTGAGGACGACATGACGCCTGAGCACGAGCGAAACATCTGCGAGTGGGCTCTCAAAGAGCACGGCTCAGATTTCGTATTCATTACCCGGTTCCCGACAGACGCGCGCGCGTTCTACACCATGAGCGCAGAAGGCAGCCTCTCGAAAGGCTTCGACCTATTGTTCCGCGGCCTTGAAATAAACAGCGGCGCACAGCGCATCCACAACTACGATGAGATGATCACGCGTATCAAAGAGCGCGGCATGGATCCCGAGAAGTTCTCTTTCTATCTTCAGGCCTTCAAGTACGGCTTGCCGCCGCATGGAGGATGTTCGACCGGACTTGAGCGCTTCACGATGAAGATGCTCGATCTCGGAAACGTGCGTGAGGCCACGGGCTTCCCGCGCGATATGATCCGCATCGACACGCTTCTTTCACAGAACCAATAGCATGAAGATCTCTTTCGGTACCTCCATAGACTCAGCTCCGAAAGGATACGTACGCGTGCGCCTGACTGAAGAACCGCGAGGGACTAAGTGCCTCGTTCGCGAAGGCGCTGTCCAGTGGCTTGAAATCGGAGCAGGGAAACCTGGCGAATTGAACCAGCGGAAATTCCTTATATTCTGTCGGTCAATCATCCAGGCCGCGAAAGCGCATAAGTTCCGAAAGGTCGCGATCCAGTTCGATAAGACCCCGAACCTCTTCAAGAACCTCCAGAAAATCTCGCCGGAGGATATCTCTGTCCGCGCTGCAGAGAACTTCGAGATGGCGAACTTCGAATTCACCTCATACAAGACCAAGCCCAAAGAAGGCTTCCATCAGGTGGAAGACCTTCTGCTATGCGGGAAGTCCAGCAAGTCGATAGAAGCCGCTGTGCGCAAAGGTCAGGCAATCGGCAGTGCCGTAAACGCCTGCCGTCAGCTCTCTAACACTCCTTCGAGCGATATGCCGCCGCGCGGACTCGCTAACGCCGCCCGTTTGGCGGCCAAAGGCTTGCCGGTAAAGGTTTCTGTCTTCGGACGCGCGCAGATGGAGAAGATGGGCATGGGCGCAGTCGTCGGCGTAGGCAAGGGATCAGCAGAAGAACCTGTGTTCATCTCCATGCAGTACAAAGGAGGAAAGGGAGCGCCGATCGTGCTTGCAGGTAAGGGCGTCACCTTCGATTCCGGAGGTCTTAACATCAAGCCAGACGGAGGGCACGAGATGCACATGGATATGTCTGGAGGAGCGGCCGTCATACATACCATCGCGCTTGCGGCCCGTCTCAAGATCAAGAAGAACATCGTCGCCTTGATTCCTGCAGTCGAGAACATGCCAGGACAGCATGCCTACCGTATACACGACGTGCTCAACTCGTACTCCGGAAAGACGATTGAGATCATGCACACCGATGCCGAAGGTCGCGTGATCCTCGCCGATGCGCTCGGCTACGCAAAGACATTCAAGCCGTCGGTCGTGATCGATGTCGCAACCCTGACTGGCGCAGCGATGGTTGCCCTCGGACAATATGCGAGCGGACTTTTCTCTCGCGATGAGAAACTCACCGAGACGCTTCGTGAGGTCGGAGAAGAGACTGGTGACTACGTGTGGCCGCTGCCGCTTTGGGATGAATACGAACCTGCGGTGAAAGGAACGGTCGGTGACGTGGTCAACGCACAGAGCGCCGGTCAGAAGTACGGAGGCGCGATTAATGGCGCTATGTTCCTCTGGCAGTTTGCCAAGGACCTCGACTGCCCGTGGGCACATATCGATATCGCCCCTCGCATGACCGCCACTTCGGACGAAGAGCTGGCTAAGGGAGCAGCCGGCGCTCCGGTACGCCTCCTTATCGCGTTCATCGAGCAATGGAAGTCGTAACTACTCAAGCCGGGTTCACAGTACGCACTCCCGCATACGAGGGCCCATTCGCTCTGGTCCTTGAACTGATAGAGAAGCGCAAGCTACTCGTAAACGACCTGTCGCTTTCTCAGGTGACCGATGACTTCATTGCGCACGTCAAAGGGCAGGCGCAGTTCCCGATGGAGGATGCCGCAGATTTCATACAGGTAGCGGCGACACTGCTTCTCATCAAATCGAAGTCACTGATCCCGGAACTGGAACTTTCTGATGAAGAAGAGGAAGACGTGGAGGACTTCAAGCGACGCCTGCAGATGTACGAGAAGGCGCGCGACGCCGCGCGAGAACTTGCCCGCATATTCGGGAGGAACATGATGGTTGAGGCAGGGGAACGCAATCCGGAACCGATGTTCGCGCCGAGCAAAGACGCGACCATCGAGAATATACAGAAGGCGCTCACCGAGGCGCTCGAGGCGATCGAAGAGGTAGAGAAACTTCCAGAAGCGCGCGTCCGCCCGATGGTGACGCTCGAAGAGATGATGGAACGCATGCTCGACCGCGTACGCGGAGCACTTTCTCTTTCCTTCAAAGAGTTCTCAGGGGGTTCAACCGAACGTGTCGAAATCATCGTCTCCTTCTTAGCGCTCCTCGAACTAGTGAAGCAGGGGAACGTCGATGCGGATCAGCACGAGCATTTCTCCGATATACGGATCAAGGATCTGTCTACGGACGTTCCGAAATACGGTTAGAGAACCACGAACAAGAATACGACCGCAAGCACGATTCGGTACACACCGAACGGGATGAAGCTGTATTTGCGTATGAACCCAAGCAGGAACTTAATCGCAAATATCGCGACGACGAAGGAAACGACGAACCCTATAGCCAGGAGGCCAAGGTCATCCATCGTAAAGACGTGAGAGTTCTTGAGGAGATCGTAGCCGGTGGCAGCTGCGATCGTCGGGACAGCGAGCAGGAAGGAGAACTCGACGATCGCTATACGAGAGACACCCAAGAGGAGTCCTCCAACGATTGAAGCGCCTGAGCGCGAGATTCCCGGGATCACCGCTATGGATTGCGCGAGCCCGATCAGAAAAGCCTGGATATAGGTGATGTCTTTTACGGTCTTATGCGCGTCCTCCTTCTCCTTGTGGAAGAGTTCGAGCACGATGAGGACGATACCTCCTACGAACAGGGAGCCCAGGATAATCGCCATATTCTCGAAGAGGTAGTCCTTGATGAACGCGTAGAGCACGAATCCTATGACTGCAGTCGGGAGGAAGGCTGCCGCAAGGCGCTTCAGGATCTCCAGATCAAGGAAGGAGCGCCAGTATAGGAACACTACCGCTGCGATGGCGCCGACTTGTATGGCGATCTCGTAACTCTTCAGGAATTCGGTCGGCGTGATGCCTAGGAGTTCGGCCGTCAGTATCAGATGGGCCGTCGAAGAGATTGGGAGGAACTCCGTGATGCCCTCGACTATGCCGAGAAGTACGCTGTCGAGTGCCGTCATCATGAAGAGCCCAGTATACATCCCCATGACTCTGCGTTGGCGAGGAAGCCCCACTGCGGTATTGTTGACCTACTATGTCTCTCTCGACTGAAAGCCAGCTGGAAGCCCTCCTATTTGCTGCCGGAGAACCCCTCTCCAAAAAGCGCCTGGCAACCCTGCTCGGCGTGTCCGCCGATGCGCTCCAGGCCTCCGCTGACCGCCTTCGGGAGACTTTGGCCGAACGCGGGCTTTCTCTCATAGAGACCCAAGAGGAACTGGATCTCCGCACCAGCCCGGAGGCAGCTGACATGGTGAAGAAGTTACGCGAAAGCGAACTCTCACGCGATCTCGGGAAGGCGGGTCTCGAGACTCTCGCTATTGTTTTGTATAAGGATGGCGCTACTCGAGGTGAGATCGACTGGATTCGCGGCGTGAATTCCTCGACCGCGCTCCGTTCGCTTCTGCTGCGCGGTCTCGTCAACCGCATCGAAGACCCTACTGATCGCCGGCGTGCAAAATACGAGACAACTCCTGAGGCGCTCGCGCACCTCTCCGCCGGGAAGGTGAGCGACCTTCCGCGCTACGAGGAATTCTCTCTTGCCCTTTCGCGTGAAGCGAAAGAGCAGGTGGCTTCCGAAGCGACGACCCATGATGGAACAGAGTGACCTCCAGACAGCGGTCGACAACGATCTGCGAAAGACTAAGCGCTACCGCGTAGGCATCCTCGCGGCCATCGGCCTGCTCGCGTTAGTCGCGTTCGTCTTGCTCGTGATGAAATATCCAGGGGTGATGTCGGTCGCAGAAGAGGAGACTCCGATTGTTCCGACCGTCAACGCCTATGACGGAGTCTCGCTCACCGCGCAGGCAGCGATCGTTTATGACCTCGCAACCGGAGAGATGCTCTACGGCAAGAACGCAGAAGCACAGCTGCCGCTGGCATCATTGACCAAACTGCTTACCGTATACGCCGCAGCCGACGCACTTTCGCTCGATACGCCGGTTGTCATAACTGCCTCTGCGCTTGCCGAAGAAGGGGAGAGCGGCTTTGTCGCAGGGGAGGTATTCGCGTTCGAACATCTCGCGCGCCTTGCCCTCGTCGCTTCCTCAAATGACGCTGCGTCAGCGATCGCGGAAGCCGCTAGCAACAAACGCGCGTCGTCAGGGGCCACGCTCCTTGCGAGTGCAGCTGAAGCAGCTGGGCTCACGCAGACCTACGCGACCAACGGCACGGGGCTCGATGAGAGCGTCACGGTCTCAGGCGGATACGGTTCTGCTCACGACGTCGCGCTGCTTGCTGGTGCTCTCTTGAAGAAAGCCCCTGAAATCGCGCAGGCAACCACCGAATCATCGGTCTCCGTGAATTCGCTTTCGGGCAGGAACTTCACGCAGAACAACACGAATCCAGAGGCGGCTCGCGTCCCAGGCTCGCTTCTCTCGAAGACCGGCTACACGGACTTGGCGGGCGGGAACCTTGCCGTCGTCTTTGATGCCGCGATCAATCATCCGATCGCCATCGTAGTCTTGGGCTCTACCCGCGAAGGCCGCTTCACCGATGTCGATCGGTTGCTCGAGCGGACGCTCCTGACCCTTGAAACGCCATGATCTTCGACGCCGCACGAGTCTTGATTCCGTTCGTGATCGCCTTCGTGATCGGTATCTCTATCGCGCCGATCCTTACGCACTACCTCTTTAAGTACAAAGCATGGAAGAAGAAGGGAGGGAAAGGAAAGGGGATGGGAGACAGCCGCGGTACGCCCCTCTTTGATGACCTACATCGAGAGCGCGAGGTCTCGACGCCACGAATGGGCGGCATCCTGATCTGGTCAGCCACACTTCTTACCGCCGCCTTCCTCTGGCTTCTTGCCGGCTTTTTTGGAGAGCCGTTCGGGCGTTTCGATTTCGTTGATCGCGGACAGACCTGGCTTCCTCTTGTCGCACTCGTCATCGGCGCGTTCGTCGGGTTCTTCGATGACATCCTCGAAGTAACCCAGAGCGCTGGCGGACTATCGCTGGCGTGGCGACTTGCCGCGGTCTCTGCCGTGGGCTTGTCTGCAGGATGGTGGTTCTACGAGAAGCTCGACGTCTCTGCGGTCGGCATCCCATTCGTCGGCCCGCTTGAGCTTGGGATCTTTTTCATACCGTTTTTCCTCTTTGTCACACTCGCCATCTACGCAAGCGGCGTCATCGATGGCATCGACGGGCTTGCCGGCGGCGTCTTCGCCATCATCTTCCTCGCGTATGCCGGCATCGCCTTCGGGCAAGAGCAAGTGGCGCTCGCAGCATTCGCTGCCACCGTTGCAGGCGGGCTCTTCGCGTTCCTCTGGTTCAACGTGCCTCCTGCCAGGTTCTATATGTCTGAAACCGGAAGCATGGCGCTTACACTCGCGCTCGCGGTGACTGCCTTCTCCGCAGACACCCTCGGCGAGGGAGTGGGCGTCGCGGTGCTGCCCATCATCGCCCTTCCGCTGACAGTCACCGTCTTCACCAACGTGCTGCAAGTGATCTGGAAGAAGGTCTTCAAGAAGAAGCTGTTCCGCATCGCTCCTATCCACCATCACTTCGAGACTATGGGCTGGCCAGCGTACAAGGTGACCATGCGCTACTGGATCATCACCATCATCGCCGGCATATTCGGCATCGCGATCGCGCTCTTGAAATAGATATGTTCTCGATGAAATCCAGCGTGTCGGGGGATAGGGTCTTCGCCCTCATCGTCCTTGCGCTCGTGGTGGGCGGCCTCGCCATGTTCTCATCGGCTGCGCTCGGCCTTCTCGCGCGGCCTGACGGCTCTCCGTGGAAACTGGCGCTTACGCAGCTGGTCTTGGGACTCGCGCCAGGCATCGTCGCGCTCCTTGTACTCAGGTTCTCTGAGCCAGGACTGATACGAAAGATGATCGTGCCCGTGTACGTAATCGCGCTTATCGCGACCGCGCTCGTGTTCGTGCCAGGACTCGGTGTGACGATCAATGGCGCCACCAGGTGGATTGACATCGGCTTCACTACCATCCAGCCATCCGAGTTCCTTAAGATCGCGACCATACTCATGCTCGCGTCATGGCTGGCGAGCGCCAAGCACGGGCTAAAGGAGTTCAAAACGGGCTTGCTGCCGCTTGCGATCATCATCGGGCTGCCGTGCATACTGCTGCTCGCACAGCCGAATACCTCGACGGTGCTCGTCATTGGCGCGACTGCGGTCATGCTCTATTTCATCGCAGGGGCCCCGTGGCGTGACTTCGCGCTCATCGCCGTCACGGCGATCCTCGGGCTTGTGATCTTGGTCTCTATACGCACGTATCTCATGGAGCGCGTGCTGACCTTCATGGATCCGTCTCGTGATCCGCTTGCCAGCGGCTACCAGATCCAGCAGTCCCTTATCGCCATAGGCTCCGGCGGGATGCTCGGTCGCGGCTTCGGGCAGAGCGTGCAGAAGTTCAATTACCTTCCGGAACCGGTGGGAGACTCGGTCTTCGCCGTCTTCGGTGAGGAGTTCGGATTCTTAGGAACGATATTCGTCGTCCTGCTGTTCGCTGCCTTTGCTGCTCGCGGGCTGACCATAGCCGCTACCGCAGGGAATGCCTTCGGGGCGTATGCCGCGACCGGGCTTACGCTTCTCATAACCTTTTCTGCGTTTCTAAATATCGGCGCGATGCTCGGCATCTTCCCGCTGACCGGGCTCCCGTTACCGTTCGTCTCGCACGGCGGCACGGCGCTTTTGTGCGCCCTAGCATCGGTGGGTATCATATTGAACGTCGCGGCACATCGCACGAAACGTAAAACATGAGAAAGAAATCAGGTATCAAAGAGACGATGCTTCCAGAGAAGGCGGGTAAGCCGATCACCGAGCTCGCAGAGAACTTGCGCAAAGGCAGGTATGACCTGCCTCCCATTCTGAAGCCCCAGAACATGGCAGATATCGAAGATTTGTTCGAAGGAATGCGGGAAGGGGAGAAGCGAGAAGCGTACGCGCTCACCGCTTACTTCTTGGAGAAGATCCATCCGCTCGTCAAAGAGCCGCTTGAAGGCGGAACAATCAGGATCTATGGCAAGCGTATGACGCGCCCAGAGCCCCACCATGTCATATCGCTGACGCCTGAAGATCTTGCCCCAGGAGCAGACGGATTGTTCGAGCATCTGGTCATGCTCGAATACGAATACGAATCTCGATTCAAGGACGCGCAGCACGAGTGGGCGATTGAGACCCGGAAGATGAGCCCTGATACTACTGAGCGGAAGGCATACGAACGGTTGCGCACCATAGCGCTACGGCGCTCCGACGGAGAGACGGCCCTGCCCGAGGAGTTCATCTTCCGCGGCGCGAAGACCGCCGGAGAAGTCTGCTGGCGGATACAGCGCGCGATTCCTGTAGCCTTCACCCGCAAGTACGGCCGCACGATCACGCCTGCGGAATTCAAGGACCTGTCACAATCAGCAGCATCGCTGGTCGCCGTTCTTTCTGCTATGCACCTGGATAGCCTTAACGTCTTGGGCAAATTCTGGAAGAAGGGATCGGCAGCGAACAAGAACATCGGTCTTGAGCTGCCCCTTGAGTTCATGGAGATACGAGAGGACGCGAAGGGCAAGCCGTTCTGCGCATTTGATGAGGAGGCGCTCGCCCGTTTCAATGCTCTGAACGAGGCGAACGCTCTCGGACGCACAGGCGAAGACCGTTACATGTGCCCGGCGCGAGCTGCGAAGGTGGTGCCGCCTGAGGGCGGAAAGCCGCGGGACCTGGTGTCCGTCATTTATGCCCGCCACGTCGCTCTAGCCGAAGCGTATCTCGTGCCGAATCTCGAATTCTATACAAACGAGGTCATGCGACGACAATCAGGCTCCGGCGAGACCGCGCCGTAGCCGATGCTATAATCGCTTCTATCGTATGAAAGTCGTCTTTACCGGAGGAGGCACGGGCGGCCATTTCTATCCCATCATCGCGATTGCTGAGGCGATCCGCGACGAGGTGCGCAAACGCCGGCTCTTGACTCCTCGCCTCTACTACATCGCGCCGACCGAGTACGACGCTGAGGCGTTGTTCGAGAACGAGATCATTTTCGTAAAATGTCCGGCAGGCAAGGTGCGGAAATACTTCGCACTCCAGAACATCACCGACTGGTTCATGACGGTAGCAGGAACGCTCTATGTGTTCATGATGCTGCTGCGAATCTACCCGGACGTCGTCGTGTCCAAGGGAGGCTACGCAAGCGTTCCGACCGTCATCGCAGCTGCCGTTCTCGGTATCCCGATCATCATCCACGAATCCGATGCCAAGCCCGGAGCCGCCAACCTCATGGCGTCCCGTTTCGCGCACCGTATCGCAATCGCGTTTGATAGCGCTGCCACGCTCTTCCCGAAGAACGTGCAGAAGAAGATTGCACGTACCGGCATTCCGATTCGCAAGGAACTCATGAGGCCTGAAGCGGAAGGTGCAGCACAGTATCTCAACCTCGATTCCTCGGTTCCGACCATCCTCGTGATAGGAGGCTCGAGCGGCTCGACCCGCATGAATGAAGCATTGCTCGCATCTCTTGCAGAGATGGTGGCATTCGCTAACGTCATCCATCAGACCGGCAAGGAACACTTCAAGGCGATGGAGCAGACCGCTCCGGTCGTGCTTTCCAAGAGCGAGTTCGCCACCCGCTACCATCCGTTCCCGTACCTCTCGACCCTTTCCATGCGCCGCTCTGCCGGAGCCGCTGATCTGATCATCTCGCGAGCAGGCGCAACCGCCATCACCGAGATCGCCATCTGGGGCACGCCTGCCATCTTGATTCCGATTCCCGAAGAGATAAGCCACGACCAGAAGACCAACGCGTACTCGTATGCGCGTACGGGCGCGGCCATCGTCCTTGAGGAAGCGAACCTGACGCCGCACGTCCTCATCTCCGAAACCAAACGCATCCTAGGAGACGCAGCGCTCCAGAAGGAGATGTCGGAGAAGAGCAAGGGATTCGCCAATGCGGATGCCGCCGACATCATCGCCAATGAGGTGCTTACGGTCGCGCTCGCGCACGAAGAGATTCCTGAAGAAGCCTCATGACCATCCGAACCCGCATCCCCCCGAGCCCGACAGGGCGCTTTCACATCGGCACGGCACGGACCGCGCTCTTCAACTATCTCTTCGCACGCAAGAACGGAGGGGAGTTCCTGTTCCGCATTGAGGACACTGACCGCGCACGAAGCCTTCCTGAGCACGAAGCCGAGATCATAGAAGGCATGCGCTGGCTCGGACTCGAACACGACGGCGAGATCATCCGCCAGAGCGAACGGGCGGCACGGCACGCTGAGCTACTTCAGAAACTCGTGCGCGAGGACAAGGCATATGTTTCCAAAGAAGCGAGCGCCAAGGAAGAAGGAAAGGAGGTGGAGGTAGTCCGACTGCGCAACCCGGGGAAGTCCATCACCTTCCGCGACGAAATTAGAGGGAACATCACGTTTGATACTACTGAACTCTCTGACTTCGTGATCGGGCGCGCGATTGATGATCCTCTCTATCACTTCGCGGTCGTCGTCGACGATAGCGACATGCAGATCACGCATGTAATCCGTGGCGAGGATCATATCCCCAATACGCCTCGCCAGATCCTTATCCAGGAAGCGCTTGGCATCGAGCGACCGGTGTACGCACACCTCCCACTTATCTTGGCTCCGGATCGTTCCAAACTTTCTAAGCGCCACGGCGCCGTCTCTCTCTTTGAGTACCGCGAGCAAGGATTTCTGCCAGAGGCGATCATCAACTATCTCGCGCTTCTAGGATGGAACCCTGGAGACGATCGAGAAGACTTCACGCTTGCAGAACTCGTCGATCTCTTTGAATTTTCAAACGTGCAGAAGGCTGGTGCCGTCTTCGACATGGTGAAGTTCAAGGATGTGAACCAGCGCTGGCTGCGCAAACTCTCCGATGAGGACTTCATCGAACGCGGGAATCTCACTGCCTCTGATCCTGAGAAACTCAAGAAGGCCGTGCCGCTTCTGAAAGAACGTGCGCACACGTTCGGGGATGCGCGGATTATGCTTGAGGGGGAATTGGGCTGCCTTTTCGCGACCCCGCAGATAGACCGGGCGCTCTTGGTGAACAAGGAACCAGCCGAGGCTCCTGGGGCTACCAAAGGCCATCTGGAGGCCCTAAAAGCCCGTATAGAGGCCCTGGAGGAGGGAATCGAGGCAGAGGCGGTCAAGGCCGCCTTGATGCCATATGCGGACGAAAACGGCCGGGGAGCCGTCCTCTGGCCACTTCGCTACGCGCTTTCTGGCGCAGAGAAATCTCCTGATCCGTTCACGCTCGTTTCGATACTCGGGCCTGCTGAATCCGTCTTACGCATAACCACCGCGCTTGCTATACTCTAGGGGATGAAAGGTAGTTCTTTGGTGTTCGGCCTCCTCCTTCTCGCGATTCTTATCGCGCTTCCAACGTTTGTAACCGCTCAGAGCGCCGAGGAACTCAAAGCGCAGATTGAAGATATCAATCGCCGCCGCGCAGCGATCGACGAAGAGATTGCCGGGTACCAGAAGCAGTTGAATGTGCTCTCTGGAGAGAAGCAGACGCTCCAGTCTGCGATTTCGACCTTGGATGTCTCTCGCTCGCAGACCGCCTCCCAGATCCGCTCGACCGAGAACAAGATCGCTGCAGCCAACCTCATGCTGCAGGAACTTTCCCTTGAGATAGCGGACAAGGAGACGGTGATAGCGGTCGACCGCGCCACCGTCGCAGAATCTATTCGCAAGATGCAGCAGATGGACGACCAGTCCACGTTTGAATACCTCCTCTCTGCGTCTGATCTTTCCGATGCCTGGGAAGCCGCTGATGCCATTACCTCAGTGAACGAAGCGCTTCGAGCGCATGTGCAGGTGCTTTCGCAAACCAAGCAGGCACTTACCGGCCAGCAACAAGAGGTCGATGGCACCAAGAAGAATCTTTCTGCGTTCTCGCAGGACCTGAATAACCAGAAAAAGACGCTGGATATCAATCGCCAGAGCAAGCAGCAGCTGCTTTCTCAAACGCAGTCAACGGAAGCGGCGTATCAAGAGATGATCGCGAAGAAGCGCGCGGAGCAGGCTTTATTTGAGTCTGAGCTCGATCGCCTCGAGGAGCAGCTGGAAGGGAACGTGAACGTCGCGAGTCTCCCGACGGTCGGTACTGGGGTCCTTGCCTGGCCGTTTTCAGCGACCTACATGAGTAACTGCTCGAGCAAGCAGAGCGTGCTCGGCAACATCCACTGCATCACGCAGTACTTCGGCAACACGTCTTTCTCGACAGCGAACCCGCAGGTATACAACGGCTCAGGCCACAACGGTATCGATTTCAGCGCACCGACCGGCACGCCGATCCAGGCTGCACTTTCCGGTACGGTCGTCGATACCGGCAACACGGATGCAGCTCCCGGCTGCTATTCATTCGGACGCTGGGCCCTGATCAAGCACGCCAACGGCCTTTCTACTCTGTACGCCCATCTTTCTTCTAATAGCGTAGGTGCCGGACAGACCGTTTCGACCGGGCAGGTTATTGGCTACTCGGGCATGACTGGCTACGCGACAGGCCCGCACCTTCACTTCGCCGTCTATGCGGCTGATAGCGTCCAGGTCATGACGCTTGCCCAGTTCCGCGGTGCGACCTCTCCTTGTGCCAATGCGAAGATGCCGGTTGCTCCTCGAGAGGCGTATCTGAACCCGATGTCGTATCTGTAGGAGGGTTCGAATCCTGGTCTGCCAGCCAAGTTTCGGAATTCGTTTTTTCGCCAAAATTCGGAGCGTCGCAAAGCGACGCGACTGGGGTTTCCGAGAGATAACGCCAAGGGTTTTTGAAATCCAGGAAGGTCAAATCCTATTAGAGCGGAAAGGCAAATCTGTAGAGCAAAAAGAGTCAAAGGTTCCAACATCGTCCCAGACAGCCAGCAAGAGGTATATACTCTCATCATGTCAGCAGGAGGGAAGATAGAGCGTATCGAACTCGGTACACTTCAACAGATCGCAGAATCAATCCTTACAAAACTTAAGGCGGCCTCCGTTGAAGAATCCGCCGAGCTGCTTAAGATGAACGATTACCACGGCTTCCTTAAGTCGCGGCTACCTGAAGCATTTTTGAGCGATATCCTCACGCCAGAGCAGGTACAGATTGAAATAGTCAAAGTAGACCGCGACCTCTCAAAAGAAATTCATTACCACGAAGGATCCTTTGCATACTGTGTCTGTCTTGGAGAAGAGCACCGAACAGAAAACCCTCGTGACGCAAAAGCCTTCTTCAAGGATAAATGGTCTCCAGTGCATGCGGGAGACATCGTCGCCATTCCTGCAGGTACACCACATGGTTTTACTGTAGAAAACGGAGGAGTGCTTATTTTCCTCTCAGTCCAAGCGCCTCCCATTGAGCAAGATGGAAACGACGATTACCATCGAATAGAGTTTTAAGGGTGGTTCAAACGTCGTCCCCAATCACACGCAAGTGGTATCTTAACCTTATGAAGATTATCCTCCTTGACCGCGACGGCACCGTTATACGGGATCCCGAGGACGAGCGCGTAGACAAAGAGGAAAAGATTGAACTTTTCCCGGACAGCGTCGAAGCACTCGAGTATCTTGCCGAGCACGGATTCTCCGTCATTTTCATAACCAACCAAGCGGGAATCGGGGAAGGAAGAATCAGCGAAGAAGACTTTGAGCGCATTAACGCTAAGGCACTAGAGATGCTTTCACTGAGTGGTGTGAAAGTGTTCAAAACCTACATGTGTCCTCATGTACCAGATGACCATTGTAATTGCCGAAAACCGAAACCAAAAATGATCTTAGAAGCAGCGAGGGATTTTGGATTCAATCCTTCGGACGTGTACATGATTGGCGATAGGGAATCAGACATCATGGCCGGCATCAATGCCGGTACCAAGACCATTCTTGTTAAAACAGCCAACGTGCCGGTATCTGCGCCCCAGGCTACTTACATAGCAGCAAACCTCTTAGATGCGGTGAACTACGCGGTAAAGAATTAGAAAAGATTCAAACATCGTCCCCGACAGCCCTCTGCCGTCTTGCCAAAAAACAAAGATAACGTACAACAAGGTGACTATGGAAACAGAACAAAGGAGCGACATCGTAAGCAAGAGTAAATATCTGATCTACATAGCGGTCGGCTTCGTCGCCGTCCTTATGATCGCAAACACGACTGCAGGCAAACTCATCACGGTCGGTCCGCTGGTCGTCTCTGCTGCGCTCATTATCTTCCCGCTGAGTTATATCCTCGGAGACATACTCACCGAGGTGTACGGTTACAAAGCAACCCGCAAGGTCGTGTGGACAGGATTCGCGGCTCTCGCGCTCATGTCCCTTATGTACTGGGTCATCCAGATACTCCCGTATCCTCCTTTCTGGGAGAACCAGGCAGCATACGAGACGATCCTCGGGGCGGTCCCGCGCATCACGCTTGCGTCCATGATCGCGTACTTCTGCGGCGAGTTCATTAACTCCTTCATCCTCTCCAAGATGAAAGTATGGATGAACGGAAAGCACCTCTGGGTCCGCACGATTGCCTCCACTGTCGCCGGAGAAGGAGTCGACACGATTCTTTTCATGTTCGTGGCTTTTGTCGGACTCATTCCTCTTGAAGCGATTCTGATCCTTATCGCGTCTGAGTACGTCATAAAGGTAGCGTACGAGGTCGCCGCCACTCCTCTCATGTACAAGGTAGTGGCCTGGCTCAAGCGGAAAGAAGGCATCGATGTCTATGATCGAGGCATCAACTACAATCCGTTCGCTATCGCGGACTAGGTGAGCAAGTCGGGTATAGTAAGAGCATGAAGCTGTACCGATTCAGCCCCATCAAGAACGAGAACGAACTTCTCGACGCGGTTCGGCATGTGCACCGGCACTGCATGAAGTTGTGCATCGCCTCTTTCGGCAAGTACCTTCCGGTTGCGGGGAACGTCGGCATCTTCTGCCACTACCCTCAGGAATATGTTTACCTTACGGGCATCCGCGACGCGCTCACAGAGCCTGCAGAGGTGCCTGGCCTCAAGTACTACACTCTCAAGACGCCAATCGTCTGCGCGACTGAAGGCGTCTTGCCGGAAGCGACCTACACGCATCTCTATATCCGCACGCCAGATATCTATCGCGCCCAGGTTGGTTGTATCGACTTCGTGATGAAGCCTGAAGCGTATGAGAAGGCCAGGGAGATTCTAGAGCAGGGAAGCGTCATCCCAGGCGCACGCATCTTCCCTCGGGCAGACCTGGATATGATTGAACTCTATGATCCTGAGATGGACGCGCTCGGCTACGCGAGTACTCAGGAGACGACGGAGAAGGCGAGAATCAAAATCAGTACTTCCTAAACATGCCTGAAAACCCTACGCCGCCGAAACCTGAAACCTCTTCCAAGAGAATCCTTGCAGAGATGGATGCTCTTTCCGATCAGATACATGCAAAATACAAGGAAAGCGTAACGGTTGCAGGCGAAGCCAACAGGTTTGTAAAAGAGTTAGAGGAACTTGAAGCGACCACACGTGGCTCTACCACCAAGAAAGTGATGCTTACCCAACGAGCCAAGAAAGCGTATGAGCGGAGTGACTTTTTAATACAGTCTGCCACTACTCTTGCCCATAAATATAAGGCCCTAGCCGATAGCCTCTTTACGAGCGAGAACAAGAAGAAAGACTAGCCCTGAGCGCTATCGCGGGTTCGCCAAAGCACCCGACAGGCAAGTGTTCTATACGGCGCCCACTGCTCTGCGATCTTCTCTAGCCTTGCCGGCGAAACGTTTCGCTTGAGACCGTACAGGGTTTCCATGCTGCGCACGAGTCCCAGATCTCTCGAAGAGAAAATGTCTGGATGCTCCGCGGCAAACATAAGGAACATCTCGCAAGTCCATGGTCCGATACCCCAGATGACCGTGAGGCGTTCGGTCGCTTCTTCTTTAGTCGCTTTCGCGAGCAAGGAAAGGTTGAGTCCATTCTTTACTGCTTTAGCAAGTTCTTTAAGTGTTTTTGCTTTTGCACCCGAGAGCCCTGCTGCACGCAAGCGGGGAAGCGAGGTCTTGGAAATTGTTTCCGGCGTCACGCGTCCTCCGCAGGTCTTACGCACACGCTCCCAGATGCTGTCGGCTGCTTTGGTTGCTAATTGTTGGCTCACGACCGAGCTGGCAAGGGCAGCGAACAGGGTCGCATTGCCGGTCCGACGTTTCCGCTTCACGGAAAGGTCCTTAGCCAGACGTAGTGCCGCCTTATGCATGACAGGGTCCGTGGTCTTCCAGTGCTTGAGGGCTGCTTGTACGTCAGTATCCATCGCACTACGCTATACCCAAGCCGCACTTCCCGCCACTTGCATACCTGGCTATAATCATCGTAATGGTACGCCTCGTCATATGGATAGTCATCGGCCTCCTGGCCCTCTCGTTCTTCGGCATATCGCTTCAAGGATTGGTGGATAACCCTACCAACCAGGACAATGTCTCGTTCCTCTCGCAGATGATCCGCTCGGGCTGGGACATGATCCTCAACGCGTTTACGGATATCTGGCAGACCCTGAAGAACCTGTTCAACGTCAACTAGGCATGGCAGAGAAGAAGAAAGTGACCATTTCTATCCCGCAGGACGCCCGGCCGGGATTTTCCAACGTGGCTCAGGTGTATGTCTCGGATGACTCAGTAGTCATGCAATTTGCGTATGTGCGACCTAATTCGCCCAGTGGCCAGTTAGTAGGGGAGGTAGTACTCTCTCCCAAGCACGCCATAGAATTCAATAGGGCACTCGATGAGACCATAAAGAAGCACTTTACGAGGCACCTCGGCATTCAGTCTGGTTCATGAAAGCCTTCATCTAACTTTCACCCTCGAGAGTATAGGTTTAAGGCTGGAAGCGATATTAGCCGAACTTCATGTAACGATATGAAAACGATTATTCTTGCTGCATTTGTGGCCGCAGCAGTTATCGCCGTTCCAGGCGCTACCTTCGCAGCCATGTATGCCTTTGTGAACACAGCAGGGGAAGTGATGACGATGGAAGCGATGGACGCCAATACGGCACTTCAGACCGCTCCGAACCTTCACCTCCACAGCGGCGTTATGCTTGTTGGATCCGATGACTCTGATGTCCTCGGTGACGACGTTCCGGGAACCTAAAACGTCCCGGTGCGCATACGAAGGATCCCCGAAGAGTAAAACTTCGGGGATCCTTTTGTTTTGATGGCTTCATGAAGTGCCCATTTTCAACTTCGGTATACTAACTACTATATGACCTACTCCCGCCTACTAAGTTTTGTGTTCGCGCTCGCCCTTGTCGCCTCTCCGCTTGCCGCGTCTGCTGCGAGCACCAAGGTGTCCTGTTCGCTTACCGTGTACACGCCTCGCGGCGAGGTACAGGTGACGAAGGCAGATGTCCTCGTCAAAGAAGGGAACGAGGTCCGGATCGCATGGAACAGCACGAACGCGAAGAAGGCTACTAGCGCCAAGGACGCGATCGCGCTCTCAGGTTCTGAAATCGTGACCGCTTCCAAGTCCACTACCTATACCTATACGTTTTCAAACGGAAGCAGAAGAGCGACCTGCAGTGTTGGTCTGGTCGTCGCCTCTGGCTCGATTACCGTTACCTCCCTCAGCACTGATGCCTCAAAGCCCATCCTGCAAGGCACCGCCTCAGGCATCAAGACCGTGCAAGTCACCATCAAGAACGCTGATGACGATACGGTCTATCGTAAGGAATTGAAGATCAAGAAAGGAAAGTGGGAGGCCAAAGTGACCAAATCCCTCCCAGTCGGTTCCTATGAGGTTACCCTCTCGGGTCCTAAGAAACTCAAGCTAAACGAGTTCGAGAGGTCCTACTTGAATGTTCTTGAGAAAGATTCTTCTACCGCCCCAGGCACCTTGTCTGCCTCTGGTCTTCCTCTTCTCATGGGTGGAAACGTATCACCAGGTAGTTCAGCGCCTGTCGCGTATATAAAGGTGAGTAACACCGGTAAGACCACCGCGTCCATCGAAGGATTCAAGCTAGTTGAGAACGGTACTGCACCAGACGACCTCGTGATCGGCTTCTCGACGAGCGATGACAAGGGAGGCTCGCGCACGACGATTGGTGGCACTGAGGGCACTAAGCAGTTCAAGAACGGTTCGGTGACCGTTCCTCTTGCCGCGACCATACTCCCGGGCGAGATTCGCATCTTCACCATCAAAGCGATCCTGAGCCGCTACAGCGGCTCCTCAGCCGGCACTCAATTGAAGATCGACGTAGCCGGCGTTACCGGAAAGTCGAGCGTAAAGGGAACGTATCCGATACGAGGCACGACGCTGACGCTTACCGCGTACTAGCCTAGTTCGCTTTATTTCCTTGAAGTTTTAATTGAATGCGACTATCCAGAGCATAGTATTGGTTTCGCAGACCTTGGAAATCGTTGTGCACGAGCATAAAACTACGCGCCGCCTTAACCATGCCTTGATTGGTTGGATCAACTTTTTGAATCTCAGAGAGCTGAGCAGTGATGCTCTGTATATGTGCCTCAATGCCAGCATTAAGAAGCTGAGTAATCTTAGAGTACGACGTCATCTCTCGTGCCCAGTCCGAGGTCACCGGTGAAGGAAGGAGATCCTCCATATCCAGAAGCACAGTTTTCATAGCCTCCGTCTTTGACCTGAATTCCTGGGTTGCGGTCTTAACAGATTGGAGGCGCTCGGATATCGAAGGCGGTTTAGGTCGAGTCGGGTCGTCTTCGGCCATGACCATATCGTATAAGGGATAGGAACTTATGGCCAGATACTTTCTATTCGGCCTCATAGTCCATCTCGGTCGACCGAGAGGCGGGGAAGTCGTTCCACAAAAGCCCATATAGTGCGCCATTTTTCTTCTCGGCATCCGAGATAACAGGGGAAGAAAGATTTACAGAGATGTAGATCGCTCCTTAACAGCATAAATGCGCACACTACAGGGCAGAGGAAGGATCAGTACGGAGAGGTAGGGAGCGCAAGCGGCTCCCTATATTTGCCCTAGGCGCACTACGTAAAAGGTGTATTGTGCGAAGTGCTTAGAAAAGAACCTCGGCAGGACGGGATGCGTCTTTAAATCACAACACACCCCTTTCCTATTCATATACTTCTGCCTTCAAATCTCTTGTATACTTTGCCGGTAATAAGTATTAAACTAAACGTACGAACACCAGGAGCGCGAAGAGAGAAGGGCGGAAGTAGGAAGAGAATCGATGCTATATGTGGAATAACCACGGACATAGATCTGCGGCTCCCCTGCCCTGTTTCTGATACCATGAGCGTATGAGTGCCGAACAGCCAACTGGTAACAACGAAATGAGTCCCGTTCAGAAATTGCGTCTTGGACGGATTGAGCTGGTCAATATGCGTACGAATGTCCACTTAATCGGCGGAACAGCCGATGCAATCAAGGACGCTTTTCCAGACCTCACTGACGACGTCGATGATTCAAAGCAAGCAATCGATCAGATCCACCAATCGTTGCTTGAGACGCACACGTACCTCGAAGCAATTGCCGCCGGTCGCCCCGTGTTCTTGAATCTTATTGAAGGAGCCAAGGCCGTCTCGAAGGAAGACATTGAGATGCAGGAAGCGCTCAACCAACAATATATTGGCCTGATGGCTGAACTGAGAATCTACCTCAACACCATAGACGCGGTGAGCGACAGACTCAAAGAAGTAGCGAAAAAGAGAAAGGAGGCAGAATCCGAATAGCGCATCACGATTCGAGAGCAATCTCTTCCCCAGTCGCCTCTTTGAAGCGTTCGATGAGCGTTCGTAGCTGCTCTTTCGTAGTAGGACTAAGCGCATCGTATTGCTTCCGGACATACGCGCCCATGTCCTCCCACATCGCCTGGTATTCGAATGATTGGAACCCGCGGCGTGATATCCGCTCTTTAGAGAGCGCATACAAGCAGAACATGCTGTGTCCCTTTGCTTTGCGTATCCTCTCAGCGTCCTCGCCGTGCATGAGAGACAACGGGTCTTTCTTTTCCAATTCCTCCAAAATCTCTATATCCGCATTGATGACTAAGGCGGCCAACTCCCCTATTAGACGCTCTGGAAGGTACCCCAAACTTCAGACACTTCTTCTAGGCCCTTACACCCTTAGAATATGATCTATGAAGAAATCATTCCGCATTGCGCCTGATGTAAAAGCACAGATACTCGCCCGCATCAAAGACGAAGGTGTCTCGGTGGCAACAGCCGCAAAGGATCACGGCGTCTCTGAAGCCAGCATATACCTCTGGCTCGGCGTGAGTGCCTCGGGCGGCCCTACACTGAAGGAGTACGTCGCACTCAAGACCGAGAACCAGCAGCTTCTTGCACTCGTGGGCAAGCTCACGCTCGACAAGCTTGTCACCCAAAAAAAGACTTGAGGGACCTTGGCATGAAGCCTAGCCGCTTCGCTAGCCAGGTGGCCATGTCCCGCTCCATTTCATGACATTTTAGAGGATCAAATTATTCCAACCTTTCATAGCTGGTGTGTACGAGTATTCCTTACTTTCGTTAATTTTCCATCCATTCACATCCTTTACTGCGATACCACCTGCAAAGCATTTTCTTGTCTTAAACCATTCCTGTAAGGCTTCAGCTTTGTATTTTGTATCGTTAGATTCAGCAGTGAAACCAGCTTTGGTATCAATAATCCATACCTTACTCTTAGTCTTTATAATCCAGTCAGGGTAAAAGAGCTTCTCCTTGTTCTCGTCGTGATTGTTGTAGGAAATTGAAAAATATTCACTACCTGAATCTCCGTTTTTATACCACCATTCAACATCCTTGTTTTCATCCAAAAACTTAATGAATGACTTTTCGTTATCAACAACATCCTTAGCAATATAGAACGGTTCCATTGCCGAACGTTTCACTTTCATCTCCTCATAATTATCTGTGAAGAAAAGAGAAGCTCGTGGAATTTCAATTGTTTCCGTTCGCTTTGAACGAGCAGACTTTTTATTTACTTCTTGATCACGGATAGGACGATATATTTCCAATGCTCCCCCAAGAATAGGTCGAAGCACACCACCTTCTTTAAGCAGGTCAGTGAGAATCACTTTGTATGCATGAGTACGGTCATCACCAAGTATTGGGAGTAACCACACGTTGAGAGCGGTCTTGAGCTTTCCCCATGAACGCTCTGGTGCAAACTTTTTATTTTCGTCAGTTTGCTTGCCGACAATGTTGAAGCAGACGAGATTATAAAGTCTTTCGATGTCATGCTGTGACATTTCCTGATCATGGCTTCCACCCTCAGCAAGCAGTTCTTTTGTGAAGTTGTCGTAATCATCAATCTCAACTCCGACAATAATGCCGTTAGTGATCTGGGGCTTAAGCTCAAGCCCTTTAGCAGAGAGATTCTTCTTAATATCGCTATCAGTATCTTTAATACCAAAAGTTTTATTGGCGATTTTTTTGAATGTTGTCTGAAATGAATCTCCAAGGTCGTTGTAGTCAGAACGACTCATGAACACAGACTCGATTTGAATAGGTTCAACGTCCTTTCTTCTGTAGCTACCAAAGATGGCTGGTTTGTTTTCAGACTTCGTCTTGTCGTACTCACTGATAACCTCGTTTCGTTTGTAGTTAGTGTAGAGGTATCCTAGGTTAAGTTCAGGCTTACCAAAGTGGGTACCAAGTGGCATACGCAAAATTCTTCCCACGGTCTGTATAGCAAATGTAGGATTCTTTATTTCACGAAACATAACCAAAACTCCAGCACGAGGACAGTCCCACCCTGTTGCTACCGCTTGTTTGAAAAGAAGGAACGAAATTGAGGAGTTGCTTCGCTCTACATCCTCTAGGTTTATCTTGTCTTCAGATAGCCAAACAGCGATGCTGTCTTCAGAAACACCTTTTTTCTTGAGATAGTTAGTGACTATCTCCTGCTTATTGGTATTACTTGTTTCCGTCGTAGCCTTGTCATCGTTTGGAAGCTGTATGAGAACAAGCGGATTAATATCGAGCTTTAACTCTTTGTAGTATTCAATCAATTCTTCACGCTTCTGGTATGCAAGCTCAAGCAATATCTCGTCCTGATCCATTCCTTTGAACTGCTTCTGATTTAGATCCTCCTCTGTTTGGAAGATAATCTTTTCTTTGATAAGGCCTTCCTTAACAACATCTTCTCGACGAACACGAACAAAACCAGCAGTCTTGTCTTCGAGATCGCTTACTGTTGGCTCAAGTTTCGGAGTAGCAGAGGTGCGGATTATTATCTTTGGTTTGATAAGACCATCGATGAGTTCGAGAGCCTTCTCGGTGTCAGCTCCTAGATGCTCTTCATCAATAATCACGACTATCTTTCTATTCTCTTCGTGAGTCGCCTCGATCATTCCATCAAAAGAAATATCCTGTTCATTTTCCTTACGGATTTTAAGAACATCTTTCGACTGACCTTTGAGTTTCTCCCAGTTTATAAAGAAGACACTGTTGCGAGTCATTACTTTGCGGTTCAAATCATTGATATCCAAAAGCTCAAGTTCAGAAGCGCCGCCATAGTATTCAAAGAGTTTATTTTTACTTTGCTCAACAAGTGTTGGGCCCTTGGACATCCAAAGAAACGCAACATCGTTACCCACAAAGCGAGGGTCAGAAATAATGTCACGCAAAAACTGAGCAAGCATCACTGTCTTACCTGAACCTGTGGGTGACTTGAATACAAGTGATAGTTTTGTAGCAGAAGACCTCCAAAGATCCAGAAATTGATCTTTGAGTTTTGCTATTGCGATTTCTTGAAATGGTTTAAGTGGAAACATAAATTATAGGCGATTAATTTCCTTGTATACCTCAAGGATAGGTTCTGGAATATCCTCGACACGGATATTAGCTGAGCTGTACTCGCTCTTGTACTCATTTTTACCCCAACTGAAAATATATAGAACTGTTGGTTGCTTTTTCTTCTCCAAAAGTTCAACAAGATCTTGGAGTTTCTCTTTGTCTTCTTTGAAATAAATAGCAGAAGTTTTTCCATGACCCTCAAAGATCTGCCACCAATCACTCTTTTCAACTTCATTAAGTGTATTTTCACGAAGACCAATCATTTCACCAGCTTGATATGTGAGTTTAACTTTTGCGTGATCAGGAGTGTGATGAAGTTTCTCAATATCAACAAGATCAGTTTTGTAGTAACGAAGATTACCACCAAGTGCTTCCACTTTTTCATTCTCCTTATTTTTATACCCCTTAATAACACGTTTTATTCTTTCGTAGGTTACTTCTTCGCAAATACCATTCTCGTCATTCGTACAGAGAATAAATTTACGATTTCCTCCGTCCTGTTTATTCAACTCAAGAACGGCGTGACCAGTTGTTCCTGAACCAGCAAAGAAGTCTAAGATTGTTGCATTCTTATTCTCTGACATAACTAGTATGGAATCTATCAAAGCATAAAGTGACTTTGGATAATCAAACTTTTTTGATCCTATCAATGAAGTCAGTAGGTTCGCACCCATCGCTGAGGCTGAATAATCAGATTTATCCCAAATCGTGTAAGGCAGCATCCACTCATCTTTCATTCTTCCTTTGTAATAAACTGAAGGATTCTTATCTCTATCTAAACGAACTCCCATTTCAGTATCCTTTACGGATTCAACAGTTTCCATCGCCCATTTCCAAGTTCTTTCCCGACCATTCGGATCTATGGGTAAAGAGATTCTTTCAGAATTATCAGGTTTCTCTAAGAGATCATGGGACTGCGTTTCTGTATTCCATTTCATTTTCGGAATTCTAAAACCAGAACAATCTTTCTTTACAAAAATTGGGTACTTCATCTTTGGAGATTCGGTACTGTATTGTGCTCGAAAGTTTCGCCACTCAAATGGTCCATTTTCATCGGATTCTTTATACCGATCAATCTGTTCCTGTGAGCGTGGAAGTCTTCCAATTTTCGCTTTCTGCGTACGACCATAAAAAAGAGCGTACTCATGAGAGACCTGGAATCCAGAGACACTCGATCTTCCTTGAGGGTTGTTTTTAATTACAACAGTCCCTAAATGGTTTTCTTCTCCAAATATTTCGTTCATTAAAAGCGTCAGTGTGGCAATTTCATAATCATCAATAGTTATGACTATAACCCCATCTTCTTTTAGGAGAGACCTAGCTAACATCAATCGCTTCTCCATAAAACTAAGCCACTTACTGTGACGGAACGCATCATTCCCATCTACATAGTCGTTATTGTAAACCCAGTTTTTTGCACCGGTGTTATAAGGAGGATCTGCATATATAGCGTCTACCTTACCTGCGTGTGTGTAATTTAATACTGAAAGTGAGTGATAGTTATCGCCTTCAATTAGGAGATTCTCATCCTTTGATTCATCCGTGATAACAATAGGTTCAACACCTTTCTTCTTCTCTTTGAGACGTAAAATAGGAACATTGCGTTTGCAATCTTCCACGATTTGTTCGGGCTTGTCTTCCCAAACCAGACCATACTTCTTTTGCTTTTTAACCTTTTTAAGCTCTGATTCAAGCTCAGAAATCTTTTGAAGCAATATTTTTTCTTTGTTTATTTCTGTAGACATAAATTTATATTTTGACATATCTAGTTCCTCGACCACGCCCGACACGCTTGATCTTTCCTATTTCTACCAACCTCTCGAGTGATTTACGGACAGTCGGGATGAGGATTCCGGTTGCCTCGGCTATTTCGCCTGGACTGGCATCAGTAATATCTGCAAAGTATTCCCATACCTCGTTTTGTTTTGGTGACAGAGTGTCATCATGTGTGTCCTCATTCACAAGCTCTAGTGATTTTGTTGCCTGCTCTTTTACAACTCCAAGGAAGAAGTTGAGCCATGGCACAATGGTATCGCTTTCAGTATTGAATGTTTCCTGAGATCTTCGAAGGGCAAGATAGTACTCGTCTTTTCTACGCTCCACAATTTGCTCGTGTGATGCGTACTGGATGAATGGATAGCCTGATCGCAGAAGAAGCAGGTTTGTAAGGACACGAGAAAGACGACCATTTCCATCTTCAAATGGGTGGATTTTGAGGAATTCAACGATAAAATTAGCAATGATAAGCAGTGGATGGAAACGCTCTTTTTCAAGGGCTTCATGTGTCCAATCTACAAGCTCAGTCATCTCCTTTGGAGTTTGCCATGCGGGAGTAGTTTCAAACATTATTTTGGCAACCTTGCCTGACTCATCGAGAATTCCCACAATGTTTTCCTTTTGTTTATAGTCACCTCTATGTAAGTCATCTTTTGATGAGTACTTCAGAAGCTCTTTGTGGAGAGATTGAATGGTACTTTCACGAAGTGACAATGTCTGAAAACTATCGAAGACGTTTTGCAGCACTTCCAAGTATCCTTGAACCTCTTGAGAGTCACGATCGGCAAATTTTGAAAATGAAAGGCCTTGCATGATCTTTTTTACTTCTTCATCGGAGAGTTTTGACCCTTCGATACGAGTTGACGCACCGGCCGAGGTTACAAGTACTGATTTTCGGAGGTTTGTGATCGCTTGTGGTGTCATGCGGAGACCAACACGGAATACCCCCCTGATCTCATCGATGGTCGTTAAAAAAGAGACGACATGAGGTTCGGGGTTTTTGATTCTATGATCAAATTTTCGTGGGTTTTCTTCCATATTGCTGATATTGGTTAACGTATTAGATTTTATCAGATTGTATGAGATAAAGCAACAGTACCCCTAATGTGGATAAATAATAGCAAAAATAGCCTTAATTAAGGCTATTTTAGGTTTTTTAAAGACCAATTCGACCCTATTTCCCTGCAAATGGCTGGGTATTGTCCCCTTTATTTGAAAAGTAGAAGGACGATGCTGCGATAGCTAGAATCATGAACTGATCGACTGGTAACTTCCCCATTACGAAGCCGGCACATGCTGTGGCAGTGAGTAAAACGAAAACTAATTTTGATGCTGATTGATATATTTGCATATTTTTTAATTAATAACTTTTAATGCACATGCTCGAGCCATATCGCATATATAAAAAGAAATGCTGCGATAGTCAAAAGAATTTGTGAGAGGTATTTCATAGCTGGTTTAGCAAACTGATAATTTGAGACTTGATTGTCTCTTTATTTGTTGGTAGAACCGGAAGCAATCGCTTGAGAAGTTCTGTTCGAACAATCTCAGGCTTTTCTTTGTAGTCCGCAATATCTCCGTGAATAATTATGTTTTTTTGATCGAGCACGAATGCCGTATCCGGATTGTTTGTGAAAGACTTTACAAGCTCTGTAAGTTGTTGGTATTGCCATTCAGTCACATCATTCTCGTTCGGTTCAACCACACCGTCTTTGTCTACGTCATACCCTGCTGCAAGTTCGATACCGATGGTGTACTGATTCGGATTTACAAACGAACCATCCAGATTTTTGAGCATCACCTTCTTTGCCCTTTCATTTGGATTGCTGATTCCACCTGCGTGCCATGCGATATCCGTAAGCTTCACAAGCTGAGTGATTTCTCCTTGATTTCGGCCAATGACAAAATGAGAAGATGACCTATTTGGTCTATTTGAATTCAAAAGCCAACTTACTGCCCCGCTATATGCACCGAGCGTAAAATGAAGGACTACTGCTATTTTCTTTGTAGTACCGACTGCATAGTTTGGTGTCTGTTGAAATAAGATATTCATAAATTATTGTTTAGATGGTAATCGCTCATTGAGAATCGTTTCAATTCTTGTGAGTCTGTCCGATGTTGATTGGTATTGATCCTGACTTTGATCATCGATACGCTTCACATTTTCCTCGATAGTATGTATGTGGTTATCTCGAATATTATTCAAAGCTTCTATGACCTTAATATCCGTATGGGGTGTTTGGAGCATATTAAAGATTCCAAACGTCACACCTATGATTCCGGCCACGAGTGCGACCTGGTTGTATAGAAACTTCTTGAACGATTCTTGTTTATCCATATTTAAAGCATAGATGTTAGTTGCGACAAAAAAGGGTGCATTACTTTAGGAGAGCACGCACAGCTTCTATTTGCCTTTCAGGAGTGATATTTCGGACGAGATTGATTCCCTTTCGGACTGCTTTTGATAACAATCCACTAGCGTTTCCTGTAGCAACATCCGTAAGTGCACCTGTGGCCTCTTCGGCACTATTAACTCCTTTTGTGATTTGCTGCTGGAGGCTTTGAGATTGCGTAGTGCCGTACAAGTCTTCAAGGAAATTTGCAAAGAGGAATTGACTTCGTGCATCAATATTTTTGTTGTATCCATACTGCCTTGCGAGATCTTGAATATTTTCTACAATTGCGAGAGGACGTGACGATCCATTGCCGAGAATTCTTCGACCCACTTCTCCTGCTCTGAGTGACGAATCTATTTTTGTTGCTTCAAAGTCTTTTCCGAGAGCACGTTGGAAGTAATCCATTGCACTAGTAAGTTTCGAATATTCATTTGAAAGCTCTGCGTAGTCTGTATCTATGTATGCGATATTATCTCCCAATCCCCCATACACTTTTTGGAGGATTCGCTTCGCACTCTTATCAAGATTCCCTTCGAGGGTTCCAAGGTCGACTTCAGTTCCAAGCTGTTGCCGGATCATGTCTACCGTCTTTACGTTTGATTGATCGCCAAGACTGGATATTCTCTGATGAACGCTTTCGATTATCTTCTGGACCTTAGGAACATTTGCATACTTAGAGTTTGAGAAGTCGAGACCGTCGTTAGTTATTTTTAATCCAGCATCATCAAGGTCTTTATAGAAAATATCCGCAGTATCAGTAATTGTGACAGGGTTGTTGCCGAGTTGAGCTCTCAGTGCACCGAGGTCTTGACCCACTTTTTGACGAGCACCTTCTACCGTATCGGCCTGATCGATAAGAATTTTTCCTGCCTGTTCTATAGGCTGACGTGAGTATGTTTTATCCTTTGAGGCTTGTTCAGCGACCTTCATTGCTTTATCGAATATTGTTTTGTCTTCAACAGAGGCATTCTTAATAAAGGCGATATCTTGATCTGCAATACCGGCCTTGAGTGCCTCGGTTGCTTTGGTATCGATAACTTTCTTACCATCAGCACCTACTGAATATTTAATGGCATCAGCAGGAATCTTTCTGCTGTCATCAATAACGTCATCAGCCTTTGATATTAATTCGTCAAAGTTTGTTTTATTTGGATCAATGAGTGTTCGATATTTCTCTCCAGCTCCTGGAACATTCATATCCAGATTAGCTGCGATATCATCAATACGTCCCTTAGCAAGTTCAGGATTGAGGGCACCATCTTTCTGATAAACCTGATCAATATTCAAATCGCCGCTTTTAATTGCAGCTTTGAATGAATCTTCATCAGCATGTTTGGCAATTTCGTCATGAAGTGAGTTTATAGTCTCATCGGGAGCCATTGCTGGCTTGAGCATGTTGTTGATTTCCCTTCGTCGATTTAAATATCCGCTTGTACCACCGACAACTGCACCTACTGTTCCACCGGCCACACCCCCAACTACACCACCCGTCATCGCATCTTCAACGATTTGATCATTGCTCTTATTTTCCTGCATCGCTCGAGTCGCGCCTTGAGATGTTCCCCATACAGAACCTGATACAAGACCCTGTTTTGCACCTTGCCATGCACCCTTAAGGAAGGCTTGGGCTTTTGTACCACCACCAATAATACTTGGAAGCGCTCCTGCCAAAGGCGATACCGTACTTCCAATCCCTGCTTTACCCAGAACGGTCGCAACCTTTCCAGAAGCCTTTCCTGCAATAAGAAGTTTTCCACTTTGAGCACTTTGAGCAGCTTTCCCGTATGATCCTGCGGAGAGAATATCTGCTACAACACCGAGACCTTCACCATATATTTGCTTTGCTGTTTTATTTACGGACGCATTCGTTTCATTGATATCGATCGGAGGTTTCTCTGTATCTTTCAAGTGCCCTTGCAATGCAACTTCAAGACGAGTTGTATCTTCGCCACTTTCTTTTTTCTGCTTGATGGTTTTCAAAAGATTGTCAGTAATTTCCTGACTCTGTGCCATGAGCTGTTCGTTTTGCTTATTTGTCCATGCCGCACTTCCAGGAATAAGAGAAGGCAAAGCATCAGCGATACTTTTTCCGAATTTGAGCTCACTCGAAATGATTGCACTACCCACAGCTTTCGTTCCACTCCAAATCTTTCATCCTCGAAATACTTCTGGAGCTCTTTGACTTGCTGCGGGGTTAATTTATGGCGCGGATTATTGACGTTGTACATTCGGCATAGCTCTTAGATGTTTATTGAGATCTCTACTTCGACCTTTCCTTTGCCGTCCTCGGCATAGTGAGACTCAAATGCGCCGTCAAGGAACTTGTCATTCTTAAACAGCGCGTCTGCAAGTCCCTTGAACACATTGTCTGGATCGGCATGGACCCCATGCGCCCAGTAGATCTTGATTGCCATGCGTCCTCTTTCAGAGATCTTCGTAGTCATTGGATGAACCTCAACTGATGAGAACTCAGGATAGTTACGAAAGAAAACGCTGCGAACGTATTCCTTCCATGCGTGATACTTCTTTGCATTAGGAAGCCAGAGTGCTCTGCCGACTACCCGAATGTATGGAAGAGGATTACCTTCAATGTCTTCCTGATTTCCCTTTATAGTGAATGTGATTGTTTTCTTCATAGGTCTTAATGTTTGAATTGATTAATGGTCATTTTTCTTACAAGTTCTTGGGTCATTGTGGATAACTTTTCCCCAGAATCCCTAATACTAGATTTCTCTTTTTTTCCTAGATTTTGTGTGTCTACTTGGTAGACCGCTTTTGGTCTATTTCGTAGACTGATTCTGGTCAACTCTCTAGACTGGTCTACTAGGTTGACTACCTTATCCACATCCATAAGCAGGTTTATTTCATAGATGTTTCCCTTACGACTTTTGAGCACTTTGATAGCATCGGCCTTGGCCAGATTTTTTAGAGCAACCGCGACCGCTTGCCTAGAGAGTCCGGTGCCATAATCGAGGACAATTCCTCTCCGATCTTTGATGCCGTCCATAAATTGAGAGAAGCTGATACGATCGGTACCTTTGTGAAATCCGAAGGTGCGACGGCAGATGTAGATAAGGCATCGAGCTTCTGCTTCCGGTATAAGAGGAAAAACCTTATCGAGGATAATGTTCGGGAGCTGGGTACTATTTGGTATGAATGGTGTTTTTTGTTCTTCCATAGTTTTTTATGAAGAGAGAAAGCGCCGGTTAAAGCGGCGATCTCTCTTTGACTTTCCCCGAAGTTTTTGAGAAAATGAACCTATCTGACGGATTCAATCTCTCCTAACGGGGGGATTTTATTTTGATAATTTCTTTCCTTTGGGGCTACTGGTTTTCTCGAGCTGATTTATCGTCTCTCCAATGAAGGCGTCATAAATCTTGTTGAAGCATTCATCGACTACTTCTTGTGGCTCGTCTGCATCAAGGACCGTGAGCTTTCCCATCAGTTCCCCTGTCCAATTTGCAATTTCATCTAACGCTTCAGGTAGGATGCGTTCAGTTACGATGTCTTGGAGTTGTTTACTCAAGACCATCTCTTTGACCTCCTGCTTCAGCGCTTTCTTGTGTTGAGGTGTCATAGATCTTGTTTTTAATTTCCTCGGAATCTTTGAGTTTCTTTTTGCGCTCAAGACTGAGAGTCTTGTTTTTCTGCAATCGGATCTCATTTGGCTGATAATCGATATCGACAACGTCGCCAATGGACAGTCGATAATTTTCTGTGAGCCATTTACCCTCGAGGATCAAGGCTGGTATGCCGTATCGCCTGTAGGTAACTGCTCGGGTTGATTTGAGTTTTTTCATTGTTAGCATCTGGCCTGTACGGGGCCTGATCCCTTTAGGGACAATGATTCTGATTACCTATATTTCTTTCGAATCTCGAAGGCTTCGGGATAGAGACCGTACTGTTTGAACAAAAGGTCTACCAGATGGGCGTCGCCTTTGATGCCAACGTGCCATTGATTTACTTCTTGGACAGGACGGTAATCTTCTTTGTAGTCGTAGATGGTGAGGACCATCGGACGTTCCCGATCTGTCGACTTGAAAGCCCATTCAACACGGACCTTCTCGTCGCCGGATTTCCATTCGCCTTCCTGGGTGCAGTCATGAGGCTCTCCGAGCTTATCCACAAGCTCCGGATAGGAGATGTGTAGATACCCATGAAAGCCTGAGTGCATAGTGTCGTTACGTGAAGCTTGCTTGAATCTGGGTGTAGGTTTCATAAATCGTTTAATTTGCTAATAAATTTCGACCTTTGACGAGCTCTGGGTATACAAAAAACACCCAGTTTTCACTGAGTGTTTTTCCAACGTTTTTCTATTTTAAGCCAGATTTTTCCTTATTTTGGCCTCGAAGATGGTAGTGTTATATCCTATCCTTGATCACGTCTCCGTCCTCATCGAAATTCTCGTCATCAAAATTCCTTTCTCGTAACGAGTCTGCCCACTTCGCACGCTTCGTCCAGCTTCTGGCGCTCGAGGCGACCTTTGGGAACATAGCAAGAAGTGTCGGAAAAATGTGAGCATGGACGCGACTGGTAGAGCCTTCCGTAAGACCGCTTCCCTGCGACATCATGAAGGACCAGTAGACGAGTTTCGTTATATCTTCCGGCGCGTATTCAGCAGTTCTTCTTTTCTCTGGCTTCCCTCCTGCTACACGCTCGGCCATATCAACACTTAACGTTCGCGACGATGTAGTCGAATGCCTCGTCTACAGAGTCAACGAGCTTGTACATCTTCAGGTCTCCTTCGTCGATTGCGCCATAGGCTGTAAATAACCTCTTCTCGAACTCGTCGATAAGCGGCGTCCAGTATTCCTTGCCATAGAGCACGATAGGTACGGGTTGAATCTTCTTAGTCTGCACCAACGTTGCGATCTCAAAGAATTCATCGAGCGTACCGAACCCTCCAGGGAAATAGATGTACACCTCGGAAGCGAACGCAAGCATGGTCTTGCGTACGAAGAAGTGATCGAACGTGAGCGAATCCGTAAGATACTTATTGTAGCCCTGGTTATCTGAAAGGCGGATGTTAAGACCCACTGATGCTCCGCCGGCTTCAAAGGCGCCCTTGTTAGCAGCCTCCATGATTCCTGAAGCGCCTCCAGTAATGATGGCGAACCCGCGCTTGGCGAGCCTCCCCGCCAATTCAGTCGCCGCTTGAGAGATAGCATCACCAAAGCCTGCACGTGCGCTTCCGAAGAAACTGGCCGCAAGTCCGTATTTGGAAAGGAGCTCGAACCCTTCAACTAGCTCGGACATGATCTTGAAGATGCGCCACGATTCTAGCTGACGGGGCTTGCAGACCAGAGGCTTGAATTCCTCGGTCACTTCAGGCTTCCCTTGCTTGATCGCATCGACCAGCACCTCCTTCATGCGCTCGTGATGCTCCTCCTGTGTTGCGGCACGCGGAGAGATCACCGGCGGAAGCGTGTTATTGCTCGGAAGGTCTTTTAGTGGCTCATCCATGGTATGTCGTATGCATCGAACTCAGGCAGTAGTTTCTTATTATACGCTATGCGCGAGATGACTTCGGCGTGACAAAAGGCGCCCGTAAGCGCGTTGTGCGGCTTTGGTTCAGGCGGAAGGCCGCAATACGAGAGCGCATACGTCATATTGATCGCTGAGTGGTTGTTCTCGACCGGCGGCGTCTTCCCTTTCACGCGCATATGGGTCCAAGTAAGCGTATGGACGTCGATGGTGCGCTTGGCAAACGGGCACTCTATCCCCGCTCGCTCGCAAGCAGCGCGAACGACCTCAGCATCGAACGACACGTTCTGGGCGGCCAGAGTTCGATCAGCTGGCCTATCCATAGCCCAGGCGATAAACGCGGCAACCAGTTCGGCTTCGGTCTTCTTTGCTGTGTCGCTGCACTCCTCCTTAGTAAAACCGTTTATGGCGAGCGCTTCGGGATCGACATGCGCTCCGTCCCATATGCGGCACTCGTCATAGAACTGATTGGTCGGCTCATCGAGATCGAGCGCGCCGATCGAGAGTATGGAGTGTTTGCCAGGCACAACGCCGGTTGCTTCTACGTCGAGAACGATCATATCTGCTGCTTCATTGTAAGAAATATACCATCAGCTTAAATCCCCTTGCAGTTAGCCGCAGGCGTATATCCTCTCGCCTCTGCTTCTTCCTTGGTCGAAAACCAGATCTTGTTTGCCTCGCTTATGGTCTTGGCTCCGGAACACCACAGAGCGTGATATTTCGTCCCGTTTTTGGACGCTACGTACTGAGCCCCTTCTGGTGTCGCGACCGGAGCCCCCGCAGCCCCTACGGCTGCTCCCAGCGCCCCTGCAGGGTATTCTATGGAGAATCCAGTCCCCTTTCCCCCTTCCCGCTCGGTGAGCATCCCGAGCCCGAAACTGACCCCGCAGGAGAGGACCAGAATGGCCGCTAGGAGAGCGTCCTTAGGGACCTGAGCCATGATTGCCTTGCTTCTACGGCCTACCTCTGCTATATTCATGCTCACAACAGCATACCACTATGGCATCAACGAAAGCAGGAGGCTCAACAAAGAACGTACGCGACTCACAGCCAAAATACCTCGGCATCAAGCTAGGTAACGGCGCTGCGGCTCGCCCAGGCATGGTTATCGTCCGCCAGCGCGGTACGAAGATCATGGCCGGCAAGAATGTCCGCGTCGGAAAGGACCATACCCTTTTCTCGCTCGCAACCGGCAAGGTCGCCTACACCGAGAAGCGCAAGACCCGCTTCGATGGCAGTGTCATCCGCAGGAAAGTAGCAAGCGTCGTCTAAAGCAAAAGCCTGCGAAAGCGGGCTTTTTCATTTCCTCTTCTCAAGCCGCTTACTCGGCTTCAACGACGATAGTGATCTTGCCGAAACTGTCGCCGTACGCGACTGGTACTTCAAAGGTGCCGAGCTCCTTGAACGGGCGCTCGATGGAGATTGCATCAACTGGGAGGCTGACCTTGTCAGCGATCTCCTTGGCATCCACAGCGTCGTAGAGGTGTCCCTGCTCGTTTGCCTTCTTGGTGAAAACGATGCGGTCCTCTGCCAAAGACGCGAGGCGCTCGGAAATGAGCTTGGCGTCGAGTTCCTTCCGGTCGGCTGCAGCCTTCTGGATGGTCTCTGCACGCTTGATAGCCTCCGGAGTAGCAGGAATCGCTGACTTCTGAGGGATAAGGAAGTTGATAGCGTGTCCGTCTTTGACGTCAACGACGGTCCCTGCCTTGCCTGTGCCCTTCACATCTTTAAGCATTACGACTTTCATAGTGGGGGTATCCTACCTCGTTCCCCACGAGGAGGCAAGCGCGGCGTATATGCTACGTATCTTATTTGCCGGTCGTCAAAAACTCTATCGCCCGGTCTCGCTGCGGGTCCTTCCCTGCTTCGCGGTCCTCTGCCGTGCGCTCTATTTCGATGTCTGGGGTAAGGCCTCCTGCGGAGATGGAGTCTCCAGACGGTGTGAGCCAGCGAGCGACCGTGACCTTGAGCGATCCGCCCCCGATCTCGACTAATTCCTGCACAGAGCCTTTACCGTATGAACGCGTACCGATGAGGGTCGCTACCTCGTGATCGCGCAACGCACCGGCGAGGATCTCTGAAGCGGAGGCTGATCCCTTGTCGATTAGGATAACGGTCGTCACTCCTTCAAGGATGCCCGGAGAGCCGGTTGAGCGATGCTCCCCGTTCTCTTTCTTGCCGTCGTAGTCTTCCGTCACGATGAGTTCGCCCTTCGGAAGGAAGCGGCTCGCAATCTGGACTGCCGACTGCAAGTACCCGCCTGGATTGCCGCGGAGATCGATGAGCAGCTTATCTGACCCTGACTTGTTAAACGCGAGCAATGCTTCTGCAAAGAGTCGGTTTGCCGTACCGGTAAAACTGTAGAGCGTGATGGTGTAGACGCCGCTATTAGCATCGTAACCGTGGTCGATGGTCGGTACCTGGATGATGTCGCGGATGACCGTGATGTCGGACATTTTGCCGTCACGGAAGATGCGGAAGACGATCGGCGTCCCCTTCTCGCCGCGAATCAACTTCACCGCCTCGTCAGTCGACATACCGTCGGTCGGCGTGCCATCGATTGCGAGGATGAGGTCACCGGCATGCATGCCAGCACGTTCTGCAGGAGTGCCCTTTAGAGGAGCGATCACCGCGAGTATGCGATCCTCGTTCACACCTAGCACGATGCCGACTCCTCCGAAGTTACCGAGGATGTCTTCCTTGAAGATCTTCGCCTCTTCCGGCGGGAGGAACATCGTGTACGGATCACCATACGAATCCGTGAGCCCTTCGATTGCGCCCCATAGTTTTTCTCGAGCCTGCGGCAGCGTCGAGCTAGCACTGGTCTCGACGAATTTAGCGTCAAGCGTATTCCATGCCTTCCAGAAATCACTCAGGTCTACCGTCGTGTCCGGAGTGGAATCAAGGCCGTCGCCAAAAAGCGGCAGATTATCAGCTAAGATGCGGCCGCCGGTTCCAGCCCCTGTCACGACGCCTGCGCCGAAGACCAAGATCGCCAGCACCGCAAGCGTGATCGCGCCACGAACGACGTGTCCGAACTTTCGAGAGCCGGAGGATGTAGAATCCGGAGCCATAATGCTAGCAAGTATAGCATGATGCTATACTTCGATTCATGACCATCCGAGCCGTTTTTCGTCGGTACGGGCTTCTCCTCGTTCGCGCGCGCTAGGCGCCCCCTCTACTATGTGGCCGTTTCGCACGAAGCAGAAAAACGAGACGCCTTTGTTCTTTTCCAATACCCTTTCAGGCAAGAAAGACCTGTTCGTGCCTCTGGCAACCGGGCGGGCGACGCTCTATTCCTGCGGTCCGACCGTATACGGAGCCCAGCATGTAGGCAACCTGCGAGCCGCTGTCTTTGCTGATTCCGTCTCTCGGGCGCTCAAGGAGGCCGGCTACAGTGTGCGCCGGGTGATCAATATCACGGACGTCGGACACTTGGTTGGCGACGGGGATGAGGGCGAAGACAAGATGGCGGTCGGGGCTCGAGCCGAGAAGACCACGCCTGAAGAGATCGCCAAACGCTATACGGATCGCTATCTCAGCGATATCCGTTCCCTGAATCTCGATACCACTGATATCCATTTCCCGCGCGCAAGCGAGTACATCGCGGAGCAGATCTCCATGATAGAGACGCTCGAGATGAAAGGGTTCGCTTACCGCACCGACGACGGCATCTATTTCGATACCGCCCTGTTCCCTTCCTACGGGAAGTTAGGCAACGTGCGCGATGTCGAGCAGCGCGCCGGGACGCGCGTATCGACGAGCGGCAAGAAGGACCCTCGCGACTTCGCCCTCTGGCGCTTCGCAGGACCAAACGACTTGCAGCAATGGGAATCGCCTTGGGGCACGGGAAATCCCGGCTGGAGCATCGAATGCTCCGCGATGGCTCGCTCGCTTCTCGGCGATACGATCGACGTGCACACCGGCGGACAAGATCACATCTCCGTGCACCACAACAACGAGATCGCGCAGTCGGAAGCGACGACCGGCAAGCCGCTTGCGCGCTACTGGCTTCACAACGCATTCCTTACGATCGAAGGCGCGAAGATCTCGAAGTCAGTTGGTAACGTACACACCTTGGCTGACGTGACTGAACGAGGCTTCCATCCGCTTGCCCTCCGCTACTTCTTGTTGCAAGCGCACTACCGGACTCCCCTTTCCTTTTCATGGGAGGCGCTTACCGCTGCCAATGATGCGCTTTCGCGCCTTTGGAAACTCGCAAACGAGATCAAGCGAGAGAGCGGCGGCCGCGCTCGTGCCTCTGATATGTCGCTTCGCCTCCGATCGATCTTCCTCGACGATCTTGCCACCCCGCAAGCGCTCGGCCTCCTGTGGGAAGCCCTCAAGGAGGACAGTCTCACCTCGGGAGAGAAATGGGGCGTCATAGAAGCCGCCGATGCGATCCTCGGTCTTTCGCTGACCAACGCTCCAGAGACGAGCAGACAGGCCCTTTCGGACCTCCCAGAAGACCTTCAGGCGATTGCGGTGGAGCGCGAAGAGGCGCGGCAGGCCAAGGATTTCGCTCGTGCGGATGAATTACGTATCCACTTATTGAAACGGGGATATGCTGTGGAAGACACCCCTTCCGGACCCCTCTTCACCACGAGCGAAAGATAGTAGAATAGGCCTCTATGGCCGGCGATCGCATCCCTCCTCAGAGCCTTGACGCAGAGCGCGGACTTCTCGGCGCTCTTCTTCTTAAGCCTGACGCCATCCACGATGTCGCGGATCTGGTGAAGCCGGATTCGTTCTATGCGGAGAAACATCGCCTTATCTTCGAGGTGATGAAAGAACTCTCCGATCGCGGAGAACCTATCGATATCCTTTCCTTGTCCGAACGCCTCACCTCCAAAGGAAGCCTCGAACGCTCCGGAGGGCGTGCGTATATCGCAGAACTCGCTGGCAGCGCCCCTGCCCCAGGTAACTTCTCACACTACGCAGAACTAGTTTCTCGAAAATCTTTGATGCGCGGCCTCATCAATGCGGCCTACGAGATTACCGAAGCCGCGTACGAGGAATCTCGCGATGCGGCAGAAGTGCTCGACGAGGCAGAGAAGAAGATCTACGCGATCGGCGACGCATCTGCCGCTCATAAGTTCACACCAATCGCCGATGAGCTGGGAGCCGCATGGGATCGCATCGAAGCCTTGTCCAAGAAAGAAGGCGGCATCCGCGGTGTGCCGACCGGATTCCCTGAGCTCGATAACATGCTCTCGGGCCTCCACCCGTCTGACCTCATCATCCTCGCTGCCCGTCCTTCGGTCGGTAAGACCTCGCTTGCGCTCGACATCGCGCGCAATACCGCCGTGCGGCACGGGACACCTGTCGGCATTTTCTCACTCGAGATGAGCTCCGAGCAGCTAGTCGATCGTATGCTTGCGGCCGAATCGTACGTGAACTCGTGGAATATCCGCACAGGAGCCATCAAGAGCGAGGACGATTTCGGCCGCATCCGCGACGCTCTCGAGTCCCTCTCGAAGGCTCCTATCTATATCGATGACAAGCCGGGCAATAACATCCTTGCCATGCGCGCGGTGGCCCGAAGACTCAAGCGCGAGCAGGGTGTCGGGCTCATCATCGTCGACTACCTCCAGCTGATGGCTCCGGTAGGCGCGAAGAGTTCGGACTCTATGGTGCAGCAGGTCACCGAGATCTCCCGCTCCCTCAAATCGCTCGCGCGCGAATTGAACGTCCCGGTCATCGCTCTCTCGCAGCTCTCTCGCGCCGTCGAGCAGCGCGGAGGCAAGCCTCGCCTTTCAGATCTTCGCGACTCGGGCTCGATCGAACAGGACGCCGACGTCGTGATCTTCATCCACCGTGAAGACAAGACCAACAAGGATTCCGATAAACCAGGCATCGCTGAAATCATGATCGAGAAGCATCGTAACGGTCCTACCGGACGCTGTGAACTCTACTTCGATGAGAAGCGCGCCACCTTCCAGTCAGTCGATAAATCAGGATATGCCGACCTGGGCGCTGAGTTCGATTCCTAGTCATGGCTGACCGCGTCGAAGATCTCTCCCGTTTCTTTGAGCGCTTTCCGGGCATCGGGCCACGGCAGGCGAAGCGCTTCGTCTACCACCTGCTCACTCTTCCCCAGTCAGAGCGCGCGAAATTAGCCGACCTGGTCTCTGCGCTTGCGGCAGACGTGAAGCAGTGTGCAGAGTGCATGCGCTATGCCCCGGGAGCCGGGCCTTCCTGCTCGTACTGCTCTGACACCTCCCGCGATGACGCTATCCTCATGATCCTCGAGAAGGACCAGGACTTGGCCGCTATGGAGCGCGCAGGCACCTATAAGGGGCGTTACTTCGTCCTAGGCGGCGTACTCACCCTTTCGGGCAAGGGCGTGATCCGAGAGAAAGAACTGGTGCAGGCGGTAAGCGCTCGACTCAAAAACGGACTTACAGAGGTAGTGCTCGCGCTCTCTGCTACGTCTGAAGGAGAGAACACTGCCGATCGCGTCCGCGAGCTGCTTCGCAATTACCGCAAGCGACTGAAGATCACCGCGCTTGGACGCGGGCTTGCGACTGGCTCAGAGCTGGAATACGCGGACAAGGAGACGCTCTCTGGAGCGCTTCAGAATAGGAAGGAGACTTAGGCCGCCTCTCGCTCTGAGACCTCTTCTTCAGTCGCTGTTTCGCATCCTTTCATGCCGAACGCCCTTTTCGCTTCTGGCGTCAGAATATTCTTGAAAAAAGGAACTATCTTGTCTTCATCGATTTCACTTCCTATGGACTTTTCTGCCTCAGCCACTAGCTGCTTAGTGCTCTTACCTTCATAAAACCGCATATACAAGAGTCGTACTGCAAGATCTGTGCTGTATACCGTCTTTCTGCCCTTGCGCGGAACGGGAGAAGGAGGAACCGGAGTTGCTCCTAATTCTTTTCCTTCACTCTTCGCCGGTCTCTGATCGAAATAAAAGATACGGTCCCTTTGTAATCCTGACTTTTCTTCCAACGCACGTATCTGCTGCTCGGTTACTGGGTCTTCTGGCTGAAGGATGGCGTGGAGTTTCCGCACATGCCTGCTGCCCTTCCCCATTGATTCCGCCAAGTCCGAAAACCACCTGGTGCTATGTTTCAGGCGAATCTCAATGGCCGTTAGGTCTTGTGCTGGGTACCTGTGTCTGAAGGCCGCGGCGATTTCTCCCCACGATCTTCCATCTACGTACATGAGCGCAATGCGCATACGATCCTCGGGCGCGAGCGTATCGAGGTCCGCGCTCTTGTCTACGATCGATTTCCAATATTTAGGAGTAAACAGGCTTTCCATCGTTACGCCACGCTGTGCTGCCAGGACTTCAAGGCCCTCCATGTCTGCACGCTTTATCTCGGGAATCTTGATTTGGCCCGCAGGCGGCTGCGGTACCAGCCCGGACCTTGTCTCGGTGAGCGGGATGTACACATCTTCAGCCTCGATCTTATTCGATTATCCTTCCGCAGGTGACATGCCCTAAGTATATAAGCAAAAACCCCGTTTGTGACGGGGCTTTCAATTAGGAGATGGCGTCGATTTTGACGCGGATGAATGGCTGGCGATGACCGCGGCGTTTGAGGTAACGGCTCTTCGCCTTGTACTTCACGACCTCGATCTTCTTCGCGCGGCCGACCTCGGTGACCTTAGCAGTGACCTTGGCTCCCTTGATGGTCGGGGTACCGATCGTCGCGTCCTTGCCGTCATCTACCATGAGCACCTCATCAAAGGTCACGACATCTCCCTTCTTGAGGTCCTGTGTATTGATGCCCCGGCCGAGCTTCTCGATAGTGATGACGTCGCCCTTACCGACGACGTACTGCTTGCCACCTGTCTTTACGACTGCGATTTCCATAGTCCCGCTACTCTACCCGAAACACCGCTATATGTAAATACAAGCCGGTTCGCTCGTGGGATATCATCAGACCTTGTTTTGTAGATATGTCAATGCTTGGGCGCCTTCTTCTCCTTCTGGGCCCGGAGGCCAACGAACGTAAGGAGCACATCGGCTCCCTCGAACATCGGAAACGCCGCTTCCTGGACCGGCATGAGATCCCACGCTTTGCCCGTCCAGATGGCCGCCAGGAATCCATTCCCGGCTGCTTGGACGCATCGATGCCCGGAGGGCAGTAACCGGGAATCGGCATGGTGCAGACATAGCGCTTGCCCGCACGCGCCTTCCCGCCTAAGACAGAAAGGTAGGCGAGGAAATCTGAGAGGCTTGCAGCTTCGTGCTTGAGAAGTCGCATCTGAGACTCAATCCATGCGAGATCATTCTTCACGGTCCTGCTCTCAAGCATGTATCGGCCTTTGCTGGTGAGCATATGCGGGGCGCCGAAATCATCCTCAGTCTTCCCCGTCAGAGAAACGGCAGTGCCCTTGTAGCCAGAGGCCGACAAGCCGCCTACCACCCTTGAGAGGTCCGTATCGGGAGAATGGATCAGTCGAGAATCAATCTTCGCAGACGACAATGATTTCCTGCTTCCTTTGACCGACGTAAGAAGGACTGGGGCTTCGCTGCTCCTTAGTTGTTCAGGCGCCCGTGTAAAGCGTTCACTCATCGGTATCAGTTTTGGGCTTATCAAGGACTGTCGCCTCAATGCCTATCCTCGTGCCTTCAATGCGATAGACATCCTTATCGATCTTGCCTAACTCTTTATAGCCCGAATTATAGTGAGAGACGGCAGTACCGAGGGCGGTACCGAGTTTCTCGTAATAGGTCTGGTAGGAACCGATGTGCTTGCCCAGTTCCCCTACTCGCTTCTGAATCTCTACTGCCTTTTGCTCGATCTGCATCGCTTTCAGCCCCTGCATGACCGTCTGGAGGTACGCGAGGAATGAGGTCGGCGAAACGATAAACACCTTGTTCTTGGAGATAGCGCGCTGGAGCAGGTTTTCTTCTTCTCCTGCGCCCACCTGGTTGGTAAGGAGATCATAGTAAATACCTTCTGAAGGAATGAACATGAACGCGAAGTCCATGGTGTCTTCCTCCGGACGGATGTATTTTGCCGTCTCGGTGATGCGGAGCTTGAGATCGTTAACGAATGTCTTTTCCAGCGCTATGCGCTCAGCGCCCTCGGCATGGATATACCGATTGTAGTTATCGAGAGAGAACTTCGAATCGATCGGGACGATCTTATCGTTGACCCACACAACGGCATCCACGATCTCTCCGTTCTTAAATGCATATTGCATCTGATAGGAGCCTGGAGGAAACACGTTCTTGAGGACGGTCTCAAGATAGTATTCGCCAAGAATGCCGCGCTGCTTCGGATTCTTAAGGATGTCCTGGAGTCCTTTCAACTGCTCCGCGAACTTCCCCGTCTCGCGACCAATCTCTTTGACGGAGGTGATCTCTTCGGTGATCTCCTTGATGAGCCGTGACGACTCCCCGAGCTGGGTGCGCATGGTCTCGTCCATCCGTTTAGAGGACTCGCCCATCCGGGAGTCCAAGGTGCGCTCCAGATTCTCCATCTGCTTCTGCAGAAGCATGAGGCCGCCCGTGCCTGCGTCAGGTGCTACTTCCTTGCGGCGGAACAGGAACCAGAAGCCTATGCCCTGTATGAGAAGGAAGACGAGGACGATGGCGGCGACTGCGAGAAGGTTCATGCCCTGAGTATATAACGGGGAACCGTACGGGCCCTACGCCGCCGCCAGCGTGCGGCGATGTGCCTCCTCTTCCTCAGGCCGGATGAAGAAGAGCCATTTGGCGATCTCGATCGTGAGCATGTTGACGATGCCGAAGGCTACCAAGATCAGGAGGTTGATCGGGGACGGCGGGACGGTGTGGATGAGGTTCTGCACGACCGGCACATAGAGGGCGACCGCGAGCAGGGCGGCGCTCGCCGCAAGCGCGATGATCAGGAACTTGTTTGAAAGAAGTGACATGCGCCAGATAGGGGTACCGAAACTCTTAATCGAGAACGCGATGAATATGGTGTTGATCGAGACGCCGATGAACATCATGGTCTGGATCTCGATGAGCGGCAGGCGGAGCGAATAGAGCATGAGATAGATGAATATGAGGAAGATGGCCGTCACGCTTCCGACCAGAGCGATCAGCTTGAGCAACTTAGGCGAGAGCACCTTAGCGACGTCAGGATCGGTCGGCTTGCGCTTCATGGCTGACGGATAGAGCGGTTCAAACGCGAACGCGAAATTCATGAGTCCTCCTTCGATCAAGTTCGACCAGAGAATCTGGGTTGGCAGAATAGGGAGCGGAAGGCCGAAGATGAGCGTGAACGCAATCAAGATGACTTCGCTGAAGTTGGTCGAGAGCATATACGCGAAAATCTTCTTGAAGTTATCGCGCAAGCGCCTGCCTTCGCGAATCGCCGCCGTGATAACCCCAAAGCCGTTATTCAAGAGCACCAAGTCAGAAGCCTCTTTCGCGACGTCCGTACCAGAACCGACTGCCATACCGATAGACGCCGCAGAGAGCGCCGGGGCGTCATTGACCCCGTCGCCGGTCATCGCGACCACTTCCCCGCTGCTGACTAACACGTTGGCCATGCGCAGTTTCTGCGCCGGCGCGACGCGTGCGAACACATGATTCTTCCGTAGCACTGCGAGCAGCTCGTCGTCGGTCAGCGGCTCCAACTCCGCACCGGTGTACGCCCGGTCCATAGGTCCTGCGATGCCGGCTTCCTTAGCGATCGCAAGCGCGGTCTCAGGGTTATCTCCGGTAAGCATGAGCACGCGAGCGCCTGCACCATGCATGTCGCGAACGGCGTCCTTCACATCCGGCCGCATAGCGTCAGAGAAGACCAGGAGGCCAATCAGCGTGCCCGTATCAAGAAACGTATCCAGTTTCTCCATCGGGAAGAGTGGCTGATCGCTCTCCACCCGCATGACCGCGACGATACGCTTGCCTTCTTTGGCTGCAGAGTTCAGCGCAAGCGCGAACTGGCTCGCGAGCGCATCGGTCATGCGATGGGACGCGCCTTTGCCATCCCGCACGTGCTTGACCTTCCCGAGGAAGAACTCAGGGGCGCCGGAAAAATACGCTACCGACTTCCCTTCTTCGCGCACCATCATGCCGCCGTATCGGCGAGCAGAATCGAAATGCAATTCATCGGTGCGTGGGCACGCGTCGCGAAGTTCGGGGCCTGCGATACCTACCTTGAGACCTTCAAGAATGACTGCCTGTTCGATAGGGCGACCGTGAGCGACCAGGCGCTCTTCTCCTTCTTTAGCATCCGCACGTTCCTCAACATATGCATCAGACGCTAGAACGGCGCTTGCTAGAAGCGCTCTCTGTTCGTCTCCTGTGCGCTCTTCCGTCGTCCCGCTGAAGGTAACGAAGGAATGAATGCTCATCTGTCCCATGGTGAGGGTCCCGGTCTTATCGGTGAGGATGATGCTCGTCGTACCCAGGGTCTCGGCGGCAAGCAAGTTACGGACTAGTCCGCCAGACTTGAGGATGCGCTCCATACCGAGCGCGAGTACCACCGTCACTGCTGCAGGGAGGCCTTCCGGAACGCTCGCGACCGCAAGCGCGATCGCAGTGAGCAACGTCTCGCTGAGCGGGATCCCGCGCAATGTTCCCAACACGATGATGAATACCATGATGATCGCCACGATGATGACGATGAACCGCGCAATCTGGCGGATGTCGCGCATAAGCGGCGTGACGGTGCGCTTCTCACGGCCGAGTTCCGTCGCGATCTTCCCGAACTCGGTATCGATACCGGTCGCAACCACGATACCCTTGCCGGCGCCTGAGACCACGAGCGTGCTCGAGTACGCCATCCCAATACGCTCCACGAGCGGTACGGCTGAGTCCTTTGGAATCGTATCTTTCTCGACGGCTACCCATTCGCCTGAAAGCGCTGATTCGTTCACCGTCAGCGCGTGCGTCTCGATCAGACGCAAATCGGCGGGGACGGCAGTGCCCGCCATGAGCACGACCAGATCGCCAGGGACGAGTTCCTCAGCAGAGATCTTTGCCGGTTCGCCATCGCGAATGACGACCGCGTATTTCGCTTCGCTTTTTTTCAGAGCCTCGAATGCCCGGGACGCCCTTCCTTCCTGTATGAGGCCGATGAAGACGTTGACCAGAAGCGCTACCGCGATGACGATCGCATCAGTGTAGTGAGACAGGAAGACAGTCGCGATGGCAGCGAGCACGAGCACGACCGCGATGGGGCTTGCGAATTGGCGGAGCAACCTAGAAAGGAGTGACTCGCGCCTAACCTTGGGCAAGCGGTTCCTGCCTTTCATAAGGCGTGCGGCAGCCTCTTCACGCCCTAATCCTTTGAGCGCGTCAGCGGATAGCGAACGAACGACTTCTTCCGCCGTGAGCGAGTGCCACACCTGTTCCTGCATTGCCTATATGATACTCTATAAAACTATGGCTATCCACGAATCCATCAAGGCAGGCATCCCTGACGCACTACGCGCCAAGGACGAGGTGCGCCTGCGCACCCTGCGCTCTCTCACCACCGCGATGACCAACGAGGTCGTGGCTAAGAAGCGCAAGCCCGACCAGTTCCTCACCGATGAGGAAGCGATGGCAGTGTTGAAGCGCGCGAGCAACCAGCGCAAGGATTCTATCGAACAGTTCGAGGAAGCCGGACGCAATGAGTTGGCGGTACCTGAGAAAGAGGAACTCCTTATCATCGATTCCCTCCTTCCTGCTCAGATGTCCTATGAGGAGATCGAAGCTGTCGTGAAGGCGAAGATCGCAGAGATGGGCGCAGACAAATCCAAGGCTGGTCAGGTGACTGGCGCAGTCATGAAGGAACTCAAGGGCAAAGCGGACGGCGGCGAGGTGAAGCGTGCCGTGGATTCCCTTCTCGCTTAGATTCCCCACTATATGGAAGAACTAAGCGACAGTATCTGGCGCTTTTCAAGCGCGACCCCCGGAACCTCCCTGGTGGTATCTGGCGGCATGCACGGCAACGAATCGACCGGCATCGAGGTGGTACGGCACTACGTGGAGGGATTCAAGAATGGCACCTATACCCTTGCCGCCGGAACGCTCACGCTTGTGCTTGGTAATACTCGTGCGATTGCGCGGAACGAACGCTGGATCGAGGGACGGGATATGAACAGGTATTTCTCTGATGCGCATCTCGTGGATCATATCGATCCCTCGTGGGAAGAAGACCGGGCGACTGCAATCGCTGCGATATTCAAGGAAGCAGAGGTGCTTATCGACATTCACTCTACCAATAAGCCCTCTTCTCCCTTTGCGTGCTCTCGAATCGATCCTGCGCATTCACGACTCTATCGATGGTTTTTCATCGACAACGTCATAGAGGATCCTGACTACGTGTTCGGAGACGGCCCCGTCACCGCCGATGAATATATGGATCGCATAGGAAATACCGGCATCTGCATAGAGGCCGGTAAGGCAGACGGCTTGGAGCATCTCGAACGCACCATCCAGAGCGTACGAGGTGTGATGACCGAGTTAGGCTTGCTTGCCGAGGCTCCTCCTGCTCTTCCGGAGAACCCTCCGGCCACCTGGCGTTTCTATAATACGATTAAGCTTGGCAGCGAGGGCTTTTCGTTCGCTGAAGGCATGGGCACGCATTCGTTCCAGCCCTTACAAGCAGGAGAGGTACTTGGCTATGCAGGAAAGGAGCCCGTGACGATTGATCGAGACGGCGTAATCATCTTCCCCAAGTTGCCTGAGCATCAACAGCTCGGTAAGCCGGTGTGTTATATCGCAATAGCCGTATAACGTAACGAATTGTTTGGTGACCCAAGTTAGACGTAATTGGAACCCTCTGGTTCTAGAGCTTAATTCTTGGCTTGTGTTTGGACGGACGCTAGAACAGGAACTCAATACCGCTCCTAGGACTTAGAGTCAGATACTGCGTGCCTTTTCTCAGTTGTTCTGCGAAAAGCAGTTACTATTTTTCCGTATAAATCCATACGGCCTTTTCTAAGGTTCTCAACTCTTTCAAGTATCGTTCTTATAGGTTCAGTATGTTCTTCTGCACGAGAAGCTAAATTACGAGGCCAATTCTTTAATCCTGTGTAGTCTTGTCGTTCCTCAATAACTTCTCTATCGCAAAGCTCTCTCAATAGCTTGTCCTTTTCCCAGAGTTCATCTTTCGTCGTTTCTGGCATCGCTCTTATTCGCTCAAACTCACGTTGAGTTTCTTCAAGTTCTTTCGTAGATTTCTGAAATCTCCCTTCTGGATCGTTTAGATCTCTCTCAACTATTTCAAGAGCTTCCTTAAGCATGCGTTGGTGCTCAGACTGTCTTCAGTGCGTTTCTGAGATTCGTTCATCCTGAAAGGGTACCATGGGTTCCAACGTCCCGTTTGGTGCCCCTACAACGTGGCTTAAAACAAGCACAAAATTGATGTGACCTTACGGGGAATCGAACCCCGATTTCCAGCGTGAGAGGCTAGCGTCCTAACCGTTAGACGATAAGGCCAGTTCCGACAAAATACCAATTCCTAAGCGTTCGGGCAAGTTACTTGATCAAGA
>Ga0163152_10000045_pt1 | contig 178826 bp, 171 predicted proteins | sample OliLakLV19MP8IB2_FD_148635 | JGI IMG/M metagenome (GOLD analysis project Ga0163152, IMG submission 148635) | Freshwater microbial mat bacterial communities from Lake Vanda, McMurdo Dry Valleys, Antarctica - Oligotrophic Lake LV.19.MP8.IB-2 | ecosystem: Environmental > Aquatic > Freshwater >... | reverse complement strand
TACATACGCAATGCCTCCAACCGCCCCGGCACTGCCGGCAATACCCGCAAGCCCCGCCCCTCCTGCACCACCAAGAGCCCCAGCTCCGCCGGCACCAGAAGTTCCGGTAACATTTCCTGTTGCGTAGCTACTCACAATGCTTGTGCCGGCGTTTTGGCCAACAACACCTCCTGCATAAATGATCGCACCTGCTGTTGCCGTACCTCCGACTCCCGCGAGCGCTGACGAACCTCCCGCACCTCCCACTCCCGCTGCACCTCCGGCGCCGGCTGTTCCTGTGAGAGATCCAGTAGTCCAATAACTATTCGTAATCGTCAGAGTGTTATTCCCCGCAAGACCTCCAACGTATAAAATCCCGCCGGCTCCGCCAGTACCTCCTACGACGCCGGTCAAACCAGTAAGCCCCGCAACACCAACTCCGCCCGCACCTCCCGCACCGCCCGTTCCTGATATGGAATTTCGCGAGTATGAACTATCGATAACTCCCGTATTAGAACCCGCTATTCCCCCTGCGTACGAGGCAGTCACAATGGCCGATCCGCCAGCAGCTGACGCGCCACCCGCACCACTCACTCCCGCGGAACCTCTAGCTCCTCCTGAACCGCCTGTACCTCCAAGTCCGCCTGCCTCTCCTGTGACTGTGACTGTTCCAGTGGTCGAATAAGAATATGTGATATCGCCAGAGTTGATCCCTGCAATACCTCCGGCATAGCCGGCTCCGCCAGCACCTCCGGCTGCAGCGGCGCCTCCTGTACCTCCCGTGCCCGTGGTTGTAAGTGCTGCGCTACCTCCGGTACCACCTGCTTTCCCATCTTTTCCTGATGAACCTGTCGCTGTTACGGATCCCGTATTATATGTGGAGGAAGCAACTCCGCTGATAATTCCAGTCAAAATGTTTTGGCCTACTAAACCGCCCGCATATGCAATAGCACCCGCTCCACCTGCACCGCCGGTACCACCCGCGGCAGCTGCTGCGACACTTGTTGCACCGCTTGCGCCACCAATACCGCCGACAGTCCCGTTACCCGATGCGCCTGCGTTTGAGATAATCGTACCCGTTGAGTATGACGCATTTTGGATCGTGCCTGCGTTAGTTCCGGTTACGCCACCGGCGTATGATGCTCCCCCCGAACCTCCGATTCCAGCAGCTCCTGCTCCCGCCACTCCGCCGAGACTGGCTCCACCCCCCGCACCTCCGTTGCCGCTTGTTCCTGCTGTTCCGCCGGCACCACCTATTGCAGTAATATTTCCTGTATTAAACGTTGAACTAATTACGCCGGTGTTTATCCAACCAACAATGCCGCCTGCGTATGAAATTCCCCCCGCTCCCGCCACTCCTACAGTTGCTCCCGCTGCACCACCAACACCAGTACCCAAGTTTGCACCACCATTACCTGTATTACCTGAATTTCCTCCTGCCCCGCCCGTGGCAGTCACTGTTGCTGAAGAACTTGAAGTTGCAATGGTTCCTTGAGCAAAATATCCAACCAAACCCCCAACGTATGTCACACCTCCTACAGCAGCCGCATTGCTCACCGACAAACCGCCGGCTCCCGCCGTCGTTGCGCCACTTGTGGTGTTTCCTCCAGCACCTCCGTTTCCGCCTGCGCCACCGGCTCCACCAATACCAGTTATATTTCCTGCGACAGTAGAGCTTGCAACAACACCCGTGTTGTAACCAACGAGACCACCAAGATACAAAACAGAACCAGCAGTACCAGCTGTACCGGGTGAGCCTGCTGTTGGAGTTGTGCTATTTGTGCCGGTAGCTCCATTGCTACCAGCTACACCAGCAGTTGAAGTCGCAGTAAACGATACTCCCGTAAGAACGAGATTTTGAATTGCTCCCGTTGAGTATCCAAAAAGTCCTACATAGCTAGTTGTCGTGGTGCTAATAAACAGGTTACTGACTGTATATCCCGAACCATCAAAAATGCCTGTAAATGGTGTCGTGTTGTTGCCAACAGGAGCAAAGCCAGAATTTGTATTCCATCCAGAAGTTACTGTAGCTGCAATATTGCCATTTAGAATATAGGAGCTTGCGAGGTTTGTCCTCATTGCCTGTAACCCATAGACATCAAAAATGACAAACGGGTCTTGGCTTGTTCCCATCCCGGTATATCTGCGATACGTGCCTGCATTTATCGCAAAGCTCCCGGTTGCAGAAAATGTGTGTGTCCCAGGCATTGGCGCAGTAAACGTTGCGGCCGATGTCTGCAAGTAATCACCTGAAAGCCCACCCGAGTTGGTGATGGTGAGGTTGCCACTTTGGGTAATGGTGCCAGTATAGCCACTAATGGTCAGAGACCCGATTGTAAATGCCTGATCAATAGTAGAGGCGTTGAGGCCGGTATCGAAGATAACGTCAGTACCAGAGTCTGGGATAGACGCGCCCGAGGCACCGCCAGACGAGGCCGACCAACTTCCTGTTGAACTCCAGTTAGCTCCCGAGCCACCCACAAAGTAACGAACGTTTGGGTCAACAATATAATCAATGTCAACGTTCCCAATAATTTTCAAGTCAAACTCGTCGGTTGGCGCAAGAAGCTCGGTCAGCAAAATTCTGAACTTGCCATTCTGGTCAATAGTAAATGTTCCTAAGAATTGTCCATCGAGGGTATACGCCTCGACTATTGCTGGGGTGTCGCCGTGCGGACGAGCATACAATGTTATGTCGCGAGACGCACTCAACAATGCCTCAAATGTAACGCGTACATATTGGCCATCCTCGAGCGATGCAAATACTCCATCTTGCGATTTAACTAGATCAAAAATATCTTCTATAGTATTTTTGTTTGCATCAAGTCGAAGTGCTTTTGATATGTAGACAATTTCAAACGTTTGCGTCGAGAGGTGCGGCACGATCCATTCCAAATGATCAATGTACCCATTACCATCATCATCAAAAGTAATAAACTGCATTACTTGATCGTCATTATTTTTCCACGTTATTTTTATTTGACTCTCTTGTCCAACTTTAAATACTTCAGGTATCGCCGTGCGAACTTGTACGTCAATAAACAACGACTCATCCATTCCATCGGGCACAGACACAATGACCGTTTTGCCATTGTCTGTAAATTGCTCGTCTACCATTGGAGTGAGCGCCGCTACCGATGTGACTTCTTGCGTAGAAGTTGCCGCTGATGGTTCTGTTGTAGTAGCAACATCGGGCGCAACAACCACCGTGGATGTCGAGGATGCATCGAGTGTCGTTGAGACTACAGGAGCACTACCACTAACTGAACCAGAATTTACGATTGGAGCTGGTGTTGCTTCCGGCGTGGGTACTATGTCCGGAGTTGTCACCTCATCTGAACTCGTAGCTACTTGGTCAGAAACGGCATCTTGAACAGGAGAAGCCTCTTCTGTAGAAGAGGCTTCTGGAGTAATAACTTTATCGCTCGACGCTGCCTCTTCAACAGTAGTTGAGACATCCTCAATAGAGGTAGTATCCGCGGCTGATGGAATAGTTTCCGCAGTAGCGGCTATGTCACTAATCGGCATCACTTCTGCAGCAGATGTTGAATCGGGCTCGACCACATCAGACGGAGTATTTGGTGGAGTCTCCGGAGAGCTTTCAGTTAGATTAGAAACAGGTGCATCAGAAGGTCCTACTGCGTCATCAGAAGCTCTAGAAATGAATGGTTGAAATAAAAATAAACCGGCCACTAATAAGCCGGTGAGAAAAAAATAACGGCCGCACTTCTTCTGTGTAAAATCTTCTCTGCTCACCACAATATTTTACTATGGCTCTCAAATTTTTTAGGAATAAAGGCTATATTTGGCAACACTTTTTTAATTTTTGGATTTAAAACTTATAGATAATTGATAGCAAAATTATGATTTAAAGAATACATTTTCATACACCCTGGCTATCAGACAAGGAGTACGGCCTCTCAATAAGGACTAGGATCAATTACCACCCATAGCTTACTTTGTATGTCTATTTAAAAAATTTATTGCCGAGATTCATTGTAAAGTCTGAAGTTCTCGGATAGCCGAGGCAATAATTACAGCATCATTTCTATGATCATGTGAGAAATTCCTTGCATTTTAGAGGCCAGGATGGGTAACCTATTTAAAATAGTACCGCTGGGTGTTGGGTCAGTAGATTTAAGAAAATGATCGTGACATTTAATTGCATACCCCTTTGTTGGTTATCCCCACCCCATAATAAAAAATCTACTGCATGTTCGACATACATACAGACTATTCAATAACCGCACACAACAGTCTATATCTCAAATTGACTGCTCGCCTAGAGTATTGTTGGAACTTTATTCGCCAAAACAAAAAGAGGAGCAAATGGAAAATTCCGCTACCCCGCCTCGCACCAGTGCTCCGGCCTTGCGAAGCTACGCTTCTCACCCTCCTTTTCCATTTGCGACATCCGAATTCAAAAACAAATGAGCCGAAGTTTTGGCAAATCCTCTTCTTACAGAAGCTGTACACCTTTCACATTTTGAATACAAAATGCTCAAGGTCTTGCGAAAGTGTCCCACACTTTCTCACCCCAAAAAATTGCTTTGCCAAAACTTCGTCCGCATTAGTCCCGCCACCTGCCCGAATACTTGGAGGGCAGAACACCAAAGAAAAATGTCCTTTCCTTTTTAGAAGAAAAAATTGGTCGCACCACAAGAGTACTTCATGTTTTCTAATTCGCTTCGCTCATAAGAAAACAAAGTCGCGCGCAAATCCGAAAAGCAAGGAACATTTTTCTTTGGTGTCCGCCGTACTCGGCGGGTGGCGGGGCTGATTTATTCGTTCAGTTTCCTTTGGAAAAAAGTTCGAGCAAAGTGTATAATTACAGCACCAGAAGTAACTTGTTCGGAATTAAGAATATGGAGCGATTTTGCGGAAGCCAAAATCGCGCTTTGATTTTCGCCAAAACCCTTTCCGCCTACGGCGGAAGCCGTGAAATCCCATAATTCCCCCCAGCGTATGGAAACAACTCAAACCAAAACTAAATGCGTTCTCTATGCTCGCAAGAGTACAGAGGAAGATGACCAGCAGATAATGTCTATTGAGGCACAGCTTTTTGAATTGAGAGAGTATGCGAGCAAAGAACGCATTGAAATCGTAAAAGTATTTACGGAAGCGAAAAGCGCAAAGAAGCCCGGGCGAGACGGTTTTGCTAAAATGGTTGAGTATATTGAGGCAAGTAATGAACCACTTGGCATTTTAGCATGGCACCCCGACCGTCTCGCTCGAAATTCTGTTGATGGCGGAAAAATAATTTACTTAGTGGACATCAACAGAATTGCTTCTTTACGCTTTCCGCAGTTTTGGTTTGAGCCAACTCCGCAAGGGAAATTCATGTTGCAAGTGGCGTTCGGACAAAGCAAATATTTTTCTGACAACCTTGTTGAGAATGTGAAGCGTGGAATCCGCCAAAAAATCCGCCGTGGTGAATGGCTAACGCTCGCTCCTCTTGGCTATGTGAATAATTTGAAAACTAAAAATATTGAGCCACACCCGACCACTTCTCGCGTAATCAAGCGAGCGTTTGAGGAATATGTAAAAGGTACTTACACGCTGACATCTCTAGCGGATTTTTTGGCGGACCACGGCGTTGTTCAGAAAAAAGGTACGCCACTTGCCAAAGTTTCCGTTGTGAAAATGCTGACCAACAGAGCATATCTTGGATTTATTAAACATCGTGGTGAATGGCACAACGGAAACTTTGAGCCAATTCTTTCTCCGACACTGTTTGAAGCAGTCCAGAAAGTGTTTGCGAATCGGAAGAAACCAAGAAAGCAAAAATCGTTTCTTCCGTTCGCATTCACTGGATTTGCAAAGTGCGGCGAGTGTGGCTGTGCGATTACGGCGCAGTATGCCACCAACAGATTTGGAACACGCTACACCTATTATCGTTGCACCAAGAAAAGTGGAAAGTGCGCACAGCCGTATACGCAAGAAAAGGCACTCACCGCACAATTGCAAACACTGCTTCAATCAGTGTCGCTTCCTTTTTCTGAAATTGAAGAAATGGACAAGCAGATTATTGCTTGGGAAAAAGAATCAATTTCTGAAAAAGGAAATGTTGTCCAAAATTTGAAAGAGAGGATTCGAGCAAGCCAACAGAAGCTCGACAAGCTCGTTTCTGTGTACCTAGACGGCGATATTGAACGCGAGACATATCTTTCGCGCAAAGACCTCCTTATGCGCGAAAAAGTAGGTTTGCTCGAAGCAGAAACAAATTTTGGGCAACAAAGAAAGAATTGGGTCGAACCCTTGCGGAGTTTCGTTTTGTCCTTGAAATACTGTGCCGAAATTGAAAAAACTTCCAATCATTTAGAATGGAAGAAGTTTTTTCAACAAATCGGCTCTAACCCTGAAATCAAGGACAAAACGATTTCCATACGCTGGGGGGAATTATGGGATTTCACGGCTTCCGCCATAGGCGGACGCGGGGGCAAGGTCGCGGATTTTGCTTTGCAAAATCCGCTCCTCTTTCCAAATTTTTATGATGTCTCTACTTGTGCTGGGGAGAGGACTTGAACCTCCAAGCCTTGCGGCACATGGTCCTAAGCCATGCGTGTCTGCCAATTTCACCACCCCAGCACTTTGAAAAGAACAAGCCCTGCCAATTTCGCCACCTGCCCAACAATGGCGATGATACTACAAAACCACTTAAACATTTGCTAGAGTACACGAATCCCGCCCGTAAGCAGAGCTTTCGGGCGGGATCATTCCGACGGCATGAAAACTTAGTTTTCGCGCCGCTCCTCATTCCCGCCCGTAGCTCAGTTGGTAGAGCAGCTCCCTCTTAAGGAGACGGTCGCAGGTTCGAGCCCTGCCGGGCGGACAAAGTTACAAAATCACCTGTTTTGGGTGCATCCGCGAGTAGTTGATACTGTTCTTTGTATTTAGTTTGAGCCACGGTTCCGTTTTTGAGAGAAAGGTTCCAAAGTATCTCAAAGGCCACTTCTCGTTTTTTCTGATCATCAGCATCAAGAAACTTTTTCTTGGCTCTACTGGCTTGCAGAAATACATTATGGGTCGGTTCCAAAGTGGCGAGAGGGTTTCGATTGGAAGGGTTCTGTAAATCCTTTTCGATAGAGAAACGCTCGGCCTTGATGCTCTGGATTTTACGCTCATAGAGTTCAGGCCGAAGAAGTTGGGCAGAGTACACATCGAACGCGGTGATCTCCTGCTCCTCTAGGGCCTTTAAACGGGCTTCTAGACGCATCCTCGTAGCCTCTTGGTAGTCAGAGTTATGGGAGTAGCGTTGTCGGGCCGCCTCATACATGATATTGACCAGCTCGTCGTCAAAACCGACTTTACCGAGCGCATCAGCCGTCAAGGCATTAGCCAGCTCAGATCGGAGATAGCCCTTATGCGCCTCACAAAAGCCTTTCCCATTGGTGCAGTAGTAATACTGGTGGCCTTTCTTGAGAGAGGCCGTATACATACACCCACAGACCTCACAAGTTAAAAGGCCTCGAAGCGGAAAGAATTGAAGTTTAGGCCGGGGGCGTGTCTTTCCAACAAACACTTCTTGCACATGATCGAATTGATTCTTTGAGACAAGAGCCGGGTGTTTGCCTTGGTAGTATTTTCCGTCTCGAACCATAACCCCGTAATAGAAAGGATTTTTGAGCATGGCCTCGACCTTGCTTCTTCCAAAACGATATCCGCCCGTCGTCCTAAAGCCCTCGGTATTGAGAACCTTAAAAACATCCCTCAAAGAATAATTACCGGAGCCGTATAGCTCGAAACAGCGAAGCACCGATGTGCTTGTCTTGGAATCAATCACCACAAGCCCGGTGCCTTTCTCATTGAGGTAGCCTATAGGCGCACGACTCGGCCATTCGCCCCGATCTAACTTGGCACGATTACCACGCTTCACATTCTCGCTTAAATCCCTGCTGTATTGGTTCGCCATACCAAAATGAACGGCGAGAAGCAAGACGGTTTCAGACGGGATATACGTTTTCTCATATGTCCTGATTTCCTTGATGATGCCATTTTGGAGCATATCCATGATCTCGCCACCCTCGACCATGTTCCGTGCAAGGCGGTCTAGCTTCCAACAAATAATCGCGTCGGCCTCGCCGTTTTGAATCATGCGAATCATTTTCCTGAACACCGGACGACCTACTATCTTTGCGGACTGACTTTCCCTGAGAATCGTTTTTACCTCTAGACCATTAGCAATCCTTAGCATCTCGTTCTCCTGCGACTCAAGCGAGAGGACTTGTTTGTCCTCGGTATCGGTCGATTTTCTGCAATAAATTATGTATCGCATACTAGAGTTATCACAGCAATCCTATCACGGCCTCCTTCACTTCGGGAAACTCGGAAAGATCTACAACAGAGCGTTTAGTCTGGCCTTGATATTTGCTCTTGTACTCCTTCTCCCATTTAGGAAGTGTGCTCACCAACTGGAGAATCTTACCTATCCGAGGCTCATCTAAGACCTCTAGGGGGCGATTAAGATTTCGGCTCGCAAAGTACCGCTTGCGTCCATGGAGCCGTTCATCGAGAGCGTCTTTCGTCATATACTTGGTCATGTACGCGCCGAGATTAGGGACTTGGGATACCTGCTTAATTTTTATAAAGCCGTGATCCCATATCTCCGCGAGAAGATCTTTATCAATCCATAGCAGGTTAAAGACAATCGCGTGGAAATGTACCGCGCCGCGCTTTTGGAACTCCGGCACACAGACATACTTGAAATGGCTTTTTCTCGTCCCCTCCATGCGGTAATTGAAGTTTTTGAGGAAGTTAGTGTAGAGGCGATTAGCCTCGGTAAGGTCAGTGAGATTTTCAGCGAAGGTGAAGGTAAGGAATTTTGGGCTGAATGGCCTGTCATACCCGTCAAACCATTGGTGGGCATTAGCGTTGATAATCCGAATCAGCCTATTCTTCGTCTGACTTAGGGAGCGTCGCATAATCTCTTTCTTCTCGTCCTCAGTCTTTTTCTTTACCAAGGCGGAAGTACCACTCTTGCCCCTGAAGCCATACATCAGGTCTTTCTCGTACAGATAGGCCTCAAGGATATCTCCTGAGAGGATAATTTTTTGCTTAGTAAGTCTAGTCATAAGTCGAATTAAGTGTGAGATTTATCAAGTCTAGTAAGAGCCGCCCGCGCCCGCCCTGCGGGCGGGTCGCGCGGGCCGGCTAACCCCACGTAGAGGCGCGCAAAGCTCTCTAGATACTCATTGGCTTTTTCCTGAGGCAACAAAACACCGCACCTTTTTTCAAAGTACGTAGTTGTACGCTCTATGAGATCACTGGAAAATGAAAAACTCTCCACCGCGAGAGTTTAGAAAACTAGCCTTACGGTAGGCTACCGTAAAATTACGGTAGGTACTTAGGATTGATCTTCACAAAGCCACGAGTGCTTGAGTTAAAGAGTAGAAAATTAACAATGCCTGTTCCCCCCACTATCTTTTTTTGAATGACCTGACAGGCATCGTAATAACGCTTCCAGTTGTATTTCTCACCCCCAAAGAATTGGTCGTGAATATCTTTATAGTCAGAGACCTCTTTAAGATCGTGAGAAAAAAGATGCTCTAAGACATAACAGCCATTCTCTTTATTGTCGATACTTCCGAAAGAAATTTCAATGCCGTTTACAGTAAGAGTGCAATCTCCAAAAGAAAATCTGGGCTTTTGCTCTCTGGGAGAAGAACTTAGGCTACTACAAATCGCCGGATGTACGTGAAAACTTACAAAGTTAACTCCATCAAGCTCTGGAGAATCATACCCCTCAACACTCCCGGTATGTGGGCCACTTATTCCAATGATCGGTTCTTCACCGGCTATTCTGTGTTTCAAAATTGTAATTCCTCCATCTAGAGTTAGCCCTTGGCGTTTAAAATCCTCCTCAGTAAGATTTATTTCGTGGAAATCATCATATCCTTCAAAATCTTGAGGAGGTAAGGCGGAACAGATAAGTTCAATTACTTTCTGCACATCAGAGTCCATAACAGGTTATTAAAAATCAATCAAATCCCTCACTTTTACCCCTAAAGCTCTAGCAAATTTCTCAGCGCTATTGAGGGTTACGTTCTTTTCGCCCCGCTCGATCATGCCGACATAGGTTCGGTGTACCCCAGCCTTGGAGGCAAGCATCTCTTGAGATAAGTCTTTCTTCTCACGCATCTCGCGTACTCGTTTACCGAATTTCTTCGCTAGAATAGGGATGTCTCTCATACCCCAAGGGTAGAGAGTTGCCTACTTTGGGTCTACATACTATAGTTAGCGTAAAATATGAGAACTTTTCTTCTTTCCGTTATAACTATTGCAATACTTGTTGCGAGCGGTTCTGTAGCTTACTACTACGTAGTATTCCTTCCTCAACAAAACCTGAAAAGCCAAGAGGATTTAAGTGCAATCCGAAGTGTTGTTGCCCCTACGCCAGAACAACAAAAGGTGCAACAAGAACAAGAACTACAGTCGTGGAAAGCTACCGAAAATGCTGTCAATTCTTATACCCAATGTTTGATAGATATGCAAGAGAAGGGGGCGACTTGGCTTGACCAAAAATGTCCTAGCGCCAATGATCCATTCGATAGCACGAATTGTAGATTGACCGTCATGTCATCTGCGGAATATCAAAGTAAGTTTGGCTGTAAATATCCTTTCTAAAAAACTTTACTTTAAAACACCAGTACTAGGATTTTTTTTTGCCTTCTTTTTCAAAATATTTATCCGAACCATCTGACTCTTTTTGATCTCGCTTGATTGTAATTCGTCCGAAGTCTTTTTTTACAGCACCATCAAACCAATCAGAACCAATTTTCTGACCGCCATCTAAAATATTATCTATTTTATTATTTGCCATATCAAAATTCGACTCCTGATTAGACTTACTTCTTTTTTTGCCCCGCGCCATTAGCATTTGTTTAAATACTACCATATTCGATATGATAGGATTTGCTTCTAACTTTCATGTATTTCTCCTTTAATTGAGTGCCCCAGATCGGTAGATCGGCCATTTTTTTGATCGTAAGCCCAAGCAAAAATTCCGCGTCATGGGAGTAAATGGAAAATTCATGCGCGGGAAAATCATTGACTAGGCTTTTGGCCGTATCACGCGCCTTTTCCGGCTGACTTTTCATCATACGAGTCAGCAACATGTTTAACGCATACCAAAAACCTATTCTCAGTTCTCTTTGAGCTTTCTGAAGGTGGTACGGATCAATCTGCTGAACGACTGGCTTGAGAAAGTCGTTGGCGTTGTCCAGGGCCATACCAGCCGCTTCACTTTTTGAAACACCCTGCTTTCTCAAAAAAGTGAAGCGGGCTTTCGCTATTGAATCCACAAGGGTTGCCATGGATGTAATCGTGTTCTGTATATCTAGTGCACTGATCCGCGAGCCATCACTCGGATGTTCAATGGGGAGGTCAAGTGGCCCTAAAGCTGACCGCTCGCACATGTATATCTCATCAGTGCCAAGAGACATCAAAGTGGCCGCGCTTTTCGCATATCGTGGAACGATGGCTGATATTTTTTCGAATCTTGCCTGTAGAATGTTCATGATTCCCACGGCCGAGAAAGGACTACCGCCAACAGACTCGATAATTAGAAATAGTTCGTCTGCCTTCTTATCGGCGACTTGTTTCTCAACATTTCCAAGAGTGGCATCGTCAATACCATCTTCGCTGTCATCGATGAATATAAGGTACGCCTGTGATGTCATCAGCGGGCATTTTACTCCTACCCATTACTTTAGCAATCGTCCGGAATGTAAGGCAGAATAGACCTAATAACAAAAACTCCGACCACAGGCCGGAGTTCGTGTGAGGGAACGGATCGGAATTCCTACTCTCCACCCAAGGGCAGTGGATTTGGGGCTAAACCATGTCACCGCTTTTCTCAATCCCAGGTCGCAAATCGCTTCGCACTCACGCGGATTGGTCAGACTAGCTGCCCCCACGAGAGGATCAACCCTTGTAGTCGATCTACCTAAGGAGCATTATATCAAGCTTCCGTGTAAAACAAAAGTTCCAACATCGTCCCATAGGGCGGACTGGAGTAAACATAGTGAACGACAGTCCGCCCGAGCAAGCGAACTGCTTCGCTTGCGTGCAGGGCGAGAAAGGACGAGCGTGCGCATGAGAAGCATACTTCGAAAGCGCGCGAGTCCTGTACGGCCCCCGTAGGGGGAGAGCCCTGCCGAGCGAACTAGAATGAAAAAGCGGGGTGGAACCCGCCTTTTTCATTTGCAGAACGGGGTGCCGCAGAAAGTATTCGTCACGACTTCGAGGATGGTGACCGCGGTGACCATGATGAAGAATCCGACGATGCCCCAGATGAGCATCCGGCGTCCGGTTTCCCGCGCCTTCGGGTCATCGGCCTTGAGGACGAGTTTCGTCGCACCCACGACCAAGTAGAACATCGCGAATGCGAACATAAGGAGGATAAGGGGCTGGATGATGAGTCTCGTGATGTTGCCGATATATTTGAAAAGCGCGTCCTCAGCGGCAAAAGCCGAAAGCGGGGCTACGAGAAGTATGGCGAAGCCAGCTTGTGTGAAAAAAAATTTCCTCATAGATGTCATTGTACCGCTACCCCGCTTTTCAGCACGATGTTCCGTTGAATGATCTTCAGGGTTTATATGGATTATCGATGACCGGCGGATTGACTGTTGCCTTCCCGTCAAGATTAAAGGTGTTCTGGAGCATGACCACGATGCCGAGGATTGAAACCACCATGAATATGCCGAGAACTCCGTACACCATGAGGTCACGAGCCTTCTTCTTGTCCTCATCCTTACCGGTAAAGTTGAAAAGATACATCGCGAGCCCCCAGAAAAATGCGAGGAGAGCGAGTGCTGCGACGATGGGAGAAGCCTGCTGTACCAGGTCAAGGACGGTCCTAAGGATGGTCTGGAGCGTCGTCACAGCGGCAAATACCGCAAGCGGGGCGGTGAGTCCCGCGACAACGAAAGCCATCTTCAAAAAATTCTTACGCATAGAGATGATTGTATCACCGGCGAATAGCCTAGAGCGTCGCTTATCCTCATGGGTGCTGACCCCGGTTCTATGGAAGGGTCAAGCTGTCGCTGAAGAAAGTCTGCTGGATGGCCGCGATGAGGCCCCCGAGAGAGAAGATCACGAAAATGGCGATGATGCCCCAGATGATGCGCTGTTTTGCCTGCTTCTTCTTCTCCGCATCCCCCGTCGTCATAACGAGTTGCATCATGCTCCAGAAAAAGAGAAGCAGAAGGAGTGCGAACGGTATCGCAAGTCCCACGACCTCTGTCGCCGTGTTGATGAAGTTGGTAAGGGTTTTTTGAGCGAAGGCAACGGACGGAAATGAGCCGAGCGCAAAAAACGCGACGACAAAAAGCGTCGCCGCGTTTCGCACCGCTTTCAACGAACCGGAGAGTCGATTTCCGTTTCCTTGGGAGCTCGTTCTCAGCACGGGATTAGTTTCCTATGCGCGGGGCCGGAAGGGCGGTCGTACCCTGAACGCCGAAGGTCCTCTGGAGGAGCTGGGCGATGCCGAAGACGGACACCATGACGAAGATAGCGAGGATGCCGTAAATCATGAGGTTTCTGCCCTGCTTCTGCTTGTCCTCCTTGCCTTCCCCGAAGTTGAAGAGGTAAATCGCCAAGCCCCAGAAAAATGCGAGGAGGGCGAGGGAGGCCGCGATCGGCACGGTGTTCGTGACGATGGTGCCAAAGGCTTGGACGACACCACATAAGTCGCCATCACCAGTGCACACTGCAAGGGCAGTGAGAGGCACGAATGCGACTATTCCGAGGATTCCTGTAGCCATTAAATACTTTTTCATAGATTTAGATGCCGTTTTTTATAACGCGTATTTTATTAATACTTGTCAAAGTATAGCATTGAAAAACTCGACCATCGAGCCGAAAGGGTGTTGATGTGGATAGTCCATTTTATCAGCCTATTTGCCGATGGCATCTACGGTCGCCTGGATTGCGTACGCGAGAGCTTGACCGCCGAGGACAAGGAGTCCGCCGACCACGGCCCAAACGAAATATGAGCGAACTTTCTTGAGCTCTTCGGGGTTCCCTTCCGCCTTCACGAAAAGGAAACCGACATAAACGAGGAAAAGAACAAGGACAGGAAACGCGATTGCAGACACAAGCCGCAAAACCCGGACAAGGAATTCTGCAAGCGAGGTCACGCCGAGGGGGTTAGTAAGTGGAGCGGCGAACGCGATGACCGGTATGAGTATGACCGCGAATGGTAGGGCGTATGCGATGAATCTCTTCATGATGCCCCCATGATACATTATTTAATTCCAAGTATCGCCTTCAACTCCTCCTCCGCGGCGCCGACCGCTTCACTAACCTGGAACTTCCCTGATGAGATGCTGTCGACCGCACGCTTGAACATGGCCTCGGTGCCGGCAGGGTCTGGATCAAGGAAGGCAAAAGCAGAGAGAGCCGCTTCGCGGAATATTTCGCTGTAGGGATTGTCGGGCGACACGACAAGAAGGTCGCGCCGGACGGAAGGCACGCGAGTCTTCTCGACCAGAATCGTCTGTCCGGGCGCTCCCGTCATCGCGTGTGCGGCCACGATGGCACCGCTCAAATTGCGGCTCCCGCGCGGCACGGCGAGCGCGTAGATATCGGCTTCCGTGTATTTCCCTGCTCCACGCGCTTCAGGGAGGGGTGCAATGTCAAAATTCAGGTTCGGATTAGCTTGACGCAAGGAAAATAGCTCGCTCGTACGGCCTATGTAGAGCGCAAGGCGGCCAGCGAGGAATGCGTCATGTGAAGGCGGTTGCGAGCGGTTCCACGAATACGCAGGCTTGGTAGGATTTGCAAATTCCGTATAGAAGCGGAGAGCGGAAACCGCGGGAGACACAGAATCTCGTCCGAGCCCACCGAAGACATTCACAATCAGGTCGCCCTCGCGCGCGACTACTTGGTCGCCGAGTTCCCGCAGTATGGAAAGGACGATACCCTTTGCGTAAGAAACATTGTCCCAAGAACCGAGAGCTATGGCGCTTTCGACCAAAGTTCCGTTCTTATCGGCTTTCGTGAGCTTTGCCGCAGCCGACGCTATCTCGTCCCAATACCGAGGTGGGTTCGCGATGCCGGCAGCAGTAAAGAGCGTCCGATTCCAATATAAAACCAGAGGGTCGACGACATACGGAAGTCCCGCGATGCCGGTCTCGTTCAGAAATATCTCTCCCCCTTCGATGAAAGTGTCTTTAAACGCACGCTGACTCATCACCGAATACGGCATCTCCTGCAGTTTGTCGCCATGCTTCACCAGATATGCTGCTGGGAATACGACGAGGTCGGGTCCGCGGTTGGCCGCAATCGCCTCGATAAGTTCAGGAATGAACGTATTCGGATTCATCTGCGTATACGTGACGCCTGAAAAGTCAGTCCGGGTGAACTTTATCTCTTGGATCTGGGTCCCCACGATGGACTCCGGCAAGGGACCCCAGATGGCCACGCTCCCCACGGATTGAGCTCCGCGTCCCGTAAAACCAGCGAGGATGGAAACGGAGCCTATCGCAAGTGCCACGAAGAGGCCGAGGAGTATCGCGTGAAAGGGTTTCATCCCGTTAGAGATAGGAAGCGCTTTAAGCGGTTTTTCAGGTACCTCCGTCCCATCCCGGATTTAAGATACCTTTCTCTTGCTTGAGAATCGGATTTATTTGAACTCATTTCGTAATAGATAAGTTCAAAAGGTCCACGACCTTTCGTATACACTGATTGGCCATCGTTGTGTTGCTTAAAGCGCTTCCGTAAATCATTTGTCATTCCAATGTACATCATACTGCTCTTTGTGCTTTTGAGTACGTATGCATACCAATTCATGTATCTCTAACGGGATTCATCTGTGGTTAGTATAGCGCAACGCGCATGGTGCAAAGCCCGAAATGCACTGCGGGAAAGACGGCCCGACCTTACGACAGGGTTGTGAGAAATCCGTAGTGATGCGAGCCGGCCGGCACCATGTCGCCAGTCGAGAATCCCGCGGCGCGCATGAGGCGAACTGCTTCGGACGCCGTGACAACCGCATCCGCCGTCGGCCCCATGTTGTTGAATGAAGAAGTCCAGTCGATGACGAGCGCCCGCCCGCCGGGCTGGATGACGCGCGCGAGCTCGCTCAAGAACCGTGTGCGGTTCGAGAGCGCATGGAGCACATTCGCAAGGATGGCGAACTGGAGGAGATTGTCTTTGAGGGGGATGTGGGTATTCAAGTCGGCCTCGACCGCATAGAGGTTGCTCCCGCGACGCTTCGCCTCGCGCGTGAGTTTCGTCAGAGCGGGTACGAATGCATCAAAAGCATAGATCGTCGTCTCGGGACCGAGGCGGTCGATGACGCCGAGCGCAAAATGTCCCGAGCCGGAACCAAAATCCCCTACGCGCGACCCGGCAGGGATTGAAACTCGACCGAGAATATCGCGCGGATTTAGGAACATGCTCCCCATAGCATAGCAAAAGAACCGGCGCTCCGTTCGGAGCGCCGGTTCAGATAAAGACGGCGGAAGCTGTTAGAATCCGAAACCGATGTAGACCGAGGTTCCGTTTCCGTAGTAACCGTAACTTGCGTACCCGGAAAGACCCCCCTGTCCATAGTAGGCGTTCAAGGAATAGTTCGAGTTTCCTGAATAGTTTGACATGCCAAAACTTCCGTAGTAATTGCTGTTGTAATTGTTGTTATACCCGTTGCCGTAGCAATTGCTGTAGCAGTTGTTGTAACCTCCGTACCCGCCTCCCGCGCCATAAAACGGGCGCATCTGATACTGAACGACGCCCGGACCGATCATGTTGTAGGGCTGCATGGCGTACTGCGTAAGGGCGTGCACGCTTTGAGGGGCTACACCAAAAGAGCTAGCGACGATAACGAGCGCAAAAGCGACTCCGCCAAGGCGCGAAATGGCATTTTTCATGATTCGTGTATTTTACACCCTTTTCATATTTTTGTCAAGCACCTCGGGTAATGCGAAAATGAACGACCTCGGAGGTCGTTCATTAGTCGTACAGGAGGTAAATAAGCCGCTCGCTACAATGGGCGCAATATCGATGTCGGACATTTACCGGTGTTCTCTATCGCCCAATGACTTGATATATCAAGTCACTTATCCACCAACACAGCCTACCAGCATTTTCTTAATATCGATGTCGGTTGGGGCACTAATAGGCGTTCTCTCACACAGGACTCAAAACACTACAAACGCCGCTATCTTGTCGCCCTCGCGGAGCTTCATGATGCGGACCCCTTGGGTTACTCGGGAAAGCGACGGAACTTGCTTGAGCTCCGTGCGGATGACCTGCCCTTTCTGCGATGCGACGATCATCTCGACTATCTCCGGTGTCACAATTCTGGCTGCGATAACGGCGCCGGTCTTCGCGGTCACATTCGCGGTCTTGATACCGGAGCCGCCGCGCTTCTGAATCTTATATTCCCCTACCTTCGTGCGCTTCCCGTAGCCTTGGTTCGTGACGACGAGGAACTCGCTCTCCTTTTCATTGCGAACGACATCGGCGCCGATGACGGTGTCTTTCGCCGGAAGCTTCATGGCGCGAACTCCGCGCGCGCTCCTGCCCATCTCACGGATGTCAGCTTCTTTGAAGCGGATGGCCTGTCCGCGCGAAGTCGCGAGGATGACGGTGTCACCCTTCATGACCGGGAGGACTTCTATCAGACGATCGCCCTTATCGAGCCCCATCGCGATGATGCCGGAGCGGCGCACATCGGCGAATTCTTCGGCCTTCACTCTCTTCGCTACTCCGCTTTCGGTCACGAGCATGAACGCGGTCGCCTCGCTAGATTTCATACTCGATTTTGTTTCTTTGGGCATGGCGACGATGGAGGTCACCCGCTCCTCGGACGAAAGCGGGAGGACATTCATGATGGACTTACCCTTGGTCGCGCGTTTTCCTTCCGAAATCTCATACATGCGGGTCTGGTACACCTTGCCGCGGTCGGTGAAGAAGAGGATGTGGTCATGCGTCGAACCCTCGAGGAATCGGATGACGAAGTCTTCCTCTTTCGTGTCGAGGTCGATGACGCCAACCCCGCCCCGTTTCTGCTTCCGATATTCTGCCGGGTTCGTGCGCTTCACGAAGCCACCGGCGGTAAGCGTGAGCATCGTGGGCTCATCCGACACGAGGTCTTCGTCCGAGAGATTCTTGATACCTCCCTTCACGATGCGCGTCCTACGCAGATCCCCGTACTTCTCTTTCATGGCGAGAAGCTCCTTCTTGACGACGGCCATAATCTTCTTCGTCGAAGAGAGAATATCCTCACACTCCTTTATGAAAGCCTGAACCTCCTTGAGTTCGTCCTCAATCTTCTTTCGCTCCAAGCCAGCAAGTTTCTGGAGGCGCATTTCGAGAATGGCCGTCGCCTGGAGTTCGGAAAACTTGAACTTCTTCATGAGGGACGCGTGCGCATCCTGGACATCCTTTGCGGCCCTGATGAGCTTCACTATCTCGTCGATGTGGTCGAGCGCCTTCGAGAGGCCGAGGAGGATGTGCTCGCGGTCCTTCGCTTTTCTGAGGTCGAACTCCGTCCGGCGCTTCACAATCTCCTTGCGGTGCGAGATAAAATTTGAAAGGATGCCCGAGAGCGAGAGAGTTTCAGGAACACCGTCCACGAGGACGACCATGTTGTAGTGAAACGCGTCTTCGAGCTGGGTGTGCTTGTAAAGATAGTTCAGAACAGCCTGCGGCTGAGCGTTGTTCTTGAGCTCGATGACGATCCGGATGTCTCTCGTGGACTCATCGCGGATGTCGCGGATGCCCTCGAGCTTTTTGTCGCGGACCAAGTCGGCCATGTTCACGATGAGATCGGACTTGTTGACGCGGTACGGAATCGAAGTGATGAGGATGATGCTGTTCCCTTTCTTGTCTTCCGTAATCTCCGCGACGCCGCGCACGACCACCGGCCCGCGGCCAGTTGCCGAGGCATGCGCGATGTCTTTCGCGTTGTAGGCGACACCACCCGTCGGGAAGTCGGGGCCCTGCACGAATTCAAGGAGGTCTTCGGTTGATGCGTCGGGATTGTCTATCAGATGCGCGGTCGCGTCCACTATTTCGCCGAGGTTGTGCGGCGGAACATTTGTCGCCATGCCGACCGCGATGCCCAGCGTTCCGTTCAAAAGAAGATTCGGTACTGCGGCGGGCAGGAGCGTTGGCTCTTTGCGCGTTCCTTCATAGTTCGGGCGCCAGTCGACCGTCTCCTTCTCTATGTCGTTCAGCATCTCGAGCGCGATCTTCGACATCTTGGCTTCCGTGTAGCGAGGTGCCGCCGCCGGGTCGCCATCGATAGAGCCGAAGTTCCCCTGTCCGATGACCATGGGGTAGCGCATTGAAAAATCCTGCGTGAGCTTGACCAGGGATTCATACACGGCCGCGTCGCCGTGTGGGTGGTAGTTGCCTGTCACATCTCCGGTGATTTTTGCGCACTTTCTCGTTTTGCCGCCGGGATTCAAGCCCAGCTCATGCATGGTGTAAAGGATGCGGCGGTGGACTGGCTTCAACCCGTCCCTGACATCGGGCAATGCTCGCGAAGTGATGACGGACATCGCGTAGTCGAGATAGCTCTCGCGCATCTCATCCGTGATGGAGCGCGAGACGACCCGAAGCCCTGGAGCGCCTTCTTGATTAGAAAAACCGCCGGCCTTCGCCGACTGGTCATCTCCATCACCGTCTTCCTTCTTCTTCCGAGGCATAATTTCTTCTTTCAATTATAGCATTTCGGGGTTCCGAATCCAGTACGGAAACGCCCGCTATCCAACTACTCAGGAAGCGAAGGAGCCCCCGAAATGTTCGTATCGAAAAGTGGCGGACCCTGGGTCGTCGGCTCTTTGAAAACCGTCGAGGTGAGGAAGTAGCCGACCGCCCACAGGACCGTGACAATCATGACCGCGACAAGGGTCACGAGAAACATAACCTGCTGTCGTACGGCAAGGGGCTGTTTCCTGATTTTTTCGAGAGTGTCCAAAAACATCATCCTAAAAGGACGACCGCGCCGTCCATCGCCGCGAGCTCTTTCGGGCGGACCGTGAACTTCTCAACAGGCTTCAACCCCGTCTCTCCTTCCGCTTTGAGAAAAGCGCTGAGGGCTTTGTCGTCTTTAACTGCATACGGAATGACCGCATTCGGCTCGATGGAGGTCACCAGTTCATGTGCCGATTTCGGGTCAAGAGTGCCGTCGCCGACCGGCACGAGGACGATGCCGATGCCATCGAGCTCGGAACGGATATCAGCCGGAAACTTCGGATTCGAGATGGCACCGAGAACGAGGACACGCATGCCATCCATGTCAATCACATACATGGTGTTCCCCACATCAGAGATGACATCGCCGTAGGAGGAAGGGGTCGAATATCCCGAAACCGAAACATCGCCCACTTCATACGCGCCGGGCCCTTGGATAACGAAGGGTTCCTTGTCGCCGTGGGACGCGGTCTCGACGCCGTTCCAATCGTCGTCGGGCAGAGAGATGAGAACAACATCCGCGCCGAACTTCGCAACCTTGTGTTCGCGGCTCCGGGGGCCCGGAGGATTGACCGCGACCGTGATGGGCCCGGCTGAAAGCTTGAAACAATACCCGCCAAGATGCTGGATGACCATATCGCGAAGATTATAGCATCGTCGCCCCTCATCCGTGAGCCGCCAGAACCCGCCTTTCCAAAAAAAATGGCGCGTGGTATGGTAATCGCATAAAGCCCGAAGGGGCTTTAGTTTCACTTCGGAACGGTATAACCCTTTAATTAGTTCCAAGTCCTGAGTTCAGGGTCCAGAGTTAACTCTAGACTAAGAACTCGGAACTCTGGACTTTAAAGAATCCGCTCTGATTACTGACACTAAATGCTAACAAAAACTGATAACCAGGGCATAACGCCTGATACCAGCACCCTTACGGGGATGCTGAAATTAGTCGCTGAATCCGCGAACCCGCCAGCCTTGGGCGAAACCACCGAAGGTCCCGTCATCGCCATAGGTTCTGGAAAGATATACATCGACCTTCCGCCGTTCGGCACCGGCATCATCTACGGACGGGAGTATCTCGCAGCGCGCGATGTGCTGAAGAAGGTCGCCTTGGGCGACACCGTTTCGGCGAAAGTCGTCGGTTGTTTCAATTCCGAAGGCTACATCGAGCTCTCCTTGAAAGAAGCGCGACAAGCGATGATTTGGTCAGATGCCGAGAAAGGAATCGCCGCAAACACCGTCTTCGAACTTACCGTAAAGGATGCAAACAAGGGAGGACTCATCATTCTCTGGCAGGGTATCCAAGGGTTCCTCCCTGCCTCCCAGCTGAAACCCGAACACTATCCGCGCGTCGCGAACGGAGAGAAACAACTCATCTTGGATGAGCTCAAAAAACTCATCGGCACGAGCCTTTCGGTATCCATCATCACAGCGGATCCGCGTGAGGGCAAACTTATCTTCTCAGAGCGCGGCGGCTCGAAAGACACTCGCGGTACTCTGGCGGATCGCTACGCCCTGGGCGATGTGGTTGATGGTGTCGTGACTGGCGTCGTCGACTTTGGCATATTCGTGCGTCTGGAAGACGGCCTTGAGGGCCTGGTCCACATCTCAGAAATCGATTGGGGCCTGGTCGAAGACCCGCGCATCTTCGCAAAAGTGAACGACGCTATCAAAGTGAAGGTCATCGACATCAAAGAGGGCAAGGTTTCGCTTTCGATGAAGCAGCTCTCTGAAGATCCGTGGGTCTCCGCCGGCAAGAAGTACAAGAAGGAAGATGTCGTCGACGCCGCTATCATCAAGTACAACAAATACGGTGCTTTGGCATCAATCGAGGAGGGTGTCGCCGGCCTCGTGCATGTCTCCGAATTCGCTTCGGAAGCCGTGCTCCGCGAGGCGCTCAATCTCGGAAAAACCTACAAGTTCAGGATTATGCTTTTTGAACCGAAGGATCACCGCATGACCCTTTCGTTCACGAAAGCCCAGTTGTAGATTTTGGCGTTACGTTTTTTTTCGGCGCTTCCCTACGAGAATGCACATGACACTCCTTAGGGCTGCTAGTTTGTTACCGGGGTAACGCACGCGACGATACGCCGCGACGCCAAAATTCACAACGGGGCGAAAGCCCAGTTGTAGATTTTGGCGTTACGTTTTTTTGCGGCGCTTCCCTACGAGAATGCACATGACACTCCTTAGGGCTGCTAGTTTGTTACCGGGGTAACGCACGCGACGATACGCCGCGACGCCAAAATTCACAACGGGGCGAAGACGCAATAGAAAAAATACAACCCCCCGGCCTCACGGCCGGGGGGTTGTATTTTTGTATGACACACCAGTTCAGATGGCACCCTTGATACGCGGATCTACCAGTCCAATATCAGGTCCCATAATCGCCGGAAGGGGCTCAACATTAAGAACCTTATCTTTTTTCACATTAAAACTAAAATTCTGCTGTTGGTAAGATAAAAACTGGAGTTGGGGGCCCGTCTGGAGGTGAACCGGGCTGGCGCGAGAAAACCTTGCTACTGATTGTATTGATTCATGCCTGCCTGATGTCCGTCCTTCGCGACAACTTCACATGCCTCGACGACTTTTTTCAAAACCTTTTTCAGAGTTGTCATCTCCTCCGTCCTGAACTTTCCCAGAAGAAATTTCAATACCTTGTCTTCGCCTGATGGCTTCTTGGCCATCCCTTTCGCGCCCGGAGGCGAGACGCCTATCCTGATGCGCACGAAATCTTTCGTCTTCAGCGATCGTATGATGGATTCGACCCCGTTGTGCCCACCGGAAGAGCGCCCGAAAGAAATTTTCATCGAACCCAAAGGCATGTCGAGGTCGTCATGGATGACCACCAGGGACCCGACGCCCTTCTTGTTCTTCACGAAATGGGCAGCGGCATGGCCGGAGTTGTTCATAAAGGTGTCCGGAATGACTATGGTCGCCTTCACCCCCCCAAGTACCCCCGTGGCGACCTGCATTTTCGGCTTTTTTTCAGTTTGCCAGAGCGAAAAGTCGTGCGTCGCGTGTATGCGCTCGACTGCCATCCTGCCCGCGTTGTGGCGCGTGTCCTTATATTCGTCTCCAGGGTTTCCGAGTCCGATGATGAGGTGCATGAACGGTGATTGTGCTCAGACGAGCGTCGCAAATCAGTGTACCCCGCACTGAAACTTAGCGTAATAGCTCATGTGCCGAAGTGGATAGTATAGCGTTACAGCACAGCTGGAAACAACGCCTATCGGTATCTCGATGTAGAAGTATTTCGCTACGAGACACGACGCCAAGTTCTAGTGACAGGGTGTACCCCGCACTGAAACTTAGCGTAATAGCTCATGTGCCGAAGTGGATAGTATAGCGTTACAACACAGCTGGAAACAACGCCTATCGATATCTCGATGTAGAAGTATTTCGCTACGAGGCACGACGCCAAGTTCTAGTGACAGGGTGTACCCCGCACTGAAACTTAGCGTAATAGCTCATGTGCCGAAGTGGATAGTATAGCGTTACAGCACAGCTGGAAACAGCGCCCATTGGTATCTCGATGTAGAAGTATTTCGCTACGAGACACGACGCCAAGTTCTAGTGACGGGGTGTACACGAAAGCGCGCGAGCATCAAAAAAGCGTTAGGCAACGAATCTGCTATTGCGCGCAACGATGCGCGCATCTACAATGACACTCATGAACGAAGTACGCTCACCTGAATCGGTGAATGATATTCTCAAGTTCGCACTCTTCGCCCTCATCATCGTCATTCCCATCCGCCTTTTCATCGCTCAGCCCTTCATCGTCCGCGGGGCTTCGATGGAACCCACCTTCGATAACGGCGAATACCTCATCGTCGACCAGGTTTCGTACCGCATAAATCCGCCGGAACGCGGGGATGTCGTTATATTCCGTTATCCGAAGAATCCTTCCATATTCTTCATAAAGCGCCTCATCGGTCTCCCCGGAGAGACGGTTGAGATAACCGGGGAGCGCATCACCATCCGGCGCGGCGTCGGGGTCGAACCCATCGCCCTTGATCAATCATTCATTGACCCATCCCGATTGAACAGCGAATACGGGGTCTATGCGCTGGATGCCGATGAATATTTCGTCATGGGCGACAATCGGAGCGAAAGTTCTGATTCGCGAACATGGGGGCCTTTGCCGAAAGAAGACCTCGTCGGTCGTGCCATCCTCCGCCTTTTTCCGCCCGGACGCTTTGCGGTCTTTCCAGGATCCGCAGAACTCGTAAAATAATATATGAACCGTATGATTATCGTTCTACTCCATCAGTTCCCCACTCTCAACTCTCCACTCTTAACTCTTAACTCTTAACTCTAAACTCTAAACTCTAAACTCTAAACTCTAAACTCTAAACTCTAAACTCTAAACTCTAAACTAAATTATATGCGCTCACTCGAACGAGGCAAGCAATATGAATCACTCGACGCCGCTCTCGCGCGGGTCGCCTACGCGTACGGATTCACCTCTCCGCCTGTCGTTATTCCCAAAAAAGCGCTCGCGGTTTCTGACGATCTGGCGACCTCGGCATCTGCGGCGCTCTTGAAGAACGCCGGGTCGGGAAAGTTGACCGCCCAGCTCTGGGGTTCTGCCCGTGGCCCCAAAGGCGGTACCACACTCTCGTTTGCCATTTACGCAGGCCGTCACGCCGTCGCCCATGCACTCGTGGTCGAAGCCGCTCGCTCGGTCGCGGAGCTTGCCGGCTTCTCTGACCTGACCGTGCTCGTCTCGTCGGTCGGCGACCAGGAATCGAAACGGCGCTTCGCGCGCGAACTCGGAAACTTTTTCAGAAAAAACATCGATGCCACGCCCGCGGAGTTGAAGCATGTCGCCACTCACGACCCTGAAGGGGCGTATCGCACGCTCCTCGCAAGCCGCGACCCCTTACTCGAGAAAGCGCCTCATCCGATAGATTTCCTTTCAGAGAATTCGCGGAAGACGATGCTCGAAACCTTGGCTCTTTTCGAAGCCATCGGCATCCCCTACGCTATCGAACCCCGCCTTCCCGCAGAACCGGGCTTCCACGCCGAACTTCTCTTCGCCATCGAAGGCACCGACCGGAAAGGGGTCCGGGCGCGCATCGCCTCGGGGGGCCGTTTCGATGAGTTCGTGAGGAAAAGCGGCAGCGCGGAACGCGCGGTTTCCATATCCGTCATCGTCCCTGACCGCGTCGACCCGGAAACGGCTGACGAAGGGCCTACCTGCTTCGTCGTCCACGTAGGAGATGCGGCGAAACTCAAGGTATTCGGACTTTTAGGCGCTCTCTGGCACGCCAACCTCATGGTCACGCAATCGCTCATGGCCGAAACCTTGCGGGAACAAATTGATCAGGCGCGCACCGCTGGAGCGAGGTACCTTGCCATCATCGGACAGCGCGAAGCGCTCGACGGGACGGTCATCCTGCGGAACCTCTCGACCCAGCTTCAGACAACGATTCCGGCAGAAAAACTCGCTGGACATATAGGCCGACGGCACTAAGCAACAAGAACTGACGACTTTGATTTTTCGCTCACTGCATGCTTCAATAGCGCCATGAGCGTCAATGTTTCAGTCGCCCGCCATGGGAGCGAGAACTCGATGAGCCTTATCCGACGCTTTTCGAAGCGCGTTCAGGGCGCGGGTATCGTCCGCAAGGTGAAGAGTATCCGCTATAAATCACGGAACCAGTCCCGCACCCGCCGACGCGCGTCAGCTCTCCGCCGGATTACGAAACGCGATAAAAACGCAGAACTTGAGCGCATGGGACTCTTAAAACCCCGCCCGATGAGGGGGGGCATGAGAAAATAAGACTCCGGTCTTGTGACGGCACGGATTCGAAAAAAAAGAACGAGCCTCGGGATACCGGGGTCTTTTTCTATGACGAAGGACGCAGCACAAAATCCTCTTGCGGCAGGCCTCCCCTGTGCGCGCCTGAAGCGCGCCATCCTCGGAGCTCGGTATGAGCTCTCGGTTGCCTTCCTCCGAGCGCCCGCGATGCGTGTGCTCAACCGCACGTACCGGAAGCGTGACGCCTCGACGGACATCCTCTCGTTCAGCATCGCTCCCGACATGGGCGAACTCGTGTTCTCAGCCCAAGATGTGCGTCGCCGGGCTCCGGCGTTTGGCATGAACGCGCGCGCGTATTTCGCCTACCTCTTCGTCCACGGATGCCTCCACCTGAAAGGCCTTGAACACGGCCGGAGGATGGATTCTCTTGAACGGAAGTACTGTGAACAATTTGGCATCCGGTATCCGGCGAACAGCGCGTGATACGATAACGGAGAAGGTTTGCGGAAAAGTTCGCGGCGGTTTATTCGGATGGGCGCTGTTCCGCGTAACCTGACACCCATCAATGGCTTCCCAGTTCGCAGTTGGCATCGATGTAGGCACCTATCAAGTGCGGGTTGTTATCGCGCGCGACGGAAAAGACCGCTCCTCCCCCTTCCCCAAGGTCATCGGAACGGGATATGCCGAATCAAAGGGCCTCAGGCATGGCTATATCGTGAATTCGACTGATGTCGAACGCTCCATCCGCGCTGCCGTCCTTGAGGCGGAAAGTGTTGCTGGAGTGAGGGTTAAGAATGCATTCCTCTCCATTGGCGGCATCGGCATCGACGAGATTCGGGGCAGGGGCGAGACGGTCATCGCGCGCGCAGACGCTGAGGTTACCTCGCTCGACATAGAAAAAGCCCTCGCGGCATCGCGCGCATCCATCGAAGGGCGCCTCTTGAACCGACGCATCCTCCACACCATCCCCCTCGCTTATGCCGTCGATGGCGCGGAGGTCTTGGGGCGCGCGCAAGGGATGAAGGGAACCAAACTCTCTGTCGAAACGCTCTTCGTTACTTGTCTTGAACAGCATGTCGCCGACCTCGTCGAGGCGGTCGAGAATGCGGACATCGTGGTTCAAGACATCATGGCCTCTCCGCTCGCCGGCTCCATCGTGACCCTCTCGAACGCCGAAAAAAAGGCAGGATGCGTCCTCGCGAACATCGGCGCGGAAACTGTCTCAATCGTCGTGTTCGATGCCGGCACGCCGGTATCGGTCAAAGTGTTTCGCATTGGCTCTTTGGACATCACCAAAGACATCGCCTTGGGGCTCCGCATTTCTCTTGAAGAAGCAGAGCAGTTGAAGCTCGGCGCAATCACGAACGCGTCATACTCGAAGAAAAAATTCGACGACATACTTTCAGCGCGCTTGACCGACATCTTCGAGGTTATCGACGGGCATCTGAAGAAGCTCGGCAAGGACCAGCTCCTCCCCGCCGGCATCATCCTCTCCGGAGGCGGAGCCGGCGTCGGCCCTATCAAGGAAATTGCAGAATCATCCCTCAAACTTCACTCGAAAATCGCATACCTGAATGTGCCCCAAGACGCGAAATTCAAGGATTCGTCATGGGCAGTCGCGTACGGGCTCACCATTTGGGGCTTGACCGGTGACGGCATCCCGCGAAACATCACCCGGGAGAGCATGGGCGATATCGGGCGCTCAATCAGCGGATTCTTCAGACAATTTCTTCCCTAAGAGGGGTCTAGAACAATACCAATCTGCTGAAAAGTCAACTATGGCGCGCCTTTTCATTTTCAACTACTATAGGTGGACTACTATCTAAACCCAACACACTGCATGCCCCAGATTCATACAGAAGCCGAGACCGCAGCAAGGATCCGCGTCATCGGCATCGGCGGTTCCGGAAAGAATGCCATCAACCATATGGTGAATTCGAAGGTTAAGGGCGTTGATTTCATAGTCATCAACACTGATGCACAAGACCTTCAGCAATCCCTCGCGAAGACAAAAATCCACATCGGCAAGAACCTGACGCGCGGCCTCGGCGCCGGCATGGATCCCGCAATCGGCCGGCGCGCGGCTGAAGAGACACAGGCCGAAATTCAGGATGCGATTCGTTCATCCGACATGATATTCATCGCAGGAGGCATGGGCGGTGGCACCTGCACCGGCGCGGCGCCGATCGTGGCAAAAATCGCGAAAGAGTCCGGAGCACTCACGGTCGCGGTCGTCACGAAGCCGTTTTCGTTCGAAGGACAGCAGCGCATGCGCCTCGCGGAGCAGGGCATGGAAGAACTCCGGAAGGAAGTCGATGCCTTGATTGTGATACCGAACGATCGCTTGCTCGCGGTCGTCGACCAGAACACGACCGTGAAGAGTGCATTTGCCATGTGCGATGAAATCTTGCGGCAGGCGGTCGAAGGTGTTTCCGATCTCATCACGACTCCGGGAAACATCAACCTCGACTTCGCGGACATCAAAGCAATCATGGAAGATGCCGGTTCGGCGCTGATGGGCGTCGGCGTCGGCATCGGTGAGAAGCGCGCTGAAGATGCTGCGCGTGCCGCCATCAACTCTCCCCTTCTCGATATCTCAATAAACGGCGCGAAGGGGGTCCTCCTTTCGATCGCGGGTGGCGAAGACCTCGCCCTCCTCGAAGTCCAGGCCGCCGCCGCCATCGTGACCGACACCATCGATAAGAACGCGAAAGTTATCTTCGGCACCTCGAAGGACGAACGCCTCAAGAAGGGCGAGGTGCGCGTGACCGTCATAGCGACCGGATTCCCCGAAGAGGCGGGAACCAGCGGAGGTCGCCCGCTCTTCCAGATGGCCGGAAAGAAGGAGAAGAAAGAAGATGATAGCGGAAAGATATTCTCGACCATAATGCCGTCCTCGCGCGACGAAGATGCGGTCGCTCCTGCAAAGCGGGAGGAATCGGCCCCGAAAGCGGTCCAAGACGAAGACGACGAATGGGGCGTTCCCGCATTCTTGAGGAGGAGCAAGAAGAACTAGAAATGATTTTGAGCTTTGGCTTTTGACCCGTATGATGAAAGGGCACGCATCTGTGCCCTTTTGTTTTTTATCCAATCGAACAACCTTTCGTAGCGCGCGAATAACAACACCTGCATGTACGATCTCATCATCATCGGCGGAGGCCCGGCAGGAGTTGCGGCAGCAGTGTATGCGGCACGGAAACTTTTGAAAACGCTCTTGATTACCGATGCGTTCGGCGGCCAAAGCCTCGTTTCCGCGGAGATTCAGAACTGGATCGGCACGCCGGTCATCTCGGGTGAGGCGCTGGCAAAATCATTTGAAGCGCATGTTCGCGCATACCAAGGTGATGCTGTGACGATAGAGAAGGGAGAACGCGTAGTTGCCGTCTCAAAAAAAGACGGCGGTTTTGTTGTTGAAACGAAGAGCAAGAAAACTTTTGAAACAAGGGCGGTCTTGGTTGCCTCCGGAGGCGAGCGCAGGAAGCTTACGGTTCCGGGCGCCTCGGAATTCGAGCAGAAGGGCGTCACCTACTGTGCTTCATGCGACGGGCCTCTTTTTTCAGGCTCTCCCGTCGCGGTCATCGGAGGTGGAAACGCGGGCTTCGAGACCGCGGCCCAGCTCCTCGCCTATACCGAATCGGTGACCCTCATCCACCGCGGTCCACAATTTACGGCTGATCCGGTATCGATTAAGAAAATCCTCGAACACCCGAAGATGCGTGGCATCCTGAACGCGGACATCACCAAGATCATGGGGGACAAGTTCGTGACCGGAATCGCCTACAAGGACAAAAAAATGGGGACCGAGGAAACACTTACGGTGGCAGGCGTCTTCGTCGAGATAGGCATGATGCCCTCGACGGGTTTCTTGAACGGGCTCGTCGATGTGGACGGATTTAACCGCATCATCGTCGACGAAAAGACCCAGCACACCTCACTCTCCGGTATCTGGGCTGCGGGAGATTGCACCGACGGTCTCTACCACCAGAACAATATCGCCGCGGGAGACGCTGTGCGCGCGGTCGAGGACATCTACCTTACCCTCATGACTCACGGTTGAAACCTATGAACCCCCGCATTTTCGTTTCTGGTTCTCTGGCCTATGACCGCATCATGAATTTTGCAGGACTCTTCGGCGAACATTTCCTGCCGGAGAAGTCCCACGACATAAATGTAAGCTTCACCGTGCGCGATGTGAACGAGTCGTTCGGCGGGACGGCTGGAAATATCGCCTACTCCTTGGCGCTCCTCGGTGCGAAACCTGTTGTGCTGGCCCGCGTCGGGCATGACTTCGCGCCCTACCGTGCGTGGCTTACCGAGCGCGGCGTCGACACGCACATGCTCGAGGTCGACGATGCCTTGAGGACCGCGTTCGCGACGATTATGACCGACCGGAAGGACAACCAGATAACCGCCTTCTATCCGGGTGCGATGGAGAAGGCGTTTACCGTCCCTGAAAGAATCTTGGGCGGCGCTGATTTCGCGATAGTCGCCCCCGGGAACCCCGAAGACATGCGGCGCCTTCCTGAATATTTCCGCGCGAACGACATCCCCTTCATGTACGATCCCGGTCAGCAGATTACCGCCCTTTCGGGAGACGATCTGGAGAAAGGCATGCGGCGCGCGAAAGTCTTCATCGTGAATGACTATGAGATGGCGATGGTGAAGGAGAAGACGAAGCTCGATGAGAAAGGAATCCTCGAGCACGCAGAGATCGTCATCACGACTGTGGGTGAGAAGGGCTCCCGTATCGTGACCAAAGACGCTGCCATCGAGGTTCCTCCCGCGAAACCAGAAAACGCGAATGATCCGACGGGCGCGGGCGATGCATACCGCGCAGGCTTCGTCTGGGGACTTCTCTCCGGCTGGCCTCTTGCCATCGCGGGAAAGTTCGGCGGCCTCGTCGCCTGCTACACCATAGAGCGCGCAGGGACCCAGACTCACGCATTCACCTTCGATGAAGTACAATCCCGGTATCGGGAGAACTACAAGGAAAACCTTCCTCTCGTAAAGAAATGAACATGGCAGGAGATATCCTCGATCCGAGCCTTGCAGCGGAAGGAAAAAAGCGCATCGAATGGGCCGAGCGCGACATGCCAGTCTTGCGACAGGTGCATGCGGACTTCGAGAAATCGAAATCGTTCCAGGGCATGCGCTTTTCCGCGTGTCTCCATGTGACGGCGGAAACCGCGAACCTCATGAGGGCCCTCAAGGCGGGCGGGGCAGATGTCCTTCTCACCGCCTCGAATCCCCTCTCTACCCAGGACGATGTCGCGGCCGCACTCAACCATGAATACGGCATCCCGACCTATGCCATCCGGGGCGAAGACCGCGATACATTTTTCCGCCACATCGAAGGGGCACTCGCATGGAAGCCGGTCATCACCATGGACGACGGCGCGGACTTGGTAACCGCCATCCACCAAAAGCATCCCGAGCTTATACCCGGGTTCCTGGGTTCGATGGAAGAAACGACCACGGGCGTCATACGCCTGCGCGCCATGGAGCGGGACGGCGCCCTCAAGATTCCAGTCGTCGCCGTGAACGACGCCAAGACGAAGAATCTTTTCGATAACCGCTACGGGACGGGCCAGTCGACTTTGGACGGCATTATCCGCGCGACGGGTGCTCTTATCGCCGGCAAGAAGGTCGTGGTCGCGGGCTACGGCTGGTGCGGCAAGGGTTTTGCCATGCGCGCGCGAGGCATGGGGGCGCTGGTCATCGTGACCGAAATTGATTCAATAAAGGCCTTGGAGGCGGTCATGGACGGCTTCGAGGTGATGCCCATGAAAGCGGCCGCGAAGGTCGGCGATATCTTCTGCACGCTGACAGGCGACATCAATGTCATCACGAAAGAGCACTTCCCCCTCATGCGGGACGGGGCCACACTGTGCAACTCCGGCCATTTCGATGTCGAGATAAACCTGAAAGAGCTCCAAGCGATGGCGACCGAAGTGAAAAAAGATGTCCAAAAGAATGTGGACGAATACATCGTTGGGGGCAAGCGCCTCTATGTTATCGGAGAAGGCCGCCTCGTGAATCTCGCCGCGGCTGAAGGCCACCCCGCCTCCGTCATGGATATGAGCTTCGCGACGCAAGCGCTGGCGTCAGAGTGGGTGGTACAAAAGAAAGGCACGCTCGAGCCACGCGTGTACGATGTGTCGGACGAGATAGAGAACCGCGTCGCGAACCTGAAGCTTGCTTCGATGAATGCCTCAATAGACACGCTCACGGACGAGCAGAAGAAATACCTCACCTCGTGGCAAGAAGGGACCTGATAGAACGCCAACAGGCGCGGCTCACGGTTTGTTCAGGAAATACTCCCCAGCATTTAAGACATCTTCGGCTATCGCCTTTTGGAGCGCGGTGTCGTCAGGAAATGCGGCACGTTCGCGCACTTTTTTCAATAGTTCTATCGTTATCGCCTCTCCGTAGAGTTCCTTTTCAAAATCGAGGAGGTGCGCCTCAAGCATGTGGCGGGCGGCGTCCGCATAGATAGCCGCGTTGTAGACGACATCCTTGTGCATGACACGTCCGACATATATGCCAGAAATCGTGTCATGTTCGGGAATCGGGATGTTGATGGTCGGAAATCCGAGCTCTCCCGCCTTCCCCATCCCGCGAACCACAACACCCTTGTATCGTAGAGGTTTATCCACCCTCCCTACAGAGTATCACTCGGAGGGGCCGGTGCGCGCGGAAGATATCCTTTCGTCGCGAGAAGTTCGGCGACAAGGATGGCGCCTCCGGCCGCGCCACGGATGGTGTTGTGGGAAAGCGCCACGAACTTCCAACCGAGAATCGGGTCTTTGCGGATGCGTCCGACGGAAATCCCCATGCCGTTTCCGAGGTCACGGTCAAGGCGCGTTTGCGGGCGGTCATCCTGGTCGAAATAGGTGATGAACGGCCTCGGTGCGGAAGGTAGCGCAAGTCCATCTATGGGGTTCGGAAAATCGCGTATGGCCATGATGAGCGCGTCCTTGGTGGCCTCCTCTTTGAACGATACCGTGACGGCAGCCATGTGTCCGTCCGTGACGGGAACCCGGATGCAGGTAGCCGATATTTGGGGCGTCGTCGGAATGACGAATGCTCCGTTCTCAATCTTTGACCATATCTTCATCGGCTCTTTTTCCGATTTCTCTTCTTCTCCGCCGATGAGGGGAATGACATTGTCGACCATCTCGGGCCACGTATCGAAATTCTTGCCTGCGCCCGATATGGCTTGGAAGGTGGTCACGATGACGCGCTCCGGAGCGAACGCCTGCCATGCCTCGAGGACGGGAACATACGACTGGATGGAGCAGTTCGGCTTCACGACGATGAATCCGCGCTTCCATCCGCGGCGCTTCTGCTGGACAGGAATCATGTCGGTGTGCCCCGGGTTCACCTCGGGCATCAGCATCGGCACATCCTCGGTCCACCGGTTCGCGGAGTTCGTGGAGACGACCGGTATTCCCGCCGCCGCATAGGCCTCCTCAAGCGCCTTCGTCGCGTCTTTGTCCATGTCGACCGCACAAAATATAAAATCGGCGTTCTGCTGCATTGCCGCGATGTCGTCTTCGGCGGAATAGACCTTGAGTGCGACAACCTTTGCGGGAATCGGCGTCGCCATCTTCCAACGCCCCTCGACGGCCTCGCCATAAGACTTCCCTGCCGAATTTTTCGATGCGGCGAGAGCCGTTACGGAAAACCACGGGTGATTCTCAAGAAGCGCAATGAAGCGCTGACCGACCATGCCAGTCGCGCCGACGATACCTACGCGAAGTTTGTTTTCCATGATAATTGCATCGAAGCCGATAAACTATATCACTTTCCGATGTAGGTTTCGTGCAAGACTCGTATGGCCTTCTCCGCGTCATGCTCATCAACGACGAAGGTCGTCGAGACGCCGGAGGCGGCCTGCGATATCATCGCGACGGCGATGCCCGACTTCCCGAGCGCGGTGAACATTTCCCCCGCGACGCCTGCCGCGTTTATACTCCCGCCGACCACGCAGACGATGGCTTTTTCGCGCTCCACCGATACCTGGCCAAACGCGGAAAGCTCCGACAAGAGCGGCTCCAGATTGGTTTCGTCGTCTATGGTCAAGGAGATGCTCACGACCGAGGTCGCTATCACATCTACCGAGGTCCGGTATTTTTCAAACAACGCGAAGATGCGGGCCATGAGGCCGTTCCCATCGAAAAATTCGGGAGAACGGACATGAATGATGGTGATGTGTTTCTTGAATGAGAACGCCTCGACGGTATGGCTTTTCATCTTCCGCTCGAAGAAATTGCTGACTATGGTGGTACCAGGAGCCGACGGATTAAAGGTATTCAAAACCTTCACGGGGATGTCCGCTTCCATCGCGGGAAGGATGGTTTTCGGATGGAGCACTTTCGCGCCGAAATAGGCAAGCTCGCAGGCCTCTTCGAAGGCAAGCTCCGGTACCACCCGCGCGGTTGGCACGATGCGCGGGTCGGTGGTCATGATGCCGTCTACTTCCTTCCATATCTCTATTGAATTGGCGCCCAAAGAGAGTCCTAAGATAGAGGCCGTATAGTCTGAACCCCCGCGCCCCAGGGTCGTCGTACGTCCATCCGGGGCCCTGCCGATGAATCCGGTCACGACAGGGGTCATGCCCGCTTCGAGGAGAGGAACGAGTACTTTCTGTGCGTTTTCTTTCGTGGGTCCGGGGATGAATTCCGCATCGCCGAAGCGGTCGTCGGTCACGATGAGCTCGGTGGCGATGACCTGCTGGGCGCGGCTCCCCGATGCGGAAACCGCCTCAGAAACGAAGTATGAGGACATTATTTCTCCATACGAAATCACGGTATCTTTTGTTGCCTCCGAGCCATCGCTTCCAGCCACTGTTCCTCGAACGGCCTTGAGCTTTTCATCGACATACGCCATCACGCGAACGCGAGTGGGCTCGTCCTTAAATACCTCACGGACAAGGGTCTCATGGCGTTCGCGTATCTTCGTGAAAGCGAGTTCTGCATCGTGCGGCGTGCTGAACGCAGAAAACAAGAGGTCGGTGACGCCGGCAAGTGCGGAAACCACGACGACAGTAGCGTCGTCTCCGCGTCGCCCTGCAACCATGCGGATGGTTTGTATCCCCTCTTTTGTCGAAACCGAAGTTCCGCCGAATTTCGCGACTATCATTTCATGAAAATATTACTGGAACAGGAGTATTGTAAGTCACGCGCTGAAAAAGTAAAACGAGCCGCCCGTCTATCCCCGCCCGGCCCAAGCTGGCGGGGCATTTCGCGGGCGGTCACCGTGGCGTTTTTCTGGGTAGAGTGCGCCCACCGGGCGCACTTCCTACATGGCGCCATTCATCCCCGCGGCTCTGCCGCGGGGATGAATGGCGACCGCCAGTAAACAAATCCGCTCGCGCGAGCGCGCGAGCGGAAACCTAGGTTGTGTCCGGATAATGAAAACCCCTGCTCGGCGAACGGGCGTTCTTCAATTGGCAGAACAGAGCGGGTCCCCTGCTCTGAGTTTTGCGGTAAGGGCGGTTGCGTCTACGAAATACGAAAACGGACACGCGGCGAATTCCATACGAGCGGGGTGTGCGTATTGCGCCGGGTTCTGGAGTCCCCGGCCTTTTCGGAGGTCGATGACACCGAACCCGAATGCGCCTTCTAAGCGGCCGACCTTGCCTATGGGCGACCCCCTTCCCACGAGAGTCAGGAGCTCGATGCGGCAGGCGTTCGGGCCGGTGTGCACTTTGCCGAGACAGACCGAGTCGGTCACGAACTTATAAACCTGTTCCGAAAGCTCTTTCACATGAGTCACATAGCCGATGACATCCTTGCAGAGCGCGAAGTAGACCGTCGAATCCTCGGAGTCGGACGAGAGTCCTTGCTCCTGGACGACATTCGTCACATACACATCGGCGGGGAATGCGAAGTCGTATTTGTCAGATATTCCCTTCGACTTCATCGTAAAGGTCTCATATTCCGCAGGGCTCCCGACGGATGCTATCGATGCCACCGCTACCATATCGATGGGCAGGACGGAGAAAGATTTTCCGTCGCATGAAGGCAGAGTCGCGCGTTGATTCTCGCTCGGAATCTCAGGGTAGGTGCGTGATGTTGCCTGGAATCCGGGTGACCACGGGGTCGGCGCTGGTGCGGGGGCTGGGAGCGAAGACGGCGGTTCTGGAGTTGGGGACGGACCCGAAACAGGAGCAGTGGTCGTAACCGGAGGCGATGCGGCTCCGGTACCGGTTGTGCCCTTCGGCGGGGTGTTCGATGATGCAGGTTTCGGAGGGATTTTGACCGTGCCTGTAGGTTGCGAGGGAGCGGAGGGGTTTCCCTGTGACGCCGTGGTTGTCGCCGGCGGCGCTATGGTGATGACCTCTTCAAGCGTTAGCTCTCCCTTTAAGCTAAAGAAGGCCGCAACAAGAAGGACAACACCCACAACGGCGAGGACGATGGTCTGGTTGAATCCCCTTCTGGTCATGTTCCCCCATGATAGCGCAGGATTTTGGGCAGCTGAGGAATGCAGGCACAAACCCCGCCCGCGAAGGGCAGGAGGGCTGACGGTTGGGTTGGGACCCAACCTCAGGACCTTGAGCGTTCGTCTTGAATGCGAAAGGTGTACTGATTCTGTAAGAATCGCGGGCGGGGGCTCCCTGCGAATGCGGGGTGCCCTCGGGAAGATTCGAACTCCCAAGATCGGGGTAGAATCCCGACAGTTTATCCATTAGCTTACGAGGGCAAATGGGGCATCAAAAGAAAGTCTCCTGACCCCTTATTTTTCCTAATTTAAAAAGCCAATAATTCCCATTTTTGTTATTATTCTAGAATGGATGCGTTAACTAAACAGAAAATTTGGTCATTAAAAGACATAGTATATATAACTCTAATATCAGCTGCCTTTTGTTTTATATTTTTTGAAATTGCTTTATTTGTTCCATACAGCAAAGTAATAAAAGCCAGTATTATTAATTTGGGATTTTATGGATCTATTATTTCAGTTATATTTATTTTTCTCAAACACAAAGGAATACCTTTCAGTCATTTTGGGTTCGGTGATATTAAATTCAAATGGGTGATTATAAGCATCCTGGCTGGTATTTTTGTCACCTTCGCCGGTGCGATGTTATCTGACATCTTTGCCAAAATATTACACCTTGAAGCTGGAAGCACCTCTAGCCTTAAAGAATTAACGACTGGAAATATTGTTTTCGATTATTTCCAACTCAAAATAATAGCGGGAATCTTTATCCCATTTGTAGAAGAAATCTATTTCAGAGGAATAATTTTTAGATTCATAAGACAAAATAAAGGATTCTGGCTGTCTGCTTTACTGAGCACGCTTGTCTTTAGTTTACTTCATCTTAATTTAGCCTCTATCCCCTTTACGCTATTACTTGGCCTAACTTGTGCTTATGTATATGAAAAAACTAATTCTATGTTTTATACAATCGCAGTGCACGCAAGTGTAAACATGTTCGCTATGAATGTGGTCTTATTTGGATTGTATATGTGATCTTTTAAAAATTAAAATATCAAAATGAAAGTAAATGGGGTCAGCCACCATTCTTTGTGACCAACAACTCAAAACTTTGCCGTCGCAAAGTTTTGGTCGCGACGCCTCTCGGCGCGAATAGCTATTCGCCCGCCTCGGCTGTCACTTCGTGTCTACAACTCTCGCCTCACCCATGTTCGGCTCGGTCGCAGGCCACCCCTCGCGGTTTTCCGAAACGAAAAACATCGCTGCGGTCGTCACATCAGCACAAAACCCGCAGCAGTGCGGGTTTGAGTGTCTGATGTTACTCCACCGGGAATCTCTCCTTACGGGAGCAGTACGGGTTTCGCGTTCACTTCGCACCACAAAGGGCACTTCTTGTTTTCTAGCTCGCTTTGCTCCCAATAAAACAAAGTCGCTTTCGCTCGTTCACATGCTCAACCACCTTCGATTCCCGGCCGCGAGCCAAGCAGTTGGCTCGCTTGGGGTCATGGACGAAAACGGCTCGCATGAGCGAGCTCGGTTTCGTATCCATGACCCCACCGGGAATCGAACCCGGGTTCCAAGCTTGAAAAGCTTGTGTCCTAACCGTTAGACGATGGGGCCGCGGAGAGGGAGGGATTCGAACCCTCGAGGACCTTTCAGCCCTACTGGTTTTCGAAACCAGCGCGTTCGACCACTCTGCCACCTCTCCCCTGGGCTCGAAAGTACCATTTCTCGGTCTATTTCGCAAAACAACGGCTCGCGTGTATGGTGGGAGTTTCGCCCCGCTTCTCCTACGTTTATACTAGAAACACACAATGGCAACGCTCAATAATACCGCCGGATTCTGGCCGGTCGCCGCGGCAATAGTCGGAAATTCTATCGTAACGGTTCTGAAGTTTTTTGCTGGCACCGTGTCGGGCTCGAGCTCGATGATAGCCGAGGCGATACACAGCCTCGCCGATACGCTGAATCAGATTCTCCTTTTGATAGGCCTGCGGCGTTCGCTGAAAAAGAAAGACGAAGGGTCGGACTACGGGTATGGCAACGAGAGGTTTTTCTGGGCGCTCATCTCGGCATGTGGCATCTTCTTCGTCGGAGCGGGAGTAACCGCATGGCACGGCCTCGGAGCGCTTGCACACCCGGAACCCATCGAATTGAGCCCATTGGTATTTATCGTTCTTTTTATATCGTTCGTCATCGAATTGTATACTCTCCGCATCGCGGCCCAACAGCTAAAAAAAGCATACCCGAACCTTTCGTGGCGCGAGCGCATCCATGAAGCCGACTCTTCGACGCTTGCGGTCCTCTTAGAAGACTCCGTGGCGGTTCTCGGCCTCTCTATCGCTACCCTAAGCATCACCGCCTCATACCTGACCGGCAACGCCATCTGGGATACCATCGGCTCGCTCGTCATCGCAGGCATGCTGGCCATCGTCGCCGTCGTCCTCATCGTGAAGAACCGGTCGTATCTCATCGGCCGCCCGCTTTCGGAAGAGGATCGCGACGACATCATCAAGTTTCTGAACGCAGAGCCTGCCATCGAAAAGGTTATCGACTTCAAATCCCACGCCGTGGGGTTCGGCGCCTACCGCATCAACTGCGATGTGGAATTCAACGGAAATTCGGTCTTACGGGCTGGGTTTCGAGGAGCACAGATGCGCAGAGAATACGAAGAAGCGAGAGCGAGTTACGAAGACTTCAAGCGGTTCCTTGCCGACTATGGAGACCGCATTCCGCGCCTGGTTGGAAAGAAGATAGATGAAATCGAGAAGCGCCTGCGCGAGAAGTTTCCGCAGGTCCAGCACATAGACATCGAAATCAACTGACCGGGACATCAGGAGATTTTCTCTATCTCTTCATTCGGAATCGCCCCTTCTCGCACGATGACTGGCTTCTCTCCGCGCGCATCAACCACGGTCGATGGCGCACTTTCAGGCAGTTCCCCGAGGTCGTACACTTTCGTTATCCACGATGCCTTCTCGCCGAACTGAGCAAGTATTTCCTCCGGTGTCTTTCCGGGAGTTTTGCCGGACACATTCGCCGAAGTCGCGGTAATGGGTTTTCCGAGGTCCTGTATCAGCCGTGCCGAAAGGAGGTGCTTCGGTATCCGGATGCCTATCGTTCCCGTGCCCCCCGTCAAAGCCGGTGCGAGGCCGGCCTTCGCCGTAAGGACGAGGGTGAGTTTTCCGGGAAGAAAGGCCCGCGCGAGTTTCCGCGCGAGTGGTGTCATTTCTGCATATTTCTCCATCATCTCGATATCGGTTACGGCAATCGAAATTGGTTTCTTTTCGTCCCTACCCTTAAGAGCGACGAGACGCGAAACGGCCTCGAGATCGGTCGCATCTACCCCGAGGCCATATATGGTGTCGGTCGGATAGAGAGTGATGCTAATCTCTGAAGTTGCCATTTTGCCTATTTAACGCTATTTTATCCAAGCTTGCACGCGCGGTTAGCTCAGTTGGTAGAGCATCGACTTGACGTGTCGAGGGTCGTAGGTTCAAGTCCTACACCGCGCACCAAAACAGAAATATCTGCCCTGCGGCAGATTTTCTGCTTGTGTGCGGGCCGGAGCGATATTTTACGCTTCGTGAAATCGCGAGGCGGGGTCGCACCCCTTCGGGTACTTCCCGGGGTCGCGACCGGTCCGAGCAACGGCGAGGAGCGAGTTGCGACCACCCGCGAAATGACACTGGGAGCTTCATCATTCTCATACTATTCCAAGAATCTCATTGAGTCCTCCGATGCGCTTCCACGCCGCACGCCGGAGCTCTTCATTCCCCTCCCCGATGAGGACGCCGCGGCCGGTCGCGGTGAATGCTTCGAGGTCGTTCCGCGAATCGCCCACAAATGCTATCTCATCCAGGGAAACGCCCACCTTCCCGGCAAAATCCTCGAGCGCTTCTACTTTCGCTTTGAGTTCCGTCGCCTCCGATTGAAAACCGATTCCCGAGAAGCGGTCTCCGTCATACTCGATGGTCGTGTAGCCGTACGCGTGCTCTATGCCGAGCCTCTCGGCCACACACTTAACATAGGTATCGATGTTCGACGAGATGAGAGCCAAGGGATAGCGGGAAAGATTTCGAATAAGGTCTTCTGCCCCGGGAGCAAATGCATACATCTGTAAAATCTTTTCAACTTCGTCTTTTTTTGGTGGGTTTGCCTGATAGGTTTTCGCTATCTTTCCCATCCAGTCGCGGTACCCGAGCTTCCCTTCCACATAAAGTTCAAAAAAGTGCATGTCCTCCGCCTCGGGAAGCCCGCCCGCGCGGTTCAACGCCCCCCAGAAATTCTCGCGAACCAGCGTTCCGTCGACATCAAAAGCGATTGCTTTGATTGGTTTATCTGCCATGAGCCGTTATGGTATCTTGGCCGAAGCACTATGTCGAAAATCCTCGCCATCGAGACTTCCTGCGACCCCAGTAGTAGATGCTCCGCATCACTACGGGGCAGGCGAAACTCTTCACTATGCGTATTCTAGCTATTGAAACTTCGTGTGATGAAACGGCGGTCGCCGTTCTGTCGTGTGAGGGGGGTCTCGGCGGCGCGACGCTGGCCGTTCTCGGAAACGCCCTGTACTCCCAGGCCTCGAAGCATGCCGAGTACGGAGGGGTATACCCCGCGCTCGCCAAGCGCGAACATCAAGCAAACCTCGTCCCACTCGCGACGGAGGCCCTGAAAATGTCCGGCATGCTCGTGTCCGGCGGAAGGCAAGCCCTATCAGAAGATTCAAAAACAGCGCTTCGCGATGAGGAGTTCAAAGCAAGCGTCGCCGGCTTCCTTGCTGAATACGGCAAGCCGGATATCGATTTCATCGCCGTTACGCGCGGCCCCGGCTTGGAGCCAGCGCTCTGGACCGGCATCACGTTCGCGGAAGCCTTGGGCGCGACGTGGAACATTCCGGTTATGGGCGTCGACCACATGGAAGGACATCTCGTTTCAGCTTTGCTGAAACAAAAGATTAGAGATGAGAAATTAGAGTCGAGAGTTTTAGACTCTGAACTCTGGACTCTGGACTCTAAACTAACTCCAGACTCTGGACTCTGGACTCTGGACTCGGTGAAGCTCCCCTTGCTCACCCTCCTCATCTCCGGAGGGCACACGGAGCTCCTCCTTATGAAAGGATGGTTTGACTTCGAAACCGTCGGCGAAACCAAGGACGATGCCATCGGCGAAGCGTTCGACAAGGTCGCGCGGCTCCTCGACCTCTCCTACCCCGGCGGCCCGAGAATAGCTGAACTCGCGGCAAAAAGCCGGGGCCGTGGTGAAAACCCCATCACCTTCCCTCGTCCGATGGCTCACGATGAAACCTGTGACTTCTCGTTCTCGGGCTTGAAAACCGCCGTCCTCTACAAGCTTCGCTCGATGGAAAAGCTCTCCGAGACCGATAAAGAGAATATCGCTGAAGAATTCGAGAACGCGGCGCGCGATGTTCTTGTCATAAAAGCTCGCCGAGGGCTGAAGCAGACAGGCGCGCGAACCCTCGCTCTAGGCGGAGGCGTATCGGCGAATGTCGAAATACGAAACGCCTTCGTGAAATTGATGAGCGAGCACTTCCCAGAAGTTGCGCTCCGCTTTCCTCACGAGTCCATGACCGGCGACAACGCCATCATGATAGGAGCGGCAGGATACCTCCGGCATGTGTCCGGAACGGGAGTATTCGAAAAAAAGATAGCTGCGTCCGGGAATCTCAAGCGCGGCGCTAGATAACGGTCGCCTCCGGGAAGACGGCGTTCCAGAAGAATATGATTACCCCTATGAGGGCGAGAAGCGCGATTCCATAGAAGATGTTCAAAGGATACTGGCGCTTTATCTCGATGCCTATCATGAGGGCGAGAGCGAGGGCGATGAGGGCCGCGAGGGCGAAGAGGACGGTCTCGACGGATGATTGTGGCGAGGTCACGATTTGTTGGACCAAAGATACCGAAGTGCCTGAGCCTGCCGCGAACGCCAGAGGTGAATTCGTTGCCACCGTTTTCTGCACCGCGATGAAATTGTCATTCGCGACCAGCACTTTGGTGAACGGGTCGACTTCAGGAAGCGTGAATTCTTCGGCGGTAGAGCCGAGGATGATTATCGGCGAGGTCGTCGACGCGGGCTTTGAAACCGAGGTCACCGTGACCTTCGGAGGTGAAACTGTGGCAGGTTGCTCCGGAGTCGTGGTCGCCGGCTCAAGCGTCGGCGCGGTCGAAGTGCCCGCTACCTGAGAAGGCGCCGTGTCAGGGGTTTCGATTTTTGTGGCCGGCGTTTCCGTGGCTACCGGAGTGGAGAGGCGTGCCGCCGGAGTGCCGAACATTTGCACGACGAACACCGTCGGCACGCCGTTATAAGTGCCCTCCGCCGTCGCGATGCCTATCTCGGTGAAGTGCTCATTCAATATGTTGGCGCGGTGGCCGGGCGAGTTCATCCATGCGCGCGCAACATCAGCTGAATCTGAAAAGTAGGTCGCAAGGTTTTCGCCGGCGTACGCGAAGTCGTACCCTGCTTCTCCGAACCAATGCCACGGCGTGATGCCGTCGGGAGAGTTGTGCGCGAAGTAGCTCTTCGCCGCCATGTCAGCCGCTTTGAGTTCTGCCACCCTCTGGAGGACGGGGTTCAGCGCGAGGCGCGGAAAGCCGTTCGCGGAGCGGTCCCCGTTCGTGAGGTCGACGAGAGCCGAGGCGACAACCGCCGCAATGTAATCGAAATTCGACCTGATGGCGGTCTGAACCGTGAGCGCGCCTCCTGCGAGGATGAGGATGACCACTGCCGTGGTAAGAACCGCGCGCACGCGGAAGAAGTGCGGCTTGTAGTCGTTCTCTGAGTTCGGGATGAACGAATGGAAGAGATCCTTTAGGAAGTCCATGTGAGTGGTATTATACTACAATATACAAAAATAATCAACCCCGTTGTAGAGTTTGGCGTTGTAGCGTTTATGCCACTGTACGGCGAACGATAAGGCAAACGGGGGATTCAGCACGCTGACTATTGTATCAATGATTAGTTCCGCTACGAGGCATGACGCCAAACTTCACAACCGGGTCAAGTACGGCTCTCTGGTGCTTCCCTATTTTACGGTATCGAATCGATGAGACGCCCCTCCGTCCCCCACACCGAAAGGCCCCTGAAAAGAAGCTATCGAGCCAACGGCATCGGGACGGAGGGGTGCAGCTGGTGCGGGCGAGTGCCACTGCCACGCAGGGATTGCGGGCGGGCAGGAGGATTGTTTGGTAGAAGTAACCTTTGGTTTATCTGCTACTGGCCGCTCGATGCAAAGATTGCGAGGCCTTGTTCATAGCTCACGACAGGAACTCCCGACTGCAAGACGGCGGAAATCATCTGCGAGAACACCGTGGGCGGTGTGTAGTAGACATCATCACTCGTATCACCGATGACATGGAAGACAATCACCTCCCAACGACCCTTCGACTTCCCTTCTTCGAGCCACCGCGCGACATCCACCGCTGTCGTGGTGTTTACAACCTGACGCACCTTTATATCGTATGGGGACGAGCCAACGGAGTTATCGCCGGATTCGAACGCGCGAATCGATGAGTACAGGGTCCGGCCGTAGTCAATGATGTCCGCTCTGTAGGCGCCGTAGGGAGGAACAAAGTAGTTGATGGTGAATCCGAGTTCCTGGAGTATCGTCTTCGACTGACTAAGTTCGTTCTTCCATTGCGCCTCCGGGAGTGTCGTGAGGTCGGAGTGTGTGACGCCGTGCGACACCACTTCCCAGCCGGACGCGAAAAGCTCCTGTATCTGCGGCGCGGTCATAAAGCCGGGCTGGCCGATAAAGCTCGTAACGATTACGGCTGAACCCTTGTAGCCGTATTGGTCTAAGACCGGCTTTGCTTCGGTGTAAATACTGACTCCCCCATCGTCGAACATGAATGTCACAGCAGACTTCGTCGCGGGCTTTACCGCAGGCTTTATTGGCGTCGCCGTAGAGTGAACGGGCTCGACCGTGGGTAGGCCCTCGTTCGTTGGGTAGGCGGGTGCCGGAGGGACGACTGTTGCCGGCTGTTCGAAGTTCGGGGTGGTGACCGTCTGGATTACGGAAGCTCCCCCTACGAGGACGAGGATGGCTACCGCAACCATGAAGAGCGTGCGGGCACGAAAGAAATAGGGTGTATGGTTGTTCTTTGAGTTCGGGATGAACGAACGAAAGAGGTTCTTTAGAAATTCCATGCCTTATACGATTACAGCAAACGAAGTACTGCGCATACTCTCTTTACTTCCGACTCTTTAAGCGCGGGATATACCGGTAGAGAAAGATTGGTTGACGCCATCTCCTCTGAATACGGAAACTCTTTTTTGCCAAGCTTGAGTGAGTTATTAAGAAGCTCGTACGCATTCAACGGGACGATTGTCACGATGCCGTGCTTTTTGAATAGTGCCTTGACTCCATCGCGCTTCTTTTTCGTTGACAATTTTATTATGAATCGATAGTAATTTGCCGTGTGGTCATTTTTTTTAGGAAAATACTGCATTCCCTTTGCATCAAGGATTCTCTGGTATCGCGACGCAATAGCTTTTCGTCTCCGGAGAAAATAGGTTAATTTTTCGAATTGAACATTCGCTATCGACGCCGCGATATCGGTGAGCGCGTAATTATATCGGACCTTGTATGTGTCACGGTTATTGTAGTCGATAGCATCCTTTATATATGTATAGATTTTCTTATCGTCGGTAACAACCATGCCGCCCTGACCCGATGCAATGACCTTGGTTGCATAAAAAGAAAAAATGCCGACATCACCGAAGTGGCCGACAGGCTTCCCCCTATACAGGGTCCCCAGAGATTGAGCACAATCATTAATGATCGGTATTCCTAATTTCTGAAGCGCGCCAATATCCGCAGGGGTTCCAAAGATATGCGGAACAAGAATTGCCTTGGTTCTTTTATTGATTTTTTTCTGGACTCGCTCCGGATCAATATTGAAAGAATCTTTCTGAATGTCGACGACTACCGGATGAGCACCCACATAATGTACGGCATTGAGAAGATCAGAAGGGGCGTATGCGGGAACAATCACCTCATCATTTTTCTTTACACCGAGAGCGAGCAGACTCAGGTGGAGGGCGGCATGACCGGAACTGGTTGCAATCGCATATTTTTTACCGTGGTATCTCTTCATGGTGCTCTCAAGTCTTTCTACTTCTGCCCCGGCAATAACCCAGCCGCTTTTCACGACTTTTGTAAGCGCTTTTATTTCCCGAGAGTCAAAGGATGGCTTGTTGTGTGCAATGGTTTTCATAAAAGACAACGCGCTAAGGGAACGAACCTGATGATACAGGATGAATCAGTCTAATATTTACCCAGCCATTATTTTTTGCGCCTCTTCTTGACTCACATTACCAAGCAGATCGATTATTGACAGATTTGGAATAAACGGAGCCGATTCGTTGAACTGTTGCGCATACTCGGCGCATTTCCACTTCTGTTCTACCAGTGCAATGTCATTCTCTGTATAGTACTTTTCATCCATATAACCCTGGGCGGCCGTCGCACCATGCTGGTATTCGGTTGCCTCAACTTTTTTACATATGGCCGTCGTCCACTCTGCCCCTTTCTGTATTCCGGGAGGCCGCTCTACTCCTAAATCGGAAACGGTAACAATCTGCGAGAGCCTGAAGGAAGAGCGCGGAAGATGGCAGTTTACATTTTCTATCGTCAATTCTTCCATGGGAATTTGAACGCCTAAAATTCTCGTGATTCCCCACAGAAATGTCTTGACATTGAGATCCGACAGTGAAGGATACGGGCTAGCAAGCAATGACCTCACCTCTTGAAACATCGTGCTGAAATGCGAAGACTTTCCGTACCCGGTCTGAATGGTTGCTATATGTTTTCTTGCCCAAGGGGTGGTTTCTAATGCGGTCTGGCATAGGGGAAACAAGCCGTTTTTTACCGGAACGGTCAAGAGGTGAACGCCGTCGTTGAGTTTTATGGGTGTATCTGCTTGGTAGGATTTGTGCCGGACTCTTTTTCCGTCGACAAAATGAACCAACGATTTCGTGTATTGAGCAGAATCGAACAATACGAAAATGTCTGAAGTGAGAGCTCGATTGAAATAGTGAAGCTGAGGGAAATATCGCGGTTGATAGATCGCTACCCTCATGACGCAATAAAATTCCTATAGCATTCGTATGCTTCGGCGGCCTTCTTGCCACATTGCATCCCCCGGTAGTAGGCCAAATTACGCATTGAACGCAAAGAACGCGAATGATAACCCTTTCTCACTTGAGAGCGATACATGCTGAGCGCCTTGAGCTTTGCCGCAAGGTCTGCATCAGACAGTTCGACATAAAAATCGGGGTTTGTTGCAGAGCCGCTCCCCCAATCAGCAACAGGCACTGATTCGTATCCCAAGACCATCCTTTGGAACGGTTTGTTATCTTCTGGTGCCGGCCGTGTCGCGGTGATTACGGCCTGGGAGGTTACGCGATGGTCTTGATTGTAGTCATGCGGCTGAGGAAACGCGACAATAGTGGGTTTCAGGGAGTTCAGAGATTCCTCAATCTTTGATACTAAATCCAGCTGCGGGATGGTGTCTAGTTTCAGATGGAATTCATTGCCGGAAAACAGTATTTTGTGGCTGTCGTACTTGAGAAACTTCGCCACTTTGTTAATCTCCTCTAGCCTCTCGTTCCCGTTTGAATTACCTTTTTTGGAGTATTCGCGGGTATCTCCGATTGTCATGAAAAGAACATGCACGGTCCCCCCTGCATCCTTAATTCTTTTTATCAAACCACCGCAACCCAAAACATCATCGTCGGGATGCGGAGAAATGATACAGAGTTTTTCATCCTTAAAATTAATCATCGTGGTGTTCAATTCATTGCACCAGTGTGGTGACTAATCGATAGTCGAGACGGCACTTCGCAGTGTTTCAGTACTGTAATTGTATACCGCAAAGATTGTAGCTCGGGGGCCGTTTACGGATTCAGGGTTACTGAATGTAGCAGGTGAGCCGTCCGCCAAACCTGCCCCCGCACGGATTTATCGGTTCGATGGGTTCAGGCGGCTGAATGACGGGCGGTGTAATCGGCGACACCGGGTACGGTCCTCCGACGGTTGCAAAGCTAACGAGACCCTGGTTGTAGGTTACAACGGGCACTCCCGATGTCGCGATGGCAGAAATCATCTGGGCGAACACGGCCTTGCTCGTGGAGTAGGTAACGTCTGCCGATGTTCCTATCGTGTGGAACACTATGACTTCCCAACGATTATTAGCCTTGCCTTCCGCGATCCACTCTGCAACCTGGGCGGGCGTCGTAACATCCTTAACTTGGCGAACTTTTATGTCATACGGGAACGCGCCCTGCGGATTGTTACCGGATTCGAAAGTCCGAGTGGAAGTATAACCGCTCGCTTGAGCGTATCCGATCAGCTCTGCGTTATACGCGCCGAACGGCCACGCGAAATTTCGTATCGTCAAGCCGAGCGCCTGAAGTAAGGTTTTTGAGTTGGCGATATCTGCAGCCGCTTGAGCCGATGTGATATCGGTAAGGAGGTTCGTGTCGTTATTGATGGCGTGCGAAACTATTTCCCAGCCGCTTGCCTGAAGCTGCTGAACTTGAACGCTCGTCATGTTTTCAGGAAAGGAACCGAGGTCCCCTACGGGGATGACCGCCACACCTTTGAAATTATATGCGTCCAGAATCGGCTTAGCTTCCGTAAAGGTGTTGAGTTCGCCATCGTCGAACATGATTGTAACGGCCGACTTTTGCTGGACCTGGATGGGCGTCACGATGATATCGTCGAAGTAGGCATTACCAGAGGCGCTTCCGAGTATGGGAATGATGAAGATGTGGCTGATGGGCTTCTGGGTCGCGAGGGTCGCTGTATTGAATCCTATCCAGCGCCAATTGAAGGTTCCCGAGTTCGGAACTGTGTTCCAATAGGCGACCGAGCCGTCGGTGAAATAAATCTCGGCGTAAATCGACGCACCAATCGAGCTTCCCGGCGCCGTCGCAATGCCGTTGCCCTTCACATAGCCGCCGATGAAGACGGGCTTAGCGCTGGTCTGATTGAGGTCGAGGCGCTGATACGCGCCGGATGTTTGTCCGACTCCGGAATTGCTGAGTTGCAAACTCCAAGCGCCCGAATGCGGGACCTGGACACGCGCGTAGCCATTGCCATACGCCTGCCAATCGTATGCGGTCGTCGCGCCCGCTCCCTGTTGTTCGATGCCCCCGTTATTGAGCGCGTCGGCGAGGATGGTGAGTGTCGCAGTGCAGGTCGCTGAACCACTCGCACCGTTGACGGTCCCGAGGTAGGTTGTGGTGACGGCCGGAGAAATGCTCAAGGAGCCCGAGGCAAGCGGGGTCACGAGGCCGACTCCACTTATGGAGAGCGCGGTCGCGTTCGTCGTGGTCCATGAAAGGATCGCTCCATTTCCGAAAGTGACCACTGACGGGCTCATGGACAAGGTGCAGGTCGGTGCGTTCGCTGAAGGCGGAATGACGACGCACTGGCCGTTTGAAAGCTGGTATCCCGCAGGAACTGAGTTTTGGATGCCAGCGATGTTCGGACAAAAATCGATAGGACCCGGAATCGGATTGTTGCACCCGTCGACGATAGTATAGTCAACCCGCTCGAACTGATTCTGATAGCGAAGCGGAATGACTCGGCATGGATTACGATAGAGTAAAGCCGCATTCGCTTCGAGCGAATCCTGGCCGAGCACGACACCCTGTCCAAGGTCTACGGAGAACCATGCCCCAAAGACGAAGACCGCGAGCATAAGAGATACTTTGATTTTCGATGTCATGCGATGTTTTTTAAAAAAAATCCCTGTACTATGGGGGTTAACTGACTAATGTGATGTTAAGTTTTTATGAATGAACGAGTCATAACCATAACATAGAGATTATACTTTGGAAAGTTGACATTTGTCAATATCATAGTATCAATATATCTATAAAAACACTGTGAATTCCAAAAATATCCTTTATTTGATTGGTGGAATAGCCGTTCTCGCGATTGTGGGAACGGTCTTCTTTTTCTCGCCAAAAACCGTCCTTCTTCCAATCACTGGTGAACTCGCTGAGTCGCTCGTAAAGCCTCAGGACCCAATCGTGCCCGAAGGAGTAGTGGGAGTGGGAGTGGGAGAAGGAGCTGCAGCGACGCCCGAGGCGCCGCCAAAAAACGCTTTCTGGAGCATGAAGCTGGTGAATGAGACTGTGACAGATGCCGACTTGGACGCGATGGAATCTGCCGGTATCGGTATCATCGAGGGCGAGTGGGGCATGGCCGATGCAACGCCCCAGAAGGTTTTGGCACTTCTTGATCGCGCGAACGCGCGCGGCATGAAACTCATCATGAACTTCACGGAAAATTCGGCCTGGGGATACGCGTACGGAGAGATGGGTGCACACCAAGCGCCCCAGTGGCAGAAAGCTGAGGTACAGGCGTATGTCCGCGCCATCATGAAACACCCTGCCCTCTTCGGCTACGATGTATCAAACGAGGCCGGCGAAAACCTGCCGAACGGCGGCACCTTCCGCATCACTTCTGCACAGATGAAGGAAGCTGCGGACAGCGTTCGCGCCATCGACGCCCTGCGCCCTATCCTCATCCGCATGCACTACTGGGATCGGTTCGATGGCGACTTTACCGAAAAGAATCCGTTCACGGACGGCATCGCGGATATCGTGATGCTGAACCTCTATAGCAACTGGAGCGCAGACGGAGCGAAAGTGGGGATTCCGAACATGATTTCCCTCTCTGCGCAGGACTTGGTCGACAAGATACGCGGTGTCGATCCGGATGCGAAGGTGTGGCTTGCTTTGGGCGCGTTTCGCGAGTCACCTTTCTTCCTTCGGCCTTCAGCATCAGACCTCGCGCGCGACATCCGCTCGGCGCTTACGGTGAAGGGAGTTACGAGCATCTCCTTCTTCGGCTGGGGCCCGGAGCGCTACCCGGACGAAGGTCCAGGCTGGTACCTCCCCCGCGACGGTTCAGACCTCGTCGAAGTCATCAAATCCTTCACCACTAGGATAGGCACCTAACTTTTAAGTAGGAGAAGCCCCGAGGAGCATAAACCCTTTTGGGTTCTTGTTCTTGTTTTCTTGTTTTTTGTTCTTATTCGTTTTCACTTATTTGTAGCGCTTTCTTCCGTATCTGTCTGCAAATGACTTGATATATCAAGTCATTTCCGCTTCCTCGTCTTTCTCATCTTTGGCCGTTCTCACTAGTTCTCATCCTCGCCTCCCTCCCCTACCGCGCGGGCTCCCGTGCGGTTGTGCTTCCGCCTATCGTTTCGGACTCTCCCACTTCCCGTCTGATTTCGTGAGAAGCGCCAAGGGAAGCGTGTAGAGAAAAGTAAACGCGTCGATGTAACGAAGGATGAAGAACGCGAAGCCGTCCAGGAGGAGGATGGACTTCTTTTCATAGAGCGCTACCAGCACGGTCATGAGGTAATCAAAGATGAAGAAGATCGCAACTCCGAAAAGAGTCACATCAAAGAACGAGAAGCCGAGAATGAGGGGCGCATGGATGGCGTTCCCGGGCACTATGAAAAGCGCCAGTATCAGGAACGGCAGAAGCATCGTGAAGATGCTGGCGAAGAACAGTTCGATGAGGAAGGCGACGAGGCTCGTCGAAAACAAGCTCGGCCAGACTCCATGATGGAAGATGGTCTGCCAGAGGCCCAGATTCCAACGCTTCATCTGCTTATAATAATCCTTGAGGGTCAGTGGATCGACGGCGACGCCACGGACATCGGGGCTGTATGCTACCTTCCCGAGCTTCTTGTGATAGAGCTCGAAAGTCATATTAAAATCTTCAATGGCAAGGCCTGGCGTGTTCACGCTGATGTGCCGCAAGGCGGTTGTCCGGTAGATGGATGCGAATCCCGGCACGATAGGCGTTGTGTTCAAGTACTTCCAAGTCTGGGCGTACCGGATGGTTGCCTGAAAGATTCGGTAGAATCGGACGCGGTATGAATGGATGAGGCCGGCGGTATTGAGTCGGTGAACGCCCTCCAGCTTTGCAACGGCATGCACTGCGACAGCGACGATATCGGTGTCATCGAAGAGGGGAAGCGCTTTCTCAAGGTAATCCGGGGCGATTTCGGTATCCGCATCGACTATCATGACCGCCTTGTACCGGTCGCAGAGTTTGTTCTCATCGATGAGATACGCGAGCACATTCGCCTTTCCTCGGTTCGGCTGTATGTCAAACACATTCACGCCAAGAGCACGCGCGATCTCAACCGTCTTGTCCGTAGATGCGTCGCTCCCGATATAGATGTTTTCTGGTGCCATCACTTTTTTCAATGACAGGATGGTTTTTGCGATGGACTTTTCTTCATTGCGGGCCGGAACGATAGCCGCGACCTCTGCGGGGATGATGCGCTCAAGGCGCATGGCCGTGAGGCGCGCCTCGCGCCGTCGGTCTTCTGTATTGAAATGGCCACCCACGATGCCGCCCAAGAATGAAAAGAAAAGCGCGAGTCCGAGGAGGAACGAGAGCGCCGCGAACGCGATGCCGAGATTTAAGTAAGGGATTCCCGACGACGCGATAATGATGACGACTCTGAAAATGAAATAAAAAACGCCCGCATATACGGCGCTCCTGAGGGGACGCAGGGTCTCGATACGGGCCGCCATGTACCCCGCGATGAGCGCGAAGAACATCCAGGCCACTATCGATGAATACACGGAGGCGGATGAAGCGGAGGTCGTGCCATCGAGGATGCCCGTCGCGGAATAAAAGAGGACAAAGGCGAGGAACGCGCCGGCGCCGCCAAGGACGGCGCCCGTCGCGCCGAATGTCTTTTCGATGTAGCTGAAATGCTTCTCCGCAAATGCCTTCAGGAGGAATGCTGTGCGCGCGACGCCGAGTATCGTGAACGCGCGCTCGGAGATGAATCGGACCAGTCCTACCAGTACCCAGAAGGCAAAGTTGAAGCCGATGAAGGGAAAAAGACTGGGCATCGGCGTATTCTAACGCCTTTACCGCCCAATCCCGCGATAGGTGATGCCTTCCTTAAGGAATGTGTCCTTGTTGAGGCAATTCCTGCCGTCGACGATGACATCGACGCCGTGCTCCTGGAAGTACGCGGGTGAGAGCTCTTTGAACACCGAGTGCGCGGTCGCGATGACGACGGCATCCGCTCCCTTGATTGTTTCTGTTATGTCGCTCTTCGTGGACTTCGCGGGGACGAACGGGTCATGGACCTCGACCGTGGCACCCCTCGCTTTCAAAAGCTTGATGATGTGGAAGGAGGGACTCTCACGCGCGTCGTCGATGTTCGCCTTGTATGCGACGCCGAGGACGGCGATTTTACTTCCCTTCAGGGACTTCCCTTTCTCGTTCAAAGCGTCGACCACAACCGTGATTAGGTACTCGGGCATGCCGTTATTGATGTGGCGAGCGAGCGCGAGGAAATCGTGATGGAAGCCGTTCTTCTTCGCGTGTTCGATGAGGTAGTACGGGTCGACCGGGATGCAGTGTCCGCCGACGCCCGCGCCCGGGTAGTGGGCCATGAAGGCGAAGGGTTTCGTCGCCGCGCCGTCGATGACGCGCACCGTGTCGATGCCAAGGACCGCGAATGAGCGGGCGAGCTCGTTCACGAAGGCTATGTTGATGTCGCGGAAGGAGTTCTCGACCACCTTGACCGCTTCAGCCTCCTTCAAGGAGCCCATGCGCATGACGCTCCCGCTGATAAGGGATTCATAGAACTCAGCCGCTTGCTCAAGGCCCTCCGGGTCCGAGGCGCCGACGACGCGGTTGATGTTCGCGACTGTGTACCTCGGGTCGCCGGGGTTGATGCGCTCAGGGCAGTGCGCGAGGTGGAAATCCTTACCGCATTTCAATCCCGATATCTTTTCGAGTATCGGCATGACGACGGACTCCGAGACGCCAGGGTTCACCGTGGACTCGAGGATGACGAGGTCGCCCTTCTTCAAGAGTGGGGCAATGCCACGCGAAGCCCCCTCGACGGGTTCAAGGTTTGGTGTGTAGTCGTCATAGACTGGCGTCGGGACGCAGATGATGTAGATAGAAGCGTCCTTCGCCCGTCCGAAATCGTTGGTGAAGACCGCGGTGGAAGTTTTGAGGTTTTCTGTGAGCGTCTCTTCCTTGAAGGGCATCGTGCGCTTCTTGAGGAGGTTTATCTTCTTCGTATCGATGTCGACACCTATCACGCCGTAGCCCTTGTCAGCCGCGAGCAGGGAAAGCGGAAGCCCCACATAGCCGAGGCCCACGATGGCAACAGTCGCCTTCTTGGTGCGCACTGCCGGCTTCTTCACCGCCATGAACTCTGCGAGCGTTTTTCTCATGAGGGCTATCATGTTAGGCGGTGACGGCTGAAGCCGTGATATTAGTTTCCAAATAATGAGGAATCATGCGGCCGAGTCCCTCCTCAAGGGAAACGGTCTTCGTCCACCCGAGCGCGCGCACCTTCTCGGTCGAAGGGAGCCTGCTCATGTGATCTTCGATGAAGTGGGGCTGGTAGTCGACGCCGACCTGGCTTCCAGTGATTTTCAAGATGAGCTCCGCGAGTTCCTTAATGGAGGTCTCTTTGTCTCCGCCGATGTTGTATGCCTCGCCGCGCTTCCCTTTTTCCATGACGGCCACGAGTCCGGCAAGAAGGTCATCGACGAAGATGTGCGTTCTCGTCTGTTTGCCGTCGCCATAGATGCGGAGCGGCTTCCCTTCGACAATGCACTTCAAGAAATGAGGGATGACGCGCTCATCGGTGAGCGACATGCCCGGGCCATAGGTATTGAAAACGCGCACTATTTTTGCCTCTAGCGCGTACTTGTCCGCGTACATCTTGAAAAGGGATTCCGCGAAGCGCTTCCCTTCCTCGTACGCCGAGCGGGGTCCGACCGGGCTCACATTTCCGGTGTACTCCTCGCGCTGAGGCGATTCCTTCGGGTCTCCATAGACTTCAGCGGATGAAGTGAAAAGTGCGAGGGCTCCGTGCTTCTTCGCTATCTCAAGTGCATTCACGGTACCCGTCGAGCAGGTGCGGAGCATCTCCTCGCCGAGTATTTTTATGTTCGGTACTCCCGTGGGACACGCAAGGTGAAACACATGCGTCACCGGCACATTGATGAATTTCTCGAGGAATTCGTTCCCCGTGACATCAAGCTCGAGGAATGTAAATTTTTCATTCCCGGCAAGTGCAAGGATGTTCTCGCGCTTTCCGGTCACGAAGTTATCAACGCCGTACACGCGGTACCCGTCCGCGAGAAGTTTCCGGGAAAGGTTAGAGCCGAGGAATCCCGCTGCCCCTGTTACTAAAGCTGTTTGATTATTTGTGGTCATTGTGTGAAGTGTTGTATCGAGTCGTCTGCGCCAGCCTGCCCCGTAGCCGATGTCCTACATCGTGGTATCGGGGTGATGAGAGCTGTGGGCATTGTGGGTAGAAAAGAGGCCTTTCGGCCTTCTGAACACCATCATAGAGCATGATTCTCAATTTGTCAAGTGCTTTTATGGCTTAAACGCTGGTCATTTTCGGATTCCGCTCTCAAAACAAACCCCCCGCCTTAGGCGGGGGGTTTGTAAACGATTTCTGACTTAGCGGACGATGTACACGTCTGTGAGACGCGGGATACTCGGTTCAGTAGTCGTGGCCGCAACCCATACGCGACCATTGCCATCAGCACTCACAACATATCCAGTATTCGTTCCTAATCCTGACGAAGGATCGAGAGGAAGAGCAGGGATGTATGTAGGAACGAGACATGAAAGGTCGCCCGAACCACCGCCGCTGGTCATAACCGTTGTGGTCGGAGTAGTAGGTATTGTTGGGCAAATTACACCATTTGCGGCATTCAACCCTTCAAAGATTCCTTTGTTATCTGCCATGCGCTGACCGATAGCATTCAATATTGCGTTCACGTTCGAGGTGCGCTGTGCATCTCTCCCGAGCGCGAATTGGCGCGCCGGGTTGATGGCGATAAGGACGATGGCCGCAAGAATGGCAATGAGGCCGATGACGATGATGATTTCGATGAGCGTAAAGCCCTTGGCCGTAGCCACTGACTTACGGGCGAGGCCCTTCGCGACATTAGAAGTTGTTTTCATAGTATGGATAAACCAATAAAAATTCTATCGAAACTATAGCCTATTTCGAATCCTTTTACAGGTTTTCCGTTAGGGGCCGATTTGGAGTATTTCGTCCCACGAGCCCCCCTCCCCCGCAAGCCTAAGGGAGTGTGCACGCTGGGTCGCCGTTTACCTCTTCGCTCCACCCTGAGACGGTATAGAGCCCGTTCGCAACTGCAACAGTGACTCGTAGATTCGTAAACGCTCCGTTGTGGACCGCACGCGTCACGATAGGCTCAGTGGCTTGGCCTGATGGACTGTTCGTGCCAGGACAAATTTTGCACGTCCGCCCCCCTACCAACACCGTGTCACCGCCTGCGGCCGGGGCATAGGCACTGTCTTGTGCAATTTTTAGTAGCGCCGCGTTCACACACGACTCTGCGAGCGAAAGCGAAATGCGCTTGTGTTCACTATCGAGCGCATCGAACCGAGCAAAAAAACCGGACGCGCCAAGCCCAAAGACGTAGAGCAGGAGTATCGCCGAAATAATAATGACACTCATCAGCACAACGAATCCCCGTGGGTGTCGTGTCGTTTTCATTTACGTATGTAGCGCGTGGTTGACGCAGTTTGGGCAATGATCTTGCCGTCTGGTGTTCGTGCGGAAATGGTAAAGCCGGCCTCGACGCTCTCGGGATTCGTGCCGCCAGGATGCGTGTGTATAAAGACGAGGTTACTAATGACTACGTTCGAGTTTGTGATCGGATTTCCATTCACCAGCACCACACCGCTACTTTCCATAATCGATACCACAGTTCCGCCGTACTTGGTGAGCGTAAGTGTACCGGCTGACGCGCCGACCGCGGGCACCGACACCGTCTGAGCACCCGAGAGCGCCCACTGCACGGTGCCCATCGCAAAGTTTTTCTCTTGCTGAAGCATTGCTTTTGCGAGGTTGCGGTCGCTCGACTCAAACATACCGTACGCGCTCACCACAAACCCGCCGACCATAATGCCGAAGAGTGCCAGGTAGACGAGCGTCTCGATAAGTGTGAACCCGCGTTGCATATTATGGAGTAATCGTCAGCTCAAATTCTGTGGTGCGTGTTGGTACAGTTCCGGTTACGGTTACGGTGCGTGTTACCTTTTGCGCATTTGATGCAGCAGTGACAGTAAAGGTGACCGAGCATGACCCACTCGTTGGAGTACACGAGCCAGTAAGTGGTAAATACGAAACATTATTTTGAAACCCTGAAAGCGTAATACTTACTGGTAGCGCAGTTGCGGTAGATGTCTTAGTGACCGTAACCGTTACACTTCCCGTGAGGCCTTGCTTAATACTCTGCGACAAGGGGGATGCTAACACTGTGTAGTCAAATGCAGGCGCGCCAGGATACAAGACGGCGAGCATATCCTTCGTGTTGCCTTGGGTCGACGCAAGCGCGGTGTAAATGTAGTTACCTTCACAGTCGAGCGACGTCCCCGCACCACCGTTTCCGAATTGGCCTAGGTCATGCTGCGCATCGCTGAACTCAGCATTGGTACCACTGACCGTCCAGGGAACAATGGTTCCTGGATTGCCAACGTCCCACACTTGAAACTGACTTTTCGTCAAAAGAAATACAAGATTTTCACGCAGTGCGAGTCCGTACACGCTCGTCAGATTCCCGGAACCCACGTCCAAAGACCCTGACACTGTGGGAGTGGACGGTGCACTGGCATTAAGGATGTACACTTCTTTTGCCCCATACGTTCGACCAAGATATACAGTGTCTCCAACGACTGTAGCCGCCCTTCCATGGTTTGACCCTACGCCCTCACTTTGAGGAGCGTTCGGAGGCGAGTAACTTCCCACCAACTGCATAAAGGTCGGGCTCCCTACTTGGACGTCAATTATTTTAAGATTTTGACTGTTCGGCGACGTGATATATGCGTATTTTCCTTTAACAAAAATTGAATTGACACCATTTCCTACCACGTAACCTCCCTTCCAAATCGGATTCGTAAAGCTCGCTGGCGTGCCACCGCCACCGACATCAATAACATTAAACTCAGGGCCGCTCTGTGTTGCAGTCAGACCAAGGTACACATACCCATCACGATAAAAAATACTGTTGCCTGTCGCTTGCCCTGCACTGGTCCCATTAACAAACGATGGACTTGTGGTTGAAAGTTTAAAATTATAGATTGCTTGCGCGAGAGCGGCGGGATCTGTCACATCAAAGATCTGGAGCTGCGCGCAACTTTTGTTTGTCCCTGTCGTGTTTATGCAGGTGTGAAAAATCGCCTCGTATGGGTTTGCCGCCAACAGATACACCCTGTTCGTCGTCGATGCAATAACAGTTCCAGCAAGTCCCACTCCAACCGCAGAGTTATTATCAACCTTACTTAGAAGCACTGGTGCCTGTGTGGTCGGGTCATTAGGAATTTTGAAAGTAACAAGCGTGCTTTGATCTGTATTCGGCGTATCCACCATCGTGACGTAGAGAATTCCCCTAAACGCTTGAATGCTGGATACTTCGTAACCATTACCATTATTGCTATTCAATCCGAGTTGCCCAAAGTCATACACTTGGTGATCTGGCGACTTCCACCCCGCAGCGTTAGTGAGTGTCGAATTACAGGTATTCGGAGAAGAAACGTTTTCTAAGTTGGTGACAAGCGTGTCGATTCTGGTGTGGAGCTCCTGCCCGTGGTCTCCAATCCACGACACAAAGGTGGTCACGAGCTTTGTCAGATAGTCTGACTGCAGCTCAACGGTCACACTCTTCTGGTACACACCGTCGGTTGTCGTGGCGACTGCATTCACGAGATTAAAATCGTGGCGCGCCAGTGCCTGTGCTGCTTCGACCAGCTGTTCCGCTTTCGTTACTGCTTCCGCGTTGGTTTGTGCCGACAGAATCGTTGATTGCCCACCAAAAAATACGAGTATGACGGCGGTGATCGTTGAAACGGCAATCACCATCGCGATCAAAATCTCAAGCGTTGAAAAACCGCGTGCTGTTAGTGTGTCCATAGTATTTGTCCGCTACCCGATACGGTGATGGTTGACGAGCGCCCAGTGGTATCGGCAATGGTGAGGTCACAGACGCCGCACGAGGTTGTCCCGGAGAGTTGTGAAAAGAAAATGTCGTTCGTCGCGAGATACCCCGAGTGCACGAACGACGTGTCTGCGTCGAACCGAGCGTTCGTGGCCGCGGTCGGATTATACGTCGCGCCTTGAAACATAATGTATGCGTCATTCTGCACATGCACGCCATGCGGCATACCGTTCGTGCAGGAGGCGCCGTTGCAGATATTGTGCATCGCCTGAGCGCGAGCGTGTTGCAAAAGTCCCACGACCACGTCACGCTCGCTCCGAAACGTCGTGCCACGGAACGTGTCCATACTCACAAAGAGCACAAGTCCACCAAGAAGTGCAATAAGCCCGAAGACGATCAGTATCTCGATCAGGGTAAACCCCTTAGCGCTTTTTCGGAGAAAAAGTGCTAAGGGGTTACTAGTATGGATTGAGGTTCTGGGTGATGCCATAGATGGGGGTGATGATGGAAATCGCCACGAATCCGACGATGAGTCCCATCACTATCATGAGGACGGGTTCGATGACGGTGGTGAGATTCTTGGTGAGGTCGTTAAGCTCCTCCTCGTACATTTCCGAACAATACAGAAGCGCTCCAGAGAGGTTCCCCGTCTGTTCCCCAACCGATATCATCTGAGGCACGATGGGTGGATACAGGCGTCGGTTACCTTCGAATTGTAAGGCAATCTTCCGACCCTTGAGAATCTGGACGACGGCTTTCTTAAGGGATTCTTTGTACACCAGGTTCTCGGTGCTGTCCGCGAGTATCTCGAACGCCTGTGCGACGCGGATTTCGCTCTTCAAGAGAAGTCCGAAGGTGCGGGTGATGTTCGCCACGTTGTAGTACTGCATCATCGGTCCGAAGAGTGGAATCGAGATGACGAATTGATCGAACCAGTAGCGGAAGTGGCGCACGCGGAAGAGGAAGAAAAGCACGACAGCGAAAGTAACCATGCCGATAAGTACCCACCCGCCGTTCTCGGTCAGGAACGACGAGAGCCAGATTAATGCCTTCGTCGAGATGGGGAGTTCGCTCTTCAAGCTCGCGAAGATGGGGATGATTTTGGGGAATATGTACAGCGTGAGGAAGCCCGTGATGCCGAAGGTGGCGAGAATGATTATGGCGGGATATATCAAAGCGCTGACTATCTTCTTTTTAAGTTCTCTTCCCTTCTTCAACTCCTCGGCGAGATATTGGAGGTTGTCCGGGAGGGTTCCGATGGTTTCTCCGACCTTGACGATGTTTATCCAAAATTCTCCGAAGACGCGGTCGAATTTCTTCAAGGCGCTCGATAACGGCTGCCCGGCGTTAACATGTTTAACGATTTCCTGAAAAATGTACGCAGTCGAGCCCGAATGGGCCTGGCTCCCGAGCATCGTGATGCCTTGGACGATGGGCATGCCGCTCCGCATAATCATGGAGAGGCGCTTCGCGAAATGTATCTGCTCTTCGACCGGGAACGAAAGGAGAAAGGGCTTAGCGATCACCTTTGGCACACCCCGTGAGATAGCTCCACCGCCTACCTTATGTGGCGGAAAAAACGAAGGCATCGCCTTTGAAAGAGCGTCGCGGAAAGAGTTTTGTCCGTGGTGTTTTTTTTGTGGCTCTGGCGCCGCCGATTTGTGCGCATGTTTTTTCGAGCCGAAAACCCCGTGCCATGCCTTCGCAAGTATGGCCTGAAGTCGATGTATCCCGGAATGAGGTTTACTCATGGACGACGCGCAAGACCTCCTCGATGGTCGTGGTTCCTTGTGTCGCCTTCAGGAACCCGTCACGGACCATTGCTACCATACCGCGCTCGTGTGAGAGTTTTTTGATGTCAGCCGCCGACTCCTTCCGGAGTATCGCGTCGCGGATTGGACCGTCGATGAGCATGACCTCATGGATACCCACGCGCCCCATGTAACCCGATCCTTTGCAAGCGTCACATCCCTCCCCCTTCGTGAGGCGGATAGTGCCATGGAGCGTTTTCGCGGGTATGAGTTCTGCCATACGCGTCTTCTCTGCATCAGTCATAACGCGCTCCTTCCCGCAAGACGCACACACGCGCCTGACCAAGCGTTGCGCGATGATGATGTTCACGGTCGAAGAGATGAGGTACGGCTCCACCTTCATGTCGAGGAGTCGCGGAAGCGCGGTCGCCGCGTCGTTCGTGTGCAAAGTGGAAAGAAGGAGGTGGCCCGTCAAAGCGGCATTGACGGCCAAAGCCGCAGTCTCGGTGTCGCGTATCTCGCCGACCATGATGATGTTGGGGTCTTGGCGTAACATCGAGCGGAGTCCTGTGGCAAACGTGAGACCGGTCCGCGCATTTACGGGTATCTGGTTGATGCCGGAGATGGAATATTCGATCGGGTCCTCTATCGTAATGATGGAAACGTCGGGCGAATTGAGAAGTTTCACGAGTGTGTACAGCGTCGTCGTCTTTCCGGAGCCCGTAGGGCCGGTGAGAAGTATCATCCCGTGCGGCTTCTTTATCGCGGTAAGAAGTTTGTCGCGGTTCTCCGGCGTGAATCCGAGCGTATCGAGTGAGTGGTCTGCACCAGTCTCCGCAAGGAGGCGCATAATCGCGTTCTCACCATAGTAGGTCGGGACGATAGAGACGCGTACATCCACCTGAACACCGTTCACTTGCGTGCGGAAACGCCCGTCCTGCGCTGCCTGGTGTTCATCGGTCCGGAGGCCACAGAGTATCTTGATGCGAGAAATGACCTCCTCATGGATGCCGGGCGGAAGAGAGCATGCGTCGCGCAGTATGCCGTCCACGCGGTAGCGAACTTTGAGTCCCCCGTGTATCGGGTCTATGTGGATGTCCGAAGCCCGGCCCCGGTGTGCCTCCTCGATGAGACAGTCGACCAGCGTGATAACCGAGGCGCCAACACCCTTGGCCAGTTCCTGATGTACGGTTGTGTCTTGCACGGCTGTAGAGTAGAAAAAAACCGCCCTAGGAAACAAACAGCGGATTTCGTCAATATACTCCGTTTAGCCCCAAAGAGCAAGCAGAAAAACCGCCCAGTTGGGCGGTTTTTGACCATTTAGTTAGTTACTGAAAAATCTCACAAGCCAGCCGAAGATGCTGAACTTGCTCTCGTTTTCGGTGATGAATGCTTGCACCTTCGCATTTTCAGCCTTGAGTGCCTCGATTTGCGTATCGATGTCAGGCTGGACAGAACGATTTGCCTTCTCTTTTGCCTTCATCAGGCGGTCGATGCCGTTCTCCGACGTCACGAGCGTCGAGCGGAGGACGCCGAGGTTCTTGTAGTCGGTACCGAAAAGGAATGTCATGAGCCCGTTGCGCTTCTCGATCGTATCCATCATGTCGGCCACTTTGTCATGAGTGTCCTTCTCCTCCTGTGCAACGTCTCTCACCTCTTGGCCGATACCGCCGGCCCTGTCAGCGACCATGAGGAGCGATGCGACCGCTTTGGCAACGGCGCTCCGGTGTTCCTCTCCCATGCTCGCATGCTTATTGCTATCTTCATCTACAGTATCAATAAGGTCTCCTTCATCATCCTCATCTATAACTTCCATTTCCTTCACGTCTGCATTCCCCGGAACCGGCATGGCCGAATTAACTTCGGTCGACTGTTCCTCACCATAGTCTTTACCCTGAGTACTTGGCGCGGCCGCCAGGGCAACAGTCACAAACGATGCGCACAGCACTACCGCAAACGCGGGTACGATAAGTTTTGTATACTTCATATAAGGAGATGAAGGTTAGTTTCCCCTGCCCTTGCCGCTAATTGGACGGGCAAAGTATGCAACCAATCCGTCGTAGTCGGCCTGCGCCTCTTTTTGTACGCGGGTGTCTGTGGCACCGGATAGATAGTTGAGATAATCGCACGCCGCCACAGTATTGGTGACAAAGTACGCTTCGGTGAGTATCCCGGGGAGTGAACCATAGACCGTCATGCCGTACCCATCGCTCTTGATTCCCTTATCAAAGAGGTCAAGTGCCGCGACAATCGCAGGATGAATGTAGCTCGCAAACTCCTTGTCGTTTTTCTGCGTGACAAAGCTCTGCGTATAGTCTGCCGAAGTATTGGATGAGCCGTTGTGGTGGATAGAGATGAGGACGTCCGAGCCCGCGCTCTCCGCGTCCGCGACGCGGTCGGACCGCGTCGCGAGTTGTTGCACTAGGTACGCCGTACCGCCGCCATCAGTAATCCGCTGTGCAAGCTCGGCGCGGACAGAAATGTTAACGTCGGCCTCCACGACTGCGGTGCTGCCGCAGTAGCCAATGGCCCCCGTCTCGCCACTGCCATGCCCCGCGTCAAGCGCAATAGTTTTGCCCAGTAGTGGCAGGACGCCCGCGTATGCGGGTAGCATCAGAACGCCATACGCAAAGAGCACGGCTGATAAAACCAAGAAACCTTGTAGTGTCTTTTTCATACCATTATGATACATCAAAACCCCGCGCCGAGAGGCGCGGGGTTTTGATGTTCTAATAATGTTTTGCTAATGGAGAGGACAATTTTCAGGGAAGGTGCGGATATTTACATTCAAAAAATATGATGCGAACGGGGCATTTTGGGGACAGCGCCCCACCACATAAAGAGTCCCGCATGTGGAACTCTTTTTTACGTGAAGTTGTGAAAAGAGAATCTTTTTATGTGCCTCCCTATACCGAACTTGAATGACCAAGCTACGGCTTTTAAACGACATTCTGCTCGCCCCTCCCCTCTATCCTCTATACTCACCTCCCAACGTTACAAACTCTTCCGAACGGAAGAGTTTGATGTACAGTCCGTGCGCACAACCCCCCGATCCTCTCTACTTCCGAACCACCCACCACTTTCCAACATTACACTTTCATCCGAACGGAAGAGTTTGATATAATGTGTGCATGAGACTTGGAAAAACGGAGCGCGTTGCGCTCCAGGTGATTGGCGCCGTTGGTCTTATCGCACTTGTTGCTGTTGCTCCGGGAATGGGTCTCGTACTCAAACGACTTGGCATTCATAAGAAATTGAACAAGAGCTACGCTTCCACGCTGACATCGCGCCTCATACAAAGAGGGTACATGACCATCGAAGTTCGCGATGGCAAAAAGTATGCGCGACTCACCCCGCATGGTCGAAAGCGCCTCGAGGAATACCAGAAGCAACATCGAAGAATCCAAGGAGTTAAAAAGTCAGAGCGCTGGGATGGCAAGTGGAGGATAGTCACGTTCGACATCCCGGAGCGTTTTCGTCGTTCGCGCGACCAGATACGGTATGAACTTCGTGAAGCGGGGTTTGTCCGGCTCCACAAGAGTGTATGGGTGACGCCCTACCCGTGCGCGGAGTTTGTCGCACTCCTTAAGGCCGACCAGCACGTTGGCAAAAATCTGCTCTACATCGTCGCCGACAAGATTGAATACGGACACGAGCTTCGCAAGACATTCAATCTGTAGACCATCATTACACTCTCTTCCGTTCGGATGAGAGTGTAATGTGTGATTGCAAAACAAAAAGCCCCAAAAGGCTTTTTGTACTACTCACGCCAAACTAGTTCTTATTCAGGGAGCCAGAAGATGTGGGTGATCTTCTTCTCGCCGTTTCCGACGTTCTTTTCGAAGACGTTCGCGCGGCCATTGGCAAATCCAACCGCCCTGCCAAACTCTTCGTTATCTGCAACACCTCCGAGCGCGGCTCTCGCTTTACCAACCGCTTTTGCTATTGATGCAGTGAGCGTCGTGTATCCATCCGTGTGGCCACCATAGATAGTCACCAGCTGATCGAAGTCGTGCGCGTTCGGATGTTCGTTCGACGGGTCGTCGCTGACTGCCCCTCCGACACCCCCGTCAGGGTCGTTCGTGTAGTCCATGCAGGAGCCGAGGTTTGCGTTGTTGAAGACCTCGTCTTGGTGGCCAAGTCCAAAAGTGTGAGCGACTTCCTGGCACATCACCATGCGTCGCCACGCGGGTGTGTTGTACGTTGCGGTATTAAAGTACGTATCGTTCATCTTGGCAGTCCCCTTCGTGATGTGGCGTGCGCTGTCGATCCAGATCGATGCGAGCCCGAGCCAACCATTGTTGCCGTACGAGGCATTGCAGACCTGCACAGTGCCCGTAATTCCATTGCACTTTCGAGGAGTTACTGAGCCGGTAACGACTGCAGTCTTAAGAACTGTTGAGACGTTCCAATCGCTGGACGCTCCAGTGAGATACGCATCCCACGCAGTCGTGACGTTGTCGCCGAGCTTTAGAGTAAATGGGTTTGCAGTACGCGCCCAGTGGTAGGGGCCCCACGAGTTGCTTGCGTGTGCCACACCCGCAACGGCCAATACTGCGACCGCGCCCAAGGCAAAAGCTACTTTAGTACTCAGTGATTTAATCATAGTGAGCTAAGTCAACGATGCTTCCTAATGGCCCTACTGTACACTATTTTCCACTCTTGTCGACCCCATCCTTGTCAAACTCTGTATTACTGCATTCCTGCAGTTACAGACAGGAAATCTCGCTGGCAATCATGCATTCCGCAACCCGAAATAACGACATCGTAATTCATTAATTGGGGTTGGGGGCGAAAATAATAACTTACGATGTCGTTATTTTGAGCCCTGGAGTGAACGTGGAATCTATCGCTTCACGGTGTTGCGTCTTTCGTTAATACGTTCCTGGCAGACATATACCTGCTCCGGCATCCTAATTATTTTACAAAGGGAAGTATCGAGACTTTCGATAGCACGATTACGTATAACAAAAGCGATACACTCTTCGCGTTCGTCAACCGCTATTACTTTCATGCATGCTTCTTCATTTTGAGTACTCACGGCATAACTGCGAACACATCGGTCCCTCACGCGGGGGATGGGGGTCTCTTCACAAAGAGAAATGTCGCCAGTCTGCTGAGCTTTGTTTTCAAAATTGCGATCATATATGTACTCCTTTAAATTAACAAGAAAAGAACCATAAACAGTATTTCCAAAACCCAATGCGACAAAAATAACTATTGCCAAGAGGATGCGAAACTTGGGAGGGAAAAACAAAACAAAGGCGGAAGCAATCAATCCGGCGGAAAACACGAAAGTAATGAGGGCGAACATCCCTGGAAGGAGCGAAAAACAACCAAGCCACGCTCCAAGGCAAATCGGAACAAAAAAACCGATCAGAAGCGCGACTATACAGAAAGGAACGAAGAATTTAAGAAAGTTAAGAAAGAATTTCCTAGCTGATTTCTCGAAGAAAACTATTGTTGAAAAAATAAGGACGGAGAGGACAGTGAGCCCCCATAGAGCTACGGTGAAAGTCTGTTCGACACTGTCGGTACATAGAGGATAATTTTTTGAAAAGAGAACATCACCACAAAAAAACGGAAGGGTCGCCTCGCGCAACGTAAATATCAACAACGCTGCGGTTGCGGAAAGAGCACCGAGAAGAAAAAGGACTTTTAGAAAATTTTTACTCACTCTTTCTTTTTCGAAGTGCCGTAAGGCTGATAAGTATGAGTGAAACGAGAACATAGACAATGCTTAGAAAGCGGTATATCGATTCTTCGGGGATAGAAAAGAAACCTTCATTTTTATAGATTGCGAAATAGATAAACATGAGCGGAAGAAACCAGATAGCAAATTTCTTCCATGCGGAAAATGCTTGCGGAACAAAGAGAAGTACAAGAAAAACCGCCCCAATCGCCTGCATACTGTAGAACAGTGCGTTTCCTTTGTTCATTAAATCTGTGCAGAATAAGCTTTGCCCACAAATATTGAATTGAAATGCATGAAACAAAATATATCCCGCCACGATACCAACTATCGAAAATGCAAGAAGCCCAATCACTAGCCAATTAAGTTTCATACCCCTTATCATATCGCATTTTGTATCTGATTGAGTAAATTTAAGATGTTTTGTACATCAATGTCAGGTATCTGACCTTTGCTTCCCTTCTTAATAACGGTTTGAGTTAGGTTGCCAAGTGAGCGATGTAAGGAGGATAGGTTCTCAAGTTTAGCAACTTTATTGAGCAGTAATGTTTTGAGAAATTGAGTTATCGTTGCCCCATTAATCTGATCCTTAAGCTGTTGGATAAGAACGTGGTCAAGTGGGATTGTTGCGTTCTGGGCAATAAGGTTATCTAGAAGTGCCGATATGGATGCGGCAGTAGCTGAATCTATTTTCCCTTTCCCTGCCTGTTTGGCAATTTGCGCTTGAAGCTTGGCAAGTACGGTTGACTGTTTTTGTTTCTGTTTATCAATTTTCTTTTGGATTATGGCGATTTTGTTCAAAAGCTGGGTTTTTAGTTTATCTTTGATGGTGAGGGATTGAACTGTGGTGGTTAGGTTGGTAAGAAGTTCAGCGAGAGAAAGAGTGCCCCCATCAGGAGCGATGTACATATCTATCTGACCATCACTATTTTGATCCAGTTGAATATGGGCGTCCTGTGGAGCGGCACTATTAATGATAAACGTTGCGTCAGTTTCTGCCGTTGTAGAAATATCCGTGTAGGTTGTAACTGGCACTACTGTGTCGTTTATAAAAGTACTGACCTCAACAGTAGTTGGTCCAATGCCAGTCCCTTGGTATGTAAGTGTGTATGAACCTTCTTTGGGAAGGTAGAGATACTGACTGTCACCGGAAGTGACGAAAGTACTTCCGGGTATACCTTCCTGAACATACAGAAATGCCGCGGAAAGATCTTGATTGGGATATATGCCGGTAAAGTTGCCAAGGCTATCATGCGCTCCAAGAATGACGGGAGAGTGAGTACTAACGCGAAGTCGATCACCTACAACGTCAGGTTCAGGTTTAGAATTTGAAATAAAATTAATCCCCGAAATAGAATTACCTTCAATCACACGACTCAACAAATCTTGGACGGGAATAGAATTCATTAATGTCCCGTGTTCTTCTGCAATCCCGGTTTCGGTCTTGTATGAAAAAAGATTGAAGTAATTTTTTTCGCTTTGAAAAGAAACCGCACTCGGATAGACCACCACCCCGTCTCCCTCGATGGTGGGGACGGTATTGTAGCTTTGGGTAAAGTGCCAAGTTTTGTATTCAACTGCCTTGGTGGTCTCCTCACCCCACCCCGCAACCTCAACAACGCGAATATTCGATGGAATCGAATATGTGTCATAGGTAGCATGAAAGTCGCCCGCGCCGGTAACGAGGTCAGCGCGGAGTACTTCTGGAAGATGTATCGCGCTCGGAGTAGGACGAACACGAGAAACTCCGGTTCCGGTTAAAAATTCAACGAATGGTGAATGCGTGTTTATCGCCGAGCTCCACAAGTCTCGCCATGCTTGAGTAAACAGAACATCATCAAACACAAGCACCGGATCAGTGACTTCGTCAAAGTAATGTGCGGATGGCAATAAAGCGTACGCCCCAGGAAAGTTGCGCACCGTGGCACGCACTACACCGCGCGTTGCAATAAAGTTTGGAACAAGTGTCTTCCCTGGGATGCCTTCGTTATCACCATGAAGAAGAGAAGCAACCGCCTGGGGCGTGCCGAGTTCTGGGCTTCCTATCATCACAAAAGAGTCAATCAAATTAGCTTTGCCTTTGTCTTCAAGTGCCTTGATAAGTGCTTTCCCTACCAACCCACCCATAGAATGGGCGATGATAGTGACTTGCCCCGTTGCGGAGTTGGCGGCCAATCTTTCTATTTCTTCCACCAGATTTACCGGTCCTCCTGGGGTCTCTACATCATGAGAAACAACATAGTCGGGAGAATAACGCCAGTCATACGGAAGAGGTTTCCATTCGCGTATGTCTATATCATCTGTAGTATTTGCTACAAGGTTGTTCATGAACGTTATGAGGCCACTATATATTTCAGGACCAACATTTCCTAAAATTGGAATATGTATTTTAAAACTAGGAAGAATCCCATCCACAAAAACAGCATTTACACTTTCGCCTTCTTCGGTAAGGGCAAGTTGGGAAATGTCGGTTCCGGATGAGTCCGCAGGCCAGAGGGTCTCCGAGCTAGTTTTTAAAATACTTCCCTTGATACCGGGCAAGAACGCGACAGAGGAACAACATTCTGCTACTGGAGTGCCTGTGGTGGCGATGTAATTAAAATTGAACTCTTTTAAAGCGAGCGGGCCGAACGTGTCGGGAGTGCCGCCGATATAGACATCGTAGTCGACGCCGTACGTCCACTGAAACCATTGAATGAAATCCTGTTCGGTGTATGGGAGTTGGTTCACTGTATCGGTATCAAAGTCATAGACTAATTTAGTCTCAGGGAGTTCATACACGAAAAGGGTGTATTCCCCTCCCGATGCGGCTGATGTACCAAGCGCGGGCATAGTGGAAAATGAAACCGAAGCAGGCCCTGCACCTACTGGCACCGCGCCATGAATCATTTCAAAATTTTCTCCTGGTGCAAGGAAATCAGTTTCCGGTCCATCTTCGGGGGTTGAGTCCGGAGTATTTCTAAACAAAACATACACACCGCGTTCCGGCGGAACAACGTTAGAAAATGGTTTCAGAAAATTAACCGTCCAGGAGTGCGACGGTACCGCGATATCGTCTCCATTCACAACGATCGGAACAAACCCGTCGGGTGGTCCTTCATATCCTTGATATACAATCCCTGCATTTTCAACTGAAAGACTTTGTTCAATGGCGAATTCAAAATCAGCGTGCGCGGTAAAGGCAAAGAACGCCAGCAAAGCTAAAACGACAAGGAACATTCCCACTACAAATCTGCTCGTCGACGCTTCTTTAGAAAAGACCGGCACGGCCAATCTTTGAATCATGGGCACATTCTTCCCGTCCCTGTCCGTTCTGTCAACATTTTCCATCATAGACTAATTCGCGCGAATGGTACTATAGCGAGTGAACAAAAACCGGAAACGACACATTTTAAAAAATAATTCAAGAGGATGAAGAAGGAGCCCTCACTGCATTCTGTAGATGCGCAAGTTAGTGTTCATAGATATACCCGTCAAGCAGAAAAATCTCTATCCACATCACACCTTGACGTGTCACCAGGGCAAAAACCGAGACCGAAATCGCATACACCAAATCTGCGCGGTCGCGCAGATTTGGTGTAGTGGAAAAAGCGGCTAGCAACGAAAAAAATACACGGGTGGTATTATTGTGTACAGCACTATGGACGACAAATTTACTAAACCGTATGATCCGAAGGCGACCGAGGGCGAGATATACAAAAAATGGGAAGATTCGGGATACTTTAACCCCGACAACCTGCCTGCGCAGGCAGGCCTACCCCTTCGACTAGACGCTCAGGGCAAGCCGATGGAGATGGAATCTTTCACCATCATCATGCCTCCCCCGAATGCGAACGGGTCCTTGCACGCGGGGCATGCGCTTTTCGTTACCCTCGAGGATGTCATGGTTCGGTTCGCCCGCATGCAGGGTAAGCGCGCGCTCTGGCTTCCCGGCGCGGACCATGCCGGCTTTGAAACACAGGTGGTCTACGAAAAGAAATTAGAGAAAGAGGGGCGTTCGCGCTTCCAGATGACTCGGGAGGAGCTCTACAAGGAGATACTCGACTTCACGCTCACGAACAAAACCCACATGGAGGGCCAGCTCCGCGAGCTTGGGGCTTCGTGCGACTGGTCGCGCAAACTCTTTACGCTAGACCCGAAGGTTGTTGCCACGGTCTATGACACCTTCAAGAAGCTGTCCGACGATAAGCTTCTCTACCGCGGCGTGCGCATAGTGAACTGGTGCCCGAAGCATCAGACTTCCCTCTCGAACCTGGAAACCGACAGCACTGAGCGCACCGAGCCCTTCTATTACTTCAAGTATGGCCCGTTCGTCATTGGTACCTCGCGCCCTGAAACAAAGTTCGGCGACAAGTTCGTCGTCATGCACCCGGACGACAAACGCTATGCCGAGTATAAAGACGGACAGAAGCTGGAGCTCGAATGGATAAACGGCCCCATCACCGCGACGGTGGTGAAGGACGAGGCGGTTGACATGGAATTCGGTACGGGAGTCATGACCATCACTCCGTGGCACGATGCTACCGACTTCGAGATAGCAAAGCGCCACAACCTGCCCTACGAGCAGATAATAGACTGGCGCGGGAAGCTCCTCCCCATTGCAGGCGAGTTCGCGGAGATGAAAATACTCGAGGCCAGGCCCAAAATCGTCGACAAGCTCAAGGAGAAGGGACTTCTGGCGAAGATAGATGAGAAGTATGTTCACGCGGTCCCTGCCTGCTACAAGTGCGCCTCCCTCATCGAACCCCAGGTGAAGGACCAGTGGTTCATCACCATGAAGCCCTTGGCCGGGCCCGCTATCGCAGCCATAGAAAAGGAGGAGGTCAGAATCCTTACCGAACAGCACAAGAAGATTGCGCTCCACTGGCTTACGAACATCAACGACTGGAACATCTCGCGTCAGATTGCCTGGGGTATTCCCATCCCCGCGAAACTTTGCGACTCATGCAACAAAGGGTTCGTCGATTTGGAGAACGCTATGACCACATGCCCGTCCTGCGGCGGCGGCGTGCGCCAAGACCCGGACACTTTCGATACCTGGTTCTCGTCCGGTCAGTGGCCGTTCATCACGCTCGGGTTTCCCGACAATAAGGATTTCAAATCTTTCTACCCGACCAGCGTGATGGAGACTGGTGCGGATATCCTTTTCTTCTGGGTGATGCGCATGGTTATGCTCGGCTTGTATCGCACGGGACAGGTTCCCTTCCGCTCGGTGTACCTTCACGGCATCGTCCGCGATGCAAAGGGGCAGAAGATGTCGAAGTCGAAAGGAAATGTCATCAGCCCCTTGGAAATCACTGAAAAATTTGGCACGGATGCACTCCGCATGGGGCTCGTGGTCGGAAATACGCCGGGAACGGACCTCAATCTCGACCCCCAGAAGGTAGGCGCCTACAAAAAGTTCGCGAACAAGCTCTGGAACATCGCGCGATTTATCCTTACCGAAACTGAAGGGTTCGACCCTGCCTCGAATCCGCCCGTTGCCGAAACGGACGCTCTCCTTCTCGCACGCCTCAACGAGGTTGCCAAAGATGTAACCCAAGACCTTGAGAACTTCCGTTTCCACTTGGCATCGGAGAAGCTCTATCACTATGTGTGGCACGAGCTCGCGGACAAAACCATCGAGGAATCGAAACCGATACTCAAAGGCGAAGACACGAAAGCGCGCGCTTCGCGCCAATACACGCTCTTGACCATGCTCACGACCTCTTTGAAACTCCTTCACCCCTTCATGCCCTTCGTTACCGAGGAGATTTGGCAGTCTTTGCCTCAGAAAGATGCGGAGCTCTTGATGATTTCCGCGTGGCCTCGCCCGTAGGACGGACACGGCCGAGGGCCCGCACACTAACTTTCGACTCATATATAGAGCATGTACTACGTATATGTGCTTTACAGTCTTAAAGATGGTGAGTTGTACATAGGTTCTACCTCAGACCTGAGGCGAAGACTGTCAGAACATAACAGCGCCAAGTCGAAAGTTAGTGTGCGGGCGAGGCCATCAAAATAGCGCGTTAGAATGTTCAGATGCACGGTGACCTGACCCTCTTGGCGCTTTTAATCGCGTTCGCGGCAGGTTTCATCCCCGCCTTGATATGGCTCGTGTTCTGGCTCTTCGAAGACCAGCGCCGGCCAGAGCCGCGACGGCTGGTTGTCCGTACCTTTCTCGTCGGCATGATTGCGGTTCCCATCGTCCTTCCTCTTGAAAAAGCCGCTTTGGACCTCGGCATTCCGGTAGGATTCACCCTCTTCCTCATCTGGGCGTCCATAGAAGAACTCGTAAAGCTTGGGCTTGCGTTCATCTTCATACTGCGAAGCTCCGCCATCGACGAACCCATCGACATCCCCATCTACATGATATCCATCGCACTCGGATTTTCGGCAGTCGAGAACACACTTTTCCTCATGTCTCCCATAGCGGACGGAAAGCTCTTGGAAAGCATCGTGACCGGCAATCTCCGCTTCATCGGCGCATCGCTCATCCATGTCCTTGCGTCCGCCACCATTGGCGGAGCGATGGCATTCGCGTTCTACAGAGAGCGGGCCCAGAAGATTTGGTTCGCATGTATCGGAGTTATCCTCGCCATTTCATTGCATACAATGTTTAATTTCCTTATAATCGTTACAGGCGCGAGTCAGCTTCTTACGGTTTTTCTCGGCGTCTGGGTCGGCATCATCTTCCTTCTTCTCGCTCTCGAGCGCGTGAAGGCGATTCGCCGCCCTGCATGGTGGGAAAAGACGTTCACCTATCGCACTCCCGACACGAACCAGCGTTAATCACAATCACAAACCCATGGGAAAAAAACCATCATTCTTCGATCGTCTTACCGGCTCCACATTCGACAACGATTTTGATTCGTTCGAGGAAGACTCGAAGGACAAGCGCGCTCAGGGAGCGCCACTGCCGGCTCCCGTTCATGAAGAGGCGGGCATCGCCCAGCTCACCGTCGATGTCTACCAAACCGACTCTGATATTCTCATCAGGGCTCTTGTCGCCGGCGTTCGACCCGAAGACCTCGACATTGCCATCACGCGCGACATGGTGACCATCGAAGGAAAGCGCGTGGACCAGAAAGAAGTGAGCGAAGAAGGGTATGTGTACCGCGAACTCTACTGGGGTGCGTTTGCCCGCACCATCGTCCTCCCCGCTGAAGTCGATGTCGACATGGCAGAGGCGTCCGAGAAGCATGGCCTTCTTACTATCAAGCTTCCGAAAATCAACAAGGACAGGCAGACGAAACTGAAGGTGCGCGGAAACTGAGAAAAACCGCCCGAAAGGGCGGTTTTTCTTTGGTGCTTGGGGTAAGGGGACCTTTCCTCAAGACCTCGTTCGGTCATGTCAAAGCAAGCTTTGCCGCGACGCTCTCTCGGTGCTTGGGGTAAGGGGACCTTTCCTCAAGACCTCGTTCGGTCATGTCAAAGCAAGCTTTGCCGCGACGCTCTCTCGGTGCTTGGGGTCAGAATTGCACTGACGACCTCTTCTTCTTCAGAGAAGCGCTCTAACTAACTGAGCTACCCAAGCAAATCGCTTATGAGAATAGCGCGAAGCGCGGGTTTTTGCGAGAGAAGAAACACGAGAGCTTGCTCTCATGTTTCTGAACGAGCAAAAACAATCGTAAGCGCATTCTGTCAGGATGCCGCTTGGGCAAGGCTTCCTTACCCAAGCAAGCTCCTTATCCTACCCGACTTTACCTTCGGAATCTACCCTATTTTGAAGGGAAGAACTGCTGGAAAAGCTTCGCAAAGTCCGGGAGACCGACTCCCGCCGTCTTTAACTGTTCGATGAGCGCCGTCGCTTCTGCGGATTGGCCTTGAATTTGCTGGTACTGGGCGATGATGATGTCGAGATACGGCTTGAAATAGAGATAGGTGAAGTACGGAACGACGATTATGATAAAAACCCACCAGATGAAACCGAGAACTCCCTTGATGAAGGAATCGCGCCGCATCCCATGGAGCATGCGGTTGTTGTCCTTCACGAGCTTGTAGACCTCGTCTAAGGTCGGTGTAGTTTTAATGTCCATCGAGAAATTCTAGCATGGGAACTTCATCTGCGGCCTACAACTCAAAACTTTGCCGTCGCAAAGTTTTGGTCGCACATTCGGCCTGCTGGCCTCAGTACTTCCTCGCTCTCGCTCGGTCGCAGGTCCTGACTCAGTTGTTTTTCCTGCTAGAAAAACATACTTCCGTCTGGCACAGCGCACGAAAACTGAAGCAGTTCAGTTTTCGTGTCGACTGTGCCCTCAGCCAGAATCGAACTGACATCCTCTCCTTAGGACGGAGCTGCTCTATCCATTGAGCTATGAGGGCGAACGATTTACTTTATCACGTCTGAATAAAAAATCGGGACGGAAAATATCGGTGAAAAACGCGTGGAAAACACTAAGCAGTGACATATTAGGGTACAAATCGGACCATGACACCGCTCATTCCAGAGCAGACAACCCGACGTGACCAGCTCTTGCCCGGCATCGGACTCATCTTGCGAACGAGCGCACTCTGCTCGCCTATGTACGAACTGCGACATCGTTCATTGTCCTCGGCACAGCCTTAATTCACTTCCTTACTGATGCCACGACGAAGTTCTTTGGATGGATATCGCTTGCCGGAGGAATCGGTATCCTCCTATTCGGCTTTCAGCGCTTCCTCATGCGACACCGCCGGATACGCGCAGAATAAAAAAACGCCCAAAATCTTTCGACGGGCGGGTTTTTGGTGACTATTTTGCGGGAATGCTGAGAAGTTCTTCGAGTTTTTCTTTATCGAAACCGATGACGACATCATCCCCGATGACGATGACTGGCACTCCCATCTGATTCGTGATGGAAAACATCTCCTGACGCTTCTCGAGGTCTTTCGAAACATCGTAGTTCGCGTATTCAACGCCATTCTCGGTGAAAAATTCCTTCGTAAGCTGGCAGAAATGGCAGGTAGGCGTGGAGTAAATCGAAACGGAAAGTTTTTGTTTTGGCTCGTCCATGATGTTTTTTTGCTAGTCCAAAAATTATAGCACATACCCTCCGGACGTAGTATCATCCCTGAATCGGCGGGATTAGTTTAGTGGCAGAATGACTGCTTCCCAAGCAGTAGGCGAGGGTTCAATTCCCCCATCCCGCACTAAGTCCTCGAAGGAGGGATGGGGGAATTGAACGGGAAGGGGTCGGGAAACGGGAGTTTCCCGCGGAGGAAGGAGTGAGCAAAGCGAGCGCTGGAAAACCGAGAGGTTTCCAGAAGGTAAGATAGCGGAGCGTCCCCCATCCCGCACCGAACGAGCGAGAGCGAAGTGAGTACTGAGGAAGCATCCGAAGTAATCCGATTCCCCTTATCCAAAAGGTGAGATAGCGAAGCGTCCCCCATCCCGCACCAGTCACCACGAAAACCAGTCCTGAATGCTGTGCCATAACCCTTTGGGAGCGGTCGAGGTCGGCGGGGACTCGCTCCCCCTAGGATTTACGATAGTGATGACTTCCTCGCCTTGTTTCGTCACGGGAAACCGGTCCCGGATTACCTCTTCTACTCCCCGCTCGGTTCCGAGCGCCTTGAGTTTCACTTCGATGTCGGTTTTCCGTTCCTGAAGCTCTGCAAAATTCGATTCCGCCACATCAAGGCCGCGTTTGACATCGCGCTCTTTCACGAATACATGCCAGGCTGCGAGAACCCCGAGGACCATGACGAATGCAGCGACCACAATGAGCGCCCACAGGATGATGCGCACCATGAAGCGTTTTTGAGAACGGGTTGCCATGTTGAAACAGCTTATAGCTTATCGCCTATCGCTGCCAGCTTTCTAGCAACTGTCGAAAAACCCGAGGCTGGTAACAAAGCCATAAAGGATCTATACTAGTGCGATGCTTTTCCAAAAGAAGACGAAAGGGGTCATCAAGGCGGTGTGGATTGTCCTCGTCGTCCTCATCATCGTGTCGATGGTACTCTTCTCTGCCCCGATCTTCTGATAGCGTCGGAGAAATTATTCCTCGGGCTTCATCATCTTGAGAAAAACATCCGGCGGGATGTGCATCTTGGAGTGCTCACCGCGACGCTCCTTCCCCTTCTTCTGTTTTTCGAGAAGTTTCTTCTTCCGGGTTATGTCTCCTCCATAGAGGTAACCCGTGACATCTTTTCGCATGGCCGAAATAGAGTGTGAGGCGATGATGCGGCCGTCGGCCTTCGCTTGAATTTTCACAATGAAGAGCTGCCGCGGAAGCGTCTGATGCAGTTTTTCAACAAACGCCTTCCCTTCCTCCGTGACGCGCCGGCGGGAGACGATTCGGGAAAATGCGGGCACTATCTCTTCCGCGACAAGGACATCAAGACGGGTCACATCGGCGTCCTGCATGCCAGTGAACTCATAGGAGAGTGAGGCATATCCTGACGACACGCTCTTCAACCGGTCGAAGAACCCGCGCATGAGCTCCCTCAAGGGCATCGTGGCAACGACAGACATCCGTCCATCCGCCTGCCCGGCCAGGGAAAAAAGGTCGGTCGATTCGACAGTGGCTTCGTGTTCATAGAGCAGTTGGGTCACTGGGGAGAGATACGCCGGCGGAGTGATGATGGAAATCCGAGCAACCTGCTCGCGAACTGACTCTATGGAGCCGTCGTCCGGAAACTGCGAGGCGCTGTAGATCATCGACGGCGGGGCGCCTTTTTTCACGACTTCATACGCAATAGAAGGCATAGTGACAACGGGTTCTAAGTTAAATTCGCGCTTCAATCGCTCGCTGACAATCTCCAGGTGGAGCATGCCGAGAAAACCGCACCTGAACCCCTTCCCGAGGATGGAAGAGCCTTCTTCTTCAAACGAGAGCGCTGCGTCAGAGAGGCGGAGGCGGAGGAGCGCCTGCTTCAGTGCCGTAAATTCATCCTGCGATTCCGGATACAGAGAGGCCCACACGACCGGCCTCGGCAATTGGTACCCGGGAAGCGCTTTCAAAGACAAGTCGCGGGCGACCAGCGTGTCGCCGACCACGGCAACGCCCGGCTCCTTGATGCCAGAGACTATGTAGCCGATTTCGCCTGCTCTGATGCCGTCGCAGGGCGTCTCTTGGGGCTTAAACCATCCCGTTTCAAGCGCGATAAATTTCTTCCCGACCGCGAGGAGAGAGAGCGAATCCTTGGGGCGGAGCACGCCGTCGGTTACACGAACATACGCGACGATGCCACGGTGTTCTGAAAAAGAAAAATCGAAGATGAGGCCCCTTCCCCCCGTCCCTTGGTATTCCGTCCGAGGAGCAGGCACCCTCTCGACGATAGCGGCCAAGAGGCCCTCAACCCCCTCGCCTGTCTTGCCTGAAACCTTAAGCACCGAATCCTCAGGAACCGCGAGGAGACGCGAGAGCTCGCCCACGGCTTCCGGAATGCGAGCGAGCGGGCTGTCTACTTTTGAAACCACAGGAATTATGACGCACCTAGCTGCCTTCGCCATTTCTAAGGTCGTGAGCGTCTGCGCTTGGATGCCCTGCGTCGCATCGACCAGAAGGACGACCCCTTCGACCGCGGTCAGGGCGCGCGATACTTCGTACGCGAAGTCGATGTGTCCGGGCGTGTCTATTAAGTTTAGAGTGTAGAGTTCAGAGTCCAGAGTATAGTCCATTCTGACCGGCTGCATCTTGATGGTGATGCCGCGTTCGCGCTCCAAGTCCATCACATCCAAGACCTGCTCACGCATCTTCCGTTTTTCAACGGTCTTGGTTATCTCAAGCATCCTATCGGCGAGAGTGCTTTTGCCATGATCAATATGGGCAATAATAGAAAAGTTTCGTATGTTAAGCATAATGATTCCCGCCTGGCCCGTATCCAACGCAAAGCCCTGCCACTTGGGGTTCTGCATCGCTCGCCATCATACCTTTATGCGGCCGACGACACATCCGCCTTTCCGTTTTTCTTCTTCCAGAGCACGATAACCTCCTCGAGCTCTTTGTTCTTGAAAAGAACGAGGGTCGCGAACCAGAGACCGATACCCGCAACACCACCTCCCAGACCCTGGAGAAAGATGCCGATGAAGGTGTCGGTCGAGACCAAGAGCGCGATGACTTGGAGCGCGGCGTAGGCGCCGGAGGCGCCGATGACGGACGCCGCGAACGACTGTCCGAGTGCGGTCGGAACCGATGATTCGAACCCGAAGCGCTTCGCGAACAAGAATCCGAACCAGACCGAGGTGGCGATGATGACCACTGAATAGGTGAGCGGAATCATGAGGACAGAGGTGCCTGGCGTATCTACGACGCGGAACAAGCTCTCAAGAAAATAGCGCGCGAGCGGCGTCTCTCTCACCCACACGACGCCAACATACGCGATAGCAGCTGCTCCAAGGGCTCCAGTAACATTGACAAAGATGGGCGTCAGCGTCTCTCGTGCCGCGTAATATGCGCGCGAAAAGACGAGGATAGCCGCCTGCGAGATGAGGGAGACCGCAAAAAGCGCGAGGATGGCGGCGGTCAATCGCGTGTCATCCCACGAGAATTCGCCAGAACCCAAGACGACGCGGACCACTTGCGCCCGAAGCACGATGAGAAGTGCTATCGCGGGCGCCGTCCAGAACGCGATGTGCCGTATACCAGCCCACACCTCGCGTGCAAACCCTTCTCTATCCCCGGCCGCAAACAGGAACGAAAGCGCAGGAAATATCGCCGCCGCGTACGAGAGCCCTATCACGGTGAGCGGTATTGACTGGAGATTCAAAGCGAACGACATGGCGGCGACCGCGCCCGTGGCTGAAAACGACGCGATGCCGACAAAGACGACCAGCAAGACCTGCTGGGCTGAGAGCGCGAGTGAACGCGGAAGCGACGAGAGCGCGACATCGGCAACCGAATTCCTAAGGGACGCGAAGGTTGGGCGCTCCATGTGGACAAGCGCGCTTCCTAAGGAGGGCATCTGCGTCGCGAAGTGGAGAACGGCGCCAAGAACAACGCCCCACGCAAGTCCCGCTATGCCCATGGACGGATACAGGAAGAAAATGCCGGCGATGATGCCGATGTTGTAGAAGATAGGTGCCACGGCATAAATCATGAACCGCCTGTGCACATGGATGACCGACGCAGCGATGGATGAAAGACCGAGAAGTACGGGCTGAAGAAGCATGATGCGCGAGAGAAGGATGATGTCAGCGCGTACAGTCCCTTCGAATCCGGGAAAGAGGAGCGGAATCACATCAGGCATCACGAACCAGAGTATGGCGCTTACGACGACGGCAAAAACGCCGAACGCTACGAGAACATTTCCGATAAGGACACCTTGCTCTTTTTCTCCGCGACCCGAAAGAAGCGGCACGAGGGCAAACGATGAGACGAAGAGCGTGAGGAGCGCGAACACGAGGTCCGGCACCTTGAATGCGGCGAAATACGCGTCAAGAACGGGCCCGGCTCCGAAGAGGTGGGCGAACGCGCGATCCCGGACAAGCGCGAGAATCTGCGAAAGGAACGAAAACAGCGCAAGGATATATGCGGCCTGATGGAGCCCGCGTATGGGCTCGGTAAACGCGCGTAAGATGCTGCGGTCCATGCTTCTCCCTTCAGGCGCGCTGCTTCAGCGGCAAGGATACCCGGATTCGGCCGACATCCGCCATGCAGGGCTCCTTACTGGTTTACCTTTGGTTCAGGCGGGGCTTCAACGCCTCCTGAAAACGGATTTTTCCCTCCTTCGAGCGCTAGGATGATGTCTTTCACGACCTGATTCTCGGGATTCTCTCCGGCAAGGCCGCGGAACAACGCCAAAGCATCATCGTCTTTGCCCAAAAAGGCGTAGGTCTGGCCGAGGAAGAACTTCGCGTTTGCGTACTGGGGATTCACGACGAGGGCAGCTTCAAGCGCGAGCACTGCGTTTGCGTAATCCTTGTCCGCAAGGAAGAGCACGCCGAGCTGGTAGAGGAACACCGAGTTCTGAGGTTCGAAGACGAGGGCCGATTTCACCGATTCGATGGCCTCCTTGAGCTTCCCTTCATCGAGGGCTATCTGGCCCGCGAGAAGTATCGCCGGCGTGTAGTCGGCCTTCTTCGCGAGAGCCGCCTCGACCTTCGTGCGAGCATCAGTAATCTGTCCTTGTGATTGATAGAGTTGTGCGAGCGCAAAGTCTATTTCTGGAGTCCCGGGATTCAGCTTCCGCGCTTCTTCGTACGCCTTGGATGCATTCTCAAACGCGCCGTCTATCCGAAGCGGTACGACCGATGCATAGATTGACGCGCGCACCATCCAGTTATTGAAGCCCTGTCCGTTGTACTGAACCGCCTGGCCCGAAGCACTAATGGCGTCTGAGAGGAGGTTTCTGAATTCATTCTGCGCGGCTGCATCGGCAGGTTGCGAATTCATGAGGACATTCAGTTTTGCGAGCGAGGAAAGTGCCACAATCTGGTATGACCGATCCTGATCGGAAAGCGAGAGAGAAGAAAAAGCGCGCTCGCGTGCACGGTCATAGTTTCCCTGCGAAAGCGAGAAGACTGCTTTGCCGTACTCTACACCGCTCGCATACAGGCGACCGATGCCGACAACGGACGCGAATGACGCCATGATGACGACCACGAGAATCAGTGTCGCGACGAATCCTACCCGGGGGTTATCGGCAAAAGAAAGAACCTTGGTCTTCACGGCCGTCGTGCCGTGCATGGATGCGAGAAAAAGTCCGAGCAAGAGGAACAGGATTAGCGTGAGGGTGCTGCTCGGCACATAGAAGAGATGCGCGACAAGAAGGTAGAGGATGCCTGAACCCGTGGTTGCTACCGCGAACACGGAGCGGTCGCGCGCTGCTGGGCCGAAAAGATACCTGATGCCAACATACCCGAAAAGGACGATGAGGACCGCCCATGCAACGCCGACGACGAGACCGCCGGTCGTGAGCACGGTCGGAAGATATCCGAATCCTGCATTGAACTCGCTGTTCCAGAAGACAGTCTTCAAGACATCGGCGGGGCGATAGAGGAGCCAATCCGCAGCAAAGGTATTGGGACCTGAGCCAAAGACCGGATTCTTCTGATACACGGAGCTGAGTATGGTGAGTGTGCCTTCAGAAGACGGCCGGACTTCAAGCGATTGCGTCCCGAACGACTGCTGGAGCGAACTGGGAATGCCCGAACCAACAAAAAGAAAGAAGAGCACGACCAGAAGGACTGCAGCGGACGGAACAACATTGGGGAGGGGCTGTCGCAGAGCGGGAGCATCAGAGGGACCGGAGCGGCGTGTAAGCGCGAAGATGAAAACGACAAAGGCAAAAAGGCCGACAAGAACCCACGCCAGTCCAAGATTGACGAGCGCCAGAAAGAAAAGCGAAACCGCCATAGTCGCGTACAGTGCGATGGCTCCCAGTCTTGATATGGAGAGCGACTCTAGGCACACAAGCGCCAACGACACGATGAGCCCAGCGAAGAGCGCGAGGTCATTCCACTTCCCTATCGGGTTCGCGATGGCTGACGCGATGGCAGGAAGACCGAAGGGAGCGCTGAAAAACACCTGAGCAGCCTGGAAGAGGAGAACCAGCCACCCGCCCGCGAGAAGCGCGAGCAGGACTGAAAACACGCCTTTCTGAGCCTTTAACGACCAGAAAACAGAGAGGGCGAGCACGCTCGCAACGAGCGCGAAGCCGAATGTATCTTGATCAAGCTCGTACCCGAAGAATGAAGACGCAGGATGCGTAGAGAAGAGCGCGGCAACTGCGTACGCTATCGGGAGGAGCACCAGCCCCGCGACCAGCGGAGACCAGCTGAGAGAGAGCGTCCTCCGACGGAGGGCTGAGCCGACATAGACTGCGACAAGAGCAATGGCGCCGAGCGCAGCGACGAGGACTTTGGTGAATTGGAGCGGAACGCCGACAACGGGAACGAGCATCGCAGGAATGAGGAATGCGAGCAGAATGATGATGCCGAGCGCTCCCTGGTCTTCTTTTCCTTGAACAGGCTCACCATTTTGTATAGTATTTTCCATAGCAAAAAACGATTAGTATACCGACGAGTATACCATCGAAAATACGGGGTGGATTCGACGCTTGCTGTGAAAACGCGCGGGAGGTATAGTTTGAGGAGCGTCAGGCAGTCGCTCTTTCAAAGAGAGGAAAGTCCGAACACTCGCCAATTTTGTCTGCCGCAGGCAGTTACAAAATTGAGCGTCCCGAGGGTCAGCGAGGGACATCCCTCCCCAACCCAGGATGCTTGATTTTGAGTCACCTGCGGTGGACGAAATCGGCAGAACGGTAGCGGGTAATCCCCGTCCGCTCGCGGGCAGCGAGCGAGAGGTGCGAGCAGAGACGCCGAATGCCGAAAGGCATGAGGCGCCAAGCACATAACTTGTTATGTGCTTGGCGAGTCCCGGTGGCAACATCGGGAGTGAAACGGCAAAATCCTTACTCGAGTGCAAGGCCGTACCTGTGCATCTCACTGACGTTCGATGCACCGCAGATAGGCGCAGATGTCCGTCAAAAACGGGCTCGCCGATAGGCACAGATATTTTTATCTGCGTTCATCGGCGATGTTTCCTGCGCTCATCAGCGGCACCGAACGTGAGTGAGGTGCATGGGGGTGCCGCAAAGATTCCGACGGCAACGCCGGAACAAGATAAATGATTGCCTCCTCCGTTCTTACGGAGCAGACAGAATTCGGCTTACCGACGCGAACGCCCAACGATGAAAATCCCCGACGAAAGTCGGGGATTTTCTCTTGATGAATGAATTGTGTGAAAAACAAGATGGCGGAAGGGGGGAGAATGCTCACCAGACTTGAAACCTCTCGGTTTCAAGTACTTCCTCCGCAGGAGAACTCCCGTTCTCCCGATCCCTCTCCCTGTTCGAATCTCAGCGTCACTATTTACCAAAATCGTCCCGGCAATGCCGGGACGATTTTGACAAAGCGGAAGGGGGGAGATTCGAACTCCCGGTGAGGTTTCCCCCACGCATGCTTTCCAAGCATGTCCGTTAGACCACTCCGGCACCCCTCCAATTCTCAAACACAGATTTGATACGCTCATTCGAGGTACCAAAAATGCTGAGATATCTGGCGACGGCATCCGCTCTGTAGAGATAGATAGCTCGTCCCTGCTTACTAATATGAGGGACAATCGAACATTTTCCAAATATATCCGCAACCTGATCAATAAAGAGGCCGCGAATATCTCGTAAAACAAAGACCGACATTCTGATACCTTTTCCCGTTTACTGAGTGTTTGTGTATGAAAAGGCATCCATCCGTGTCCATAAGTCCTCGAACGCATGCACGACGATAGGAAGAGGCACTTAAAATCCACTCAGGAATCGCGAGTCCGCTCTTGAGTTTGTCACCACGCGGAAGTCCGGAGTCTACGAGAAAATCAACGACCGTGGTGCTGGAAAGAGCAATCACCAATGTTTGTCTTGTTTTACGTTTACGCCTCACCCTCCGCAACGACTTGCAAGGACAGCTGGAAGCTGCCCGCGCGAGGCGTCGTTGCACGAGAGTGAGGATTCGAAAGCTGGAGAGTAGTGGTGAAGTGCGATTCATCCGACATACAGAAAGTTCACTCCTGCACTTCTTCTTCTGTTAGAATACGATGAACAAGGAAACGATGTCTAAAAACAAGCGGACTGCAAGCAGCCTCCCTGCTAGATTAGTTAAGTATTTCTTTTCACATGTTGAGTTCTTAAAACTCAAATACTATAAGCGCAATCCTCTAGAGAAGAAGGCCTTTGATGTGGTCGCTCAAACCTATAGAGAGGAGCAGGGGACTCTGATATCTATACTATTCTTTGGTAAAGAGCCGTCGCTTTTCTGGCCGGGTGAATTATTAAATATCTATGAACATGCCCGAGTGATGAGCGACCATGGAGGAGCATTTGCTGAAGTCGGAGTGTTCCGCGGAGCATCAGCAAAAGTCATCTCCGAAGCAAAAAGCGAAACTCCGTTATATCTTTTTGATACCTTCGACGGCTTACCCGATACATTTGACAAGACCGATTCAAGGTTCAAACAAGGTATGTTTACGGCCGAACAGCAAACAGTCGCCGATCGCCTTTCAAAATATTCTTCAATAAAAATCTATCCTGGTTTTTTCCCTGATACGGCAGGTCCTATTACGGACAAGAAGTTTTCTTTCGTTCACCTTGATGTGGATCTTTACGAATGCATAAAACAAGGCCTGGAATTTTTCTATCCCAGAATGTTACCTGGGGGACGAATCATCGTGGATGACTACGGCCATTGCGAGGGAGTATGGTTGGCATGTGATGAATTCATCGCAAATAAGCCCGAAAAATTACAACCCATGGAAACAAAACAAGTTTTATTAATAAAAAAGTAATTGAGCCCCAACGACCTCCTCCGAATCAAAAAGAAACCTTGGCGCTAGCCATCAGGTATAAGGAGATGCAATAGAGCGAAAGCGAAGCGGGTTCGTACAACCCGCTTTTGTCATTCCAGGTTGATAAATAAGGATTTTCTGTAACCTCTCGCATCAGGAGCAGTATGAATAGGTGGAGCTCCGGTCGATGAGCTCACACAATCACTTAGCGCCAAGCAATCACTATGTCCAAGAAATCAACATCACACGGAACGGCGAGCATACGCGAGGTATGCATGCTCGATATCAATCTCTCCTCGAACGGAAGAGGGGCGTCTTGTGATGAAGACCTGGAAACATAGCGAAAGCAAAAAAGCCAGACAAATCACAAGACCCCCTCTTCCGAGGGGGATTTTTCTTGGCTGAATCGGTGCGAAGAAAATAATTATTAGAGCTAAATTAATTCAATACTATTATGGCAGATGGAATCAGAAAACCAGAAGATATCAAATCGCCCTATCGCATATTTGCAGCTGCATCTGCAGCCGTGGGAGAATCGCGGAGGGGCGAGGGTGGCGCTGCGGAGACAATAGCCCGAACGGAGGCAAACCTTACCGCACTCGCGAACGAATTGCAGGCAAAAGCGAGCGAAATGAAAAATAGGGGAGATGCTGCAGCGTCGACTGGAGCAGCTTTTGCAGCCATTGCAGCGGTATTCTACAAGGTAGCGGAAGCCTTTAGAAAGACGGCTACAGCATACGGAAATGCCGCAGAAGCCGTCAAAAAGGTCGTTCCTCTCATCCGGAAAGCGAAGGAAGCGATCAGGAAAGCCGAGGGCAACGTCGCCGGAGCTGATAAGCTTTTGGAAGGCGTAAAGACAGAAGCCGAAGGGCTCACGAAAGGCGGTGGATAGGATTTCCCCACTTTGATGAGCCAAAGTACCACCCCGTCGGGTCTTGCGGGGTGTTGCTTTTACCCGAGAAGGGCTTTGATACGATCTTCGACGGGAGGGTGCGTCATGAACAAGCTTGCAAAACCTTTTTTGGCGCGAGGGCCAAACGGATTCGAGATGAAGAGGTGCGCGGTCGCGTTGTTCGCGCGAAGCATGGGCGCTTGATAGGCGCCTATTTTCTTAAGTGCCGACGCGAGGCCCTCCGGATAGCGCGTGAGGAGAGCGCCCGATGCGTCCGCGAGAAACTCGCGCTTTCGGGATATCGCCAGGTGTATCAACTGCGCGATTATCGGCGAGAGGATGGCAAGGGCGAATCCGATGATAACCATGACCACCTGTACCTGACCTCCTCGATCGCGCCCTCCCCCGCCCCACATTCTTGAGCGGATGAAGAAATCTGAGAGCAAAGTCACGAATCCAAGGAGGACGATAACGACAGTCATGACCAAAGTGTCACGGTTCTTCACATGCGAGAGCTCGTGCGCGAGGACGCCTTCGAGCTCGGAGCGTTCCATAATCGAAAGCAGACCTGTCGTGACCGCGATAGCGGCATGCTTGGGGTCGCGTCCGGTCGCGAACGCATTCGGTGCGGGGTCATCGATGACAAAGACGCGCGGCTTGGGGATACCATTCGTGATGGCAAGGTTCTCCACGAGGCGATTGAGCTCGATATATTCCGGTCCGTCAGCGGGTTTTGCACCCGCAGTCGCAAGCGCAATCTTATCCGAGAACCAGAAACTCCCGACATTCATGATGAGCGCAAATCCGACCGCCACATAAAGGATTTCCGGACTGTTCGTCGCGTATGAAAAACCCCATCCGAGCCCGATGACCACGATGAAGAACCCGAGCATAAGAACCCATGTATTCCGTATATTTTTATCCGCCTCTGTGTACAACGATGCCATGCGTGAAGTTATTATTGTATCATTTTCTAGAGGCGAGGCCTCTATGATTTATGGGATATAGAAGAACCGAAATGGCACCGGGTGAATGGTACCACTGCTATACCCGCGGTATCGACAAGAGGACCACATTTGAAAATAGATCCGACTATGAGCGCTTCCAAGAATCTTTATACCTTTCAAACAGCGACATAAATATAGAACGGGGGAGAATCCAAAACCTGGCGCATAAAGAAATACTAGAAGTCGAGCGTGGCAATCCGCTTGTCGCAGTCGGTGCATATTGCCTCATGCCGAACCATTTTCATTTGCTTCTCAAAGAAATCAAAGACAGCGGCATAGCCAAATTCATGCAGAAGGTCGGCACCAGCTATACGATGTATTTCAACACAAAACGCAAGCGGACCGGGAGCCTCTTCGTCGGACCGTTTCGATCACGACATATCGTTGATGATCGGTACTTGAGCCGCCTAGTCCCCTACATTCACCTTAATCCCGTCGAACTTTTCGAACCTGGGTGGAAAGATGGCATTGTCAAAAATATGCAGAAGCTTGAGGAAAAAATCTATGAGTACCCATATTCAAGTTTGCTCGACTATAAAAAAGCAACGCGGAACGAAAAGCGAATCATCGATCCACGAGAACTTGCTGAACTCCTCAAAGAAAAAATGCCCCCGCTCAAGAAACTGCTTCCCGAAATGCACGCCTACTATCAAGACCTCAACTTCTAGAGGCGAGGCCTCTATGATTTTCAAAACGTAACCATTGAGAGCTACATATCCTGTATGTTTTTGTCAGCTTCTGAATAGAGCGTAGCCATGAAAGTTTTCTACCGGCGAACCTAGAACGAGAGCAACGGAAAGTTTGTTTTCGTATCAAACCGCAGTTCGGTTTTCCGGTTGCTTCTTTCCAATGAGCGCAGTCCACCACGAACGATAGACTCCGGGAAGGCCGAACCTGTTCGGCTCTGCTTTGCCCGGAATGAAAGCGATAGCGACCCAGATGGCGCCTCCCGCGAGCGAAACTGCGATAGCCCATGGAGCGACGTCCATCGGCCCCGGACCGGTCTTTCCAAATACCGAAGTAAGAACTCCGACTAGCCAGAACAAGCCCACATACCAGCCGGTCAGATTGAGGTCGTGAAACCGACGAATCTGAAGCCCGATGCTTGCAATGCTAAGAAAAATCGCTCCAAGCATTGAGGGAATCCAACCCGCAAAGGTGCTAACGAGCATCCAGAACATGAACGCACCGATATTTCCCGAAGGGATGAATGTCGCGACGAGAAAAGCAGAGAGAAAAGAAAGAGCCATTCCAAGTACGAGCAACCCCAACGAGATAAGGATATAGAGAAGAAACGCTTTCCAATAGCCACCCGCGCCTATGCGGCCGTTAAACATAATCAGAGATATGGTTTCGCGGGTCTCAGAATTTCACTTTGACCGGGTCCTTGGCTGCTGCATCTGCTTCAGAGAGCTCGAAATACTCCATCGCTTTAAACTGTGGAAACATGCCGGCAACCACATTCGCGGGAAATGACTGGAGCATCGTCACCAAGTCGCGGACATTCGTGTTGTAGAAGCGTCGTGCGGCCTGGATCTTGTTCTCGGTGTCCGAGAGTTCGCGCTGGAGTTCGAGGAAATTCTGATTCGCTTTCAGGTCCGGGTATGCTTCCGCAACCGCGAACATGGATTTCAGGGCGTCCGTAAGCATGTTCTCGGCGGCGGCTTTCCCTGCCGTGCCAGTAGCCCCCATCGCCGCTGCGCGCGCTTTCGTTACATTCTCGAATGCCTCTCGTTCATGCGTCGCGTATCCCTTCACCGTTTCGACCAGGTTCGGGATGAGGTCATAGCGGCGCTTCAATTGGACATCGATGTCCGCCCACGCTTCCTTGACCCTCTGGGTCAGGCGCACAAAGCCGTTATAGGTAGCGATGAACCAGCCGATAATTACCGCGGCGACCGCGATGAGGATGTATGTGGTTGTCATTGCTTTAAGTATAGCAAGGATTCGCGCAGACACCTCCAAAACCTTATATACTGTTTCCGAATGGACTTCACACCCTATTTTCTCTTCGGCGGACTAGGGATATTCTTTCTCATCTACAACAACCTCGGAAAGAGGCGGGAAGCATTCTATTGGGAAAGCCCCTTGGACCGCTTCATACCGTTCGTCCCCGCGTTCATAGTCCCCTATCTCTTCTACTTCCCGTTCACCTTCGCGACCTTTGTGTTCGTCCATGAATCCTTGTTCGAGGTCAAGTTCCTTGCATCCATGAACCTTTCCCTGTTCTTATCGCTGGTCGTCTATTACTTCATCCCCTCCAGCATCCACCGTCCCGCGCTTCCGGAGGAGAAAAAACGCGACATATTCGAGCTGATGATGGCGCTCGTCTACCGCACCGACCAGACCACGAACGGCTTCCCGAGTGCGCATGTGTTCGTGTCCGTCATCTGCGGCTACTATCTGACGCTCGCCTTCCCGCATCTCGTGCTTCTCATCTGGACCGTCGCCGGAGGAATCATCGCGTCGACGGCGCTAGTGAAACAGCATTATGTGATAGACATCGTCGGAGGCATCCTCTGGGGACTTGGCGCCATCGCGATAGTGAGTGCGGTGTTTTAAAAATCCCGCTCCTTTCGGAACGGGATTTTCGAGTCCGGCCTGACGGCCAGATATCAATAGTCCATACCTCCGCCCATGCCTCCTCCCGACATGCCGGAATCTTTCTTATCTTCGGGCTCATCAGCGATGGCGACTTCAGTCGTGAGAAACATCGCCGCCGCGGAGACCGCGTGCTCAAGTCCGCCACGGGCGACCTTGACCGGGTCAATGATGCCGGCTTCCAACATGTCGGAAACTATCTCGTCCTTGACGGCGTCATACCCGGCTTGGCCTCGGGCTTTCTTCACTTCGGCGACGATAACCTCGCCCGAATCCTTGCCGGCGTTCATGGCAATCTGCTTCAAGGGACGCACCAGCGCGGAGAGGACGATGCGATAACCTATCTCCTCTTCTTTCGTCATCTTCTTCCAATCCGCATCCGCTTCGACTTTCGCTGCAGCCTTGACGTACGCGGTACCGCCGCCTGCAACAACACCCTCGGCGATAGCTGCTTTCGTCGCATTGACCGCATCTTCAATCTTGTCCTTGAGATATTTCATCTCGGTTTCGGTCGCGGCACCCACGCGGATGACGGCAACTCCGCCCGAGAGCTTGGCGATGCGTTCCTCGAGCTTTTCCTTGTCGAACTTCGAATCAGAATCTTCATACTGTTTCTTCAAAGACGCAACGCGCGCCTCGATATCGGCCTTTTTCCCCTTCCCGCCCACGATAGTAGTCATATCCTTCGACGCGATAATCTTCGAGGCACGGCCGAGCATCGAGATGTCGACCTTATCGAGCTTTATGCCAAGCTCGTCCGAGATAACAGAACCGCCGGTCACGATCGCGATGTCTTGAAGCATTTCTTTCTTCCGGTCGCCATAGCCGGGCGCCTTGACTGCAAGAACGCTGAAAGTACCGCGGAGCTTATTGACGACAAATGTCGCGAGCGCTTCCCCCTCAACATCGTCAGCGATGATGACGAGTTCTTTCTTCCCTGTCCGAGCGACGGCCTCCAAGACCGGGAGTATCTCCTGAACCGATGCAATCTTTTTGTCGGTGATGAGGATGAGAGCGTCCTTGTATTCGGCTTCCATGCGGTCTGCATTCGTAATCATGTAGGCAGACACATAGCCCTTGTCGAAAGCGAGGCCTTCGACGATTTCCTTCTCGATGCCGAACGAGGGCGACTCTTCCACCGTAACGACACCGTTCTGACCGACTTCCTTGATGACTGCGGCAATGGTCTCGCCGATTTCGGCGGATTCGGCCGAGATGGTCGCGACCTGGCGTATCTCCTTGTCTCCCTGAACCGGCTTTGCGAGCGCTTTCAATGCTCTGACCGCGTGCTCAGCGGCCTTTTCCATGCCGCTCCTGATGCCCATGGCGTTCAACCCCATGGCGGTGTGCTTCATGCCCTCGTCGACCATCGCCTGGAAAAGAACCACCGAGGTGGTCGTACCGTCGCCGGCGAGTTCGTTCGTCTTGTTAGCAACCTCCTTCACAATTTCCGCGCCGATGTTCTGAAACTTGTCTTTGAATGAAATCTCCTTCGCGATGGTAACGCCATCGTTCGTCATGTGCGGTCCGCCGTACCCTTTGTCGAGGACGACATTCCGACCGCGCGGACCCAAAGTAACTTTGATGGCGCGGGCCGCCATATCGATTCCGCTCTTGATCGCCATGCGGGCGTCCGCGTCGAATAGAATTCTTTTTGCCATGGTTAGTTTTTGTTAGTGAGCGATAACGAACTTTGAAAAACTTACTTGACGACCGCTAAGATGTTGCTCTCAGCGACCATGTAATACTCAACGCCTCCGACTTTGACCGTGTCGTAGCCGTATTTGGAGAAGAGGACCCGGTCGCCGACCGCAACCGAAACAGGGACGCGCGCGTCTCCGTCTTCATTCCACTTGCCAGGGCCAACGGCGACTACCGTTCCCTGTTCTGGTTTTTCTTGCGCCGTGTCGGGGATGATGATGCCGGAAGCCGTCGTCGTTCCCATCTCCTCGGGGGAGAGCGGCCTGACGACCACGCGATCATGAAGCGGACGAAGCGGCACTTCTGAAGCTCCGCCACGCGATGCATTCGACTTCTTTTTCGTTTTTGCCATACGGTTTTTGAGAACCTAACTCTATTGGTAATACACGGAAAAAACCCGTGAAGTTTGATTAGTATAGGCGTGTGCACCCTCCGAGTCAACAGAACGGTTGCGCCCGTCCCAACCCCGTGCTACGCTCCAAGGAACCGTTATGGCTCTTATTGGCACTCTCCTTCCGGGGATCCAGGTGATCCTTTCGTTCCTCATTGTGGGGGCGATACTCCTCCAGCAGCGAGGGGCAGGCTTGGGCGGTGCATTCGGAGAACAAGGCACGGAAAGCTTTTACAAGCGGCGTGGCGCAGAACTTTTCCTGTTCCGCGCGACCATCGTCCTTGCCGTGCTCTTCATCGCCTCCGCGCTCCTCGCCCTGGCCGTGAATTAGCCAAGAGACCACAACGCCCTAAAACAAATGGCTCTGAGTGACCCGTTCATGCGCCTCGGGCGCGTTCTCGCGAAGCGTTTTCCGTCGCCTTTTTTTGCGCTTGAAGCATGGGCAACGCGATTCGCGCCGTCCGACTGGCTCATGGTCGGCATCCTCGGATTCGTCATGTTCTTTTCTGCCGGAGCGATGTTGGCAACGGCATCACTCACGCTTTCAACTCAGGTTCCTGCGCGCGGTGGCACCTATATAGAAGGAGTCATCGGCTCTCCCCGCTTCGTAAACCCACTCCTCGCCATCTCGGAAACCGATCGCGACCTTTCAAAACTTGTTTACTCGGGCCTTCTCAAGATGGATCCCGACGGCACGCTCTCGCCCGACCTCGCGTCCTCCTATACGGTGTCTGAAGACAGGCTGACCTACACATTCACTATCCGTCCAGATGCAATATTCCAAAACGCTACCCCCGTGACGGCAAACGATGTGGCATTCACCATCCGTCAAGCTCAGAATCCCGAAATAAAAAGCCCCATGAGGGCACACTGGGAGGGCGTGGCCATATCCATCATCGATCAGGCAACCATCTCGTTCACGCTGAAATCTCCCTATGCCCCGTTCATCGAAAACACGACCATCGGCATACTTCCGCACCTCCTGTGGCAAGAGGTCAACCCGGAAGAATTTCCTTTCTCGACCTTGAATGCGAACCCGGTCGGATCCGGGCCGTTTCGCGTCGAGGGCGTGAAAGAGAACGCCTCAGGAATCCCCGTTGAATACCGGCTTCGGGCGTTTACGAAAGGCATGCGCGTGCCCTACATCGAACGCTTCACCTTCCGTTTTTATCCGAATGCCGACGCCCTGAAAGATGCTCTCGTAAAGGGAGAGGTCCAAGCGGCCAATTCGATCTCGCCGGAAAATGTCACGGCGTCGATTGTCACGGAAGAGGCGGTGTTCGGCAGAGTCTTCGGAGTCTTTTTCAACCAAAATCAGAATAAAATCTTCACGCACAAAGAAGTGCGCGCCGCGCTTGATGAAGCCGTTGACAAAAAATCGATCATCGATACAGTGTTTGCTGGCTACGGGTCCGTCATAAACGGTCCGCTTCCTCCAGAATCCCCCTCGCCACGCATCCAGGATGCACGCTCGAAGGAAGAGCGCCTCGCGAACGCACAAAACATTCTCACAAAAGCAGGATGGAAGCTGGGTGAAGACGGCGTGTTCATTAAAAAAACGAAAACGGCAACGGAGCGACTCGCGTTTTCACTGACGACCGGTAACGCGCCTGAACTTAAGCGCTCGGCTGAACTTATCGCCGCAGACTGGAAACGACTCGGTGCCGATGTAGAGCTCAGGTTTTTCGAAGAGAGTGACCTCAATGTCGAGGTCTTGCGTCCCAGGAAATACGACGCCCTGTTCTTCGGCCTCGTCGTCGGCGAGGATGTAGACCTCTTTGCATTCTGGCACTCCTCGCAGAGGAACGACCCGGGACTTAACATCGGTCTCTACGCGAACATTGATGTCGATAAAAAACTCGAGAATGCGAGAAAGGAGCCCGACATCGTTAAGCGCCGCGCCATTGTAGAGGCGGCTGCCGCGACGATGCGGAGCGAGACCGCAGCAATCTTCATCTATGCGCCGCATTTCCTCTACCTCACTCCTCGAAATGTTTCTGGCATGCGGCTCGGCATCATCACGACTCCGAGCGACCGTTTCGCCAATGTGAACGAGTGGTATCTCGCGAAGGAGCGCATCTGGCCGATTTTCATGCACAAGGCCGAGGACAGATGAACCTTTTGATTCATCAAAAACTTATTAAGCATTACGAACGATTAATACACACAACAGCACCATGAACGAACCTTCTCACGCGGCACCGGCCGGCTCTCATGAGCCGCACGGCGGAGGCGCATCTGCACACGGCAGTCCCCCTCAGGGAGGAAGACCGCGTCGCTCGCAGCCTTTCACCGCACACCCTCAACAGTTCAGCCAAAGGCCGGTACGTCGGCCCTTTACTAAGCGACCCGCACACCCGGGCGGGCGCCCCCCGCAGCATGGCGGAAGCGGACGCCCGTCATTCTCGCGACACTCGCGCATGCGCCATGACCGTCGCCCGCCAGCACACAGAGAAAATTATCTCGAGCCGCAGAACGCTGGCGAGCGCGTCAGTCTCCCCCCTCTCGACCTCGACACTGTCCGCATTATGCCGTTGGGCGGCGTCGAAGAGGTCGGCCGGAACATGATGGCCATCGAACTTCCCGAGGGCATCATCGTCGTCGATGTCGGCTTCCAGTTCGTTTCTGAAGACACGAATCCGGGCGTCGATTATCTTCTCCCCAACACCCGCTATCTTGAAGATAATAAGGAGCGCATCATCGCCATCTTCATCACGCACGGGCACTTGGACCACATCGGCGGCATCCCGTACATCATCGACAGAATCGGCAACCCGCCTATCTATACGCAGTACCTGACCTCGCTCATGATTAAGAAGCGCCAGGAAGAATTCCCTCACCTGGCCGAGCTCCAGCTCCACACCATGGAGCCGGGCGGGCGCGTGCAGGTGGGCCTGCCCGGCCAGGGCGGCGTTACGGTAAAAAGTTTTCCGGTCACACACTCCATTCCGGACTCGATGGGCCTTTCCATAGAAACAAAGCACGGGAATATCGTCATCTCCGGCGACCTCCGCTTGGAACATGTCGACGGGGTTCCGACCGAAAAAGAGGTAAAAAATTGGGGCGCACTCGGCCGCGACAAAAACCTCCTGTTCATCGCCGACTCCACGAACGCGGAGAAAGACGGCTTTTCTATCCCCGAACAGCGCGTCTACGATACCTTGGAGGAAATCATCAGAACGGTGAAAGGGCGCCTCATCATCGGCACTTTCTCATCCCAGTTCGAGCGCATGATGCACATCATCAGGGTCGCCGAAAAATTTGGAAAGAAGATAGTGACCGAAGGCCGCTCGATAAAAACGAACATCGAGATAGCGGAGCGCGGAAACATCTTCACGCCAAAGCCCGGCACCATCATCCCCGGAGAACAAATCGCCGACTACCCCGCGGACCGCATCGTTGTCATTGCGACCGGCTCACAAGGCGAAGATTCAGCTGCCCTGATGCGCATCGCGACTAAGAAGCACAAGTACATCACCTTCAACGAGCGCGATACCATCGTTCTCTCATCGTCTGTCATTCCGGGAAACGAGATACGGGTCCAGAAACTGAAAGACAACCTCCTCCGGAACAATGTCACCCTCATCCATTACCGTTCTTCGGATGTCCACTCGACCGGGCACGGAAACACGGGGGAACTGATCTGGATGGCGAAGCAGGTGAAGCCGGCGTTCTTCATGCCAGCGTACGGCTACCACTCGATGCTTCGCTACCACGCCGCGGCGCAGGCCGCAGCAGGATTCCCGCGCGACCATATCATCATCGCGGACAACGGCTCCATCATCGAAATCAAAGACGGCACCAGCCTCAACATCCGCAAAGAAAAAATACCGTCGGGTCCCATGATGGTGGACGGATTCGCCATCGGCGATGTGCAAGAGGTTGTCATCCGCGATCGCCTCGCGCTGGCCGAAGACGGCATGTTCGTCATCATCGCGACGGTGAACCTAAGGACCGGACAGCTCAAGAAATCACCCGACATCATCTCGCGTGGATTCGTATACCTCCGCGAATCCCAAGGTCTCCTCTCGGAAGCCCGGCTCCTCGTAAAAAAGAATGTCGAGGAATCCACCCAAGGCATGAATCCCATCGACCTCGAGTTCGTGAAATCGAATCTGACAGACGCGGTCGAGCGGTACCTATTCCAGAAGACGGCGAAGCACCCGATGGTCATCCCGGTGTTGATCGGCGTTTGACCGCGACACCAGGAACGACATCCACGCCTTGGTGGCGTTTAAACTCGGTTACAATACCCCGATGGCAAGCGGGGTAGGAAAGGTGGGGCAATTGGCGCGGGCACTTGCAACGCTCGTTTCGCTTAACTTCCTTTTCTTCTTTTACCTCGCGGCGGTTTCATATGTCAATTCATCGTTCCTCGGCCGCTTCATCTCGCCCACATGGGTCAGTATCGCCTTCGCGATTCAGGCGGCCCTCACGATTGCAGCCCTGTGGGTAATGCCGCCCATCATCGCAAAAATCGGCGCACGGACCTTGATGGTCTTTCTCGTGCCCGTTACGGCAGCGGCTGCGCTTTTCCTCGGTTTTTCCCAATCAGCATTTGCGGCGCTTCCTTTCTTCATCATCCAGGGTGTCGGCATCTACTGCCTGATGTATATCCTCGACCTCTACTTGGAGAGCGTGACGAACGATGAGGAACTAACCGGAAATGTGCGCGGCATCTTCTTGACCAGCGGAAATCTTGCTGTCTTTCTCTCGCTGTTCGCCATCACCATCCTCGTCATCGGCGAAACCTATGCTCCGCTGTATATGTTCGCGGCAGCAATCCTGATTCCAACCCTGATTCTGGCGATGACATCTTTGAAGCGCATTACTTCCGTGGCCCCCAAAGGACACTCGCTCAAGGAGGCCTGGGATAATCTCTGGTGCTGCCGTCCTTCGATATTGCGCACGATGGGTGCTTACCTTCTTCTGTGGATATTCTATTCGTGGGTGGTCATCTACGCGCCACTCATCTTGATTCAAGAGGGCGGCTACTCATGGCAGGCGGTGGGACTCGTAACCGCCTTCGCGCTCCTTCCGTTCCTTCTCTTGCAGATTCCGCTCGGCATCATCGCTGATAAGTGGCTCGGCGAGAAGGAAATCATGGCGGTTGGGTTCTTCATCATTGGCGTGGCGACCGCGTTTCTCTCAATCATTCCCCTCTCGTTCGTCATCGTTTGGGCAATCGCGTTCTTCTTTACGCGCGTCGGTGCGGCGATGATAGAAATATCGACGGAGACATATTTCTTCAAACAGGTGAACGAAAACGATGCGGCGCTTGTTTCCCTCTTCAGGATGACCCGCTCGTTGGGCTTCCTTGCGGGACCCGTCATCGCGCTCATGATATTGCCGTTCACGGGGCTTCACTATCTCTTCGGCGCGTTCGGCGTCATACTTCTTCTCGGCATACCGCTCGCCATGGGCATCTGGGACACTAAATAGGGAGAGAATATCCGCTTTGCCGTTTCTCGAGAAGATTCTCGCGGAGAAGCTTTTTTGTCTGCGCTTCAATGCGTGTCCGCGCGAAGGGGAGTTGAAATAAGCCCTTCGCTGGCTGCGGTTTTTGCGAAACGGCCCGGAGGATAGCGCCACGGATTTCCCTATCCGAACCCTTAAACGGTTTCTGTCGCGCATGGGTGGCGCTCCGGCGAGAGGGATTGGGAAGTATGGTTTTGAGATGAGCGCCGTAATCCATGAGCGCCGAGTACCATCTCCTCGGATTTTTCGTATCCAAAGCTACTGCAGTTAACTGTAGTAGCTGCCTGTCCGTAATGCCTCGCTTCCGTGGAAAAAAGTGGTGGAGGAAAGCCGTGCGGATGTTGGTTTCGATGAGTTCTTCCGGTTCGTTCCATGCAAAAACTCTCACGGCTTTTGCGGTGTACTCCCCTACGCCGGGAAGCGTGCGAAGTTCATCGTATCCGCGCGGCACCTTGCCGCCATGCTGAAAAAGTACAGCGCGTGCCGTCTCATGGAGCATCTTTGCGCGACGGTTATACCCAAGGCCCTGCCACGCGCGAAGGATGTCACCAAGCGAACTCTTCGCGAGCGCTTGTACTGTTGGAAAACACTTCATGAATTCTGTGTAAAACGAGAGGACTCGTTTTACCTGCGTCTGCTGGAGCATTACTTCGGAAACGAGGATGCGATAGGGGTCGTGAGTCTTCCGCCATGGGAGATTGTGTCTTCCGTGTGTCGCATAAAATGCCTCAACAGTTTTTTTGAAATCAGCGAGTTTTGGGCCCTCGGCCGAAGCCCTATGGGCGGGGCCAACGCTTTGCGGCGGGCGGCCAGATTTTCGTGAGGGGGTGGTTCGTACAGTCATGGTGTCTTGCAGAGCAGGTATACCGCCCATACAGTACCAGACCGTTATTAACGTACTTCCAGTCATCCACTCTGATAAGCGCTTCGAGGTCTTTTGATATCTTTTTTAAGTCGGTGTGACGCGTCAAATCAAACCGCGATGCAAATCTCTTAACATGCGTATCGGTCGGAATACCTCGCCACAAGCCATGGAGTTCCCCGAGAATCACGTGAGCGGTCTTGTAACCTACACCATGAAGGGCAACAAGGTTGTGCTCCGTTTTAGGCACGCGTCCGCCGTGGAGCCGGATGATATCCTTCGCGGCCCTAAGAATTGCCTTTGTTTTGTTCCTGAAGAACGGGATTGAAGAAATCTCTTTTTGAAAGGTGGCCGGCTTCGCACGAGCGAAGTCCACAATCGATTTATATTTTTTGAAAAGTACTGCGGTCGTCTTATTGACTGCTTTGTCTGTACACTGTGCGGAGAGAATGACCGCAACCATGAACTGAAATGGAGTCCAGTAGTAGAGTTCGCTCTTCGGGTGCGGATATGTCTTTTTGAGATAGGCGACGATTCTACGTGCGCGCTTGATTCTTTCTGTGCGTACCGCTTGAGCCATTTCAGCATGATATCTGGAAACCTCCTGTTGTGGGACCCGTTATCTAATCAATGCCTTGGACGCAGTTTCAGTTAATTTCTGAAGTGGTGTGTCCAAGTTAAGCCCAAAATGGTGTCGTTTGGTGTTGTACCAAGGGAGATAGTTTTTCAGTGCGCAGTTATAGGCAAAAACAGTTCGCGCATGTGTCGATGTCTCAGAAACAGGGACGAGCCTTCAGAGCGCTTCGCAACGCGTCTCCTACTGTATACAGACCTTCTAGTGGAGGGGGCTCGGCACGAAAAACGCCCCGTAGAGGGCGTTTTTCGTGCGCTCCCTACGCCTCGAATGATGCAAGATCAGCAAGCACCTCTTCAGCGTGAACTTCGGGTTTTACCCTTTCATATATTTTTCTCACGACCCCTTCGGAATCGATAAGGAACGAGGTGCGGCGGATTCCCCTGTATGTCCGCCCGAGCATCTTTTTTTCTCCCCACACCCCATATGCCTCGATAACCTTCTTTTCGGTATCGGCGATAAGCGGAAAGGGAAGATCGTATTTCCGGGCAAACTTCGCATGACTCTCGACCGAATCCGCCGAAATGCCTATTACGCGTGCATGAGTCGCGTCAAAGCGCGGAAATGTATCCCGCAGCATGCACGATTCCTTGGTGCAGCCGGGAGTATCGTCCTTCGGATAGAAATACAAAAGTAGCCATCGGCCTCGATAGTCAGAGAGCGTGTGAACCTTCCCGTCCTGGTCGGGAAGCATGAAATCAGGAGCCTTGTCCCCGACTGCAATCGCCATAGACATTACATTCCGTTCAGAGCGCGCTTATAGACGCTGAGCGTGATGGTACCGAGAGCGGCGAGGAAAAACCCGAATCCGACCAGCCATCCGACAAACGGAATCAGTGATATGAAGGTCAGACCAAGTGAGCCTAGAATCGTCCAACGCCACGAGACTTCATATTCTTTCGTCACGAGTTTCGCGATAAGCGCACCGGCCAGCACTCCGGAGTAAATCGAAGCCAGAAGGAGTATGAGGATGAAAAGAACGGCAAGTATGAGTGCGGCAAAGATACCGACTATCGTCACAGCAAAGAACACGGAAGCGGCGGGCACGACGAAGAGCGCCGCAAAGCCGACGCCGAGCGCTGCCCAGAAATTACGATAAGCCCCTGATACTATTTCGTACGAAAAGCCGGGGAAGATAAGGACGAATCCCGCCGAGGTCGCGAGTCCTGTCAGAAGACGCGTCAGGAATATCGCACCCGCCGCTGCGGCGAAGAGCGCGGTCGCGCCCGTGTCCCCAAGCGAACGCGCAGGAATATCCAGCTCTTCAAAAACGACATCGAGCGTGAGTTTTGCCGATGGGTCGACCGTCGCTTTATAGGGTGCGCGGTACGAGACCTTGCCCATAGCGATGGCGTGGGGGCCGAAGGTGACGCCCTTCCCGGCGCGGATAGAGACCGCCCCGCCCACGAGACTATCCATCACCACGGCCGCACCATAGACGCGAGCATCTCCATTGATCGCCCCTTCGACAACGATGTCACCGCCTACCGCGATGAGATCGCCGCCCACGGTCGCGCCGGGACGGATATGGATCATGCCGCCTATAGCGACAACATCGCCGGAGACAGGCGCGGAAATCGTCACCTGGCCGCCCACGATGCGTATGTCGCCATGAACCCTTTCAAGAACATCAACGGTACCGGCAATGACAGTGAGGTCGCCGAAAATTTCTCCATTCACTATCGCTGTTCCGACGACCGCAACCGTATCGCCTTCGACGCGGCCCGAGAGAGTCGCCTGGCCCGCCATCACATATTGGTTTTCGTAGAAGGTTTCATTGGGACCCGCGAAAACAGACTCACCCACTTTCACATCAGCGGCATGCGCAGATGTGGAAAGTCCGTAAAAACCGAAAGAGCCTGCGAGAGTCAACGCGATGATGGCGACCGAAAACATGTGGCGACGGTGCATGGTGTTTCAAAAAGTATACCTGAACTGATAAACTATTGCCATGATGCAAAACAGCTCCGTGCCGTCAGATAAAGAGCTCAAGCAAAGACTTACGCCCGAGGAATATCATGTCCTCCGCGAAAAAGGAACGGAGATGCCAGGATCCGGAAAATACACGGATGTCGATGTGGAAGGAACATATCGTTGCAAGGTCTGCAACTCGCCACTTTTCCATTCAGCCAACAAAGAGGACGCAACCAAGAGTCCGCCGGGACTCGCTGGCTGGCCTTCGTTCAACGATGCCATCCCTGGAGCGATAGAATTCAAAAAGGACAACTCGATGGGCATGCGCCGCACCGAAGTCGTCTGCGCGACCTGCGATTCGCACTTGGGACACCTCTTCGATGATGCTGGCACCGCGAACGGCAAACACTACTGCATCAATTCCGTCTGCTTAAACCTTGAAGAACAATGAATCCCGTTAGAGATTATTTTAGATTGTTGTCCAAGGTTATAATGCACTCAATGAAATCAGGCGTGTTCATGGACCCGACGGCACCACGGAAGCGGAGCGCTTCCTATCTCTAACGGGATGAATCGCATCCTGACATTCAAAGCGCTCCTCCTCGAGAGCGCGAATCCCGTCATCGGGCTTATCGGGTCCTTCGCTCTCTATCCCTATTCGTAATCTTCTCCGGTCATACAATTGTTAGTGTCACCGAGATGCGTATACTGTCTGCATGCTTACCGCATACTATAGAACGCTGCACGATAAGAAGCTCCGCGAAACGCCAGACATAAAAGTCGGCGAGTGGATTCGGGTGGAAACGCCCTCTGAAACCGAAATAGACGAGGTCGCAAAGAAGCTGGAGCTTGATGCTTCGCTTCTCAGGGATGCGCTTGACCCGTTCGAAGCGCCTCGATTCGAAGTCCGCGAAAACGCGACATACATCTTCCTGCGCTATCCCTTCAGCGAAAACCCGCCCGGAACGGCGCCCCTCCTTATCGTCGTTACGGGAAGCGCCATCGTCACGGTCGCACTGGGAACGCCGTCCTTTCTCGAGCGTTTCGCTAAGGGTGGCGTTACCTTCTACACAACCCAAAAGACGAAGCTTCTTCTTCTCCTGATTGAAGAAATCAGCGCATGCTATACCACCTCAATGACCGGAATCCAGCGCTTGGTAAATCGCCGGAAACAACGAATCGAACACATGTCCGAAGATGACATCATCGAGTTCGCGACGAATGAAGGGGCCGTGAACGCATTCCTTGATGCCTTGATTCCGCAAGGAAATGTCCTCGCGAAGCTCGCTGCAGGGAAAACCCTGCCCGTATTCGAAGGCGACCGCGAGCTCATGGACGATGTCATCTTGTCAACAACACAGCTCATCGAACGCGGGCGTTCCATCCTGAAGACGATGGAAAACACACGAGAGGCGTACACGGCCATCTCAACGAACCAGCTGAGTCGCGTGTTACGCCGTTTGACGGCGCTCACGGTACTCGTCACCATTCCGAACATCATCACGGGATTTTACGGAATGAATATCCTCTTGCCTTGGGCGGAAAACCCGACCGCATCGCTCTGGATCGTGGGTGCCATCATCGTTTCCGTTCTCGGTATCGCAGCCTTCTTCCTCAAGAACCGTTGGTTCTAGACTTTGGGCGCTTCAGGAAATTCGTTCGTTCCTTCTCCTTCGCGCTCATCCACCTCGGATTCGTCCATGCCGAAGTAGTGCGCTACCTCGTGCCAGATGGTGTCGCGCACTATAGCGCGCACCCGTTTCTTCATCGATTCGGTGAATTTTTCCGTCTTCCCCCATGCAGGATCTATACCGGCTTCATGCCGGGCTTCCTCGAGTATCGGTTCCCGGTAGATGGTGATAGTGTCCGGCAAGGTCGCCCCGATGCCATACCCATCTCCGCGAGCTGTCTGAGGTATGCCGCGGTAAAGTCCCAAAAGGGTTTCCCCGGGACCGAGATTATGCTCCTTCCTGGTTTCATCATCAGGCTCCTCTTCGATGAGAAGTCCGACATTTTTCACTTTTGAGCGAAATTTCTCAGGGACGAGAGCGAATGCATCCGCCACTATCGTCTCGAATTCTTTTGGAGTCATGGAAGTTCAAGCTTATTTACAATAGCGATGGCGGGAGGTTGACCTTCTTGGAAGTACGCGGCGATGACGCCGATGCGATAGTCCGGACTGCCAGACTGGGGTGCGAGCATATCAAAGAATCCCTGCGCCGCCGCCCTGACGGAACCGTAAGCGAGAGGGACGGCAAGCGGCTCGCCTGCAAACGATGGAGTGGGGCGGATATCTGCGCCGGTGTATGTTGCTATGTACGAGCCAGTGCCGTCCTGAAGGGGAACGCTCCAAAAAGCCCGTTCGGGATCCAAGGGAGATGCGTGGCGAACGATGTGGAGGGACGCTTCGAAGCCGTCTTCCCTCTCGACAACGCATCCCGTAATGCGCGGCGTCTTGTACTCATCAGGCTCGTAGGTCAGATCGCTCAAGAGTAGCGAAAGGTTCTCGAGTGCGCCCCAAGAACGATTCAAGGTTTCGATGTTTTCTATCTGATTCCCGTTTGCGACGACAATGCCATTCTCAAAGATGCGGAGAGCTGGGTACTCAAGAAGTCCTGGATTTCCTTCGATGGCGACGGTCGCATCGACGGCAGTCATGTAGACGCCATCCCCCTGCTCAACAAAGGTTCGCCTCAATGATGACGGAGAACGTCCCGTGGCGCCATAGATGATTACAACCGAACCGGCGTCCCGGCCTACGACAATGAACCTCCCCGGATACGGCTTATCGGCGAAAAATCCGTTCATCCTGTTGTGAAGTTTCGGCTTGTGCTTACGCACTGACCGAGGGTACGGAACCAATTGGGTGCCACCATACGTACCTTAGTAATACCACACACAATCTCGAGGGTGAGCCGAAACTCTACAACGGGATTCATGTTCGGCCCACTGTAGCAAGAATGCGGTCGACCTGTCGATGGAGCTCCTCCACCGTGCCGTCATTCCGGACGGTGAAATCGGCGCGCTTCATGCATGCGGGGATGTTCATCCGTCCGGATTCTGCGCTCTCCGACTCGCGCTTCTCGTCGAAGAGGAATTTATCGAACGAGACGCGGTCGGTATCGCTCGCCCGCCAGAGGACACGGTCATATCGCGTGCGTGGTTCCGCGTCGACGGCAATCAGATAGGCTCCCTTGCTCTTCAGTGATTCCACTTCGCCGACCGTGCGTACTGATTCGATGACCGCGTCATCACCGACCTGTTTCGCACGCTCATACAGGGCGTCGACGACATAACTCGGTCCGTGCGTCGCCCGAAGGCTCTCGCCAACGGCGTTCAATGAATCCCGATTCCGCGGCATGTCTCGCCGCATAACCTCTTCGAAAAGGAAATCGCGAGCCGAGTAGTGAGCAAACCCGACCTCTTTCAGATGCTGGACCGCGGTCCCCTTGCCGGAACCGATGGTTCCCGTAATCCCGAAAATCATCATCCGCGGATTATAGCAAAAGCCTATACTTCTTCGTTTATGAACCCGCCGGCCTGAAGTTCCCAAAGCTTCCTGTAGAGGCCTCCCTCTTTCGTCAAAAGTTCATCGTGCGAACCGTCTTCGGTGACCTTCCCCCCGTCGATGACGACGATGCGGTCCATCTTGCGAATGGTTGAAAGCCGGTGCGCTATGACGATTGTAGTCTTCCCTTTCATGAGGGTCTCCAACGCATCCTGGATAAGAGCCTCTGAACGCGAGTCGAGGGAAGAGGTTGCTTCGTCCAAGATAAGGATGGGAGCATTCTTGAGGATGGCGCGCGCGATAGCGACCCGCTGACGCTCGCCGCCCGAGAGCTTCACACCACGCTCGCCGACATAGGTCGCGTAGCGCTCTGGCAAGACATCAATAAACTCATCGCAATGAGCCCGCGTTGCCGCTTCCATGACTTCGACATCAGTGGCGTTTGAGCGTCCATAGCGGATGTTTTCCATAAGCGTCCGATGGAAAAGTATGGGGTCCTGCGGCACAAGCGCCACGGAGCGGTGAAGGCTTTCCAAGGTCGCCCTCCGGATATCCTGACCGTCGATGAGCATCCTTCCCGCAGTCACATCGTAGAGCCGCAAGAGAAGCCGCACGATGGTGGTCTTCCCTGCGCCGGAAGGGCCGACGAGCGCGACTTTCTGCCCGCCAGGGATGACGAGCGAAACCCGGTCAAGGACCTTCCTCGTCGCGTGGAAATTGAACGAAACATTTTCGAAGATGAGCGCGCCAGCGCGGATGTCGAGCGGTTTCGCTCCCGGCACGGTCTTTACCTCATGAGGCAGGGCGAGTATCTGAACCATCTCTTTCGAGTCAGCGTAACTCTCGTACACTATGCGAATGACGCGGCCGAAGTCCCACAAGCGCCCGGCAAGCTGGATGACATACACCTGCACCAAGACGAAGGTACCGGCGCTGAGCTCTCCCTTTCCCCAGAGAATGACGGCGTATGTGAAAATGGCAAATTCCACGAGGACGATGAGGCCGGACTGCACGGCATCGATGATGTTGTTGAGATTCCAGACAGTAAGAGTGGCTTTCGCTTGCTTTTCCGTGGCTCCCTTGAAAATTTGCGATTCATCTCGGTGCGAGGCAAACAGCTCGACTGCATTCTGGTTTCCGAGGATGTCTGCGAGAGTCCCCGTCATCGCCGAATCTGCGGCTGAAGAGGCAATATCGTATTTCAGTTTCCAGATGGAAAAAGCAAAATTGAACACTGAAAAAACGCTGACCCAGACGATAATAATCAGAGCGAGGACCGGCTCCACCGACCACACGATGATGATGGAGCCGACAATCGAAACCACGAGCGGAAGAACATTGAAAAAGAGCGTATCAAGGATGTGTTCCAAGGCCCGGGCGAAGCGGTTTACACGCTGGACCAGCGACCCGACGAAATTATTTGAGAAAAAGGTGTAGGAGTGACGAATCAGATAATCGAATGACTGCTCGCGGAGCCGCGCCATGCCGTTCACCTCGACCCGGTTTGAACCGAAAAGACCGGCCCTGAAGAAAAGCCACTTCACCGCATTCATGGCGAAAATGATTCCCACGATAGAAAGAAGGGCAGGAACCGCGACCTCCGGAGCATGCCCCTCCGTCACCGTGTCGAAAAACCGCTTATAAAAAAGCGGGACTATGACATCGATGACATTGCCTATCAAGAACGCAGCGAGCGCGCCGAAAAATAACAGCCGTTCAGGCCGTATACCGCGCCACATGGCGCTAAAAACATCAAAAACCCCCACGGTGGGGTATTCGGTATTCCGCATGCGCATTATTATACTACAAAAATGTCTATTGTGGAAATGAACTCACTGCCTGAGACGGGACTGGAATCGAGGTTATCGCGCAGATAACGATTCCTCGACGGTGTCAAACCGCGCTTGGATAGAATCTGCGATGCGCGCGAGAAGATGCGCCCGTGAGTCGATAACATTGGTATCTTTCGGCATCGTGGCGATGGCCGCCTCGACCTCGCTTTCAATGGTCTGTTTCGACACGTAGGTCTGAAGAAAAAACTTGTACCACGGAAACTTAACGGCGATGCGGGACTTGGAATCACGCTCGTCTGGATTCACATCGATGCGAATCCGGTAGATGAGGGGGAGGAAGGCGAAGAGATTTCCACGAGCACGATACGCGATGTGGAGGGTCCCCAGGGTAAGCGATATTTCCTCGATGCCGGGGTTCTTAAGCGCGGTCGATGCCGCGACGATGGCGAAGTCCTGTCCCGTCCGCAAGGTAAGAGGAAAACTTGAAAAGAAATCGCCAATGTCATCAAATCCTGGTATGGAGACTTTTCCGATGCCTCGTGCCTTTAATGAACGTCTGACGGCATCTCCATTGACGCTCACGCTCCATGCGTCGCCGGAGCCGTTCCCGGCGCCGCCCTTCACGGTTACGGCCTGATTCCCAACAAGGGTTCCAAATAATCCCTCAGCGGCCGCCTCTTCATCGCCTCCAGTGTTTCCTCCGTTTTGGCTTGCGCCGGAAGTTCCCGAATCGACTCCTCCGCCCGGCGAACTTCCAACCGTGACGATTCCTATGGCTGAAGTGCCGTCGGAACCGGTTCCGCCTGTCGCGCCTCCCGCACCTGTGCTTCCGCTTTCGCCAGTTCCAGTACCAGGCCCGGTTTCACTAGGTGAACCTCCCTGCCCATCCCCTCCCGATGAGCCTGATCCCCCGGGCGGTAGCGTTACGGAACCACTCGAAAAATCGATGAACGAAGAATCATTCTGGATGTAGGTCTCTGCGCGGACGATGCCCGGTAGGAATACAAAGCTGACAGCGAAAAAAATGATACCTGCCCCGAACCTCATAGCGCCATTAAAACACACCCCGCTCAAATGAGCGGGGTGTGTGAGGGAGCCCGACTCAATTCTCAACAAACTGTATGTCTTTCGGCACCGTGAATTTGCTCTTGTCTACGGTCCACGGAACGCATTATGGATTAAATGCTAATCACTCCGTTGTACCTTGCCGAACATTGAGGAGCGAAACCCGGTACATGGCAAAAAGGAGCACCGCCGCGGCGGCGTATTGTCCCCACTGAAGCACCGTGTCGTAGAGGAAATAATCGATGAGAACTGCGGTCAACGGGAACGCGAGTTCGATTATTGCCGAAACCGATGCCGGTGTTTTTTTGAGTCCGCGGTAGTAGATCCAGAGTGCGACCATGCCGGTTGAAAGGGCTATCAGAACGAGCGTGAGAATTTGCGGAACGGTGACGGCGGCAAGCGTGGGCCCAGCGCCGAGCGCGAAAAGGAAGATGAGCGCAATGGGTGCCGTTATGAGGAACCGAAGGCCGGTGACGAGGGTGTTTGAGTGACCCATGAGCGTATAGCGTGAAAATGCGGTCGATGAGCCCCATGCCACCGCCGCGAGGAGGGCGAAGAGCGCCGCTGAAACATACGCGCCACCTTCGCCGAGATTCACAACACCACCCGGAAATGTGACAAAATATCCCGCAACCAGAGCAATGGCGCCCCACCCGAAATGCGCAGGACTCACGCGCTCCTTGAGGACAACCGCTGCGGTTGCGAAGGTGAATATCGGCTGTAATTTTTGCACAAGAAAAACAACGGAGAACGATATGAAATTTATCTTAAGGAGCGCAGTCGTGAAAAAGAGCGTACCGAGAACGCCCGAAAGGAGGGACACGATTCCTATAGCGCTCCATTCGCGGAGAGTGAATGTTTCCTTCCGCCAGAGCAAAACGAGAAACGGGGCAAGGATGATGAGACCAATCATGTGTTCGTAAAAAACGATGGTGATTGGCGGTAGGTCATAGAGCACCCGGCGAAGCACTCCGTCGAATCCCCAGAGGATTGCCGCGATGAAGATAAGGAACGGACCGGAAAGAAGTTTTGACATGAAATAACGATAAGAAATAAAAAAATCCCGATGCTTCGGGGTTTACAAGGAGAAGCCGCCCGCAAGGAACAGCCTTTGTCCTTCTTTCATCCCGACTGTACGGTCGGTCGCGGAATTGAACCGCAGTCATGCTCTGATTACAGAGCTCGCGGACTTGTCTGGCCCCGTATCGCTTTCCTTTCAAAAGCGCTACGGGGCAAGCTTTACCGCCGATTGGGACTTCCTGCCTGTGAGAGACAGGTCACCCGACCCCGAAGGAACATGGGAAGTATACCCCATGAGATACAGAGTTGTTATCTATTGAACAACTACCCCGACTAGCCATGGTGTGCTTTTTGCCGCCATTGGTTTACACAGGTTATCTCACGGGGTATACACCCAGGGGGACACGGCCTGGCGGGGCTATGCCTTCCGGGAAGTCTTTGTCATCGAGTCGACACCGTGCTCAAGGAACCCGAAGAACGCGCCATTCCCGACGTACCAGAGGGTGTGGATAGCGATGGCGTAATACACTCCCCCTTCGACATTGAGGATTAAGAAGGGGAGCACGAATCCGCCGAGCGTCGCGAAAATCGAGAAATAGAGAGCCCAGATGGTCTCTGTAAAGAAGAACATATGGATATGCGAAAGGAAAAAGATACCGGCGAATACGGGCACCAATGTTTCGAACGGGACGCCAGAGCGCGCCATGATGAGTATGAGGACGCCCGCGACCATCTGTTGGAAGATGACATCGCCGGTTTTTGAGAGGAGGTACCGGTCTTCTATCAAAAGGAACTGCTGGTCCGGGTTCGCTTGCGCGAGCCGGACCGGCCGCTTCTTGTGTTCCTGGAGGCGCTCGTATATCCATGGATTCAAGACGGTAACGACGACGAGACACACGAACACGCTCACGATCGAGCTCGGCGTGAAGAGTTCCACGACGTAATCCCAGAAAAGGACCCCCACCGCGAACGCCGTCAGGATGAAGTATAGAAAGGTAGACGCCGGGTTCTTCGCGAACGACATGTGCAACCGCCGGTTGAAAACATAGATGAACGCGAGCCGGTTCACCATCAACACGAAAAAGAGAAGGATTGCTTCAATGAAAAGCGTCATAGACGAATTATATCGTGCGAGCTCCCGAAGGCATTGATGGGCCTCTTATCCCTTGCGACGCGCACGGGAGCGTTCGTTTTCGGTGAGCTCTTGCTTCCGAAGCCGCACCGATAGCGGCGTGATTTCCAAAAACTCGTCCTCAGACATGACTTCAAGTCCCCGTTCTATGGTGAGCGTCCACGGCGGCGTGAGGTTGATGGCATCGTCGGAACCGGACGCGCGCATGTTTGTCAACTGCTTCCCCTTGGTCGGATTCACAGTCATCTCCTCTCCCTTCGATGTATTCCCGACGACCATCCCCTCATACACTTCAGTCGTCGGGCCGATGTAGAGGACTCCACGCTCCTGCAGATTCCAGAGCGAGAACCCGAGCGCTTTCCCGCTTGCCATAGAAATCATCGAGCCGACGCTCCGTTTCTTTATCTCTCCCGCGTACGGCTTGAAGCCGGTAACACGCGACGAGAGAATTCCTTCGCCCTTGGTGTCGATGATGAACTGGCTCCGGTAGCCCAAGAAGCCGCGCGTCGGCCCTTCGAAGAAAAGACGAACTTGATTGCCGTGCGTCGTTAGGTTCTGCATGACGAATCCGCGACCGCCCAGGCGCTCGATGACCGGGCCCTGGAACTCGCTCGGCACATCCACGATGACTTCCTCGAATGGCTCCGTTTTTGCCCCGTTCTCTTCGCGGATGATGACCTTCGGCTGAGACACTTGGAGCTCAAACCCTTCGCGACGCATGTTCTCGAGGAAGATGGCGATATGGAGCTCGCCCCGGCCCGACACGCCAAACGATTCCGCTGATGAGAAGTCAACCTTGAGGCCAACATTCACCTCAAGCTCGCGCTCGAGGCGTTCGCGTATCTGGCGCGTGGTCACGAACTTTCCTTCTCTTCCGCCGAACGGCGAGCCGTTCGGGTAGAAATTGAGATGGATGGTCGGTTCGTCGATGGCAATCGCCGGAAGCGAAGCCACATCTTTATCGGCAGTCACCGTTTCGCCTATGAAGATATCGGAAAGCCCTGCGATGAGAACGATGTCTCCCGAGCTTGCGCTCTCCGCCTCGACGCGCTGGAGTCCCGTGAAGGTAAAGACCTTGTTTATTTTTCCGCTCCGTGTCACTCCATCGGGCTTTTTCACGAACACTGCATCCCCGGGGCGGACGGTTCCTTGATAGATACGGGCAACAGCAAGGCGGCCGAGGAAATTGTCGTACGCAAGGTTGAATGGCTGAAGGACCAGAGGCGCATCCGCGGGCGCAGATGAAGCACTCGGCACATGTTTCAAGACGGTATCGAGAAGCGGCCCCAGGTCTTTGGATTCTTCATCGAGCTTCAGTTTGGCAATCCCCTGCTTGCCGATGGTGTAGACGACCGGAAAGTTCGATTGCTCATCGTTCGCGCCGAGCTCGAGAAAAAGCTCAAGGACCTGTTCTTCGGTGCGCGCGGGGTCCGCGGCCGGCTTGTCTATCTTGTTCACAACAACTATCGGCTTCAAGCCTAGCTCAAGGGACTTCTTAAGTACGAAACGGGTCTGTGGCATAGGTCCCTCCTGCGCATCGACGACCAAGAGGACCGAGTCGATGGAACGCAGGACCCGCTCCACTTCGGAGCCGAAGTCGGCGTGCCCCGGAGTATCGACGATATTTATCTTCGTTCCCTTATATGGAATCGAGGCGTTTTTCGCATATATAGTGATGCCGCGCTCAAGCTCGAGCTTATTGGAGTCCATCGAAACGCCCTCCTCCCCGACACCGGCCTGCTTCAAAAGAGCGTCGGTCAGGGTCGTTTTCCCATGGTCCACATGGGCAATGATGGCGATGTTACGAATTTCCATGATTTGTATGAAAAAAGCCCCGCGGGGCTTCTGAAAGAGTAACTTGAAAAGCTCTTTCCGTCAAAAATCAGATTTTATACGGGGCTAGATTCCGTCCGATACGCGCGGCGATGTCGCCCTCGGGTTTTTCGAATTTCTGCCCGGAAAGTTTCTCGTAAATCTCGATGTAGCGGCGGGAAAGCTCTAGAACCATGTCGTCGGGTGCCTCCGGCAGGACAGCGTCCTTGTACGGATCGCAACGCTCCTTGAACCAAATACGGAGAAACTCTTTATCAAAGGCCATCGGCTCCTCCCCTTTCGCGAGGCGCTCCGCGTAGGAGTCTTGGAGCCAATAGCGAGAATTGTCCGGCGTATGCACCTCGTCGATGAGAATGACCTTTCCATCATAGAGTCCAAACTCATACTTGGTGTCGACCAGGATGAACCCTTTGAGCGCTGCGTGTCTTTGCCCGAACGCGAAAAGTTCGAGCGCGGCTTCTTGCATCTCATCCCATTCGCTTTGAGTCGCGAGGCCGCGTGGCACGACCTCTTCAAGTGAAAGATTCTCGTCATGCCCCGCCTTCGTGGTCGGCGTGATGATGGGGCGCGCGAGCGGCGTATTTTTCTTGAGTCCGTCAGGGAGGGTGATGCCGCCGAAGTCACGCTTTCCTTTCTGATAGCTGGTCCAGATAGACGTGTCGGTAACGCCGGTCAGGTACCCGCGGACGACGACCTCGACGAGGAACGGAGTCGACTTCTTTGCAATGACAACATTCGGGTCCGGAACTTCGATAACCTGATTTTGGATTATGTGCTTCGTATTCGCGAACCAGAATGCCGAAACGAGATTCAGAATCGCGCCCTTGTGCGGGATGTGCGCAATGATGCGGTCGAACGACGAGTGCCGGTCGGTGGTAACGAGAATGAGCTTATCCTTCTGCGCATAGATGTCGCGCACTTTCCCCTGCGTGCGCTCGCCAACATTCTTGAAATTCGTTTCTTTGAGAGTGTTCATACGAGCGAGCGCAAGTGGTGGGATGGCATGATATATCATGCCACTTACTTACCAGGCGGAGGGAGTGTGATGTTCTCCGGCTCAAATATAACTTGTCGCGGACCATTTTCCACAATGCCCACGTCCGCGAGTGAGTATCCTGCTTTTCCCCCGAGCGAGAGAACCCGCTCAACCTCACTTGCCGGAACGAAAACGTAGTACCCCGCTCCCCAGTTGAAGGTCTTTAGGCAATCCTTCACGGGAACCTTGAGCGAATCCTTGAAATACATCATGAAGGGCGGAACCGAGAGCCACGAATGGATGCGGTACGTGAACGGCCGTTTGTCGTAGGCAAGTTTTCCGACGCCATCCCCCGTTCCTGGAAGGAGTGCATGGATGTCGACTCCCGCTTCGAGCAGGGCTTCCACAAGCGCGACATAGGAGCGCGATGCCGTAAGCGCTTCTTCGCCGAGCGTTTTTCCGTTCGGAAGCTTGGTCAAAAATTGTTCGGGGAGCTCCATCGCCTTCTTGATGACGAGCGAGATGCCGTTCGCATGGAGTCCTGAAGATGCAACCGCGATGATGTGGTCTCCCTCCGCGAGTTTTTTTCCGGTAATCAAGCGACCCTTCGGCGCGACGATGCCAGTCACGGAACCTGAAAGGGTGGCAATAGATTTCACGGGTGGGGTGGGGTTCACGATGTACGTGACACTCGCAGATTCCCCCGCCGGGAGCGCCATCCCGACTTCCTTACAGATGGAATAGAGACCATCCGCGAAATCCTTCGCGCGTTTCTCGTCCGCGTACCACGAGCTGTTCGAGGCCTCGAGCTGGTCGGTGAAAACCACGGGAAGGGCTCCCTGCGCGATAACATCGTTCACCACGATGAGTGCAGTGTCTACCGCGATGGCGTCGTAGTAGGTCTTTCCGGTTCCGGAATTGGCATACATCCACTCCGCTATCCAATTCTTGTTCCCAAGGTCTTCCTGTGTCTTCACCCATATATGGGTGTCTTTGCCACGGTACTCGAAGACCGCGCCATGAGCGTGGATCGCGTCTTCGTTGATGTAGACGCCCCTCTTATTCGGAAACGCGAGCGTTTTCCGACCTGCTTCTACCATCGCCATCTTGAATGGCTCTATCTTCGTGTAGTCGACGCCTGCCTTCGCGTACTCGCTCTGGGTCATATCAGGCCGTTCTCTTCCATGTACTTTTTAAATCCGTGCTCTTCTATCTTTCCTACTTTCTCGATGACTTCTTTTTCCATCTTTTTCTTGTAGGCAACGACCTTCGCGCGAACCGTGTCATCACTCGCGCCGATGATTTCAGCAGCGAGGATGCCGGCATTCTTGGCGCCGTTTATCGCCACACACGCAACGGGGACGCCAGGCGGCATCTGTGCTATCGCGAACAAGGAATCGATGCCGCCCGAGGTTGAGGTTTTAATGGGAACGCCGATGACAGGGAGTGGTGTCATGGATGCCGCCATGCCCGGCAAGTGTGCGGCGCCTCCCGCGCCTGCGATAATAACTTTCAATCCCCTCCCAACAGCGCCACGGGCGTATTCATGCAAACGTTCCGGAGTGCGGTGTGCAGAGACGACAGTTACTTCATGGGTCACGCCGAGAGATTCGAGGACGCGTGCAGCTTCTTGCATAATCGACAGATCGGAATCCGACCCCATGATGATACCGACAAGTGGAGGCGAGGAGGTATTGAGGTCCCCAGACCCGAACGTGCCGACCAACGGTTGCATACACTAAATACTAACACGGGAGCGAATTTTTTCCGCGCGCGCACGGGCCACTTCAAGGGTGTCTGCAACAACGGTCACATGTCCCATCTTTCTTCCAATGTGCGTTTCTTTCTTGCCGTAGAGATGCACGAAGACACCGGACTCTCGAGCAATATCTTCAAAGCCTCTTGGCTCTGCGGGTGCGTTTCGCACTCCAAGAATATTAAGCATCACCGCTGCAGGTACTTTCATGGCGGTCGAACCTAGTGGCATACCGGTGATGGCACGTATGTGTTGTTCGAATTGAGATGTATCGCACGCCTCGATCGTCAGGTGTCCAGAATTATGGACCCGCGGGGCAATCTCATTCACCAGAATCTTCTCACCGAGAAACATTTCAATTGCAAATACACCAGCACCCTCAAGATGCTCCATAACAGTACGGGCGAGCTGTTCTGCTTCTTGCGCTCGCTCACTCAAAATTGGTGCAGGCATAATAACAGTGTCACAGATGTGATTCACATGTTTTGTTTCAACAACAGGGAAAAAGACGATTGTGCCTTGCATACTTCTTACCGAAACAACCGAAAGTTCTTTTAAAAATGGTACAAATTTTTCCGCATAGAGTTCTCGTCCGAGTAGTTTTTGGAACATCACTTCGATGTCGGCCTCTCTTTCAACGAGTGCATTTCCCCTACCATCATACGAACCTTTTTTTGCTTTAAGGACAAACGGATATCCAAACTGTTGCCCCGCAGCTTTGGCATCATCGAGTGAATGCACTTCAATAAAATCCGCCGTTGGAATGCCACGACCTGCGAGAAATTGTTTTTGCACATACTTGTCTCTAATGATGCCGAGCGTTCGTGGTGCAGGATTCACCTGTGTGTATTTCGATACTTCAGCAAGAGCCTCACTGTTAGCTGATTCAATTTCATAAGTCACAAAATCAACTTTTTGAGCGAGCTCAATAATTTTTATCGGATCAGTGAAGGAGCCGATAATTTGCTCATCTGCTACTTGCCCGCCCGGCGAACGAGGAGTCGGGTCGAGGACGATAACCTTGAAGCCAAGGGTGTGAGCAGCTTCTGTCAGCATTCTTGCCAACTGCCCACCTCCAACAATGCCGATAGTTTGCATTCGTGGGTTGATTTTACCACGCACCACACGAACAACGCAGAATCAGAAAATGTTATCGCCGGGTTTTATGTCGAGTTGCTTCCCCGCATTGCCTCCCTGCACCACGATTTCGAGGAACCGTCGCTCTCCCAAGCCTGAGCTCCCCACGATAACGGCAAGGCCGCCGTTCGGAACATCCTTGAGCCGCCGATAGACCGACAGGACGCTGAAGCGCGTCGTGAGCGTCGTCACCGGTTTCCCCGTAAATTCACCGCTCTCGTCTCTTTTTCGTGTCATTGTTCATGTTAATTAAAAACGCCCTCGGAAGACCGAAGGCTGATTCTGGTGAGGGCTTTGGACTAATTCTTAGGAGTGGCGCAAAACCAGCCTTCTCATCGAGAACATCATCGCCATCATCATGCTGCTGGTTTGCGCGGGGTTCATAGGTATTTTGGCAGAATACATCTCATGAAAAAAACACGTCAAGCTCTTGCTTATTCCACTATTCGCGCGAATAAGGGATATATAGAAAAGGAAAACCAATCGAATCTTTCTATCGGAAAAAGTTCACACCGTTCTTGAATATCTGCACTCCGGGGCCGTGCTCGGGGAGCTTCTTGCCTGCGCGCTTCGCTTTCTCGTTCGTGAGAGACCAGTTCGGGAGCTGGGTCGAAAAGAGCGCACGGTCGGGGTGTGGCATGAGGCCGAACACGCGCCCCTCATGCGCGAGGACGCCGGCGATGTTCTCCACGGAGCCGTTCGGGTTCGCGGGCAGGTTCTGGTAGCGCGCCATCTCGCCGTTCACATAACGAAGGGCAATGTGACCGTTCTTCTTGAGTTCTTCTAGCAATCCCTTCGGAGCAACATATTTTCCCTCGCCGTGCGCTATCGGAGCCGAGAGCGTCTTGATTCCTTTGAGCCACGGGCTCTGTTTATTTGGAACAGCCATGCCCTCGACCTTCATATCCACCCAGCGGTCCGAGTAGCGGTTCGAATCGTTGAAAGTGACCGCGCCCGGAAGCAGACCTGCGTGCGCGAGTATCTGGAAACCGTTGCAGATGCCAATGACGAGCTTGCCGTCCGCGATGAATCTCTCGAGGTCCGGCATCAGATGATTTTTTACGCGATTCCCATACGCCTTCCCGGCTCCGGTATCGTCGCCGTAGGCGAAGCCGCCAGGGAAAGCGAGGATGTTGTAGTTCTGGAGTTTTACGCGCCCATCGATGATGTCATTCAGGTGCACGATGTCCGCTTTTGCGCCCGCGAGCGTGAATCCGTAAGCCGCTTCTTCCTCGCAGTTCAAGCCGTATCCCGCAAAAACCAGAACCTGTACTTGTTTTTTCTTTTTCATACGTGCAGTTCTTCCGGGTTATCGATGGTGAACCTGTCGAGGCCGAAGCCGATCATCTGTTTCGCCAAGGCGAGGTTCGTAGCGATGCCCCATGCCCCTATCTGGAGTCCCGAGGCCCGCACTTTTTCGACAACTCCCTTCTCTTTTATGCGGGGAGCGGACAAGAGCAGGATTTCTACGGCACTATCTTTCGACATCTGGATAAGCTGCGAGAGTTCTGCATCAGAATAGTTTTCAAGCTTATCGGCGCGTGCAAGCAGTTTTGCGGTCAAATCCACTCCGGCTTCATCGCCTGGTTCTAGTTTCGGTTTTATGAGCCATCCGACAGGGGTTTTTTCATTTACCTGCTTGATTTCTTTTATGACATTCACGTCAAAAGCGGTAATGATGTAGTTTTTTACACCTTTAACGCGTGCGAGCACTTCCTTAACGGTTGCCGGATGTTGACCTTTTATCTGGATCTGATGCGCCACTCTCTCACTATTGACCGCGCCAAGCATCTCTTCCAGAAGGGCTATTTTCTGTGGGCCGAATTTCTCGTTTCCGGTGTCGATTTTCCTGACATCGTCCCAGGAAAGATTGTTGATATCGAGACCAGCCGCTTTCAAAAGCTTGGGCTCGACGACAAACACCTTGAAACCGCTTTCATCTTTTGCTACCGCGACATCGTATTCGATTGCCTGAGCGCCATTCTTCGCGGCCCACTCCGCAGTTAGGACGGTATTCGGCGGATATCCGAGCGACTTTCCTCCACAGCGATGATAAACGATGAGAGTGTTCATATCACCAATCCTTGAAGCGCGAACGGTACGCGCGCAAGAGCTCCGTCACAGTCGTTTTGATGATAGGCTTCCCACCATCGCGGACAGAGAGTGTCCGGTCTTTCGAAACGGTACCGACCTGTGCTGTCGCGACCTTCGCAAAAATCTTTTCGAAAGCGCTACGGTTCTTGGGTGCCAGCGTGACGACTACCCTTCCCTGACTCTCGGAAAAGAGGGCGATGTCGGGCGTTAGCGCGTGGTCAGCAAGATATGAAAGTTTGGCAAGATCTACCGAAAGGCCGAGTTCCCCCGCCATCGCGGTCCGGGAGAGAGCGAACGCGAGGCCGCCACGCGCAACCGATATCGCCGATGCCACCAGGCCCGCCTGTATCGCTTTCTCAAGCGCACGATAGAGGGCAAGGTTCTTCTCACCATCGACAGCGGGCGCCGCGCCGCTTTCCTCGCCAAGCATCCGATAGTACTCGGAGCCGCCCAGCTCATCTGCTGTCTCGCCAAGGACATACACGAAATCGCCCGGCACCTTCACATCTATGGAAACGGCTTTCCGCGCGTCCTTCATCACGCCGAGGGCGGAGATAAGGAGGGTGGGCAGGGCTGAAATCTTCACGGCAGTGCCGTCTTCCGCGAAGCCCTTGAAATCATTGAACATGCTGTCCTTCCCGGAGATGAACGGTGTTCCATAGAGGGTCGCATAATCGAAACAGGCCTTGGCTGCTTCGCGAAGCTCCCAGAGGCGCGCTGGGTCGTTCGAGCTCGCCCAGCAGAAATTGTCGAGGAGTACCAAGTGCGAGAGCGATGCTCCGGCCGCAATCGCCGAACGAACGGCAGTGTCCAAGGCCGAGGCGGCCATGCGATATGGGTCGAGTGGCGTGTAGTACGGCGCAACGCCGTAGGAGAGGACGACCCCGCGTTCGGAGGAAAGGACGGGCCTGAAGACTGCGGTGTCCCCCGACACGCGACCAGCTCCTTGAATGGGTTTCACGACCGAGCCGCTTTGCACTTCGTGGTCGAACTGGCGTGAGAGAAATTCGTTTGATGAAAGGTTGTGCAGTTTCAACATCTTCACAAACACTCCCGAAAGTTTTTTGGGCGGCTCGACACGAACCTTCGACGCGAACCGGACCGGCGAGCGAGAGCGCATCTGCCGACGCGGGAATCCGTCATGGAGGAATCCGAGATTGATGTCGAGGACTTTTTTTCCGCGGTGCGTTACGACGCACTTACCGCTATCGGTGAACTCGCCGATGACGGTCGCTTCTACGCCACGGCGATTCATGAGCTCTTCGAACTTCTTCCACTTCGGCTTCGGGACCGCGAGAGTCATGCGTTCTTGAGACTCCGAAATCCATATCTGCCAGGGCTCGAGGCCAGGATATTTCAAAGGCACTTTTGAGAGCTCCACACGGCACCCATCGGACTCGCGCGCCATCTCGGAAACGGATGACGAAAGCCCACCAGCGCCATTGTCCGTTATGGAAGTGTAGAGGTTCATATCGCGCACTTCTTTCGCAATGGCGTCCGAGAATTTCTTCTGCGTGATGGGGTCCCCTATCTGGACTGCGGTTGCGGGGCTGTTCGAGGCGAGCGACTCAGATGAGAATGTCGCGCCGTGGATGCCGTCCAGCCCCACCTTGCCGCCGACCATGACGATGTAATCGCCGGGCCTCGCGCGCTTCTCGTAAAGCTTCTGCGTCCCGCGCTTCCTAGGAATGAGGCCGACGGTCCCCGCAAATACCAGCGGCTTTCCGCGATACGATGTATCAAAAATCATGAACCCGAGCGGCGTCGGGATGCCACTCTGGTTTCCGCCCGCGTTGATGCCCTTGATGACGCCTTCGGCGATGCGCTTCGCGGAAAGCATCTCTTGCGCACGCGCGGCATCCCGATAGAGGCGTGTCGTGTCCTCGGGCGGCGCGAAGCAAAAGCCATACACATTCGCGACGGGTTTTGCGCCGAGACCGAAGCCGAGCGTATCGCGATTCACGCCCACGATGCCGGTAATAGCCCCGCCGAAGGGGTCCAGAGCCGAAGGCGTGTTATGTGTCTCTACCTTATGCGTCACCGCATACTCATCGTCAAAAACGATGGCACCGGCGTTGTCTTTGAATACCGAAAGGCAGAAGTCGTCCTTCCCGAGCTTCGCACGGATGGATTCCGTCGCGCCCCGGATGTAGGTTGTGAAAATACCGTCAGCGATTTCGTCCAAGGGATTCGAAAAGATGATGTGCTTGCAATGCTCGGACCAGGTCTGTGCCAGCGCCTCCAACTCAATGTCAGTGGGTTTCCTCTTCTGCGTGCGGAAATGCGCTCGTATCGTTTTCATGAACTCAAGGTCCAGGGCGAGGGGGCCGCGCCTCGAGCCGTCGCGGTTTTTTACTCCGAGTTTCCCCAGTGCTTCCAGCTCTTCGTCCGGAATCTCAAGATCGACTTCGAGGACGCGCGAAGATGCTTCCAGTTTTACCTTCGGGACCGCAGGCGCTTTCATGCGCCCTGCCCTCGCCGTGCGCGCGGACATGACGAGCGCGTGCTGTATCAACGGGTTATGGATGCCGTCGGCTATAGTAGCCGCGTCACTCTGTGCAAGCTTTCCTTCTATATAGAAAACGCGGGCTGAATAGACTCCTTGTCCTGTCTTGAATTTCCGCTTCAATCCGTCTTCAATCGTTTCTTTGGCTGTCGAACCCGCGTTATCGGTTACGCCAGGAAGATAGCCAATCTCGATTGCCCAATCGAAAGCGGGCGGTATGTGCCGCCCGATGGTGAAGCTTTCTATCTGGGGATTGGCGAGGAGGTTCCCGGCGACAGTAAGCTCCTTTTTCGAGAGAGATGCATCGATGAGGTAGGAATCGACGATGGTAACGGCCTTGATGCGTTTCGGAGGGATGAGATGTCCGAATTCCTTTTTTGTTACATCGCCTCGAGAGTCATGGATGGTGGAGCGTACATCGAGGCGGACAGCCATATAAGCCATTGTATGGCAAAAGGCGCGTCACTCAAAGTCGCGGGACGCGTGGGTTCTAGCGTGTATCTTTCGAGAACGGCAAGGGATGGACGAGGCATCCCTGGTAGGTGGTCTTTCCCAATTCTTCAAGGAACGCGCTGTATTGCTTCGCCCAGAAAATGACCGAACCGGTTTCGTTCGCATAGCGTGCGCCCGAAGCCGCGGGAGCAGGCGCGAGCGTAAAGGTACGGCCGTCAGAAAGTTCGAGCTTCATGCCGACCGCGAGGAATGTCGAGGTGATGGTCTTCCCCTCTGAGCAGCGGTAATCGGTCACCGCGACGACCTCATCCGATTGAGACAAAGATAACGGCTCCGGACGCGGCCACCACCAGAAAACGATGCCTCCGATGAGGAGGAGGACGACGATGATAAATATCCAGACGGTTTTAGACATACCTATCAGCGGATGCCACTGTCGCATGATACGACGACATGAGCGTATGCGCCCTCCATCACGGCGAAAATTTCGCTCGCGCACCGCGGAAGGATGTTGGCGTTTGGCATCGAGCGAATGGAGTACGCGCCCGGCGGAAGTTCGAGCGCGAAACTACCGTCTCCTGCGGACTTTATTGTTTTTAATACCCGCGCCCCATCGTCCGAGGTGATGACGAGTGTGGTCGCATAGGGCTTGTCGGCGCACTCAGGGTCAGGCGGTTCGCGCATCACGGGGCAGGTTGGCCCGAGCATGACCACTCCCCTGATGCCTGACTGCGCAGGCAGGCCGCTTCCGCTACTCGTCGTTCCTCCTCCGCCTCCGACCGGGATAATAACTTCGACGAATGTCCTTCCTTCAGGAGTCTTGCACTGACGCGGGTATGACTCCATGACGGGGTACCCGGCCTGAACGCAATCCTCGAAAGAGCTTATACTTCCGCCGCCGGGGCAGGGAGCGAATTCGCACTTCGGGCCTGTGCGCCCGACATACGAGCCGTCAGGACAGAGCTTTGCGTCCATGGTGCACATGACTCCGCCGGGCGGAGGAAGTGCTAGTCCAGAGCCCTCCTTCCACGATCCAAACATAGTCCACCCGGCCCAGACGACAGCCATAAGCAGAAGTCCCACTACGACGGTAAAGATGTCTTTCATGATTCAATTTTAACACTTTTTTTGACATGCTTCCGAAATAGCACTTCGAATAAGTGCAAAACCGTCTAATGGTAACAAAAAGATGATACAATTGCTCAATGAGCCGTGCGTGGAATAAGGGCCTGACCAAGGAGACCAGTCATTCGGTTAAAAAGATTTCAGAGACGATGCGCCGAAAAGGTTTAGACAACTTCAAAACCTGGCGCGATCAAATGAAAAGGCTTGGAAAAATAAAAGCTGTATATCAGCCTTTACGGAAAAACGGAGAACTTGCAGAACTCATAGGTGTGGTTCTCGGGGACGGAAACATCTACGCTTTTCCAAGGACAGAATGTCTAAGAATCGTAGGCAACAGCAAGAACATAGGGTTTATCGAACGCTACTCTCATCTAGTCGAGAAGGTCTTTAAGAAAAAACCGCATGTATCAAAGAGAAAAGCTTCTAATGCAACCGACATCGTAATCTACGAAAACCAGATCAGTCGTCGACTCGGCATCCCTGCCGGAGCGCGTGCAAAACTCACTGTACAGGTGCCTACCTGGATTAGAAAGAACAGGTCATTCATCATTCGATATTTACGCGGTTTGTACGAAGCCGAGGGAAGCATCTGTTTCCATGAAAAAACATACACACATAAGTTACTTTTTGCGAATAGAAACGAATCAATGTTAAATAATGTGTTTCAACTTGTAAGAAATCTTGGGTTCCATCCACATCGTTCTCAGTATCAAATACAGATTTCAAGAAAAGAAGAAGTGCAAAATCTAAAAAACCTGTTAAGATTTCGTTTGTATTCTTGATTTTGCGGGGTCATCTAGCGGTAGGATGCGACTCTCTGAAAGTCGTCACTGGGGTTCGAATCCCTGCCCCGCAGCCAACAAAATATTAGCGCTTCGCGCTTAGATTTTGTTGGCCCTGAGGAGTCCTCGACGAACGGGCTCCTGGCGGGCGGCGGGTACAAGGATATATTGAATGTACGGGCTCCTGGCAGTCGGCGGACACAAGAGCGAGATGTTAATTTGAGATAGGTTCGGACTCCAAGGAACTCTATGAACATCAATCGACAAAAATTAACAGAAGTTATTGAGGCCGAGTGTGGAAATAATTGGTGGAAGCCTGAATTGTTCGAATTGAAAACTAAGCTATTGTTACCGAGCGAACTTCAAGTTGTCTCTAGCCCGCCGAAGGAGAAGGAGAATTATAATTGCTTCGTATTTGCTTTTGGGTTACAAAATAATACTAAGTTTCTTGGCGGGAAGAATCCTGTTCATCAAGAATTTGTAAAATATTTGATTTTGAAGCACGTTTTAATACCTATTGAAACACCGTCGGCACGAGATCTAGTGTTCTATGAAAATGAGCAAGGCGAGGTAACCCACGGAGGGATTATGCAAAGTGAGAATATAGTCATCTCAAAATGGATGTGGGGTCCGACGATTGTTCATGAATTGCTAGATGTACCTACAAGTTTTGGAGATAAAATCTTATTTTTCAGAGCGCCAGCAACAGATGAAATACAGAGAAAATATATTGCCTATAAAAACACAGGCGTTGAGATAAAACCGATTGGTTAGCCGTGTCCGAGGAGCATCGAAATGCTAGAATAAAAGTAATCAAAAAAGCCTTGATTAATGGGGTCAGGTACCTTTAATTTCCGCCACACTTTTCTTGTACATTTCCAAGTTCAAAAACGAAAACTAATTTAATTTATGTTCAATGCTGTCATACTACAACTAGAGGTGGTAATAAGAGAACATGGAGCGGTTGGTGTACTCATTGCCGCTTTATTGGAAGAAATTATTGCTCCTATTCCTTCATCACTCGTGGCGATGTTCGCCGGCTTTTTCTTGATACCGGCAGATTATACTTGGCTACAAGCTATGAGTACCGCATCTTTAAAGGTTGCTATTCCAATGAGTATTGGTATGACCTTGGGGTCGTTGATTTTTTACACCGTTGCTTATTTTGGAGGTAAGCCAATCGTAATACGATATGGTAAATGGTTTGGTCTTGGTTGGGCATTAATAGAAAAAACGGAGGAGAGATTTATCAAAGGACACACAGACGAGATTATTTTGCTCAGCTTACGATCACTGCCTTTTGTGCCAAGCGTGGCGATATCTGCATTTTGTGGTTTAGTTCGATATCCGATAAAAACCTTTATCATATTGACATTTATAGGAAGTTTGATCCGTTCGGTGATTTTGGCAATGATAGGTTGGCAAGTGCGCGATGCATATATAGCTTACGCCGGGGTTATTAGTCGGATAGAAATTTTTGTTTTTGTTGCCATAATTATCGCACTTGTAGCATTCTTATTTTTACACCTGCGGCAAAATATCAAAAATAAGGGGGTTTTATAAAAGAGGTTGCGCTTACTTATGTAGAGTAGTCTGAAACGCCCGCACTGTATATTGTATATAAATAGAGTATATAATGTGAAATGCCTAACCCTAAAGGACTGCGATCTACAACTAATCGCTTCGCTCTTAGGTAAATCGGGAGCATCGCATTGGGTGATGGCAAGCGACAAAGCGGATGGTCTAAAAACAAGCGCTTTGTAACAATAAACTATCATCAATTATAATCGGCCAAGGCATATTATTTGTTCTGTCGGTTTTAGTATTGTTGGCGATACTATTGAATAAAATACACTATATGAAAACTCAAAAATTTCCATTATGGTTAGTAGGAGGAATAGTATTTATTTCATTTAGCTTATTCTCATCCGTAGTTGCTCTTATTGCTGACTGGTGGTGGTTTTCTGAAGTGGGTTACATGGAAGTTTTTATTACATCACTTAGCGCTCAGTTACTATTTGGTTTAGCAGTCTCAATTTTTGCCACTCTGTTTCTCGTTGTCAATCTTCTTGTAGCTACATCCTCAAAAATTCCTTGGTTCATCGTATTGCCAGAAAACATTCTAGGTCGACAAATAAGTTTAAGCGATCGTATCGTAAGGAAACTGGGTATTATCATCAGTCTTTTCATTGCTATCCTTTTTGGATTCGTTGCGTCTTCCCAGTGGCAAGATGTTCTTAAGTTTTTCTCGTCCACACCCTTTGGCATAGCCGACCCAGTATTTGGCAAGGATATTGCTTTTTATATTTTTTCTCTTCCGGCCATTACTTTCGGATTAGGACTTTTAAACACTGTAGTTCTTATCTCACTTGTCGGATGCGGTGTGATATATATCTTGCGCGGAAGTTTGAATCTCCGAAGTTTACTCGGTAAATTTTCAGGACTTAATCTACGCAAATTAGGTCAGCTTATTTCCGACGATTCCACGACATTTAACGTAAGAGAAATCGAGCAAAAAGAGACACTGCCGAGCGCCAGAATCCATGTTGCTGTCCTACTCGCGCTGTTTTTTGTAACGATGGCGGTCAATACCTATCTTTCCATGTTTAATCTCCTCACTGGTCAAAATGGGCAGGTATATGGCGCTGTATTTACAGATGTACATGTGATGGTACCGCTTCTTTGGGTATCTATTTTTATAATTATTATTGCCTCTTTAGCTACTCTCTATTGGGGGAAAAGTGGAAAGACCAAATTTCTTTTTGGATCAATTATTCTCTATGTTGTAGTAGGGTTTTCTTCCAATATTATTCCGTCCATTTTTCAAAAATTAATTGTTGCTCCCAATGAACTCGTCAAAGAAACTCCTTTTATACAGCACAACATTGTGGCAACTCGAGAGGCGTATGGCATAGACAAGGTGGAAGAGCGGGAGATTGGAGGTGATAAACCGCTCACCGGGAAGGACATTGCGAACAATAACCTTACTATCAAAAATGTCCGTCTGTGGGACAGGGCGCCGCTTTTATCAACTTTTTCTCAGCTACAGGAGATACGAACGTATTACGAATTTGCTTCCGTTGATAACGACCGCTACACCATCAACGGCGAAATACGCCAGATTATGCTCTCTCCTCGAGAGTTGTCATCAGAAAGCTTGCCGAACAGAAATTGGATTAATGAGCGGCTAACATTTACCCACGGATACGGCATTGCCGCAGGACCGGTGAACCAAGTGACCGCCGAGGGACTCCCGGTCCTATTTGTGAAAGACTTGCCGCCAAAATCAGAGGTGAAAGAACTCTCGGTTACTCGTCCTGAAATCTATTACGGCGAGCTAGTGAATGATTACGTTTTTGTTAAAACGAAGTCCAAGGAATTTGATTATCCAAAAGGAGAAGAAAATGTATACAGCACCTACGAAGGCAAGGGTGGGGTGGAGATAAACTCATTTACGAAACGCCTTCTCTACTCCATACACTTTAGGTCACTGAAACTGCTCTTATCAAACGATATTACCAAGGAAAGTAGGGTCCTTTACTATCGCAATATTAAGGAACGCGTTACAAAAATTGCCCCATTTCTTGTCTTTGACCGTGACCCCTACTCCGTCGTTGCTGATGGGAAAATCTATTGGATTGCGGACGCTTACACCACGAGTGCTCGCTATCCGTATTCGCAGCCCATGCTACTCAATGGCGCCATGGTGAACTATATACGGAACTCGGTCAAGGTTGTTGTTGATGCGTATGACGGGTCAGTTGCGTTCTATCTGGCAGATACGGAAGATCCCATCATTCGCACATATTCAAAAATCTTTCCCGAAATGTTTCGTCCTCTTTCCGAGATACCAAAGAGCCTAAGCAGTCATCTGCGATACCCAGAAGATATATTTACCCTCCAGAGTGCCATCTACGCCACCTACCACATGGATGATCCGCAGATTTTTTACAACAAGGAGGATCAGTGGGAAGTACCAGCCATTGCAGTTGAGGGAGAGCAAAACACCACGGGGAGAGTTCCCGCCATGACCCCAAGGCATATGATTATGAAACTGCCGGGTGAAAAGAAAGAGGAGTATATTCTCATGTTGCCATTCACTCCACGCGCCAAAGATAACCTCTCTGCTTGGATGGTTGCCAGAAATGATGGAGAAAACTACGGCAAACTTTCGGTATATCGCTTTCCAAAACAAAAGCTTATCTTTGGTCCAAAGCAGGTCATCGGCCGAATCAATCAGGATGCGGAAATCAGTCGTCAGATTTCACTTTGGGACCAGGGAGGCTCCCGGGTTATTCAAGGGTCACTTTTAGTCATACCGATTGAAGAATCCCTTATCTACGTTCGCCCGCTGTATCTCAAAGCTGATACAGGCAAGATTCCAGAACTGAAACGAGTTATCGTGGCGTATGAGAATAAGGTAGCCATGGAAGAGACACTTGAAGCAGGGCTCGCTCGGATTTTTGGTGGATTCGACAGACTCACCACAGGCGCATCCTCTGCACAGATAATTCATACCCAATCAACAAATATGGGAGAGTTGGGGGCACAGGCAAGCCAAGCCTATGAGGCGGCGCTCCGCGCCCAACGAGAAGGCGATTGGTCAAGGTATGGGGCGGAGATAAAGAGATTGGGCGAAATTCTAAATAGATTACAAAAATAATTGAGACGCGCTATCATACCACCATGACCAAACGAACAATTTTTAGTTTAATAGCAGGAGTGTTTTTAATCGGGGTTTTTGTTTTGCCTCTGGCGGCCGAGGCGACGCAAAAAGGAACAGTAAAATTTTTTAATGAAACAAAAGGATTTGGTTTCATCACACCTGCATCAGGTGAAAAAGACTTTCCTGTTCACTCTTCAGGGCTTGTTGACGAGATTCGTGAAAACGACAATGTAACTTTTGACATTACAATTTCCGCAACAGGTGAAGAGCAGGCGGTGAACGTTCAGCTCGTTACCAAGGGAGCAATAACCACGGCTGATCTTGATGTTACCAATGTCGGAACTTTGCCGACTAGCCCTTGGTATTTCTTCAAAGAGTGGGGTCGGGAAATTGCGCGCGTTTTCATTTTCGGCGGGATAGCGAAAGCTGAATTTGAATTAAAAATCACCAACGAAAAGGCGGCTGAAGTACTCGGAGTGGAGCAAGCCTATCATTATGAGGAGGATGACGAAGATATGCTGGAAATCGCTCTTAAAAATTACGCGCGCGCGCAAGAGCGGCTCAAGGTCGTTTTGGGAGGCATAAAAACAAGCGAGGAAAGCATGAAAGTTGCGAAACTTCTTGCAAAGATTGACGCGATCACCATAAAGCATTTTATTCTCTTGAATCAGATTGCGGAAAAACAAACACAAGGAGCTACCTTCGGCGAAAAAGTTAATCAGGGACTCCAGGCTGCAGGGGGACAAAGGGGTGGAGTAGTAGACGATGATGTAGACCAGGATTGTGATGGCAGAGTCGCCACTCCATCTAAAGACGATGATTGTGATGGGATTGCTCTCGCCTTAGAGAATGCGCAAGCGAAAATCCACGACACCATTGTCGCTGGTGCTGAAAAAGACAGCAATATAAAACAAAAAGCGGCCGATCAGATTGTGTGTGCCGAAGAAGCAATGAGTAAACTACTTGGTCCGTCCGCGGAAGAAATAGCGGCGAAAGAAAGAGTTGCTAATCCTAATTCTGTGGCAGGAAAAGTGAAGTGTTGGGGTAATACCACAGAACTATCTGGTGCCATTCTTGTCCCAACAATCCTCGGGCAAGCAGAGAGAGTCTTAGTTTCGGGTGGTAATGCTCCAGGACAATCTGGTGTGAGAATTACAGTTAATGAAGAAGGAATACGTTCTAAGCAGCATGTAGATAATCCTGCTCAGACACCACTGAAAGATAAAGTCGCACAGATTCTCATCAATGCCCAAGATCACCTTGACCGCGCTAAAAAAGCGTTTGCTGACGACAAATATGGCGAAGCGTTTGGACAAGCTCGGTCCGCCGAAGTGATGGCAACCAGCGCGCTGAAAGTCATTAGTATTATTAAATCTATTAACACTAGAACAGCACCAGCTCCCACAACTGAAGGGCAAACTCCAAAGCGCGACGATGATGCAAAATCTACCACGGGCGGAATAATCAAGACAGTAGCTCCCGCACTAATCAAGGCAGTAGCTCCAGCGATCGTTGAATCGAGAACACCGGATTCCACAGGTAGCGCAGGAACACCTACACCGCAAAAAACAGAAGCGACGTTCTGCACGACGCAATATAACCCCGTCTGCGGAGCTGATGGGAAAACATACGGGAATTCCTGCGAGGCGGGAGTCGCAAAAATAGCGGTCAAATATGTCGGCGAATGTCGAGTTACTGACCAGCCGAGCGCGACCCCCACTGATACCGGCACAACAAACTCTGACGGAACCAGAACTCAATACTAAATGTGTTTTTTAAATTTTTTGATAGGCTAGAAGATAAAGTTAGAGAATATCTCAGTCGAATACCGATTTTATACGCATTTTTGTCTGGCGTTGGCACTGTATTTTTTTTCAGAGGTGTATGGATGATTGCCGATTCATTTGATTTTTTAACCGGTCCGGTTACTCTTTTAATCAGTTTAATAATTCTTCTGGCAACAGGAACTCTCGCTTTTCATTTTGTGGGCGATTCAGTTATTGTGAGTGGTATCAAACGAGAAAAGAAACTGATTGATAAAACAGAAGTTGAAATTATAGCCGAAACGACGATGCTCAGGGAAATTAAAATTCTGTTGGAGCGGATTGATAAACGCCTGAACGAAAAGGCGTAATCATGAAAACATATCTCAAAAAATTATTTTCCGAAAACCAAAAAATTAAGAAAACTATTGGCGTTATCTTAGTGGTTGTTGGATTCACTGGTCTCATCACCCCGTTTACTCCATGGGGAATTCTGTTTTTTGTTGGTCTAGAGATGTTAGGAATTCGTTTTTTACTGTGGGATAAAATAAAACAACGATTCAAAAAATAATAGGTGGAAAGAAATCTTCCCGGTCATAAATTTCCGTTCCCAATCGGATACAGAAGGATGGGAAAAACCCTGGGGACTGTATAAAAAGATTCCCTTCCCTCAAGAATAGTTTGGTTCCCTGCTCCGCCATACCCCTTACACTGTAACTGTGTACTTCGTCTACATAATTCAGTGCAAAGACGGAAGTTTCTACACCGGAATGACAACCGATGTGGAGCGCCGATTTATAGAACACAAGACAGGAAAAGGCGGGCGCTATACCCGTTCCCACCTTCCTCTGAAAGTCGTATACACGGAAAAATGCAAAGACAGGAGTTCCGCTTTGAAGCGCGAAGACGAGATAAAGCGTTGGAGGCGAGCAAAGAAAGTGGCACTCATAAAATAAGCCCGGAAAATTAGGAATCTCCCCGTGTCACGCCCCGCGACCCCGCTCGTCTATACTAAGTAGACCATGCGGCTCGTAGCAGGAATCTTCACACTAGGAGTCGCGTTCGGCGCGCTCGCCTTTTCAGCTTCAGAGGCCCACGCCGAGGTACGCAGCGTCGTATTTCCGGTCGCGGGTCAGTTCAGCTTCCGGAACGATTTCGGCGAGCCGCGCGGTGACGGCACGCGCACGCATACGGGAACAGACATCATCGCGGCCAAGATGACACCTGTCGTCGCGGCGGCGGATGGCAGCATAACCTTCATTGCCATTCCACAGGCGTCATGGGGCTATTCCATCACCATCCGCGACGCGGATGGATATTTTTACCGATACCTTCACTTGAACAACGACACGCCAGGGACGGATGATGGCGTGGGCGGAGAACAGAACGCCTATGCGCCGGGCCTGAACCGCGGCTCGAATGTAAAACGCGGGCAGGTCGTCGGCTGGGTGGGCGACAGCGGGAACGCGGAGTCCACGGTCGCGCATCTTCACTTCGAAATCCGGGCGCCAGGGGGGACCATAAATCCTTATGACTCCCTGTATGCCGCGGCCGGGGGCAACGGCACCGGAGTGTTTACGGCGCCAGAAGTGCAGGGTGACGAGGGAAGTATAGAAATGGAAGAGCAGTTCGTTATCAGACGGCAACTCCAAGAGGGCATGATAGAGCGTGACATCCTCGGACTCCATCAGGAACTCACGACCCTCGGTTTTTACACGGGCGCCATCATCGAACTGTTTACTGCCGAGACCCGCGAGGCGGTACGGCATTTCCAGGTTGCAAAAAAAATCACGCCGAGCGGAATCGCTGACGCTGAAACCAGAAAGGCGATATCCGTCGGGCTCAAAAACCCGCCTCTAGCATCCGGCACGACTACCCCGCTACCGGCCCCATCGGGAGCGGAACTCTGGCTCGGCGCCTCGGGGGAGCGCGTCCGCGCGCTTCAGGCAAAACTCAAAGAACTCGGATTCTTCAGGGTGGAGCCGACCGGATACTTCGGTCCCCTGACGCAGGCCGCGGTCATAGCGTTCCAGACCGCGAGGGGTATAGACCCTGTGGGTTTCGTGGGCCCGAAGACCAAGGCGGCTCTCGACGCCGGGACGGTGGGAGAAACGCCCGGAGAAATTTCTTCATTCGTTTTCAAGTCCAACCTTGAGGAAGGGATGCGAAGCGAGGAAGTGCGTGAACTCCAGCTCACCTTGACGAGGAAAGGGCACTACGCGAACGAGGCGACCGGATACTTCGGTCCCCTCACCCGCGGTGCCGTCATCGAGTTCCAAAAAGCGAAAGGAGTCGACCCTGTCGGGGTCGTGGGCCCCAAGACCCGCGCGGCCCTGAACGCGCCATAAGAGACCACGGGACCATCCCCCCGCCTTGCAACCCTGACCCCTTTTCAAGTAAAAAGCCGCCCGTCCATCTACGCGAGCTTTGCTCGCGGGGCATTGGCGGGCGGCTACCGTGGCGTTTTTCTGGATAGAGTGCGCCCACCGGGCGCACTTCTTAGCACGACGCCATTCATCTCCGCGGCAGAGCCGCGGAGATGAATGGCGTTCGCCAGTAAATGGTTTCAGATACTTTTTCCCTGTATTTCGCTTGAACCACACTCTTTTTTTGATAGGTAGGTTCCGGCGGTTTTACAGATATAATCTGGATATGATAGCGTCATGGCATTCTCTCTCATCAGAGAAGACTCTTAAAAAACTCGGTAGTGGAGAACGGGGACTTTCAATAGAAGAGGCAGAAAATCGTTTCAAACAATACGGCTCGAACAAACTTCCCGAAGAGAAGTCACACTCTCTACTGTGGCTCTTTGCAACTCAGTTCCAAAGCCCGCTCATCTATGTCCTTCTTGCGGCAAGCGCGGCTGTATTTGCCATGGGCGAACCAGTTGACGGCTCAATTATTCTTTTCATTCTCTTTTTTAATGCGGCTGTGGGCACGTTTCAGGAGGGTAAGGCACAACATACGCTTCTCGCGCTCAAGAAATTTGTCGAGACAAACGCGACAGTGCTTCGTAATGGGAAAGAATTTATTATTTCAGACCGCGAAGTGGTTCCTGGGGATATTCTTTTGCTTCAGGAAGGGGAGAAAATTCCTGCCGACGCACGGGTCATCCTTTCACAGAGCCTCAAGGTTGACGAAGCGTCTTTGACCGGAGAATCGGAACCGATATATAAAATTGTCGATGTAATCGAAGGCAGTGACATTACAACTGCAGACCAAAAAAACATGGTGTTCAGGGGGACGCATATCGTTGCCGGTAACGGAAGGGCGGTCACGGTTGCGACCGGTATGTCGACCGTGATTGGCAGTATCGCGAAAAAAATATCCACCATAGACACTGAAATACCTTTGAAGACGAAAGTCCGCGCACTGTCGCAGATGATTATTAAGGTCGTGGTTTTTTTCGGCGTGGCTCTTTTTGTTGTGGGTATCGCACTTGGTCATTCCATGAGAGAAATGTTCACGACCGTCATTGCTCTTTCTGTTTCCGTTATTCCCCAAGGATTGCCTATCGTGATGACCCTGGTCCTTGCAACCGGCGTATGGCGGATGTCAAAGCGGAACGCATTGGTGAAAAAACTCCAGGCGGTTGAGGCGCTCGGGCAAGCCCAAGTTATCGCGGTCGATAAGACGGGAACCATTACCAAAAATGAACTTGTTGTCCGCACGGTGTGGACCGAGGATGTGCTTTTTGATGTCGAAGGAATCGGATACGAACCAAAAGGCAATGTGATGTTCAAAGGAAATGTTGTTGACATGGCACATCATGAAGAACTGCTGTTTATTGGCGCGGCCCTTTCTCGTTTCGCAAGCGCGCGGCTTTTCTATGCTAAAACTGAACGCGAGTGGAAGATTGCGGGGGATCCAACCGACGCCGCTCTGCTTGTGTTGGCCGAAAAGCTTGGTTTCCATAAAGACGATGTGTTGCGTGAGTCACCACTCACGCATGAGATGCCTTTTGACTACAAACTCAAATACCACGCAACCGTTCACCAGGTAGGGAACGACGCACTCCTTACGGTCGCTGGTGCGCCCGAGGTCATTCTTTCGCTCTCTACAGACATACGACGAGGGGGCAAAAATCATTCGCTTTCGGAAAAAGAGAGAAAAGAGTTGGAAGCGCGATTCGTACAGATGTCCGAAGAGGGTCAGCGTGTCATTGCGGTCGCGGTCAGACATGACGCTCCGGTCGGCTTGAAACCGGAATCCATTCACTCACTTTCGTTTGTAGGATTTTTCGGTATGCAGGACACACTCCGACCCGAAGTAGCGGATGCGATGGCGCGCGCGAATGAGGCGGGCATCAGGGTCGTTATGATAACCGGCGACCACAAAATCACTGCACGCGCCATCGCAAAAGAAGCAGGCATTTACCACGAGGGGGACGAAGTACTGACTGGAGAGGAGATCGAACCAATGCTTGACGCAGAACTTGCCGAAAAACTTTCCAGAGTTTCAGTGTTTGCGCGGGTGACTCCCGAGCATAAGTTACGAATTATCACGGCGTATAAAGCGCGAGGAGAAACCATTGCGATGACGGGCGACGGGGTAAACGATGCTCCGTCATTAGTCGCGGCTGACCTGGGCATCGCTATGGGAAAAATCGGCACGGAAGTAGCGAAAGAAGCATCGGACATCGTGCTTTTGGATGATAATTTCGGGAGCATCATGTCTGCAGTCGAGGAGGGAAGGAACATCTATAAAACAATTAAAAAAGTTATCCTCTACCTTTTTTCTACGGGCCTTGGCGAAGCGTTAACCATCGTGGTCGCGCTCATCATTGGATACCCGCTGCCCATTCTTGCCGCGCAAATTATTTGGCTCAATTTCGTGACTGACGGATTCCTTGATGTTGCGCTTGCCATGGAACCGAAAGAAAAAGGGTTGCTCACGAGAACATTCGAGCGTCCGAACAAACACCTCGTTGATTCTTTGATGGTCCAAAGGATGGTGGTGATGGCAGTGCCCATGATGCTCGGAACCCTGTATCTGTTTCAACAATATTTTGAAACAGATATGGCAAAGGCATTGACCATATCGTTTACGACGCTCGCAGTGTTTCAATGGTTTAACGCTTGGAATTGCCGTTCGGACAGCAAATCTATTTTCCAGATAAACCCGTTTTCAAATACATATTTGATTGGCGCGACAATGGTTGTCGTTAGTCTCCAGATGTTCGCCGTCTACAATCCGATACTACAGAAAATTCTGCGCACCGTACCGCTTGAACTTTCAGAGTGGCTTATGATTATTCCGATTGCCGCATCTATTATCGTCACAGAGGAACTCCGTAAGTTTTTATATAGAAGAAAGTTGAGGTTTTTATAGTGAGTATGGAATACTATCATCCGAAGAGGGCCACAATGGTAGACTAAAAAGAATCAGAAAATCCTTCTGGAGCTTGATAGGAAATTTTACGAGATCGAGTCCCTGACCCGTAGCCACCAATGCTCACCACCAACCTCGGCGTCGTGATAATCCTGATTACGATATTCGGCTATTTCAGCAACTGGCTCAATTGGCAGTTTTTGAATTACCGCATCACTCATCTCTCGTACTACATCGGGACCCTCATCCACGAAACATCCCATGCCGTCTTTTGTATCCTTACGGGGGCAAAAATCCACGAATTCAAACCCTTTTCATCGAAGCCCCATGTGACCTATTCGAAATCAAGGATTCCCTTCGTCGGGACACTCCTCATCAACATCGCACCCGTCATTGGCGGGCTTTCATTCCTCTTCCTCATGAACGAGTATGTCCTCATCGACCGCTTTGCCCTTCCGCAATACTCCGACTGGAAAGACATCGCGAACGGGGCATGGATGCTTTTGTCACAAGTTGATCTCCGCGAATGGGAGGGCTGGGCGCTGATAGTGCTCTTCTTGAATGCAGGCGCGATGCTCGGGCCATCGTTCCAAGACCTGAAGAACATATGGCCACTGCTTCTCGTCCTCTTTTTCGTACAATTTCCTTTCATCGCGAACCTCGGCCTTCTCGCCGTGAGCCTCATCGTCGTGAACATCATGATCCAGGTCATCGCGATAGCCGTCATCATGGCGATACAGGTCGCCGCGCGTGCGTTCCGCTCCTGAAGACGGACGGAGACGCGGTTTTCACAAGACTGTTATACTGGAAAAGTCACGCTTTAAGTCGCGTCTTAGTAGACGATTACGCAACACGATTTCGCGAAATCGCATGCACATTACTTTCATCCAAGCTGGCGGGACGATAGACAAGGATTACCCACGCGGAGAAACGAATCACGGCTATGAGTTCGCGATAGCCGAGCCCGCGGTCGCATTCATCCTTCCTCACATGCATGCGATGTTCACCTATGACATCGTCTCGGTTGCGAAAAAAGATAGCTTGGACCTGACAGACGAAGACCGCGGAAAGATATTGAGAGCGGTAAAGGCCGTGAAATCAGACAAAATTGTCATCACGCACGGCACCGACACGATGGTGAAAACAGCCGAAGTCCTCGGAAAGCTCCGCGGAAAAACCATCGTGCTGACAGGAGCGATGCTTCCCGAGAAATTCACGAATTCCGATGCAAAATTCAATGTCGGAATGGCAGTTTCTGCCGTCCAGCACCTCACTGCCGGCATCTACATCGCGCTCTATGGTCGCGTGGTTCCGTGGAAGAACTTCAAGAAGCTCCATGAAGAATACGAGAAAAGAGCGCGCCGAGTCGTGAAAAAGGGAAAATCCCGCTGACTGGCGCGAAACAGAAACGCCGGATGCGATATCATCGCGGAGTATTAACTATCAGCGTGATACTATATTTATCTGCAGAGGTGTGACATCTACTTCCTAATCCAAACAAAAAAACATAAGTGGCATGATATATCATGCCACTCTGTTGACAGCTTATTGTTTTCATATTTTTGACCATGGAACCGGCTAAAAATAATTCTCTTCCGCTCGTTATTGGTTTCGCACTCGTTCTCGTCGTCGGAGGGGATGTTTACCTCGAGCAATCGAAGACGCCTGTGGCACCAGTTGACCAGGGAGGAGGGGCCTCAAAGATGCCGGGCGGCGACACCTCAGGAACGACGACCCCAAGCGATGGGAGTCAAACGGGAACCTACGCCATGACAGAGATTGCGAAGCACGATTCCGAATCGAGTTGCTGGACCGTGATAGACGCTGGTGTGTATGACCTCACGACATGGATTTCCCAGCACCCGGGAGGCCCGGGAGCGATACTCGGCATTTGCGGAAAGGACGGCACCTCCGCGTTCCGAGGCCAGCATGGCAACGCACAAAAGCAGGAAAATATCCTCGCGACATTCAAGATAGGAACCCTCGTGCAATAATCAAATGTTCATGGAGTTCATGTTGAAAGACGGTATGTCGAGATATGCGCCTGTGGTGCTTCGCCTCGGCCTCGCGGCGGTCGTTCTCTGGTTCGGCATGAACGAGCTCATGTCGCCCGCAGCATGGGCCTCGTATGTCCCCGAGTGGGCGACCTCCCTCTCAGGCCTGACGCCTCTCACCATCGTGTATCTGAACGGCGCGTTCGAGGTCGTGGCGGCGATACTCCTTGCCGTCGGCGTGTTCGTTCGAACTATCTCATTCCTCCTTTTCGCGCATCTCATCGTCATCGTCGCAGAAATCGGCCTGAATCCCACCGGCGTCCGCGACCTCGGGCTCGCGGCAGGATTCCTGTCGCTTATGCTCTCGGGCCCCGACGCGCTTTCACTCGGAAAGAAATAAGGATTCAATCTTCCAAAATTTGCGCGAGCGAGTGCGGGCTGTTTTCTTTCACACTCCGTCCCGTGACGAGTACGAACTCGGCTTTTTTCTGAAATTCGACCAAGTTTCTCGCACCGACATAGCCCATGGAAACCTGCAGCCCTCCGACGAGCGTCATAACGAAATCTTCGGTAGAGCCGCGATACGGAACCAAGGCAGACACGCCCTCTGGCACGATGAGTCTCGATTTTCCGAGGTAGCGGTCGTTCGCTCTGCCCTTTTCGAGAACGGCGCGTGAACCCATGCCTCGGTATTCTTTGAATTTCTTCCCGTCTTTTTCGACAATCTTGCCGGGAGCCGCATCGGTGCCTGCAAGCAGGTTCCCAAGCATCACGGCGGCGGCTCCCGCAGCAAGAGCTTTCGCGATGTCACCGGAGTTACGCATGCCGCCATCCGCAATGACGGGAATCTTCGCTTTCTTCGCGATCGCGACGACATCGAGAATGGCCGAGAGCTGGGGGATGCCGACGCCGGAGACGATGCGGGTGGTGCAGATGGAGCCCGGCCCGATGCCGACCTTGATGCCGTCAGCGAATTTCACGAGCTCGCGGGCGGCTTCCGCCGTCGCGATGTTGCCCACAAGGAGCGGAATCTTGCCGATGGCTTTCTTTATCTTTTTCGCGCCGGCGATGACATTCAGGTTATGGCCATGCGCGGAATCTATCGCGATAACATCTGCTCCCGCCCTGACGAGCATCATGGCGCGCTCAAAGTCGAAGGGAGAGCAGGCGGCGCCGACCATGACTCCGGCTTTCTTCACTTTTGCGACCATTCGGGCCTCCTCTTCTGCGCTGTTGTTCCGGTGGATAATACCGAGGCCGCCCAACTTGCCAAGGGCTATTGCCATCCCCTCCTCGGTCACCTTGTCCATCGCCGCGGAGATGATGGGTATCTTAAGAAAAAGACCGCGTGCTATCGCGGTTCCGAGTTCGGCTTCCCTTGGCTCAAGCGAGCTCGCGGAGGGCCGGATGAGGACATCATCGAAGGTGAAGGAGACCTTCTGAGATATTTTTCCCATGCCCGATAATAGCACGAGCCGTTCCAGGGCATCAACCCTGTTATAAAACGAGCCGCCCGTCTATCCCCTCAGCAGAGCTGGGGGGCATTTCGCGGGCGGCCACCGTGGCGTTTTTCTGGGTAGTGTGCACCCCTCCGGGTGCACCATTTCCATGACGCCAGTAAAGGTACGCGGGGGCAAGCCCTGCCGTGGATTCAACGCAAGGATGGTTTCAGCGTCCTGAATTTTCCTTCAAAAGCTCCGCGAACTTGTGCTGAACCTTTTCGAGCTTCGGAGCAATCACGAGAGCGCAATAACTCTGGGCAGGGTTCCGCGCGAAATAATCTTTGTGATATTCCTCTGCACGGTAAAAGGCCGGGAGCGGTTCGACATCGGTCGCGATGGAGGCACCTTCCTTGCTCGAGGCATCGAGTTCTGCGATGAATGCTTCAACTTTCTTCTTCTGTTCGTCGGTCGTGTAAAAGACGACGGAGCGGTACTGAGTGCCGATGTCATTCCCCTGCCGATTGACCTGCGTCGCGTCGTGCGACCCGAAAAAAACGGTAAGAAGTGTCTCATACGAGACCTGCGTTGAATCGTACTCTATGCGGATAACCTCCGCGTGCCCGGTCTCGCCGGTACAGACCTGCTCGTATGTCGGGTTTGGAGTGGTTCCGCCCGCATAGCCGGGAGCGACGCTGAAAACGCCCTTCAGCATCGTAAAAGTCGCCTCCGTGCACCAGAAACAGCCCCCACCAAAAACGGCAATACTCACCGATTTATTTTATCATCCATGCACAATCATCATACGCGGTGTATAGGGGCTGTTTCTGGAAGAAACCTTGCCCCGTAGCAAGCCCTGCTTTGCTACTGGGGAGCCCCCACCAAAAACGGCAATACTCACCGATTTATTTTATCATCCATGCACAATCATGTTACAAAAAATGTATGGGCTGTTTCTGGAAGAAACCTTGCCCCGTAGCAAGCCCTGCTTTGCTACTGGGGAGCCCCCACCAAAAACGGCAATACTCACCGATTTATTTTTATCATCCATGCACAATCATGCTACAAAAAATGTATGGGCTGTTTCTGGAAGAAACCTTACCCCGTAGCAAACCCTGCTTTGCTACGGGGGAGCCTCCGCCGAACACTGCGATTTCCGTTTTCATTTTTTCAGTATCCTACGCCTTCTCAACTTCCGCAACGAGTGCGCAATGATCAGAAACGCCGCAGAACATGGAAACACCGGACACCGAGTACTGTGGCGTCGAGAATATGCCATCAACCATGAACGGAATGGGGCCCTCCCGGTGGAGAGGACCGTGGATTGAGGTCGTGTATTCAGCCGGAACATTATCTTTGAAGCGCTGAGCGAGTGCGGTAAATATCTCCTTTCCGCGCGGCGCGTTGAAGTCACCCATGAGAAGCACTTCTCCGGTTTCGTCGAGCGCTTTCATGAATTTCAGGAGACCTCGCCGCTGGAAGTCATCGGCTTCGCCGTCGGGAGTCCAGATGAAATGAGTGGTGCCGATGGTGTAGCGCTTCCCCTCATGCTCGACCTGAACGGTGGTGAGCATGTAGCGCTGGGTCGCGTGCTTGGTTGCGGTCGTGGTTCTGTCAAAAAAGACAGGAGTGCGCGGATCGCCGGCGTATTGGCGGATCGCGGACGCGAGGATGGGAAGCTTCGAAAAAATAGCCTCACCTTCCGGCACCCCGGGGCGTGCGGGTGATTGCCTGAGTATTCCGGGCGCAAAAACGCCCTTGGCGCTGAGTGCTTCCTCGAAAAGAGGCATGTCCAGCTCGTGAATCTCCTGAATGCAGGCGATGTCGGGCTTCCGCTCTTTCAAGAAAGGAATAACGAGATTCAGATGCTTATCTCCCTCGATGTTGAGGGTCGCGACCGAGAGCGACATGAAAAATCAGTGCTTTTTTGCGTTCCTCACGCCCGACGCTTTCAGGAACGCGGTGAAGAGAGGATGCGGACGCAAGGGGCGCGCTTGGAGTTCGGGATGAAATTGCGTTCCCAGCATGAAGGGATGCATCGCTTCAGGAAGCTCGGCTATCTCCATAAGAACCCCGTTGGGCGAAACGCCGGAAAAGACCACGCCCGCATCGGTAAACTGCTTCACATATTTCAGGTTCACCTCGTAGCGATGACGGTGTCGCTCCTCAACCGATGGAACGCCATAGGCCTTCTGCGCAATCGTCCCTTTCTTCAGAACCGCGCTGTAATGGCCAAGGCGCATGGTGCCACCCATGCGACCGGATGCAATCTTCCCCACCTGGTCCGGCATGACATCGATGACGGGATTCGGGGTACCGGGACTGATCTCGGTCGTGTGGGCGTGGGGGAGCTTCAGCACATTCCGCGCGAACTCCACCAGCATGAGCTGCATACCGTAGCAAAGGCCGAAATACGGTATGCGGTGCGTGCGTGCGTACTCGATGACCTTGATCTTCCCTTCGATGCCGGTTTCGCCAAATCCACCAGGAACGATGATACCGTCATAGGCGTCCAATGATGAAAGCGGAACGCGATCCTTCTCGAAATCCTTTGCATTCAGCCAATGAACTTTCGGCTTCATGCCCTGCGCGTACGATGAAAATTTGATTGCTTCGATGACCGAGAGATACGCATCGGAGAGGATAAAATCTCCCGTGTCGAAATACTTCCCGACAATGGCGATATCGACGCTTGTGTGCGCGTCCTTGCTCTTCCGGACAAACTCCTTCCATGCCCCAAGCCCTGGCCGAACCAAGGGCTTCCCCGTGAATTTGAGAAGCTTCAAGAGGAGAGCATCGAGGCCGTCATGTGCGAAATTGAGCGGGACATCGTAGATCGAGTCGACATCAGGCGCCGAGATGATCGCTTCCGCGGGTACATTGCAAAAAAGCGCGAGCTTCTCTTTCCGCTTTGCGTCGAGCGGCATCTCACTTCGCGCGACGATGACATTCGGCTGGACACCATATGAATTGAGCGCGCGGACCGCGTTCTGCGTCGGCTTCGTTTTCATCTCGCCCAATTTCCCCGGCACTGGCAGGTAAGACACCATGATGAAAAGAACATCGTCGGGATTGTGCATGTGCATGACACGCGCCGCCTCGATGAAAAGCGCGTTCTGAAAATCGCCCACTGTGCCACCTATCTCAACGACGGAAACATCGGAGCGGTTCGCCACCGCGGCGGCGGTGAACCTGCGGATGATCTCCTCTTGCAGATGAGGAATAGCCTCGACACATTTCCCGCCGTAGCCGAGCGCGCGCTCTTTCCTGAGCACATACTGGTACACCATGCCACTCGTAATGGAATCTTCGGCATTCAAGTCGCGGTTCAGGAATCGTTCATAGTTCCCCAAATCCTGGTCGCACTCCAAGCCGCTCTTCAAAACGAAAACCTCACCGTGTTCGGTGGGGTTCATGGTTCCGGCGTCAACATTTAGGTACGGATCTACCTTGACGATGTTCACATGGATGCCGCGCGCCTCAAGGAGGGTTCCGATGGATGAGGTCGTGATGCCTTTCCCTACGCCGGACATCACGCCACCGATAATGAAGATGTACTTGTGTTTTTTTCGGGGGAGGAGGGAGTCGCGCTTTTTCGTTTCTTTCGTTGCGCGTGCCATATAGGGGCTATTATACCCCCAACGCTCTTTTCGTGTCGAGCATGAAGTACTGTATGGGCTTTGGAAATGCCCTCGCAACATGAAACGGCAAAAACCCCCACAGAGCGAAGGGGTTTAGAAAAATAAGCTGCTTTGCTCTTTATTTTTCTAAACCGAAAGATACTTCCGGACCGCAAGGAACGAGGATATCGCTCCCATTACCGCTCCCGTCAGCACCAAGACAAGGAAGAAAAGCGGCAGGTGGCTGAAGTAATACGAAAGGATGTCGATACCAAAAACGCTTTCGGATGCGCCCCTGAAGAACCAGGAGAGAGGGAAAAAAGCAATGATGGCGACGAGAGCAGAGACAGCCCCGTACAGAGTCCCCTCGACCATGAAGGGGCCACGGATGTAGGAGTTCGAGGCACCCACCAACCGCATGACGGAAATCTCCTCGCGGGCCGTATAAATAGCCAGCCGTATCGTGTTGAATGTAATGGTGATGGAAGCGACCGCGAAGATGAGGATGATGATAAGCCCGAATTGCTTTACATAGTCGGTCACGCGGCCGAGCTCATCGATGACGGCTTTGTTCTGCGCATAGTTCACCGAATCGATGAACGGAAGTCCGGCCGTGTCCGTGGTGCGGTCGTCCAGGAATTGAGCGATGCCCTCGTATTGTGAGGGCTCTTTCGCCTTTATGGAAAGTGACGCTCCGAAAGGATTCCCGCCGAGCTCATCGAGCGCCTGGAGCGTGAGCTGGTCGTCCTGATGCCGTTCGCGAAAATTCGCCTGCGCCTGTTCGCGCGTCGTGTAGTTCGCATACTCGACTTCCGGAAGGCTCTCAAGTGAGGTCTTCAGATTGATAATCGATGTTTCAGTCGCCGTCGTCACGAAATAGACATTGACATCAACCTTGTCTTTCACATAAACGACGAATTGCGTGACAAGCGCATTCAAGAACATAAGGGATCCGATGATAATAAGCGTCATCGTCATGACAAAGATAGAAGACAGGGACACGAAACTGTTTCTGAAAACATTCGTCAGTCCCGCACGGAAAATCCTCTTTATGTTGGTCCAGAACATATGGTTAGTCTCTGTTACGAGTCCGCGAGTTAGAAAAACTTCCACCCTGTAAATCCCGCGGAGCGGGACGCTGCACAGCATCGTATGTAACAGGGTCTAACAAAATGTAATTCGCACCACTCATAACATTTTATAAGACATATCTCCCTGACTTATCGTCTCGCACGACGCGTCCCATGTCCATGGTAACGACGCGTTTTCCGAGCGCATCAACGACACCTTTGTTGTGGGAAGTGAGGATGACCGTCGTCCCGAGCTCGTTGATACGCTTCAAGATTTCCACCACCTGGTGGGTATTCAGAGGATCGAGATTTCCCGTCGGCTCGTCAGCGAGCAATACATCCGGCTGATTCACGATGGCACGACCTATAGCGACCCGCTGACGCTCCCCTCCCGAGAGTTCCGATGGGAAGTTCCATGCCTTGTCAGCGAGGTCCACGAGTGCGAGCACATGCGGAACATCAGCAGCTATCTCATCATCGGTCCGTCCGGCGGCCTCCATCGCGAACGCGATGTTCTCGAATGCCGTCTTCGCAGAGATGAGTCGATATTCTTGAAACACCGTACCCATCTTCCGGCGAAGATGATGCAATTCCGCGCGTGGAATCTTGTGAACATCCTGAGACTCAAAATAAATCGCGCCGGCAGACGGCGTTTCTTCAGCAAGAATCATCTTGAGGAGGGTGGTCTTACCCGCGCCCGCGTGCCCCACTATCGAAACGAACTCCTTGGGCTCTATGGAAAGTGTCACATCTTCAAGCGCGACCGAACCGCCTCCATACACTTTGCTTACGCGATCAAAATAAATCATTGCGATGAGTTGAGAGTTTCGAGTCTGGAGTCACGAGTCTGAAACTACAAAACGCCCACTCCGTATGATACTACAGCTCTTCACTCTTAACTCTAGACTCTGAACTCTGAACTCTAGACTCTGGACTATTTCTGTGCCATCGCATCAATGAAATCGTCGAGTTCGCCTGAGAGAACCGCATCCGGAGCGTGAGATTCATAGTCGGTACGATGGTCTTTCACGAGCTTGTAGGGGTGAAGGACATACGAGCGTATCTGACTGCCCCATTCGATGGAGGTCGTCGGAGCCAAGGAGAGTCCTCGCTCCTCGGCGCGCTTCCGTTCTTCATCCCGCTGGAATATCTTCGCCTTGATGAGTGCGAGGGCACGCTCGCGGTTCGCCTGTTGCGACCGCTCGGACGAGATGTGGACGGAGAGGTTCGTGGGTGTATGGATGATGCGAACCGCTGTTTCTCGCTTGTTGACATTCTGCCCCCCCGCGCCGCCCGACTTTGCGAACTGTATCTCGAGGTCTTCCGGCCTCACGACCACTTCAGCATCTTCGACAAACGGCAGTACTTCAACCAGAACAAATGATGTCTGCCGCTTCGCGTTCGCGTTGAAGGGCGATTGCCTCACGAGCCGGTGCACGCCTGCTTCATGTTTCAGGCGGCTGAACGCGCCCTTCCCCGACACTTCAAAAGTAACATTCCTGAAACCGCCATGGTCGTTTTCATTTTCGTCGAGAAGTTTTGCTCCCCATCCCTTCTTCGCGGCATACCCCTGATACATGCCGAGGAGCATGCGCACGAAATCTTCCGCATCGTCGCCCCCGGCTCCCGCGAGAATGGATACCACGGCAGCGCCCTGATCATGCCGGCTTCCCCCTTCGGCGATGACCTGGAGTTCTTTCATCTCGCGAATCATTCCCTGCGCTTTGTCGACATCAGACCAAAAATCTGCCGAACCCATGGCGGCTTCAATGTCGGCTATCCTTTTTTTGGCATCGCCCTGGGTCATCGGTCTTACCCTAGCAGAATTTTGAAGAGTGCGACAACTGCGATCAAGAACCACACGGCGTTCAATGCCGCAGGCGGATACGCCTTCCTAAAGAGGGAGACTGCCACGATGCCCGAAGCGCCAGTGAGGTTGAGGAGCTGATATCCGATGCTCTGCGCATCAAGTATACCGAAACTGTTCAGCGCGAACGCCCCAAGGAGCGCCAGCGCGCCGTACCATCCCCACGCCTCTATGAGTTTCACTTTCATCCCCCCTATTATGCCTCACTTTGATTCTTGAGCCGGAGGTCGGGCTTGAACCGACGACCTATCCCTTACGAAGGGATTGCTCTACCAACTGAGCTACTCCGGCAAGTTGCTTACGAGGATAGCGCGAAGCGCGGGTTTTTGCGAGTGAAGGAGAAACGGGAGCTTGCTCACATTTCGCCTGAACGAGCAAAAACGATCGTAAGCTCATTCTGTCAGAACGAAGACGGAGCAAGCGTTTCGCTTACACCGGCACGCTCCCCATTGTACGGGAAACTGGAGCCGAGACCCGGAATCGAACCGGGGACCTACTCCTTCGCTTTAACCTCCCCTTCATGTATTCGGGAGGGCTAGACTGTATCTTTTTCCGCATCACGCGGAAACCCTTGTCAGTCGTTCGGGCCCCCATCGACAAGCTCAAGGTGCCACGGTCTTGTCCTTTGTTAGACCAAGGATATTGACCGTTATTCGGGATTCATCTCGACATTACTGTCGGATGGGCGGAGCGTGTGGCACTTCACAGAAGACTGTTCAGTACCTGCGGCCCACCATGGAGTTGCTCTACCATCTGAGCTATCTCGGCATGTTCTTCGAAAAGAACTTCTGAATCCTAGCTTATTTATCGCATCAATTCAATCTGCTGGCAGAGCGCGTCGCGCAATTTTTTATTGGAAACATACACGGTAAGAACCCCGTACTTGGTCTTTTCCCGGTATGTACCAATCGAACGCGCCGGGGTCACGATGACTTTACCGAACTTTTTCGGACTCACGCGTAGGTGATCGCACCAAAAGCACAGGGCCTTTCCTGGGGCCATATCGCTAAAAACCTGCAGACCAAACCTGATCTTCTCTTTCTTGACCTGGTAAATCGTATCGAGGAATTCGAGGAATTTCTTAACAAGGTCAGGGTCGGTATTCCCAAGTCGGACCGCAGTTTTATTTTTTCTGTTCCCTTCGCCCCAATAAAGCCCCATGCCCATTCCGAAAAGGAACCACTCCTTGCCGGTCCTTGGTTTCTTGAAAGAAAACGGGTCTCCGAAGGGATTCCTTTTGACGTACACGGCATCGCTTATAGTGCGCTTAGGGATGTTGTGCTTCTGAAGCCAATAATCAACCTTGTGATCCGAACACGTGAGGACTGAGGCTATCTCGTGAGCAGATTTGCGTTTGGCGAGATACAAGTCCTCAAGTAATCTCTTGTGCAGCGGGCTTCCTCTCATCCATTCAAGGGTAACAAAAAAACCATGTTTTGGCAAAGCATATCCTGTGCATACTATAGCTCAACCATAACAGGATTCCGTGATCTGAATTACAAACAGCTTCACCTCGCGTGATACGATTCTTCCATGTCTCGGCGTGCATTCAGGCACTATCCGCGCCTTGCGACAGCCGTGCTCGTCTTCCTTCTCGTCGGGTTTGTCTTCGTCATCGTAGGGCCAGCGAAGATACCGAAAGATGTCTTCCGCGTCCTCATGTTCGTCGCCAATGTGATTGGCGTCTACACGGTCGTTGTGATTGGCAGGATGTTGTACTAGATAAAAAAACGCCCCTGGCTAAAACAAAACCCGCACATGCGGGTTTTGTTCGCCCGAACTATAGACAAGGTCTATGGTTTAGGGGGCGTTTTTGTCCGGACATCAGTTGTCGTCCGAATGCGAGTCTCGGGAACGCTTATCCGAGAACCACTTTTTGAAGAATTTATCGAACCGTTTGTCTTCAACGGTCGACTTCCGCACTGCCACTACTTTCGAGGCCGCGAGCACGGACCGATCCGAATTCCAGACACCGACAATCTTCACGGCATCGCCAGCAAAGAGCGCTGTAGTCGACGCTGAATTTCCATTCAAGGTAACCGTAGTTGTCGCACTGACGGCTATGGTTGTCGTCGCACTCCCATTCCTTCGAAGAAAGATGGAGAGCCCTGATGGGCTCACGCTGGTGATGACACCGGAGAGGGTCACTTCGTCCACACCTCTGCTCAAATCCTTGACGGCCGATGCGCGAACGGAGAGTGAGCTGCCTGGATTCCAAGATCCCGCGAAACTGACGATATCGCCCACGGCGATGTCGGAAAACACGACAGGATTTCCTTCCTTGCCGAGAAACCTGGTTGCCGCATCGGTGACAACCGACCATGAGAGCGTTGTCCCTCCCCACGTGGTGGCGGCTGTAATCGTCGACCCCGAAACTGCGGTGACTGTTGCGCCGCGGACTAGTGGCTTTCCGGATCCGGTGACCACCACCTCAACGCGTACGCTATGCGTAGACGTCGAATTATCGGCAAACACGGCGCCAGGAACAAGTGTGCCCGCGAGAAGAAGGGCGGTACTGATAACGTTCAATGTACGATTCATATGGATTATTTGTTATATTTTTTCTAATCAGCCGCCTCCGATGAGCAGCGACTCTGTATTAAGACGACCGAGGGGCACATTTGTGACAAAGGCCGAACGCTTGGGGAAGACGTTAAAAATTTATCCTGATATGGCCCGAGTCGTCATCGTTACGATCCTTTGAACGTCCGCCTCTCTTGCGAAGCGATCCATCGGCATCATCCCCTGAATGGCGGCCGCCTCGCGGACCGGAATTTACGAAAGCGTCGTCATCTGACGAATCATCAGAATCGCGCCCCTCTCTCCGCTCCGACACGGCTTCCGATGAGATGGATGTGGCGTTCAGGTCGGATTCGCCACGGCTTCTGTGGACCTCGTCTTCATCGTCTGAAAGATCCAAATCGTTGTCTACATCCTCGAACGAAACCGAGATGTCGAGGTACAGCAAGATATCGGGATGCGCGCCAAGCGAAGACTTGAGTTCGGTCTCGATTTCACGAGCTTCCCGAGAACGCCCCTTCGATCTGAGCTTGGCGACATGCTTCTTCGTGTCGTTCAAGTGGCCTGCAAGACGTTCTTTGAGTTCGGTTCGAGTCCTTGTCGAGAGACCGCTCCGTGAGGAAAGCTCCGCGGCTTCATCGAGGCGCCTGTCGGCAAGACGCGTCGCGAGATTCGCTTTTGCTTCCGTCGATACCGCGAATGCGGCGGCAACCTTTTCATCGACATTCACCTTGACGGGATACAGGATGTCTCCCGGAACCGCGCGTTCGGCCGCGAGAGCGACCCCGCTTCCCGCGGAAAGCATGAGGATGAGGCCAAGCGCTATCGGTGCCCTATGATTTCGTCTGAATGCTGCCAGAAGATTTGTAAACGGTGAAAGGATGGGCGAGGCACCTTTCGCCTTATGAAGACGCCCAGGACTGGAAAACGTGACGGGGGAGCGCTTCAAGAGTCCGCTCAATCGCCCATGCATCGCGAAACGCTCCTCGTCGGTCAAACGAATCCTTTTGAGCGATGCTAACAATTTTTCGGTGTTCTCGTTCATGATGTTTGGGCGCGTGCGGGAACTCCAAGGCATTCACGAAGCGATTCAAGGGCGCGCTTGAGGCGGACGGTGATTGTGTTCGGCCGCTCCCCTCTCTCGGTAGCGATGTCTTTCACTGGCATACCCTCGGTATAACGAAGCGCCACCAGTTCGCGGTCATCGTCAGGAAGGCCGGCCAAGCACCGAAGAAGTCCCGAGAGTTCGGCCTGGAGCTCTGCATCACCCGAAACGGCGATTTCGAAGATGCGCTCAGCTGCTTCGCCGAGGTCGTGCTCGTAAAGCGGGCGCGACTTCTTTACATAGTCGGCGATAGCGTTCCGCGCGACGCGGAAAGCGAAGGCCCGAGCGTTCCGCACTGTTTCCCCGCGAGAAATGTATTCCCATATGCGCGTGAAGGTGTCCTGCGTTATCTCCACAGCCGCTTCGCGGTCACGGAGCTTCACGAGACAGAACCTGAACACAGCATCGGCTTCAGTGTCATACATTGAGAGAAACCAGCGCTCCCGGTTGTTAGTATTCATGGGCGCCATAGTGTAGACGACTCGTGGACATAAATATGACAAGACGCATAGAGCGGTCTTGCCTTCGCGGCTTCATAGTAATCCTTGATGCGCGGCTGATGGGTGCTGACCCCACGACCTCTCGCGTGACAGGCGAGTGCTCTACCGTTGAGCTACAGCCGCAAACAAGAACTGGCGCGAGCGCTTACTCATGCCGTCCGAGTGCCGTGACTGAAAGCTTTGCTTACAGCCACAAACGAGGAAACAATACCGTAAAATCAATCTCTACACAATTGTGTCGGCGGCAGGGATCGAACCTGCGACCTGAGCCTTATGAGTGCTCCGCTCTAACCAACTGAGCTACGCCGACAAACGAGGGGCGTCGCGAAAGCTAGGCTTTCATGGCGTCCGAGTGTCGCCGGAGTAAGCTCTGCTTACCCCGGCGAGACCTTACGAGAATAGCGCGAAGCGCGGGTTTTTGCGAGAGAGGGATAAATAGGAGCTAACTCCTATTTATTCTGAGCGAGCAAAAACAGTTGCGCGTGTATTCTGTCAGAACGAAGGCGGGACAAGGCCTCCTTACCCCGGGTGCGGCCTTTTCTTCCTTCTCTGCTTCAAAAGCTCTTCCGCACCAGGGATGTCATCCGGTTTGTCGACGCTTATCCAGAAATCCTGTTCGACAGTGTAAACCGGCTCGCGGCGGGCTACCTCAAGCAAAAGGTCGGGAAGAAGATATTCATTCCGGTCCACATTAAGGACCATATTCGTATCGAAAATACGATCGGAAAGCACATAGGTTCCCGTGGAAACGAGGTTCGTTGGCGGATTCTTCGGATGTTCAATCATGTTCTTGATGGTGCCGTTCTCATTCACCTCGATGACGCCAAAATGCTCGGGGTGGTCGTGCCGCCGCACGAGAAGCGCGAAATCATACACAAGGGCTTTCAGAACGGCGTCGCCTCCGCTGATGTTGTCGCCCATGAGCGACACGAAGCGCTGGCCCCTCTTCAGTTTCGATCGGGCAGAGAGGAGTGACTTGGCCGTTCCGCGAGGTGGCATTTCCTGTTCGACATACACGATGCTTCTGCCTTTCCACGAGCTGCCGAAATATTCCCGTATCTTTTCACCCTTGTATCCGATAACAACCACCAGCTCATCGATGATGTCGGGAAGATTATCGATGGTGTGCTCGATAATCGGCTTCCCCAGAAGTTCAATCATCGGTTTTGGCCTGTCGAGGGTCAGGGGCCTGAGTCGTTTCCCCTCTCCTGCCGCGTGTATGAGTGCTTGCATGTTGCAGAGATTATAAAACGCTTTGCTGGTTGCGGGACTCAGATTCGAACTGAGGTCTCAAGGTTATGAGCCTTGCGAGGTACCACTCCTCCATCCCGCGGCAGGATTTCACTATAGCGCGCGAGCGCGTGCTCTTCAAGCTACACGAACTTGAATTCCTCGAATACCTGTTCGTAGAGTTTCATAACCCGAAATGCTTCTCGTTGGGTCAATATGAAGTCCGAGCCGCCAGAAACGACGAAGTTTTTCACGCGATGCGCCTCCCATGCTGCGGGCAGGGTGACGAAAGCACCTTCGGGGATGTTTCTGAGTTTCAGAGCAGTCCCCTCTCCTCCATACCCGAGGTTCCCGAGAAGTTCGCCGAGGAGCGCGTCAGCGGCCAGAATGCTCTCGCGCCACTCTTTCGGATCCGACGACATGGCCCGATCAAGAAGGATGTGCCAGCGCGACTCCATCCGATGTGAACCGGGCGGTTCGGGAGGAAGGCGTCCATACATCGAGCGTTCCTGATATCGCAAAAACGCCAGACCCAAGAGAGAGCCGACAATTCCCAAAAACAGAAGTCCCGAAATAGAATAAGCCAAGGTGCTATAGACGGACCAGAAAGCGGTGAGCGGAGGACCCACGACCTGCCACATGCCGTTGCCAACCTCAGCGAGAACAGAAAAAAATCCTGTCGTAGCCTGCTCGGTAGCGGTCGAAGTAGCGGTGCCTCCTTCAATCGATGCGCCGTCAAGAGAACCGTCGCCACCGCCGACCACCGCGCACTTCCCTCCAAAAAGCGAGTAGATGATGCAGAACCAGTATTCCAGGTTCAGGAAGTGGAAGTAGCTGCCCATGGGTTAAGGCTCTCCGAGAACATCCCGCGCTATGGCGAAGAGCTTGTCCTCTGAGAGCTTCTGCGCGACGAACTGTACGCCGACCGGAAGCTTCGCGCCCTCATGTTCCGCGAACCCCGCAGGAACGGATATGGCTGGCACCCCAGCAACATTTATCGGCACGGTGAAAATGTCTGCGAGATACATCGCCAGAGGGTCCGCGTCTTTCTCGCCGAACTTGAAGGGCAGGACCGGCGAGGTCGGCATCGCAATGGCGTCGACCGCCGAGAATGCGGCATCGAAATCCTTTACGAGAAGCCCTCGCAGAGCCGTCGCGCGTCGGTAGTACGCGTCATAGTAACCGTGCGAGAGGATGTAGTTCCCGAGGATGATGCGGCGCTTCACTTCCCAGCCGAATCCTGCACTTCGTGATTTCTTGTACTCATCTGCAAGATTCTTTCCTTCCTTGTGAAGACCGTAACGCATACCGTCGAAGCGAGAAAGGTTCGTGGCCTCTTCAGCAAAGATAAGGATGTAGTAGGCCGAGAGCGCGTAGTCGATGTTCGGTATTTCTATATCGACCACGCGATATCCCTTTTCCGAGAGCGTCGCAAGTGTCGCTTCGAAGCGCTCGAGTATCTTCGGGTCGACACCTGCGGAAAGGAATTTCCGCGGAACGCCTATCGTCTTCTCGTGCTCGAATCCTTTCTTTGTGCGCACCGAATCCGGCAGGGTGGTTCCGTCTTTCGGGTCGTGTCCTGCGATGACTCCGAAAAGTGTTTCGAGGTCGCGCGTGCTTCGCGCGAGCCCGCCTATCTGGTCAAACGATGACGCCGCGGCAATCAAGCCCGAGCGCGAGACCGCACCGTACGTGGTTTTCAAGCCCAGCACATTGCAGAAGCTTGCTGGCTGGCGGATAGAGCCGCCGGTGTCTGAACCGAGTGCGATGGGGGCCATGCGCGCGGCGACCGCCACGGCCGAACCGCCGGAGGTGCCACCGGGAACGCGCGACAAGTCATAAGGGTTTTTTGTCGGGCCGTACGCGGATTTTTCTGTTGATGAGCCGAAAGCGAATTCGTCCATGTTGGTCCGGCCGAGAAAGACCGCGCCGGCTTCTTTAAGGCGCGCTATCGCTGTCGCGTCATAGGCCGCAATATGGTTTTGAAGCATCTTCGAGCCCGCAGAAGATAGCTTTCCCTTGATAAGGATGTTGTCTTTGACCGCGACGGGGATGCCAAGGAACGGACGACGCGCAGACCCTTCGGGGTCCGATGCGAAAAGGCCTTCAGCTCCTTTTGCCATCATCTCTGCGTCATGAAATACCTCAAGATACGCATGGAGCTCCGGGTCCTCCCGTTCTATCCGGCCAAGGTACGCGCGCACAACGTCGACTGGAGAAAATTCCTTGGCGCGATAGCCCTTTGCAAGCTCTCCAACCGACAGGTCCGTAAGTTCCACCCCGTTAGAAGTATTGCCAGAAACGTTTTTCATATTGCTGATTGAAGTGGCGGGCTTTCAGGTTCTCACAATGACACAGCTGATACTGGTAGAACTTCTAACGGGGTCTATGCTAGGGCAGTATCTTCTTAACCTTGAGATAGTTTCCATCTTTCCGGGGGGCTTGATTCATGAGCGCATCGGTATACATTCCCGTTTCGTGCGGGTTTTCATCCTCACGCATCACATTCTCGAGGGCAAGGTGGGGCGACGCCGCAACCCCTTCGGGCATCTCTACTTTCCGGATGGTATCGATGTACGAGAGTATCGAATCAATCTCGCCCTGAAGCTTGACGACCTCCGCATCCGAAAACTCGATGCGGGAAAGCTCCGCCAATTTCCTTACATCATCAGCGCCAATTGACATGGGCGCATTGTAGCAAATTTATGCTTTGAAAAACGTTTACTTGCTGCCCCACAAAAATTTTGCTGTTGCAGCCGCCATGACTGCACCTACAGCGAGCCCAACAGAAACACCGAGAAATGGCCAAGCTACAAGGACGGTAACGCCCCCGGCGACGACTGCCATCGGAACGACAAACATTCGTCTAAGCGAATTGCGCTCAGTTTGAGAAATATCGCTTCCCCATAATGCCGTATTTCCAGCGGTGAATGTCGATTGTACAGGCTCTGGATGCGTTGGACCTCGGAATGGTCTGATGCGTGCCATTACTCGGCACACGAAAAGGATGGGCCGGGCCCGCATCGGGCCCTTCGCTCCTGCGTCTGCTAAAAAAAGGCCTGAAAAAGAATCCACGCTTTTCAGAAGGATGTGACACTACCAAGGCACACTATCAAACCGGAGCCAAAATTCAACTATCTTAAAATTCTGAGAAATTCAGTTTCATCGAGTACCCGCACGCCGAGTTCACGGGCTTTCTCGAGCTTCGAGCCGGGCGTGGCACCTGCAACAACAAAGTCCGTCTTCTTCGAAACCGAACCGGAAACCGAGCCTCCTGCCACACGCACCTTTTCGGCCGCTTCTTCGCGCGAAAGGCCCTCCAGGGTACCGGTGAGCACAAAGGTCTTTCCAGTGAGCATTCCCTTCCGGCGCCCCTTTCCCTTCTCAATATGTATTTTCTTCAAAAGCTCCTTGAGGGCGTGCAGGTTCTCTTTGTCCCGGAACCATGAATGGACGGACGATGCGACAATGCTACCGATGTTCGACACCTCGCTGAGCTCCTCGAGCGAAGCGCGTCCTAAGCGCTCAACGGTCCCGAAGCGCGAAGCGAGATCGCGCGCGGTCTCCTCTCCTACCTGAGGGATGGAGAGCCCCACGAGCAGGCGCTCCAGAGGGACGCGGGCAGCTACTTTCTTGAGACTGGAGACAAGATTTTTTGCTGAAATCTCCGCAAACCGTGGGAGCGCTTCAAGATCGCCTTCCGTGAGCGAGAAAAAATCTGCCGGCGTCGCAACAAGCTCTTCTTCGATAAGGAGGTCGACGGTCTTTTGGCCCAAGCCTTCGATGTCGAGAGCGGACTTCCCCGCAAAGTGCCGTAAACGCCTCCTCGCTTGAGCAAACGAATCCTTCGACACGCAACGCCACGCCGATTCGCCGGGGACCCTCTCGATAGAACCATCACCGCCGCACTCAGGGACTTTTTTGGGGAATCGGTATGCCTTCGCGCCGCGCGGGCGTAATTCGGGAACAACCTGGATTACCTCAGGGATAACATCGCCAGCCCTCTGTATGACTACGGTATCCCCTACACGGACATCAAGCCGATTAATCTGGTCTTCATTATGAAGCGTCGCGCGCGAGACGATAACCCCGGCGACAGAAACCGGGGCGAGATGCGCAACCGGCGTCAAGACTCCGGTTCTTCCTATCTGGAGGGCTATGTCATTAACTATCGTGGTCACGCGTTCAGCGGGAAATTTGAACGCGATGGCATACCGCGGAGCCTTGCCCGTATAGCCGAGCGCATCTTGATATTTTTTCTCGTCGACCTTGATGACAATGCCGTCCAGGAGATAGTTCTGCGCATCTCGTATCGTTTGTGCGCGCTTCCAGAACTGGATGGCGCCCTCGATGTCGCGCGCATGCACTGCCTCGCGATTCACCTTGAACCCGAGCCCGCGAAGATATTCGAGCTCGGCGCCCTGCGTCGGCGGAACCGCTTCCGAGGAACGCGCCACATCATAAATAAAGGTATCGAGAGAGCGTGCGGCGGCTATCTTTGGGTCCAGCTGGCGGATGGAGCCTGCCGCCGCATTCCGCGGATTGGCGAACGGCGCCTCGCCGAAACCTGCCTGTTTCTTGTTCAAAGCCGCGAGTTCCTTTTTTCCCATCCACACTTCGCCCTCGACAATGATATCAACAGGACGCGTGAGCTTCAGCGGCACCGACTCTATGGTGCGCACATTCATGGTGACATCCTCGCCGACCGTGCCGTTTCCTCGCGTCGCCGCAGTGGTTAAAACGCCATTCCGGTAGGTAAAGACTACTTTAAGGCCATCTATCTTCATCTCACAGGCGTAGCTCGCTCGTGCAGCGCCGCCGAAGCGCGCCACGACCCCTTTCTGCACGCGCTCATCAAACGCGCGGAGTTCAGCTTCATCAAATGCGTCGTTGAACGACCACTGCGGAACCTCGTGCGGAACCTTCTTGAAGCCCGGCAACGGCTCCCCCGCTATGCGCTGCGTGGGCGAATCCGGCGTGATGAGGTCGGGGTGTTCTGCTTCGAGTGTTGCGAGTTCATGCTTCAACGCATCCAGAGCTTCGATGGGTATCTCTTCTTTGTCGAGTACATGATACGAATACCGGTAGTGGTCTATCGCGCCGCGCAGTTTTTTCGCCCGCTCATGCATCTCCTTTGAAGCCTTCACCATGGGTGCCATTGTAACGCCCGCTCTACGAGGCCGGAAGCGAAATCATGGCCCTATACGGGCTTAGTAGAGCGCCCTAATGGCGCGTTCGGTTCGGCGTGGGTTCGAAGTGACGCAGTTGTTATACCCGTAGGACTCAAGGACGGTCTTCTGGGAGACGATATTCTTTTGAATCGATACATTCGCGCACGGATCGGTGAGATTCGGACCTAAGGAAAAGGAGAAAGTGGTCGTAATGACATTCCCCACCGTGGTCTTCGTAAGACGCGCCGTTCCATTTCCAGGAGGGACGGTGCCGCTACCACAGGTGATGTCGGCGATGGCAGAACCCTGATTAAAAGCGGTCTGCTGAAAATCCCAATACAGCGCACATTCGATGCCGGTGTCGGCCGCAAAGAACGCATATTGGGAGTCCCTCCCGACCGAAGAGAGAATGACCTGCTTCGATGCAATATTGAAGATGGAGAGGCCGAGCGCGAGGAGTATTGACGACACGAGCACGGCAAGAAGAAGTGTGAATGCCCTTTTCGTCCCTGAACGCCGGGTGCTGGATGCTGGAGTGCTCATATCCACTGGAAGAGGTTCTCACTCGCCACAATCGAGTTGGTTGAATTGTTGGAGACCCACGAGACGGTTACTTTTAGGTTAATCTCTGTCGAGGAAATCGTCGTGATGCTGAGGGTGCGTGTGAAGCGCGAAACGCTCCCCGCGGCCTGGTTATAGAGCCCCGCGGTCGAGATGAGAAGCGGTGAACAGGCGCCGGAGCAGAGCGCAGCCGGCGTAAAGTTCACGAAGTCCACCGTGCACTGCGCATTGACGCCGATGCATTGGGTCAGCCCGATGAGCCAAGACTGCTGGGGGCTCATGATGCGGTTCTGGTCACGGATGGCGCGGACAAATTCGACACCCTCTTGCGCGAGATACGACGCCGCCACCTGATCGCGCGCGTAGTACGCCGACTTAAGAGCGCTCGAAGCGATAGAAAGAGGCCCCGAGAGCGACAGGACAAGGACCGATATTGCCACCAAGGTCTCGATGAGCGTAAATCCCTTATCACTTTTTCTGAAAAAGTGATAAAAGGTGCCACCTTTGTATGCCGTTTCTTTTTGTATGCTGTATTTCATAATCATTGATAGAGGTCGAGGAGCCGCTGGGTGACGGCGGATTGGATGGTGAAGCTGGTTGTCCCGCCCGGAATCACCGCAGAGCCCTTGATGGTGATAAGGACGCGCGGCTGGAGCTGGGACCCTGAGGATTCTTTCCCCGCACCGACCACATAGAATGTCATATTTTCAATCTTCACTTCAGGAGCAGTCATTGCAGTCCAAGTGCCTGGAATGCCCGCTTGCGTGGAGCGCTGAATGGACTCTCCATTGAGGCGATACACAATCTGGTCGCTGGTCGAGGGGTCTCCTCCGGAGGGTTCGAACGCGAGAAAGATGCCTCCGGGAGAACTCGGACAATTCCTGACCGCCGTAATGGGCGGGTGCTGCGGTTCGGTCGCATTCTCGCAGTGATAGGCGAAACCGGTGCGCATGGATCGCGACATGTCCTCGACCGCGGCATTCACATTGTTCATGACCGCGTTGATGGCTTGAGCGCGCTTGTTCGCTGCCGAGAGTGAGAGGAGAGCCCCCACCCCGACGAGCATGGCTATGCTGAAGATGGAGACGGCGACCATCATCTCGATGAGGGTGAATGCTCTTGTTGATTTCATGCGTTATTGGATTTTGGTGCCACCGCCGCCTGTCGAGTTGCAGGTCGGATATGAGGCGCCGCAGATCTTTCCTAATGCGTCGCAAGATTTGGCGACACCTCCAGTGCACGAATTTATCCAATTGTACCCATCACCACAGGAATAGGTAGGCGTGCAAGAGTTACACACGCCCGCAGTGCAACCGTTCGAACAACTCTGAACCGTTGCCCCACACGAGTTGACGACATTGGAACCAGAGCAAGAGAGTGTGGCGCTCGGCACGCAAGCGCTGCAGGAACCGTTCGAGCAGCCGTTACCGCTGCAGCTCGTGACGATGACGTTCGTACAGGAATTGACGACATTTCCCCCGTAGCAGATGTTCGATGGCGTGCAGGCAGTCGCGTCAGCCCCCTTCACCGAAACTTCGCCGGTGGTCGCAACCGACACCGTTCGTGTGTTTCCATTCCCCGAGGAAAGGGTGAAGGTTGCTCGAGAATAGGTGATGCCGGTCTTGTCGGTGGTGAACGATGCGTCGGGACTTGGCCGGAGGAAGGTGATGTCGAGGAAGGTGATGGGCGAACTTGCATCATCGGAGCAGTTCGCGGTCGAGATCGTGTAAGCGCAGAACTTCGGTATCGAGTGGCCTTGACCGATGGTATAGGTTTCGACGATGGAGTCGGTCGGCGTCCCATCGTACTTTTTGTTCTTGTTGAGGTCAGCGAAAAGGATGTACTGGGTCGGGGTCGTCTTCTGGAAATGGACTCCGTAGCCGATTTGGAACTGCCCGGGTAGCGCGGCGGACTGCCGGACCGAGATGCCAAACACCTGCGCCTGCCGGACCGAAAGCGCGGAATCGTAGGCGAGGCTGTCCAAGAGGACGGAACTGTTGAAATTCGAGTGGTTCGCGAGGATGACAAGCGAAATTAACGAGAAGATGCTTATGACGACCAGAAGCTCGATGAGCGAGAACGCGCGCCGACAATGTGTAAGAAGGGGAATCATGATGTCGATGTCGAAATCCAAGCGGTCACTTCAAAAATAGAAACACCGGTAAAGAGCACGAGGTACGCGCCAAAGACGAGCCACGGTGCGAGGGGAAGTTCCGTTTTCATGGTAACGCGTCCACGACTTCCGAACAATCTTATGCGTGAGGACAACATGAGGAGGAGATAGACCACGGTCGCGCTCCATATGCCAAACATGATGGCCGTCACTCCGCCGACGAGGCCCAGAAGGATTCCGATGGCTCCCGCAACATACGCATCTCCGATGCCCATGCCTCGCCCGCGCGTTACGAGCGTGACAAGCGCAAAAAAACCGGCAAGCACGGCACACCCGAAAAGCGCATCGAAGAGAACGGAACCATCCTTGAGTTCGAAAGCCGTGAGCCCCCTATACAGGGCAGCAGAGCCGCCAAGAGCATAGACGAACGGGAGAGGAATCAGCGTATGGCGGATATCATAGGCAACGATCCCGACTCCTGTCGCGAGAAACAGGAGAAGAGCGAAGAAGCGGCCAAACCCGAACGAGGTTATCGCGGGAGGAAAAAGAAGGTACGCGAGTACGAAGAGGGCTCCGGTCGCGAGCTCGACCAGGGGATACTGGATGTGTATGGCGCTTCCGCACGCACGACAGCGCCCGCTGAGCACAAGGTAGGAAACGACCGGGATAAGGTCATACCAGCCGATTCCCTTCCCGCACTGGGCACATTCCGACCGGGGCTTTGAGCGCTCTTCGAAGCCGAACCGAAGGACGAGGACATTCATGTGGCTTCCGACTGCAAGGCCGAGGAAAAAAAGAAAAAAAAGAGGCAGCCACTCGAGCATGTGGCATCAGTATTGCACGCCCCGTCATACAAAATGGCATATGCTCTACTCCTGTGTGTCCAACGAATGGTGGAATGCACGATGAACACGTCCTGCCATCACGGATTCGAGTGTATAAGTACCAAGGAGTAACGCCATTTTGAGCGAACGGGGCACGAAAAAACCCCGCCTTAAGCGGGGGGTTTTTTCGTGCAAAAAGCCGATTACGGCTTGATGTCGAAGCAGGGGTCGGGCGATGCGGCAGTACCGCCTGAGCAGACGCCGCCAGCAACCGAGTTCCCGTCGAAGTCGGTTCCACCTGAAAGGACACCTCCGGTGCAGGCCGTACCTGCCGCTGCGTCGCTGTCCGAGTTCAAGACCTGGCTAGAGGTTTGCTCGAGTGCGCCACCGATGTGGTAGCTGGTGCAGGTGGTACCTGAAGCTCCAGCGAGGCCTACATAGGTGTAAATAAGATTTGCCGTCGGGTCCTTCGGCAGGGTCGACATGTACTGCGGCGTGAGGTTTCCTGCCCCTGATGTGCTGTATTGCACATACGAAGGGTACGCGCCGGTCCCATCGAAGAAGAGCTCAAGGGCGAGCTGGAGCTGCTTCAGGTCTGCGATGCGCTTCGCATCGCGCGACTTCATACGAGCATCGTTCAATGATGCCAATACGACGGACGAGAGAATGCCGATGATGGCGATGACGACAAGGAGTTCAATCAAGGTGAAACCCTTGCCGGTTTTCTTAAATATACTCATGAATCTGTGACTACTTTAATGATAAATAAGGACCCTTGGGTAAGGTAGGTCTTCTTCATTGTAGCGGTAGGGGGGGTCATGGCACCCCCTAATGTGGATAACCCGCTCTCGAAGGGCAGGAAGAGGGCCTGGAAGTAAAACAAGCTGCCCGCCCGGGCCCAAGCGGACGGGGCATTGGCGGGCCAGCTACCGTGGCGTTTTTCTGGATAGGGTGTGCCCCTCCGGGCACACTGCTTACATGACGCCACTCATCCCCGCGTCAGCGACTGAGCGGGAGCGAAGAAGTACTGAGCGTAGCAACGCGAATGTAGAGCCGCGGGGATGAGTGGCGTCCGCCAGTAAGTCTAGATAGCGGAGGAGATGTTGTAGATAGGGATGAGGACGGATGCCAGAAGGATACCGACGCCGAGGCCGAGAACCACTATCATGAACGGTTCGATGAGGTCCACGAGTGTGTCGACCGCGTTCGAAACTTCCCGTTGATAGAAACGAGAAAGAGTTTTCAATATCTGCCCAAGCTCTCCCGTCTCCTCGCCAACCTTAATCATCGCCGTTACGATGCCAGGGATTTCCCGATAGTTCGCGAAGGCTTCCGACATCGAACCGCCGCCTTTGACCGTGGTCGACACATTCATGAGGATGTCCCTGTAGACTGCGTTCCCCACGACCGAAGCTGAAATCTCCGTCGCCTGGACGACCGAGATACCGGAGGTGAGCATGGTCGAGAGAGTGTCGGAGATGCGTGAGAGAAAGAGTTTTTTATAGAGCTCGCCGACATACGGTATCGCGAGCTGTAGACGGTCGAATGCACCCTTTCCGTTTTCTGTCTGGATGTAGCGAAAAAGAAAAAACCCGCCGACGACCAGAAGCGCGAGAAGGAACAAGCCGTAATCAACGAAGAAGGCACTGATGGAAATGACCACCTTTGTATAGATAGGGACTTCCTGGCCGGCATCCGTGAGGATGGTGGCGATTCTCGGGATGACCATGGTCATCATGAGGATCATGACGACGACAAAGGTTGCGATGACGAACGCGGGATAGATGAGAGCGTTCTGAGCTTTCGAGATGACTTCGTAGGAGCGATCGAGGTAGTCAGCGAGGTAGAGGAAGGTCTGGTCGAGCTTGCCCGACTCTTCGCCCGCGCGAACCATGTTCACATAGAATGTCGAGAAGGCCTTGGGATGCTTTTCGAGCGCTTTCGAAATGGTAGTACCGGCTTGAAGGTCGTCCGCGACCTCGGTCAAAATCCGCCGCAAGAGCGGCTTCTCTGACTCGGTCGCGAGAAGACGGAAAACCCGGAGGGCAGACACCTGGGCTTCGAACAGGGTCGCTATCTGACGCGAGAGGAGGACGACATCGCGGTTCGACACGCTCTCGAAGATGGTGAGCGATGCGCCGCCGAGGATTCCTCGATTCTCAGAAACCTCCTCGATGGTAGTTATGGAAAGTCCGCGGCGCTGAAGCGAGGTGATGGCCACATCGCGCGATACCGCCTCGATGCTGCCGTCTTGTTTCGCTCCGTTCTGGTCCAGTGCGTCGTATTTAAAAAGCATACGGGGTGCGATGCGAATAAATCAACTCATGCGAATTACACGAATTGGATCCCATTCGTATCATTCGTGCAAACTCTTTTGCTCTCATTCGCATCATGGAATGTTAGATGAGGCGCGCGAACACTTTCGGATTCAAGGAGCGCGCGAGTGCATTCTCGGGAGTCACTTCACCGCGCCTGACCAACTCCGCAAGGGACCGGTTCATGTCTATCATGCCAAGCTCGGAGCTGGTCTCGATGACCGCATTCACTTCATGTGTGCGTTTCTCACGGATGAGGTTGGCGACCGCCTCGGTGTTGATGAGAAGTTCGTACGCGGGAATGAGCCCACCGGATATCCGCGGAATGAGGCGTTGCGAGAAAATGCCCGCAAGCGAAGCGCCGAGCTGAAGACGGATCTGATCCTGCTGGGTGGATGGGAATGTGTCTATGATGCGGTCGATGGTCTGTGCAGCGTTGTTCGTGTGAAGGGTCGAGAGAACCAGGTGCCCGGTTTCCGCGGCCGTGACCGCGGCTACCATGGTGTCGGGTCCACGCATCTCGCCAAGCATGATGACATCGATGTCCTCGCGGAACGCGGAAGTAAGGGCCGCTTGAAACGACTTGGTGTCGATGCGAACCTCGCGCTGGTTGATGATGGAGTTTTTAGATTCGAATGTGTATTCGATCGGGTCTTCTATGGTGACGATGTGTTCGGTCCGGTTCTGGTTGATGCGCTCCACCATCGAAGCGAGTGTGGTCGACTTGCCCTGCCCCACCGGACCCACGACGAGAAAGAAACCCTGCTGCAGCTGGCAAAAGGTCTCCAGGATCGGCGGAAGATTCAACTCCTCCAAAGTTTTGATTTCGCGCGGAATCATACGGAGAGCGATGGAAATACTCCCCTGTTGGAAAAATGCGTTCCCGCGGAAACGGACCTTGTCTTTGTACTGATAGGAAAAGTCTATCTCAAGGTCCTTGAGAAAATTCTCTTTCTTTTCAGCGGATATCATCACTGAAAGAAATCCGAGCGTATCTTCCGCGGTATATTTTGCACGCTTCACCAGGGGTATCAGGACTCCTGAAACACGGATGATGGGGTTCAAGCGGGCAGAGAGGTGGAGATCTGACGCGCCCTCCGCGATAAGCGCTTCCATGAGCGACTCGAGTTCGGTTTTATATTCCATCCCGTTAGAAATAGGACGCGGACGCCGGAGCGCGCTGTCCTATTCGATTTAGCTTGGTAAGCAACGACCGGTGCATAGCACTGCTTGTTGTCACGCGTCCGCGATTTCTAACGGGATCCATGCTCATTTCTTTACGCTATCAGCAATCGAGAGCGTCTTCTGAAGAACCTCGGACGGTATTGAGCTCGCCTTGATGATGTACCCGGATGCGCCGAGCTTCATCGCCTTATCGATATCTTCCTGTTGGCCCTGGTTCGAAAGCATGATGACTGAGGCTCCTTTCACCAGTCCCTCTTTTCTCACGGTCTCGAGAAATTCGAAGCCCGTCATCGTCGGCATGACAACATCAAGAAGGATGATGGCGGGTGCCGCTCCGGTCCGAAGACGGTCGAGCGCCTTTACGGGATCCGATATGGCTTCGACGCTACATCCGCACTCCTTGAACTTCAAGGTGTACATGCCGAGGAGAAACTTGTCGTCGTCGACGATAAGAACAGAATAGGTTCGCTTGGATTTGTCAACCATGATTTTACTTTTCTTCAGGCTTTTCTTGCCCTTGCTCGTCTAAGAGCTCCCCGCCGAGCGTGTTCACCTCCTCGAACGGAATCACTCCATTCAGCATCTTAATGATAGCATCCTCCTTCATCGTGAACATGCCTTCCTTGCGCGCGACCTTATAGATTTCCTCTCCAACGGGATGCGCGAGGATGACGCGCTCCAATTCTTTCGAGGTCGGCAGAAGCTCGAACACACCGATGCGCCCGCGGGTGCCGTTGGGACAGTCAGCGGACGGTGCGATGCCGTATACCTTCTCTGTTTTCGGGATGCGTGTCTTAAACTCGTCCGGCATATCTTCAAATTCCTTCGCTATCATCGCGCTCACGGCACCCTGAACCGGCATAGGCGCTCCCGCATCCGGACATCGACGCCTGACCAGGCGCTGTGCCATCGAGAGGATGAGGGTCGGAGCAATGAGATACGGATCGACACCCATATCGATGAGGCGTGGCAAGATGCCGATGGCGCTGTTGGTGTGGAGAGTGGACAGGACGAGGTGGCCGGTCAGTGCGGCTTGAATCGCAAGCTGAGCGGTCTCCTTGTCGCGAATCTCACCGACCATGATGATGTCGGGGTCCTGGCGCAAGATGGAACGGAGCCCTGAAGCGAAGGTGTAGCCGATTTCTGGGTGGACCTGAGACTGTGAGACGCCATCGACATCATATTCGACTGGATCTTCGAGAGAAACGACATTGAGTCCCTCACGGTCCACTTCCTGGAGCATCGCGTACAGAGTCGTCGATTTGCCGGAACCCGTGGGACCAGAGATGATGATGATTCCGTAGGGGCGTTTGATGGCCCTTCTGATGATCTCAGCATTCTCTTTGGAGAGTCCGACATCTTCGAGCGTGAGCGATTGATGCGACCGATCGAGGATACGCATCACGACCTTCTCGCCGTGATAGGTAGGGAATGTCGAGACGCGGATGTCGATGCGCTTGCCATCGACCGTTGCGGAAAAACGACCGTCTTGGGGCTTGCGGCGCTCATCAAGCTTCAAAGAAGCAAGAACCTTGATGCGCGCCACTACGGCGCGCTCGACATTCTTAGGCAGGCGAAGCGAAGTATAGAGAACGCCATCGACGCGAAAACGGACCTTGAGTTCTTCGCGCACCGGTTCGACATGGATGTCGGACGCCTTTCCATCGACCGCATAGCGGAGGATGGTGGCGACTATCTTTGTAACCGGAGCATCTTCCTTGAAAGTCGTTTTTCCCGCTTCGGGCATTTTTCCGGAAGCCTGTTCGTCGGTGATGAGTTCAGTATCCTCCGCAATCGTCGTCTGAAGTTCGGTAAGCGCTGTGCCGACCTCCCCGGTCAGGCCCTTGTACATCGTGATAACGCGGTCGAAGTCTTCATCCGATATGAGAAAAAGCTTGTACGGAAGGGTCACGCGCTGGGCGATGAAATTCAGTGCCTCGACCGCCTCAAGATTATCGGGGTCGGTGGTGCCGATCTCGAGCGCACCGTCTTCGACTGCCAGCGGTACGAAGCGGTAATGGCGAGCCGATTCCTCGGGGACATAATGGAGGATTTCATAGGGAATCGATCCATCTTTACCGATGACGCGCGTCGGAACCTGATAATATTCGCCGCGCGCTGTCAGGATGTCATTCGCCGACACTCCCCTGTCGAGGAGGGCCTTCTCGAGGGTTTTTTCACCTTTCGAGACTTCGTCCTTTATCGCGCCAAGCGCGCGTTGGTTGATGAGACCTTTTTCAGAGAGGAGCGAGAGTACATCCATCCCGTTAGAGGTAGGATGCTAGGAGCATCCGTACGGTTATTGTGTCTCGATAATGATTCGACCGCATGATGAAAGAAAAAGTGATTCGTTGATGTTTCTGAACTGAGTGACCTCTAACGGGATCCATGCGTCATCATTGCCCGGATTGTCCAGATTTTCCGGATCCATCAAGGGGCGAGAACGGGTTCGTGCGACCGACTGGTTCCGGAATGAGTTCCTGGCTGAAGTCCTGGAGGCTCGCGAACGCAGGGCTCGTGAAAACGCTGCTGTCGAGAGTGATGGACTTTAGTTCAAGAAGGAGTGCAATCAAGTCCTGATCAGGTGCGCTCACTCCGCTCGCGGTCGCGGTTCCCGTCGAAAGGACTGCTTCGGGTTCCTTCGCTATGAAAAATGAATACGCAATAAACGCAATCACCACGATGACGCCGACGAAAATTATGTTCTGGACTGATTTTGGTATGTTCATCCTGTTGTGAAGTTTCGGCTCGTGCTCACGCACTGACCAACTGCATGCACCCGACTGTGTCCCAACATATATACGTTACGATACCACGCACCATTCGAAGAATAAGCCGAAACTCTACAACGGGATTTCATGGTTTAAGCCAATATGTTTTCAAGCGCACCCGATAATCATAAACTCCCGCATCGTTCGTGCCGAATGTAAGCCCGGCGATGTCGACGAGCCGTAGACTGTGTTCGAGGTCTGCGAGGAATTTCCTATAGGTGTCATAGGTCCCTGAGACGGTGAAAGAAAGGATGACCGACTCGGATGCGGATTGGTCAGGACCGACCTGACCAGTTTGCGCGCGCGCTTGGTTGGACTCGATGGAAACATTCTTCACACGCATGCCATAGCGCGATGCCATCGCATCGAAATCGAGGATGAGACGCACATTATCGACATGATCAGGCACCAATTTTTCAAGACGCGTGATTCCGTCCTGCGGAAAGGCGTTGTAGCGCGCGAGAAGCTGGTCGCGAACGGATTGAAGCTCTTTGGAACGGGTGAGCGCCAAATCGTACTGAGCCGCTTCCGCGGTGAGAGTCTTCAACTCCGTGTATGTGGGGTTGATGTACCCAAAAAAGAGTGCACCGGAGATTACGAGAAAGACGGTAGGGAGGAGGAGTTTCATTGTTTCAAAGTAGTTGTAGCGGATGATGAGGGGACTCCTTGGTACAGAAGCTCGCTTCCATCGATGATGGCGGTGAAATTGAAGGATACATTTCCTCCCAGATTGATGTTCACATTCGTGAAGATGGGGTCGGTGATAACATCGCTTTTCGAGAACTCATCAGATTGAAGAGCGACCGCGTTGAAGCTCGCAGCGTGGCCGTCCATGGTGAGGCCCATCTTCCCGGGCGAGGTCGCGTCAAAGGAGAAGTTCGAGAACCGGACCGATGCGAGCGTGCGGGCCTCAAGATCGTCAAAAAGGAGTGACAGCGCGGTATGCCCCTGAAGAAGCATCTTCCCGGTCTCGATTCGCGTATTCAAACGGGAAAGCTCCTTGATGGTCGCGGGCTGGAACGCTTCGCGGGATACCTGGAGGGATTGTTTTTTTGATGCTATCGATTGGAGGGTGTATGCGTGGAAAAGAAACACCCCAGCCGAAATGACGAGGATAATAACCATGATGACCCCGGCGATGGTGTTCACCAGGGCGATGGAATCGGACCCTTTGGGCTTTTCGCGCTCGACTTTGAGCGACGCTTTCGGTATGAAGGACGTCTTGACGCGCTCTTCCATCTATAAAGTGTATCACCGAAAGAAAAGGTTCAGTGCGTGGAAAGGGAACAACAAGTGGAATTCTAAGGCGCGCACGCGGATGTGGATGAGCGTCAGGGCTTCAAAGCCCGAAGTGCGAGTCCGATTGCCGAGGCGAGTGATGGTCCCGCACTCTTCAGCGTGTCTTCGATGAATGCGGGAGCTGACACATGGTCAAATGGGGTCGAGAGAACGATAGGAACATCAAAAAATCGTGCCACAACATCTTTGATTCCCTTCAGCGATGCTCCGCCGCCGACAAGAACGACCTGGGGAATCGCTTTCCCTTCCTTCCGTTCATAGGTAAGGAAGATGCGGCGCGCTTCTGAAAAAATATACTCGAGAGCGTTCGAACCTGCTTCGGAATCGACAAGGCCCTTCTCTCGTTTGATGATTTCTGCCTCTTTAAATGTACGGCCGGTGGATTTCGCTAAGGCGAGTGTCATGTCTTGTCCGCCTCGGTTCACGGTATGCGATATGTCGATGATGCCGAACTCAACCACATACACCCTGCTCGACGAGGCACCGAGGTCTATGAGCATCGTGGGTGCGGTCCCGTGTTCATAGGCCGCTCGCCCGAGCGAGAATGGCTCTATCTCATAGAAGCGCGGCGTCACCAGGGCGGCTTTGGTAACCGCTTCGAGCTTCGAAAGGGAGTCGTTCCGTATCGCGACCAAGAGCACATCGGTCGAATTGGCTTTGCGCTCGGCGACCGCGCTGCCGAGGAAGGATCTCTCTTCATCTGGTATCACGAACCAGTCAAGGGAAACCTCGCTGATAGGGACGGGGATGTACTTTCTCGCTTCGAGTGGAATCATGTTGCCGAGATCTTCTTTGTCCTTGGTGGGAAGCGTGATGACGGTTATGAGACTGGCCGACAGAGGAACCGAAAATCCTCCCTTCTTCGAAGAAACATTAGCCTCGCGCATGAGGTCTGTGAGAGCCTCGGCGGTCTTATCCGCAGACAAGGACACCGCTTGTCCTACATCAACGTCGGCGTAGGGACCCAAGGCTATCTCGCCATAAGTTTCGAGAATGGCTGAACCGTGGCGTTCGGTCAACTGCACGATCTTAATTGAAGATGTTCCGATGTCGACACCGATGACACTCTCACCTTCTCGCCCGCCGAAAGCGCCCGATACCTTAGAAAACACTTCTGTTAAGCCACCAAGAGGGAAACCCATGAATGCTATACTGCTCCGGAGTATAGCATGTCAGTACTGTCACAGATTGAGCGTCTCTTCTCGGATTTCCTCGACATGCTCCTGCCGCACTCTCCTGAGTCCGTCATCGCGCGAGCCTTTTCGGAGGAGACCTTGGAAAAATTGACACAGCCCGTCACGCATCTCCACGAACCTTGGATTATCGCGCTGTTCCCCTACTACAACCCAAAAGTTCGCGCGCTCGTAAAATCGATAAAATATCGCGGAGAACAAGGTCCGCTACCCGCTTTGGGCCGTGTCGTCGCGCGGGAAATAATGAATATCATAGGGGAGAAACGGAAATTCGATGACTGGAGAGATATCCTCATCGTGCCTATGCCGAGTTCCCCTTCGCGGCTCCGCTGGCGCGGATACAATCAGTCGGAGCGGATAGCGCTTGCGATACTGCCGAACCTCACCGAGAAAATAGAATACGCACCAGATGTTCTCGCGCGCATGAACCGTAAAAGCCAGGTAAAAATCCAGCGCGAGCGCAGACACCATAACATTCAGGGAGCATTCTTCGCCCTTCGCCCCGAGAAAATCCGCGGTCGATGCATACTCATCATCGACGACATCGTCGAGAGCGGCAGCACGCTCAAAGACGCGCGACGCGCCTTGATGCAAGCGGGTGCCACCGATGTCGCGGCGGTCGCCATCGCCCACTAGTGCGGGCCGGAGCGATGTTTCGCGCTTCGCGAAACCGCGAGGCGGGGTCGCAAAAAATTTCCACCAGCGACCAGATTTTCTTTGGCGTACTCGCCCTTAGAAAATCGAAGTGCTCTTGTAGCGGGAATGTATTGGTGACGCTCAGCGTGAGAGCGCCGCACGACCTGCAAACACAGCCTTCGCACCGAGCATCTCTTCGATGCGGAGGAGTTCGTTGTATTTCGCCGTGCGGTCGGTGCGCGATACGGAGCCTGTTTTTATCTGTCCTGTCCCAAGGCCAACCGCGAGGTGCGCGATAGTCGTGTCTTCGGTCTCGCCCGAGCGATGCGATATGACCGCCCGCCACCCTGCCTTGTGTGCCATGTCGACCGCGTCAATCGTTTCCGTCAAGGTTCCTATCTGATTCACCTTTATGAGGATGGCATTGGCCGCCTTTTCTTTGATGGCGCGCTCAAGAAATTTCACATTCGTGACGAGGAAGTCGTCCCCGACGAGCTGCACTCCAGGACCTAACTCCGCGGTGAGCTTCTTCCATCCTTCCCAGTCGTTCTCAGCGAGTCCGTCTTCTATCGAACGAATGGGATATTGTGTGCAGATTTTTTTATACCACTCGATCATTTCGTCGGCAGAAAATTTGACCTTCTCCATGCGAGACCAGTAGGAATCGTTTTCGAATAACTCTGACGCTGCAGAATCGAGCGCAATGACGATATCGGAACCGAGCTCGTACCCGGACTTTCCGACCGCGTCCGCTATGAGGGCAAGCGCCTCTTCGTTTCCTCCTTTCACTTGTGGCGCAAATCCGCCCTCATCGCCGACCAAGGTGCCATATCCTTTTTCCTTCAAAACATTCTTGAGGGAATGGAAGACCTCGACAGCCATACGCACTGCCCCGCTGAAAGACGACGCTCCTATCGGCATGACCATGAACTCCTGCACATCGATAGATTCCCAGTTGGTATGTGCGCCACCATTCAGAATGTTGACCTGTGGCACCGGAAGCACGAAATCGCGCGGCATCGAGGAGAGAGACCGCACATATTCGAAGAGCGGCTTCTTTTGGCTCACCGCAGCCGCTTTCGCCACGGCCAAGGACACCGCCAGAATGGCGTTCGCACCAAGCCGAGCTTTGTTTTCAGTTCCATCGAGCGCAACCATAGTGAGGTCGATTTCGCGCTGCATCGATGCATCTTTTCCGAGGACCGCCTTTGCCAGTTCGCCGCGAACATTCAGGACGGCTTTTGTGACACCCCTGCCTCCGTATCGCTCCGCGTCACCGTCCCGGAGCTCGATTGCTTCATGTGTTCCGGTCGATGCCCCCGACGGTACCGCCGCGCGACCCATCGTGCCATCATCGAGGATGACATCCGCTTCGACGGTGGGATTCCCACGGGAATCAAGTATCTCGCGTGCTTCGACTCGGGAGATGTTCATTACCGCTAGTGTACTCCGTTGTGAAGTTTGGCGGTAGACATTGGTCTGCGTCCGCTTTGCGGATGCTCCGCCAAACTCTACAACAGGGTGTAGCAGAGGGAGGTTTTCAGCTACAATGCGGGCAATGAAGCGCTCGCCATTCGTTCTCGTCGTCTTGGACGGCTGGGGGTTCCGTGAATCAGAAAAAGATAACGCCATCGCGGAAGCGGACACGCCGTTTTTCGACAGCATGATGCAGGAGTATCCGCACTCACTCCTCACCGCGAGCGAAGAAGCGGTCGGGCTTCCGAAGGGTCAAATCGGCAACAGCGAAGTCGGACACATGACCATCGGCACTGGCCGCGTGATGGATGTCGAACTCGTACGCATCACGAAAGCGATAACTGACGGCGAGTTCGCCCAGAACCCTGCGTTCGCCGAACTCTTTGCACAGGTGAAGAAATTCGGTTCGACCTTGCATGTGTACGGGCTCGTGAGTCCGGGCGGAGTCCATAGCCATGAAGAACACCTCTATGCATTCCTCAAAGCAGCGAAGGAAGGCGGCATCGGCACGGTCGCCATTCATGCATTCGCTGACGGGCGAGATGTCGCACCGCGCTCGGGAGTCACATCCTTAAAAAAACTCGAGAGCACTATCGCGACCTTGGGCATCGGCGTCATCGCAAGCCTCTCCGGACGCTATTTCGCGATGGACCGCGATAAGAATTGGGATAGAACCGCAAAAGCCGAACGCGCCATCATGCAGGCCGAAGGGAACACCATCCGTAACCGCGCGCCTTCTGAAGTCGTTGCCAAACTCTACGAAGAAGGAAAAGTGGACGAACATCTAGAGCCGATGGTGTTCGAGGATGAAAGCGGCACGACATACCCTCTCCGCGAAAACGACGGCATCTTTTTCTTGAACTTCAGAGCTGATCGTGCTCGCCAGCTTTCGGAGCGCGTTCTTGAAAAAAAGAAAGGCATGAATCTCTTCTTTGCGACCATGACGGAATACGACAAGGGTTACGACGCTGTTGTTGCGTTCCCTCCCCTCTTTTTCGACACGACGCTCGCGGCAGAAATAGCACGCGCCGGTTTGCAACAGGTTCACATCGCGGAGACGGAAAAATATGCTCATGTAACTTACTTTTTCAACGGAGGCCGCGAGGAACCCTATGAGAATGAAACGCGCATCCTCATAGAGAGCCACAAGGATGTACCGACGCATGACCTCGCGCCAGAAATGCGCGCAAAAGAGATAACGGACAAAGCCGTCGAACGCATCGAGGCAGGAGACAGCGATTTCATAGTCATTAATTATGCAAATGCCGACATGGTTGGACATACGGCGGTCAAGGCGGCCTCGATACTGGCAGTCGAAGCCATCGACCGAGCGCTTAAGCGCTTGGTAGAAGCCGTCCTTGGGAAGGGCGGCGTCGCACTTATCACCGCTGATCATGGAAATGCCGAGATGAGCGTCGATCCGGAAACCCATGAGCAGCACACTGCACACACCACAAACCCGGTCCCCTGTATCGTGACAAAAAAAGGCATCTCGCTTCAGGACGGCTCCTTGGCAGATGTGGCGCCGACCGTCCTCGAACTCATGGGGCTTCCGAAGCCTTCTGCTATGACCGGCGTGAGTCTTATTCGAACTTCTGACGCGGTTCGATAACAACCGAAGTTCAGGGCGCAAGCGGTAGGGCGCCTATCTAACGGGGTATACCGCGTAATTAGTTCTTCAAATCCTTTTGTGCGATGCGATACTCCTTGTGGAGAAGCACTAGGTCGTGACGCATGCGTCTGATAAGAGCAATTTCAGGTACGTGGTCGGACTGCTCACCAGTTCCAACACACGCAACTAATTTTTCTTCAATAAATCCAAGCGCGGTTGTCAGCACGGCAAAATAATCTTCGCTTTTGATATGAAAGGCAAGCCTGAGTCCGTCGTCAACTGGCGCGTCACGAATAACCCATACAATCGGCGTCAGAGCGTACGGGGTCGAGACAGTGCTCATGTTGTTGCGTACGTGCACGGCATGCTCATAAATGCATCTTTAGTTACTATTACATGATCAACCAGTTGCACTCCTAGTAATTTTCCTGCCTCAATAAGTTGCTTGGTCACTGCCACATCAGCAGCAGATGGGTCAGTGACCCCCGACGGATGATTGTGGACCAAAATCAGAGCCGTAGCGGCATGTTCAATAGCGGGTTTAAAGACCTCGCGCGGGTGCACAATGTTGGTGTCGATAGTGCCAATAGAAATCACTTCGTCATGGATCAACTTGTAGTGACTATTGAGGTACAGTCCGCGCAAGTGTTCCTTAGTAAGCATCTGCATGTCTCGCGTATGATCAAACACATCACGCGCAGTACGAATGGTCGGTGTGCCATTTTCATTTTTTGCAAAAAACCGACGCCCCAGTTCCGCACATGCAACAATCTGAGCGGCTTTCCCCAGTGGAATCCCCAAATCAGCAGCAAGTGCGTTTGGGTCGCGCTGACTTGCGAGGCTCCGCACCCCGTACTCTTGAATGATGCGATTAGCCATCGAGAGTATCCCCTCCTTGATTGTGCCGGTGTTTAAGACAACTGCCAACAGTTCTGCAGTCGACAAATGTTTGGTCCCGACGCGCACGAGTCGTTCCCGCGGACGATCATCATTCGGCACATCGTGGATGGTGAGAACGTACTGCCGCTCAGCATGCGTCAGCACAAGTGGCGCTCCTGCAGTTCTGGTATACAGTGCGTCCTTGTTCATACGTATGCTTAGTGTAGCAGAGGTTTAACCTCGCATTAATGATACGTTATGAAAAGTATCAACCTACAAAGTCAATAGATGTTTCTCCTCTTGCAGTTTAAATGAGTTACCTACGAGGTAACTCATCGCGTTATCCAAAAAGTTCAGCGTGAGTTCCGATGAGCATGAAGTACACAAGATCGTCAGCAATTGGCTCATAGATGATGCGCCAATCGCCAGTCACGTTGATAGAGCGGTACCCAGCATACTCACCATGAAGTGCGTGGTTGTCGAGGATCGGGTTGAACGAATCCTTGAGAAAAAGATCACGCCGCGCCCTGAAGGCGCGGCGGATTTTGGGTGAGAGTTTCTTTATGCGTTTTACGAAATCCCTGTGAAGGACTATTCTCATAGTCCAAGACACGCATCCATCTCAGCAGAAGAGGAAAAGACCGATGAAACATTCTTCCCCTTTTTGAAATCGTTGCTCGCAGTTCGAAGCGCCCGCGCAGTGCGAGCATTTGGCACCTCGCCACGTACAATACCAACACGATATTCTCCTTCGGCAAATGCCTCGGTCGCCTTCTTCAAAAATGCAGCAAAGGGCACACCCTCGGCTTTTGCCCGCTTCATTGCTTTTGCCTTAATCTTGGGGTCAATATTGAATACAATTTGAGTTACCATGCATATAGTCTAAACCTATACTAAATATATGTCAATGCGTGGTTCCTACTCCGTAATGACCCGCAACACCTCCTCTACGGTGGTGGAAAAATGGTGTCAGGTACCTTCTCTTTGGCGGAAACCCATGAGCAGCACACCGCACACACCGCAAACCCAGTCCCCTGTATCGTGACAAAAAAAGGCATCTCGCTTCAGAACGGCTCCTTGGCAGATGTGGCGCCGACCGTCCTCGAACTCATGGGGCTTCCGAAGCCTTCTGCTATGACCGGCGTGAGTCTTATTCGAACTTCTGACGCGGGGCTCGATAACAACCGAAGTTCAGGGCGCAAGCGGTAGGGCGACGATGAAGTGTGTTCCGACACCCTTGATGGATTCAACCGAGATGCGACCTTTCATGGCTTCCACGAACTGTTTTGTTATCCAAAGCCCAAGACCGGTTCCCACCTCTTGTCGTACTCGCTCTCCGGGAACCCGATAGAACTTCCCAAAAAGTTTCGCCTGCTCTTCCGCGCTCATGCCGATGCCAGTGTCCGACACGCGGAGCGTGAACATCGCTCCGTCGACTGCGCCTGAAACCGCGATTTCTCCTTTATCCGAATATTTAACGGCATTCGAGACGAGGTTCGTAACCACTTGCCGGAAACGGTCTTCGTCTGCACTCACCTTGACCCCCTCGGGGAGAGCGACCGAGATTGAAACCCCTTTCGCGCGCGCTCCAAGCTGCATCCCATCGCACACAGCAGAAACGACTTGGCGCGGGTCGAAAGCTTTTATGGTGAACGCGAAACGGCCCTGCTCGATTCGCGTGACATCGAGGATATCGGCGATGAGAAGGTTCAGGGCTTGCGCTGCCTGATCGATGCGCTCAAGTATCTCGGGCGCCGCCGGTTTCCCCGGTGCGGATTCCTTGAGCTCGGCAGCGTATCCGCGAATGATGGTGACGGGAGAGCGGAGTTCGTGAGATACCATAGAAACGAAATCATCCTTCAGCTGGTCGACTTCCTTCAGGCGACGATACAGTTCGGCATAATCGATGATGCGGGCATGATAGAAAAATAAGAGAAGAAGGAAGAGAAGGATGCCGACCAAGATAAAGATGCTTGTTTTGATGCTTCCGGCAATCTGACTATCGGCTTCGGAGAGGGTCTGTCGCGTCATGACAACACCGAGGACGGTTTCATCGGGACCGGTTATGGCGCGCACCGTTCGGAAAAACCTTTCGCCGCTTTGGACTTCCTCTACGGTGAAAGAGTTATTCGGGTCGGACACGGCCAAGGAGAGTACGAAGTCATCCCCCGCGAGGTTCGTACCGATGCGTTCATCCGCGAGTGAGGTCACAATGACCCATCCGTTCGAGGTATTACGCACGATTTCAAACTCCACGATGGTTGGGTTCCTCTCTGTGAGACCCTCCATGTACGAGCGCAGGCGCGGCGTGTCATCTATGAAAAGAGCCGCGAGCGGAGCGAACGCGTCTTGGAGCGAACCCACGCGCACATTCACCAAACGGTCTTGCGCATCACGGGCGATTTTCGCGAATTGGGTGGCGGTAAAGAGAAAAGACGCGAATATGGCTACCGCGACGAAGATGGTGAGCCACACCTGCGGATTGGCCTTGAGTTTTTCCGTGGCCCGCGTGAGTGAACGCGAGTCGAGTATCTTCATGCAGATGCTGTCGGGCCAGTGGGAGGCGCGCGTCGAGCGCTTAGGATGGTGACGGCCGCGACTCCGAAGATAAGAAGGAGCGCGATGCCGATGACGACAAGATTATTTTCAAGAACATCGAGCGGATTCACATCAGGCGTTTCAGCGATAAGCAGTGGGGTGAAAGCGGCGGCTTGGGCCTCCTTCACGAACGGAACCGCCGGGCTCTTAGCGATTATCTTTCCTCCCGCGTCGACGGTCGCAACATAGAGCTCGTGGCTTCCGTCAGGAAGTTCGGTATTCAAAGTGTAGGACCATGCACCGCTTATGCCAGCCTTCACGGTTACCACGATCGGAGTCGAGAAAATGTAAAGCGTGACGAAACTGTTCGGCAGGGCCCGCCCGGAGAACGTCATTTCTTCGCGGAATGACGGCAGGCCCTCGTTAGTCGGGGCGGCGGCTGCCAGGCTCGTCGAGGCGATGAGCGGTATCAGGCGGACGTTGATGGAATGGACTTCGAATACGGTGTCCACTTCCTCCCCTGCCGTGCGAGGCGACTCGACCGGCACTTGCGCGTTCGACTTCGAATAAACATCAAGGCCGAGGAGTATCCTCTCGCCGTCCGTGAGCAAGCTACCGGCCGTAAAGGCATTCAGAGGGTCCGTATTGTAGATGTGCTTCTCGTCGTAATCCGAAACGCCGTCGCGATCGGTGTCTTTGTAGAGGTCGAGTCCGCCACGAGACAAGAATTCTTCGCGCACACTCGTCAAAATTTCCGTGTTGTCCGCGACGACCGAGGTCACCGCACGCGCGCTCGGTGAAAGGTCGACCGTGGCGCCCGTCTCGTCCTTTATCAGGAGTTCGATATCAGCGAGAGAAGACTTCAGAACTGGCTCCAGGTGAGATAGGCTTTCCTGGTCCACATTTCCGGACGCGATGGAAGAGCGCACATCCTCTGAAATCTGATTCTGCTTCTTCGCAACTTCTTGCCTAAGTTTTACAAGGCGCCTCTCCCTCTCAACCGGATCGAATGCATTGACCGGTTTCGACCCGCCTTGCCCTTCCGATCTCGAAGCAGCTTTGTTGATGGCATCGTCCACTTGTTGCGAAACCGTGGTTCTTACTTGAACCTCTATGCGCCGCATTTCCTGCTGAAGCTGTCGGAGGGATGCGCCGATGTTCTGCAATTGATTCTGCGGCTTCTCGGCGGTGACGGCCTTTGCGGGTTCCATGTTTTGCACTGCGGGGACAGGCGCCGGCAGAGGGGCAACCTTCGTTTCGGTGGTGGTATCGACGAGAGTCCGCGTCGCGGACTCATTCGGCTGGACGGAGGTAACGGTCGACGCCGGAATAGAGATTGGCTCAACTTCCTTTATCGAACTCGTGGTGCCTCCCGAAGAGGTCGTGGTCTCCTGAGTGACCGTCAGGGGTTTTTCCCATTGTCCTTTATCCTCGGGGTTATAGCTCGACGGTGGCGGATTGTCTCCATATACCGACGGAGTACTGGTGGCGTCGGCGCTACTCACCGGGTTCGTCGCGTATACGAAAGAACCAAAGACGACCGCCCCAATACCAGCGAGCGCAAAAAGATGGGTCCTCATTATTATCATCGTAGCACCAGCCCGGAGCCCAGATGGTGCAATGATGCAACCGTGTGGACACGCGCGATGCCAAAAATGCGGTGTGTTTACGAAAAATCCGAACCGATTTCACCAAAAACTGACTCGGCGGGCGGAAACTTGTCCTGAGCTTGCCGAAGGATTTCCCCTACACACCCCTTCCGCCCGCCTCGGTCTGTGACGCTTCCGGAATGGACGATTTTCCTTCAACTTCGTTCAGGATGGTGAGCTTATCGAATTCACAAGTTTTTCTTTGTTTACCCTGAGTTTATCGAAGGGGCGGTAAATTTTTTTAACCATTAAACAAGAGTTGTTCCCCCTATTCCTGTTCCAGAAATTATAATGTTTTTGTTCTTCATATTTTATTTCAACAAATCATCGAGCTCACAAGAAAGCAGGGCTGACTTATTGAGCAGGATTTCCTCCTTCTGGTTCAGTTTATCGGCTGTCATTCGGATAACCTTTGTGACAATGCCGTCGCCAAGCATTACATGGTTTGTTTTTTTGAAGTAATTTTCGGTTTTCTGATAGAACAGGGTTGCATACTGCTTCAGTTTATCTTTCGGCGTAACCACAGAACTTACTCCATCACTCGTAAATTCGATTTTATCCTCCAATTTTTTATCTGCTTCAGTTGGCACATTTACATCGCTGAAGATAACCCAGTAGTCGCTCATGATGTATCTTATACGAACAGACTTTCCATCCTCAGTATTGTAGGTAAAGGTGAATGAAAAGTTACTAGTCTGAAAATGCTGGTGTATCCGTATACCGGCTAGCGTGGTAACGGTATGTATTTTGTATTCTTCCAGAAGTCGCAAGTAACTCTCTCGCCACGTCTCGAGCCAGCTATCAAACTGAAATGGATTTTCAAAAAGATATTTAAGATCATTCTTCAGACAATCGTCCATTTTTTCGTAATTAAGTAAATCTATAGTGAGCGTGTCAAAAAGAGTTTTTACATCTGACATTTCCTTGTTTTTTTCTTTCAATTTTGCATTAAGGTAGTCAAAATCAGGCGTGATCTTTGGTTTTCTGCTCATATACCAGAGTAAGTCGTAAACATCTCTGCCTTTGTAGTCGTAGATATTTTTATTCACTCCTCGCTGCTCGCGAAGGAAAATCGCGGCAATTTTGCTCGCCATAAGTGCGCCCATGTTGTACGTCAAAACCACAAATGAAATCTGCCCGTGATTGATGGGTCTGCGTTCTGTGACAGTCTTTTTAGCCACAAAGCAATTGAGATCAATCTTTACATGTACCTGTTTTGATGTATGCCCAAAATCTAGCACGTCTCCAACGTTGAATTTCAGAAGCAAACTTCTAGTTGAAATTGATTTCGCAGTGAGAAAATCCGCGGTGGCCCCGTATTTATTTGAAAAATGTACCTTAACTTCCATACCTAATTTCTCCAAAAAATCCTTATCAACTTCGTCTGCCACTTCAAAATCCAAGTCTACTGACATGCGATCGAGTCCGTGAATAATACGAAGCGCCGACCCTCCATACATTACCCACTTGCTGTATTCCGGATGGTGATAAATAAAGTCAAGAACATAATACTGGAGCGCCTCCTTAAGCTTATTCTGACTAACATCGGCACTTAACTTACCGTATCTGGCGAGTTCATCGAGTTCATTCTTTAAGATGGCAATTATCTGCTCACTCATAGATATGTGTTTTTAACTTTTCATAAAATTTGTTTCTCTCCGCTTCATTAATTTCGTTAATATCTATTCGCAACTCCTCGACCATTTTTCCAACCTCTTCGAGGCGGACACCTCGAAACTGGCGCGTTCTGAAATAGAGAAGATCAAATAATGCTTTGGACGGTGAAGCGATGTAAAAATCAAACTTTCCTTTTGCCAGAGAGAAATCCGAGAAAAATTCTTTGTTGATCGACTGATATCCAAAATTGCCTGCCTTTGTCTGGTACTCTCTGGTTACTTTACGCGTGACTGATGTGACTGAATGTATCGCTTCTGTAGTAAGATTATAATACTGGAGAGCCGCCCACGAGCTGACATACGAGGGAGTGCGGATAATGTTGGCAAGATAAAAAGAATAGGAAACATCATTCCTGTTTTTATCGAAAAAATCTGCAGAGATGTACAGCCCATTTTTAAGGCGATAAATTTCTTTATATTTCAAAAAACGACTAATGTAGGTGTTAATCGTAGAGTCCTTAAGCCCCAACTGTAGCCCGAGCTGGTACACGGTGTTCTTGCCGAAATGGGGTAAAGATTTGAGCTGTTCTAAAAGGTTATTCTTGCTTTTCATAATTATGACAATAGTGTATCATATGTGAAATAGCCTTGTCAATAAGGTGGAAACTATAGACCGTGGATCAATATTTTTTCACTAACACTAAATGCCCCAAGATGATTCAAGTTTTTCTTTGGCCGGGGTTCGGGGACGGCTTAAATTAAAGGTTCCTGAAACCTTTTCCCCACCTCTCGAGTCACTTCTCAATTTCGAGTAACCCCAGCTTCACGAGGCGCGAACGAATGGCACCAGGCTGGCGCCCGAATGCGCGCGCAATCACAGCGGGCTTCTCTCCTTGTTTGAAACTATTTTTAAGGTCAATATCTTCTTCCTTTCCCCACGGACGGTACGCATTCGGATATTTTTCTCGGATAGTATCGAGTGAGCGTTTGGGAATGGACGCATCTTTACGCAGTTTATACTCCTTCTTTTTTGCTTGGGTTGGTTCCTTCCCGCCCAAAGCGCGAACGAAATTAGAGTGCATTGATTCTTGTTCCTCGGCATCCATTCGGGAAAACGCTTCTTGCGCTTTAGCTGAACGTTCCCGGAATTCCTTGTCTGCTTCGCGTATCTCTGGATGTACTTCGAGCGCGCGGCCATTCAACCCTGCAAGAAAAAGTCCAGAGAGTGTGCGGACGCGCGAGAGCGCAACGTACCCTTGACCATACTCAAATGTTTGGGAGAGATCCATATGTGCCGCGTCAAGCGACATGCCTTGGCTTTTGTGTACGGTCATCGCCCACGCAAGTCGGAGCGGTACCTGAATAATGCGCGCAAGCGCTCGGCCGTTTTCCTCGATACGCCATTCAGTTGGTTCTGCCGAAATCTGCGTTCCACGATGAGTCTTAACGACAGGAAAGCCGGTCTCGTACTCAAATTCCACGATGGTTCCAAGTGTTCCGTTCACATAGCGGTGCGTCGTGGCGTCATTTCTCGTGAACATAACGCGCGCACCTTCTTTGAGTACGAGCCGTTCTGGCGAGAGGCATCCGCGTACAAGCGTTCTGATTAGTTTTTCTGATCCGGTAGAGGTCATTTCAAATACGTGAGGGTCTGCCGAGAGTTTTGCCAGCTCTGCGTCGTTGATATGGTCCACGTCAATGTTGTGTGCGTACAGTTGTGTGATGCCGTCTTTGGCACGCGGGGCGTAGCGCGTCCGAAGCAAAGCGCGATGTTCGGGAGCAACCTCACCACGTCGAACCGCTGAAAGAAATTCCAGAAATAACGCATCCTCTTGTCTATGTTGTTCCGAGAGGTAACACACGAGCGGGTTGAGCGACTTCCATGCGGGCGAGTGAAACGCGAATTTTTCAATCGTGCTCTCGTCAAAACTGCCTTGCGTATCATCGAAATCTCGTTTTGACACCGGCGGGAGTTGGAAAAAATCTCCGACAACAACAACTTGCAGGCCGCCAAAGGCGGCCTGATTCTTGCGAATTTCCCGGCACACGGCGTCTACCATAGAAAGAGTACGTCCCGAAAGCATAGAGACTTCATCAATAATGAGAACATGTGCCTCCGCGATTCGAGGGGCAACACGCTTGTTACTTGCGATAGCGTCAAGGTCATATGGCGAAAGATAGCGTTTTATACCGATACCACTCCACGAATGAATAGTGAATCCACCAATATGCGTTGACGCAATGCCGGTTGAGGCCGTTATAGCTGGCTCTATGCCCCTTGCACGTAACCAGCGCACATAAGCATTTACGATGTGTGTTTTCCCGCTTCCGGGTTCACCGGTGAGAAATACATTTGCTCCAGTTTTGAGTATGGTGAGCGCCTGTTCCTGTGTCATTACGCTATTGTATACGAAGTCATCACAATAAAGTCTCTCTTAGCGGTGTGTTTACGAAAATATCAGAACCGATTTCGCCAAAAACTGACTCGGCGGGCGGAAACTTGTCCTGAGCTTGCCGAAGGATTTCCCCAACACCTCTTCGAGTCTGAAGACTCGTCAGAGTCTGAACGACCCCCGCCGAAAGAAATAAGGCACGGAAATGGGAACGGTCACGATTTTTTAGGTCGCCTTGCAGAACGACGGGTAGATTCAAGTTTGTATTTTTATATCATCGCATCGACCCAGCGATCCTTTCCATGGGGTACACCCTTGTTTAACGAGGTGCGAAGTGTCGATACATCGTTGTCTTTGTCGGACGTATTGATTCAGGAACGGTATCCGTGCGGAAACAATAATCGTGACTGTCCCTAATTCCTCTATTTCTCTTTCGGAAGCGGAAGTTTCTATTTGCGGAGAGGCCATCGGCTCTGAGAGTCTCAGGCTCGAATGAGGTGGCGCCGAGGAGATTCGCCTACAAGTTTCTCCTCGCCGTCGCTCGTCGAACTCGCAGGCCACCCCTCGCGGTTTTGTCTGCTGACAAAACATCGCTGCGGTCTTCGAATCCCACACGCAATGCACATTGGTGCATTGCTCCTCTCCGCTCAAGAAAATTGCCCCATACGGGGCGTATTTTCTACGAGCGGAGAGGGTAGCGTCGAGGAGATTCGGCTATCCGTCGTTTTCTGCTGAAAACGCGGACAGCCCGGCCTCGCGCCGTCGCGCTCCGGCCTTCGAATCCCACCTCTGCTCGCAACGACGCCTCGCGCAAACGGCTCCCAGCCGTTTTTGCGAGTCGTTGCGGTGTGTATTGGACAAAGTTCGAATGTATTTTGAGTTGAACCCTGATTCCGACTAATCGCACGCGCGGAGCGCGTGGTGGCTTGAAACTGCCTCGTACGCTCCGATTGCGTGGTGATGCTAACCAATGCGCTTCGGACACGCTCGCGGACTCG